>Ga0209536_100000101_pt1 | contig 119678 bp, 111 predicted proteins | sample DeeMarSeWOR28_12_FD_187461 | JGI IMG/M metagenome (GOLD analysis project Ga0209536, IMG submission 187461) | Marine sediment microbial communities from White Oak River estuary, North Carolina - WOR-2-8_12 (SPAdes) (version 2) | ecosystem: Environmental > Aquatic > Marine > Intertidal zone >...
AGCCTTCCGCAGCTCAGAAAAAACCAGGGCGCCATCGTCAATATTGCCTCGACCAGGGCGCTTCAATCGGAACCGAACAGCGAAGCCTATGCCTCCTCCAAGGCCGGCATTTTGGGATTTACGCACGCGCTCGCGATCAGCTGCGGACCGGAAGTACGGGTGAATTGTATCAGTCCGGGATGGATTGATGTATCAACCTGGCAAAAAAGTGTCAATTTAAAAGCAGTAAAATTATCCAAGCTGGACCACGAACAACACCCGGCGGGCCGTGTGGGAGAGCCCTCAGATATTGCTAACCTGGTGGCTTTTCTTATTTCAGGTAATGCCGGGTTTATCACCGGGCAAAATTTTATCGTTGACGGTGGCATGACTAGAAAGATGATCTATGAACCATAAAAATCCGGTAAACAGCGTTACGTCAAAGCAGAATCATGCCAGTGTCAGGGCGAAAACAGACGGCCGGATAAAAAAGAACATCTTCACATTTTTCCTATTTTTCTGCTTTAAACTTGCATTTATCCTGGTTCATAGCGCATGGATGACTGGTTGTCATCAGAATCAATCCGGTGGATATCCGGTTACGTCGGTTTCACCGGCTGATATCCAGCTGGACGATACATTCTGGCAGCCCCGGCTTGAAATATTCCGCAAGACCACATTGCCGCACGTTCTGAATCAATGCGTCGAAACCGGGCGGATGGCAAATTTCGCGATTGCATCAGGAAAGATAACCGGCGAACAAAGCGGCATCTACCCCTTCGATGATTCCGATGTTTTTAAGTTGATCGAAGGTATGTCCATCTGGCTTTCCTGCCATCACGATACAGATCTCGATAGTATTCTGGACACCTTGATTGAAACGATTGCAGCCGCGCAGGAACCGGACGGTTACCTGTATACTGCACGGCGAAATAATCCCGAATGGCTCGACCGGCGATCCGGCAGCAAAAGATGGTCGAAACTGGCCTGGAGCCATGAGCTTTACAATGCGGGTCACCTGTTTCTGGCTGCCGCCGCTCATTACCATGCGACCGGCAAACGCACCTTGCTGGATGTGGCCTATCGTAATGCTGATCTGCTGACCAGGGTTTTCGGACCCGGTGGTCTTGACTCTCCACCCGGCCACCAGGTGATCGAAACAGGATTGGTGGAGCTTTATCGCATCAGTGGTAAACAGGTATATCTTGCTCTGGCCAAATTTTTCCTTGACCGCCGGGGTCACCATGATAATCGACCTTCCTGGGGTACCTATGCCCAGGATCACGCACCGGTGCTGGAACAGACCGAAGCTGTCGGACATGCCGTACGTGCCGCATATATGTATGCCGGAATGCTCGACGTATCGGTATTTTCTGAGGACAGAAGCTATGCGCAGGCGAGTATGCACTTATGGGAAAACGTCGTCGGGAAAAAAATATACCTTACCGGTGGATTGGGATCGGTGGGATTTGGTGAACGTTTTTCAGACGATTATGACCTGCCCAATCTAAGCAGTTATCAGGAAACCTGTGCCTCGATTGCTAATGTCATGTGGAACCATAAACTATTTCTCTATACCGGTGACGGCAAATACGTCGATGTTCTGGAACGCACCCTTTATAATGCACTCCTGGCCGGTATTTCGCAAACCGGTGATCGTTTCTTTTACCCCAACCCCCTGGCATCCCGCGGCTATCATGAACGCCATGCCTGGTTTCCCTGTGCCTGCTGCCCTACAAATGTCAGCCGTTTTATGCCAGTCATTCCCGGTCTGTTTTACGCCTATCGAAATGATACGATTTTCGCCAATCTATTTGCCAGCAGCCGGGTCAGGATTCCGATAAACGGAGATACGGTGAAATTGGAGCAGCGGACTAACTACCCCTGGACAGGTGAAATTCGGTTCCGCCTGGAGATCATCAAACCGGTAGAATTCGCGCTGCGGGTTAGAATTCCCGGTTGGGCGCGTGATGAAGTGCTTCCCTCCGATCTGTACCGATTTGAGGATGTCTCAGCCGCACCGGTGACCGTCAGAGTCAACGGGCAACCATCTGAACTCTTCATTGACAAGGGCTATATCCAGATTAATCGCATCTGGCAAAATGACGATTCAATTACCGTTCAACTGCCGCTGAAGCCGAGGTTTGTGCTTGCATACCCGGCTGTGGCAACCGATTCTGCCCGGATGGCAATTCAATACGGACCGTTCGTTTATTGTCTTGAATCCGTGGATCAGGCGCTGCAATATGTCATGCCTTTGTCCGTTTCAGATAAATCTGTTCTTACCGGAACATATCGGGACGACCTTTTTAATGGTATAAATGTTGTGACCTCGCAGGGTCTTTTCAGCAGATATTTAGGGGGTGAAGTTATAACAGAATCCGTCGATTTGCTGGGCATTCCCTATTTCCTTTGGGCAAACAGAGGTTTGACGGAAATGGCTGTCTGGCTTCCGATTGACGATAAACTGACCGAGCCGCTCAACCGGCCGTCACTAGCGACAACGGCAAAAGTATCCAGCTCCGGGGGAAACAGACTTTCAGCCGTAAATGATGGAAAGACCGATCCTTCATTACAAAATGGCTTTTTATGGACAGATACCGCTGCCACTGTCTGGATTCAGTATGATTTTCCCCGGGCGGAAGAATTTTCCGAAGCGCGTGTATTCTGGCATACCGGCGGACAAAACCCTGAATTACAGCCCCCCGGGAGTTGGCGGATTTTTGCCCGGGTGGATGAGGAATGGCACGCAGTTTACAACTATGGGCAACCCTGGAATACCGAACCGGGAAAATTTAATCAGGTCATTTTTGAAACAGTCCGTACAAGAGCGTTGAGATTAGAGGCACGGCCCATCCCGGGCAGCCAATGTGGTATCCTGGAGTGGAAAGTAAATTGAATTTTACCTTAACTATTATGCCGGTACTGCTTTTGTTTTAAATAAACATATTTGGCGAATCAAATCATCTACTATTTGCCAAGCTTTTGGTGAAGTCATGATTATTAAAACAGAAATAAAATGAAATATATATCCTGTTTGCTGCTTCTTCTCCAGATCAATTCTTACGGCTTCAGTTATGCGCAGATAAATGGTAACAATGATACAACAGTAACAGGTACCGAAATACGCACCCGTCTTTTATCAGGGATTGTTGCTCGTAACTATGCAATTGAAGATGATGTTTCCTTATGGTTTATAAATCTGAACGTCCGTTCATCACTGCCGCCGGTAACTTCGGCAAAGCCGGCAGCCGCCATTGAGGCCGGTATGAACATCTGGCAATCATTGCTTGCACCCTATTTCAAAGCCGGACCTGAGTTAAAATTCAGCAATAATTTATACATCGATGCCCAGCTTGGTCTTGTATTACCCATTTATGACGGTATTCTTTTTTCTACCGTTCGGTGGTTTGACATGCGTCTGTTATTTCAGGGTATGCCAAAACATTGTGTTTGAACAGGAAAGCGGCATCAATACCAAATATGTCGGGAGTAATTCCTTCGGGCATCTGCTATATATTTCAGCTGGTATTGGTTTTCTTTGATTCAGAATTCCTTTTATGGGAGAATACAGATTCCATATTGGTTTAATAGAATCAGTAGTGTTGTGCATAATCATTCTGATCATGCTTGCCCTGCTTCCTCATCTTATCCCCCTTATGGCAAGCAGCCTTCTCCTGCACACCTTTGAGATTCAATCCTTGTGGGATGGAGCGATATTAGATTTGAACATTTATAATCCGGAACTTGATCATTTTAAATTGACCCGTTCTGAAGCACAAATTGACTTTTCGAAGTATACATATCTAAAAATTGAAGAGAAAATAGTTCCCGGATTACTCTCTGTTCGTTATGAAAATCCAACCGGTGAGTTATATATTCCGCAAAGAATCACCTTAAAAACAAACCCAAAATGGCGTGATCTGATTTCCCATGCCTTAAACAGAAATCTTGAGCAAACCTCAAATCTGCCGGGAAAGGGCTGGCAATACGAGTTTGAAGGAAAAAGATTTTATATTCTGCAGAAAGGGGATTATGATATAGTTCTGGAAACTGAAATTTTTTATTCAAAGTCCAAACAGGTATTTGATTATCTTATGAAACGTCTCACCGGTATTCTGCCGACTGTCCTGCGGCCGGCATGGTATAAGAATGTCTATGGTTCATGATATTGATTTTAAAAATGCAGATGATTATCATTTGTGATACCTTCTTGATTGCAGGAGGTGTTAATATACGTTATATCCTGTAAAAGGCCTAAAAATTAGTGTGGCCGATTCCGGAGAATACTATGCCGCATCTACCAGTTAATCTCAAAGAAATTAATTATCACTGGCTGAACCAGAATCCCCCCGAGGTTGTACTGCTGCCGTGGGGAGCCACCGAAGCACATAATTATCACCTGCCTTTTGCCGCAGATGTCATCGAAGCGGAAGTATTTGCGGATCAGGCAGCCCGGGAAGCTGCTGCCGAAGGCGCAAAGGTTGTTGTACTGCCGCCGGTACCGTTCGGCAGCAATGCCCAGCATCTTGACCAGATTTGTACCATCCATCTTGAAACCAAAACCACCGGTCTGATATTACGGGATGTGGTTCATTCCATGTACCGGCAGCATATCGATCGTCTGGTGATCATCAACGCCCACGGGGGCAATGAGTTCAAACCACATATTCGTGATTTGCAGGAGCAGTACCCAGTTTTAATCGTCCTTGCCAATATTCTGGAGATGGTCCCGGAGATTGTCCGGGAATTATTTGAGCCTCCGGGTGATCATGCGGGTCAGCTTGAAACCAGCCTGCTTATGCATCTGTGTCCGGACCATGTACACCCTGATTTAGCCAGACCGGGGAGACGAAACCCTTTTCGGATAAAAGGCATCGGAAATCCCGGTATCTGGACACCCCGTCCCTGGCGTCGGGTGCATCCTGATCTTGGCTCCGGGGATCCGGCCGGCGCAACAGCCGAAAAAGGACGCCGGTATTTTGAAGCGGTTATACATGAACTGAAAAATCTGCTGATAAATCTTTCCAAAGCACAAAAGGGGGATCTGCCTTATATCTGATGCGGAAGAATCTATCTTACCTGCGAAGGAGCTTCGCAATTAATGATTCCGTCCATGCCAGAATTTTCAGGCTAAAATAGAAGAGGTGAAATATGCGCTTTGTACTCTGCTTGGTGGTCCTCAGTGGTACCATAATCGCCCAGGACAAAAATACGGGCGACGACCGATTCTCAACCTATTATTATCAAAAAAGAACGTTGTTCGAATTATTGCCGAACGATAGCGGAGAAATTGTATTTGTTGGAAACTCAATAACCGATGGATGCGAGTGGGGTGAGTTGTTCAAAAATCCGTTGATTAAGAACCGGGGTATCAGCGGAGATATAACCGATGGGGTTCTGGATCGTTTGAATGAGATAACCGAATCAAAACCGGTAAAGATTTTTTTAATGATCGGCGTAAACGATCTTGCAAAGGGTAAATCGGTAGATTCAATCATGCACACCTATCGGATGATTCTGGACAAAATACACCAGGAATCACCGGCAACCGGGATATTTGTCCAGAGCGTATTGCCGGTGAATGCAGCCTATCCCAAATTTAAAAACCACGTCAATAAGACCGATTCGATCATTGTACTCAATAAGCGGATTTCAGAACTTGCCACCGAATACGGACTGACTTACATCGATCTGTACAAAGCATTTACCGGAGACGATGGACAACTGGATCCGAGATATTCAAACGACGGCCTGCATCTTACCGGCTCCGGATATATCCTGTGGAAACAATTGATCGATCCATTTATAGTAATTAAAAGGTAACCAGCAAATCATATCGCTATCGTTAATAAAAAATAACTGGAGGTCGTAATGAAATTTCTCAAGTATAGCTTTGGCCTGTTAACAATCATTTACTCAGCAGTTCTGGGACAAAGTGAGTCTGATCTCAGAATAAAATATGAGGAGCTAACGGCGCTGGAATATGCCGATGCCCTGGAACAATCAGAAAAAACGATCCTGCTCCCTGTCGGGATACTTGAAAAACATGGTCCTCATCTCCCGCTGGGTACAGATTTGATCGATGTGCGTGAAATGGCAATACAAGCTGCAAAAATTGAATATACAGTGGTATTTCCACAGTATTATTTTGGTCAGATCTTCGAGGCGAAGCACCAGCCCGGAACAATCGCATACAGTCACAGGATAATCTGGGATCTCCTGCAGGAAACCTGTGATGAGCTCGGTCGGAACGGCTTTGAAAAGATCATACTTGTCAACGGCCATGGGGGAAATAATTATTTTTTACATTATTTCTGTCAGGCCCAGCTCGAGTCAGAAAAACCATATGTGGTGTATCTTTTTATGCCCTCAGAAGATCCGGAGATTGCAAAGAGGGTCCAGCAAATGCGCCGTTCCATGGAGGATGGGCATGCCGGTGAGACCGAAACCTCAACCATGTTGAGCCACCGGCCCGATTTGGTCCGAATGGATAAAGCCGGTATCCAAAGCGGAGAAAGTCTCAAACGGCTTGATCAGCTGAAAGATGCATATGTGGGAATCTGGTGGTATGCACGTTACCCCAATCACTATGCCGGAGACGGTACAGTTGCCACAGCCGAGTTAGGCAAGCTCCTGATGGAAGGCGATATTGCCAAGTTGGGCGATATGATCAGAAGTGTTAAACAGGATACCATGACGGAATATCTGCAGAAAAAATTTTTCCGTGAATCGGCAGCACCTTTGCAGACAGGACAGTAATAATTCAACCGGATTAAAACAGACAGGAGTAATAACATGCCCATCAGAAGATTAAAGGAGATTCCGGTGGAGAACGTCACGGCCGGTAAAAATACAACGCGTCAGGTTTTGTGGGCATCCGAAGAAACCCCGCATTTTGCCATGCGAAAATTTCGCATCGAACCCGGGGGCAGCATGCCAAATCATACGAACACCGTCGAACACGAACAATACGTATTGAGCGGTCAGGCCCGCATCGGACTGGGGGAGGAAGTCATTGTGGTACAGAAAGACGATGTGCTCTTTATACCGGCAGGATTGCCACACTGGTATGAGACAGTGGGAAATGAACCATTTGAATTTCTATGTATGGTTCCGAATATGCCGGATGATCTTCAGATTCTGAAAGAAGCATAGAATCTGCCCTATGGTCATCATTTTCTTTGTTTCCGGCTTGCTTTTCGGCAGTATTTTTTCCTGGTTATTATCCGGTATGCCAGTAAGCGATGGTTATGATCTGCTTGCGTTGTTTGCTGTTGCCTTCGCTGCATTCGACCTGGGTTCAATAGGTTTAAATGCGCCGAGTGCCCAGCGCATATTTTCAGCAATCCTGTTTATCCTGATTTTTGCCTGTACGTATTTAAGCATTATATTTTCACCTATTCTCCTAGGCATGTCTTTTATGTTCTTAACTGTCGGCAAGGCAGTTAACTGGTATACAGCCCGGGCTGTCGAGCTCAAAAAAAAATTATTCGCGGTGGCCACCGGCTTTCATCTGCTTCTGACCATTTTTATTTTTACCCTGTATACCTGATCATGAAAGTGATCGGCCATCGCCTTAAAACTCACTTCTGATTTGCCTGACTGATTTGAATATCATGTAATACGCCAGAGATCAATCGTGATGTAATTCAGCCGGGCCTGATTTGCACCATATTTTTATCATTCAACATGGTTTATATCGTCTGGGAAGCTGTCTGCGGTTTAATTTGTTATTGAATTTTAAAGCGATTGTGCTTTAATTAGATCAGATGTAAAGATGCAACTGATGAATTTAGTTTTGCCTCTGTTGGCAGAACGATCAGTATATGTGGTGATGTTAATCTCAACCGTACAGTGCGATTTAAATGAACGATATTAAAAACCATCAATAATTTTTTCTGGAGGACCAAATGGAATTCACTTTTGCCGAACTTAAGAAAAAAAATGTGGCCGACCTGCGTAAGATAGCGGCTGGAATTGAACACGAAGCCGTTCAAGGCTACACCCAGCTCAATAAAGAGCATCTGCTCGAAGCCATTTGTAAAGCACTTAATATAGACATGCATGTTCATCATGAAATTGTCGGGATCGATAAAGGAAAGATCAAAGCCGAAATTCGGCAATTGAAAAAGCAGCGCGATGAAGCGATAAAAAACAAAAAAAGAGAGGACTTACACAGAATAAGGAGAAAAATTCACAAGCTGAAAAAAACTTTGCGTAAAGCACAGGTATAGGTAATGGTAATCCAGCATCTCGCCAATGGCACACAGGTTTTAAAATAAAAATGCAGCCGGCAGAACTATTAATCCGGTATCCCATGCTTATGCCGTATGGAACTGCCACAATCATCGGTGCGGCCAGCATGGCCATCTCAAACCAGAATAAACAAACAGTAAATTCATTTTCCATATAGATCAGGATACAAATTGGATACTGGAGAATCCTCCCGATTTAACATACGGAAATTCTATAGCCGGGATCGCCAGGGGGTAATCGCACTCTGGAAAGATGTCTTTCCCGACGATCCGCCCTGGAATGATCCTGCTGCCGTTATCGCCAGAAAAATGCAAAAGCAACGGGATCTATTTCTTGTGGGCCTTCTGGATAAAAAGGTCGTCGCCACGGTTCTTGGTGGCTATGATGGATTTCGCGGTTGGATATATCATCTGGCAGTAAATCCGCTGTTCAGGTCACATGGTTTTGGAAAAAAAATGATGGAAGCGATCGAGTCGATCCTTACAAAACAGGGTTGCATAAAAATTAACCTGCAGGTGAGGTCTGGCAACTCCGGAGTGATAAAATTTTACCAGCATATCGGTTATAGTGTGGAAGATCATGCCAGTCTGGGGAAAAAACTATGAATGCCGGTAAATCTCCTCTTGAAACAGGTATAAAAGTCGGTATAAGCAGCTGTCTGCTGGGTATGAAAGTACGGTTCGATGGCGGCCATAAACACGATAATTATATCACACAGACACTCGGACGATATTTTGAATGGGTGCCGGTCTGTCCGGAGGTTGAGATGGGAATGGAGATACCGCGGGAAAACATCCGGCTGGTAGGTGATGCTGAGGATCCACGATTGATCGGACATAAATCCGGCACAGATTACACCCGTATGATGAGATCTTACACTGAAAATCGCCTGGAAGATCTTAAAAAGGTTGATTTACATGGTTATATACTGAAAAAAAATTCTCCAAGCTGCGGTATGCACCGGGTCAGGGTCTATGCGGGAAGTGGTGCACCCGTTCGTTCAGGCACCGGGATATTTGCCAGAGCGCTCATGCAGAAATTTCCCTTGCTGCCGATCGAAGAGGAGGGTCGTTTGAATGATCTTCCTCTCAGGGAAAATTTTATCGAACGTGTGTTTGCCCATCATCGCCTTTTCCAATTTTTAAATTCAAATCCCCGACCGGCTGATCTTGTCCGTTTTCACACGCGCCATAAGTTGACGATCATGTCACACAGTCACAAAGAATATAAATCCATGGGACAACTGGTTGCCAGGGCCGGAAACTCTGACTTCGCCACCCTCTTATACGATTACAGCGTATTGTTTATGCGGGCGCTTGAAGTCAAATCTACAAAACGCAAGCATGTAAATGTATTGTATCATATTATCGGACACTTCAGGCAGTCTGTCGACAGCGAGGATAAGCAGGAATTGATTGACACATTCGAACAGTACCGTCTGGGCTTTCTTCCATTAATCGTCCCTGTCACCCTGATCAGACATCATCTGCGGCGTCATCCGGTAGATTGGGTAAACGACCAAATCTATCTAAATCCTTACCCTGCTGAATTAATGCTGCGCAATTTTATCTGATCCAGGCAAATCATAAGGAGATGTCATGAAAAAATCGGTGCTACTGTACTTAATACTTATTCAAATCGGCTGCTCCGCAGTTGATAATGAGAAGCCTAATATTCTGTTCATCATGTCTGATGATCATGCCACCAAGGCCATCAGCGTCTATGGCAGCAGTCTTATTCAGACACCAAATATTGACCGTATCGCCAATGAAGGTGTACGATTCGATAACTGCTTTTGTACCAATGGTATTTGTGCACCCAGCCGGGCGGCAATTTTAACCGGTAAATACAGTCATAAAAATGGTGTGAGGGATAACCGGCAGGATTTTGACGGATCTCAGATTACCGTTTCAAAATTGCTGCAGTCGGCCGGCTATACAACCGCGATTATCGGTAAATGGCATCTTAAAAGTGATCCGACCGGATTCGATTACTGGAACATACTTCCGGGTCAGGGAAGTTATTACAATCCGGATATGATCGAACTGGGAAAGAAGCAACGCTATGAAGGATATGTTACCGATATTATCACCGACCAGGCGTTGAACTGGCTTGAAAACCGTGACCGTTCCAAACCATTCTTACTGCTTTATCAGCATAAAGCGCCCCACCGCAACTGGATGCCGGCAATCAGGCATCTAATGCTGTTCGACGACAAAGACCTGCCTGTTCCGGATAATTTTTTTGACGATTATACCTCCAGATCTGATGCTGCCCGTCAGCAGGAAATGGAGATCGGCAGACATACCTACCCGGCTTTCGACCTCAAATTTACCCCTGATCCGGGTGATTCCACAGATTATGCATTCTGGGAGTCACAATACCAGAGGTTCACTCCGGCACAGAAAAGTGCATGGGATGAATACTACACATCAGAGAACAGAAAATTAACCGGTCTCAAACCGGACAGTCCCGAAATGAAAATCTATAAATACCAGCGCTATATCAAAGATTACCTTCGGTGCGTGGCTGCCATTGATGAAAATGTGGGGCGGATGCTTGATTATCTTGAGAAAAATGATCTGCGTGAAAATACAATCGTAATCTATACATCCGATCAGGGTTTTTTCCTGGGTGAACATGGCTGGTTTGACAAACGATTCATGTATGAAGAAGCTCTGCGGATGCCGCTTATGATTCGCTATCCGGGAGGTATTCCCGCTCAAGGTTCTGACTCCCACCTGGTGTTAAATATTGATTTCGCTCCTACGCTTCTGGATTACGCCGGACTAGATATCCCACCGGATATGCAGGGTCAATCCTTACACAGACTTCTCTCCGGTTATCCTGATCCCGATTGGCGAAATGAAATTTATTATCATTACTATGAATACCCAGGCTGGCATATGGTCAAGAAACATTATGGCATACGCACAAACCGCTATAAACTGATCCATTTTTATCATGACATCGATGCGTGGGAATTATTCGATCTTCGGAAGGATCCTTCCGAGATGCACAATATTTACAACCAGGGTGAAAACGAGTTATTAATCGACAGCCTAAAATCCAAGCTGGACCAGCTAATTACAGCTTATGGCGACACCACCGTGCCACGATAAAATGTATATTATGGACTTAGTACCTCCCAGCTATGCCGGCCGGGTAAAATTTATTGTTTAGCTATCCTGACCAGGAATAGTATTGGGCTGTTTGGGGTTGATAGATAAAAGCGTTCTAAATCATCAATCCCGGAGAGCTTCAAATGGCACCTGTTAACATCAAGACCGGTCAGGTTCAGTGGGTGGATCTCACTATCGAAAATGCAACGGAAATACGCGATTTTTATCAGGCGGTCATTGGCTGGAAACCAGAACCGGTTGATATGGATGGGTATGAGGATTTCAATATGTGCGCACCGGATGAGCATGCTCCTGTTGCCGGGATCTGCCATGCTAGAGGTGTCAACCGTAAGATTCCACCGCACTGGCTAATCTATATTTCGGTTTCCGATCTTGATCAGAGTGTGGATTTATGCTGTAAACTCGGGGGTAAAATTATTTCGGAACCGACTGCGATGGGTCCGCACGGCAGATTTTGTGTAATCCAGGATCCTGCCGGCGCATTTGCGGCGCTTTTCCAGCCCGCGCAACCTTAATCTTCTTATACTCGTACACCACTGCATTCTGGTAAAGTCAGTTTTATCCTGACTCACAGGAGTGAATCATAACCTTGAATATTAATCCACGGGAAAAAAACATGAATAACATTAAACGATTGGCTATCATTGGTGCGGGAAATATAGGTACATCAATCGCAAACGGTTTGCTGGACGCAGCTGTATACCAGCCGCATGAGTTGACTCTGACGCGTAAAAAAATCCATTTACTGGAATCCTTTCGGGAACGAGGTTGTAATGTGGATTCGGACAATCTGAAAGCGATCGATAAATCTGATATCATTCTCATAGCAGTTGAACCGCAGCAGTTTGACACGCTGATGAAGGATGTTCAGGCGGATCTGAGTGATGCCGGGAAGATCATTATTTCGGTGGTCTCGGGTGTCGGTATTAAGAAAATAAAGGATAAATTAGCAGACAATACGCCGGTAGTGCGCGCCATGCCCAATACCGCCATTGCAGTGCGGGAATCGATGACCTGCATCGCTGCCTGTGAAGGGGATTACCAGGCACTGGAGACCGCAAAAAAGATTTTCGATACAGTCGGTTTAACTCTGGTAATCGACGAGGAACAAATGACTGCGGCCACTGCCCTTGGTGCATGTGGAATTGCCTTCTTCCTCAGAGCGATACGAGCTGCCTCACAGGGCGGTATTGAAATCGGCTTCCATTCACACGATGCTTTACACATCGCGGCGCAAACAGCAAAAGGTGCTGCCTCGCTCTTACAAAAAATGAAGAAACATCCCGAATTTGAGGTAGATAACGTAACGACACCCCGTGGCTGTACCATTTCAGGATTGAATCAGTTGGAGCACGAAGGATTCAGTTCGGCGATGATCAAAGGTATCGTTGTATCGGCAGAGAAAGCCGCAAGACTTTACCAGAGTGATAAATAACCCTATATTTACACCATGTCTGCTTATCCATTCTTCAAAAAGCTGGGCCGGAATATCAATCATTATCTTAAACGCCGCCCGGCGATTTTTTTTGCAAATATTCTCGTAACATACCATTGTACCCAAAGGTGTCTGCAGTGCACCATTCCGGAACTTTCCGCCACCTGGCCAAAGATGTCCCTTAATGATTTCAGGGTGATCATCGACAAGCTCGACCGGTATGGCACGCAAGGCTTGTCTTTATCCGGCGGGGAACCCATAGCGCACCCAGACCTGCCCGAACTTATTGCCTATGCATCCGGTAAATCCTTCTCTAATATTCATCTTTTGACGACACTTTACGCATCGGAAAAAGTGGTCCGTCGGACACTCGATGCTGTCTTCGAAAATAATGTCTCGCTTTCCTGTTCTTTCGACGGATTTGGTGAAGTTGCCGATTCATTACGTGGTGGCGATCATGTGGCGGATCGTGTTCTTGCAGGTATAAACGAATTCAATTATCGTAACAGGAAACGCACCAGACCTCTGGGTGCATATCTGAATATTGTAATAAGCCAATTGAACCTGTATCAAATTCCGGAAATTTTACAGTTGGCGGAGTCAATCGGATGGAAGGTCAATGTAGATCTGTATCGCTGGCAATCGGAGAATCATCGCGAAATCGATGAGATGAAAATCGTGGATTTTGATCAATTGGCAGATATGCTCGAACTGGTGAAACGGTCCCCAAATGTGGTGACGCCTGATTGGCTGGTCAGTGGTTACAGCGGCTATCTCAGGGATGATTATGTAAAATACTGTCCCTATCTGGAAGCACCGACGTTTGGGAGTAAGTTTTTTATCCATCCAAATGGTGATGTGGCCGTTTGTATCGGTGATCACATAGGCAATTTACTCACCGGCGAACCGGAAGAGATTTTCGCCGCCGATGTCTGGGCAAACCGAAAAAGTGAATTTCACGCCTGTCGTGGATGCTGGAATACATGCTACACACCGGCTGCCAGATTTAAAAGCTATTTCAATCCAAAAGATCTGAAACAGGCATGGCAGATGATCGGCAGAGCACTTTATAAATCCGGCTGATCATTCGCTTGCCTGCTTTTCTCATTCTTTAAGAGCTGCTCCGACCGGTGCAGGGGAATTTCCCGGAACAATTTTAAATAACATACATAACAGACAGAATCTGCGCATCTTTTCTGCCGGAACAAAGTTCATGGACAGCGATATGTGAGTGGTGGAGAAACTACCCTGACACAGTAAAAAAAAGGAATAATTGACAGGTATATCACGTAGTATACAGGAGTTCAATCAATTTAATGGAATTGCCGGGAATATGAATGTATTACTTCAATACGGGACCAGAATTGTGATTCTTGCGTTAATCGCATACAGTATTGCCATTATAACTGAGCAGCGCAGGCATCTGGTTACGAATACGGTAGTGATATTTATATCACTCGGTATCATCCTGGATATTACCGCAACGGCCTTTATGATTGCCGGATCGAGCAACACACCTTTTACATTGCATGGATTACTGGGGTATTCATCTTTACTGGGCATGCTTATCGATACGGGTTTGATCTGGCGTCATCGCTTAAAATCGGGCAAAACAACAAGGGTTCCGGACCGGTTGCATCTTTATTCCCGCTACGCTTACATCTGGTGGATTCTCGCGTTTATTACCGGTGGTGCGCTGGTATTATTCAAATGATCAGAATCTAAAACTGAATTCCAGATTACGATCGAATCCTTTTGGCTCTTGTGGAAAGTCATTCCATTTTCCGATTTTATATTTCATGCACTCCGTTAGCTTTTTATTATCCACCGTGCTCTGCAGCACCTGCACCTCTTTAATACTTCCGTCCGGATTTATAATCATCCGAAATTCAACCTGCCCATGAACACCAGGAAACTGCTGGGTACAGCCATGCAGGGTCGATTTATTTTTCGCAAGAATCAGTTCCACTTCCGATGGTTTTTCCTCCTGCGTACGCACCGCCGGCTGCAAATCGAGTTGCCCCTGTCGTTTTGTTTTTAATTTTCCGACATCGATCTCCTGCAGTCCGCTGCCTTCGACAGCCCGATAGGAAACTTGATACACAGCCTGGTGTCTGGCCAGCTTTTCGCGTACGCGTTTCAACTCGGTAAAATCACATTTCAGATTTGGGATACCGATCTGATAGATATTCAGATCCTGCAAATATCCTATAATTGAACCATTGGCACTCTTCACTGCTGAGATACGTTGATTTTCATTTATGTTTTCCTTGAAAATAATTTGCAGCTGATTGCAGACAACCGTATTTCCGTTTTCGGGATCCGATATGATATCCCCCTGTTTATATACAGCCGGACCTGCTATACCGGATTGATGCTTTTGTGCCGGGGAAACAGTGATATACATCAGGAGCAGCAAGCTAATGTAAATTTGCAGATTCATATACTACCTCAATTTTTTTACGTTTACAGTTTTATGGAATTTTTCAACTTGATATCGTAACTTCTGCGGAGATTATCCCGTGATCCTGATAACGCAATATCCCTGGTAATCAATTCAACACCTATAGGTAATGATGCTATTCAGTCAAAATGGCGCGAACTGAATTAAAATATATACATCTATAAAAATCAATGGTATCGCATATGAGGTGTATTATCGGATCGAATTTGAATATCTCAATAAAGATAATTATTTCAGTATCTTTTTTTTTCTCTATTGACAATCTTGGCAGCAGGGAATTACTGTCAGTGCATGATCTGCCGCCTGAGGAGGTTTTGGAAGCATCGTATCACTCTGCCCAATGCGTACTCTGTATGGATATCCATCATGTTAATCTGACAGACACCCTCTTTACAGATTCCGGTGCACCCGGTTATGTCCGCCTCAGATATGATGGACGAATTCTGGAAATATTTAAGGGGAATTTGTCGGATACGACTATCTGTGTGACCAACTGGATTGAATATGATGACAAAATGATAGACTACATGCAAAACCTGGTGAAAATAATTGTCTTTACCAGGGAGGTTCCAGACGGAAATGAATGCCACCCCGTGATGGAATCAGGCCTGTTCGCCGCAAGTGATTCCCTGGTTCAATTTATCCGGCAACTAAACTGAAAACCTGGAGTCCAACAGGTTATATTGAATCATTTACTTAGGTATCATTATGCACTCAAAATTGAAAATATCCCATTCTGTGATCTTTCTCGTATTCTTCTGCATGACGCTGTTCGGCCAGGGTAGTGAATCAAAAGTCAGCGATGCGGCCGAACAATCAGAACCTTCTGCTATTCCATTGAATGAAATAGCCGGTAAAAGAGAAGAGTTAAATATCCGCCTACAAAAGTTAACCGATTATTTGAATAACATTCCTGAGATCGAAGAAATTAGAACAAATCTGGACGGATTTGAAGAGGCAATAGATAATATTATCATGTATCGGAATGAGCAAAAACTCATGAATCTGAGCAGTCGGGATCGACCTCACTAAATTTGCCCTGCTCGCAGGTGCCCTCGGAGTAGGTATCGGATTTGGAATGCAAAATATTGTTAACAATTTTATTTCCGGTCTGATACTCATCTTTGAGCGTCCCATCCAAACCGGTGATGTCGTTGACGTTAAAGGTATTACAGGAACCGTCAAGCGGATTGGAATCCGTTCCAGCACGATACGTACATTCACCGGATCAGAAGTTATTGTTCCAAATGCCAACCTGATTGCTAATGAGGTCATAAACTGGACCTTATCAGATAGACTCCGAAGAATTGAGATTAAGATCGGCGTAGAATATGGGACAAATCCCAAAAAGGTGCTTGCAATACTAAAATCCGTTGCCACAGATCATGAGAGAATTCTAAAAGATCCCGAGCCGTTTGTTATTTTTCTTGGTTTCGGCGATAGCTCACTGGACTTTGAACTGCGGTTCTGGACTGCCAACTTTGAGACCTGGATGAGTTTAAGAACAGAAATATCGATCCTATTTATGAAGCATTGGAAAAAGCAGGAATTACGATACCATTTCCACAGCGGGATTTACACATAAAAAATGTGGATGAATTCAGGAAATCGATCAATCCGCCCGGAGGAAATCCAAATAAAACGGATAATGAGCCCCAGATATCATGATCGTGTGTATTTGATAATATCCGGAGCTGTTGACAGATATAAGCCGGTTACCTGCTTTGTAACCGGCTTTTTGTTTTTTTATTTTATTTTCGGTGGGAAATCTTTCAGGATCTGCTGCGAAATCACCAGGGCAGCTTCCTCCATTTCGTCCTGTGTATCATAATCCCGGACTATTCCGGTACCGGTTCCACGCCATGCCAGTTCTTTTGTTTCGAAATCAACCACATCGATCACCAGGGTTCCCTCTTCATAATAGCTTACATCGACTCTGCCGCCATAAGGACCCCACCATGGATCATACCATCCCCGATAACCCCAGTCGGTAACCTGCATTTTCTCTTTTAATCCGGCATGGATGAGTACCACGCAATCGGCATCACCGGATTCGACTTTCGAAAATCCCTTCTCAGACATAACCTGATCAACGGCATTCATGAATCTTTTCTGAACGAGGGGACGGCGGGCAAGTTCATCATTAGGATTGATCTCTGTTCCGGCAGCCCAGCGATAGGTTTTAAATTTACTGAAATCAACATCACGGTCATAATCGCTTTTTACCGATATGGATGAACAACCAGACACCATGGCTATTAAGATGATAAGCAGAAATGATACAAATTTTCTCATGTCAACATTCCTCCATTTATAATACCTTGATTGATGCATATATAAACAGAATTTTGCCCTTCACACCGCCACTCTTTCGCGATATGCCTGCACAATATTACATCGTAAAAAATTTGACAGATTCCCGGAATTAAAAGAAAAATATATAGTTATATGGCTAAAATATAATTTAATTTGCTAAAATATAATTAAGGATGCAAACTGCATTTTTATGGTTGATAAATCCCGCATAGCGTTTTTAAAATTATTCCGGGAGCTATCTGTAATTCTGGTCATGATGGCGATTCTGATGTTGACTTTGACCTAAAATCACGACCCCGCGAGATGCACAGTAACCAGAAGTCCGTGAATGCTGAGTTGAAAGAACAATGGAATAAAAGATATCAACTTGATACGTACGTATACGGTACGCGTGTCAACGATTTCCTTCGTAAATTTCATCAGCTGATCCCTTCAGGAAAAGTTCTTTGCCTTGGTGAGGGCGAGGGGCGGAATGCCGTATACCTAGCCGGAAAGGGATTTCAGGTCACAGCGGTGGACATTTCCGAGGTTGGCTTGCTTAAAGCTCAGCATCTGGCACAAAAAAGGCGTGTCAGGATTGAAACTGTCAGCAGCGATCTGATGAATTACGAAATCGGATTAAACCGGTGGCAGGGAATTGTATCCATATTCTGTCATTTACCATCTGAGATACGAAGGGATATTCACAGACGCGTCGTAAAGGGCTTAGCCCCACATGGTATTTTTGTCCTGGAATCTTATACTCCCGATCAGTTAAAATATAGAACCGGTGGTCCGCCCACAGAAGATTTACTCGTCAGCCTGGAAGAACTCAGAGAAGAATTAAGACCTTTGACGATCCGTCACGGTATTGAAAAATTAAGGATAGTGCGCGAAGGGCATCTGCATACCGGAAAAGCCGCTGTGGTTCAGGTTGTCGCTGAAAAATCAAAGTGAATTCCCCATCGGCCTGCGAAATAATATCCATCGCTGTATTCACTTTCTTCCCGCATATTATTGAGATGGAACGAAATCGCAACTATACCATATAAGATTTCGATGTTGAAATATAAGCGAATATTACAAAATGGCATACCTGGGTTTTTACTTCTGATTACCGTGTACACGGCACCATCCCTTGCACAGGATAATGCCCCCCAGATCTCACCAACCTGGCTCTGGGGCGCCGCACAACTCGTTCCCAGTCCTCAATGGGTGACAAAAGATCCGGGTTTACGGTTCGGTTTGCGCTGGCAGGTCACCCCGGTACTCTACTCTTTTGGGTTGAACCACCGAGTCAACCGCTGGCGATTTTTGGTCGTTGAACCGCTTGCCAGGCAAAACGGGTCGCTTGAATTCTATATTTCACCTGAATACCTGGATTTAGGACATTCTGCAAAAGATCACTGGCTGGTGCGCGGTGGATTGCGTGCATATTTTCCGATCTATCGTTACGGTGAATATGTATCAGGATCGTTTTCGCCTGCGATCTATTCTTATCAAGACAAACAGGGCATAAGTTATGAGGCGGGGGTTTATTTCTTTTTTGGTATTCTTGGATTTCAGGCAACCTACGCACCGGCACTTGAAACCGGCAGGTGGATATTCACCATCCGATTGAGGTATTTTTAATCATGACTAAACTGATGAAACTATTATTTATCACCCTGATTGTGGTATCTGTAACAGGCTGCACGGCTATACATTCCACTATTAATGCCACCGGGCGTAACATTGCAGCGTTCCTTCGTACACCGCGCAAAATCGAAAACAAGATCACGGATCCGTATTTGCCTGCTGCGCGCCTCGCCGTATTATGGATCGGCCATGCAACCGTTCTCATACAAATCGATGACAAAATTATACTTACCGATCCAAATCTGATGAACACCGTGGGCCAGTTCTCGAAACGATTGGTAGAGCCGGGTATCGATCCGGAGAATTTACCCGAGTTGTCGGCCGTTCTGATATCTCATATGCATATCGATCATCTTTCCCCCGCCTCCATCGATTTGATTTGCGAAAAGATTCATCAGCTTCTGATTCCGCAAGGAGGTATGGTATACATCCCCGACTTCGCTTTTTCAATCGATGAACTCGCCGAATGGCAAACGTGGGAGAAGGACGGTTTACGAATTACCGCTGTTCCGGCCGTTCATAACGGATGGCGTTACGGACTTGACGGCGCCTGGATGAAAACCAGTTTCACCGGTTATCTGATTGAATATAATGGGATCAAGGTGCACTTCGCTGGTGATACCGCATATGATCGGGACCTGTTTATCAGGATTGGAGAGCGCTTTCCGGATATCGATCTCACACTTGTCCCTGTGGCCCCTATCCACCCCAGAGAATATTCCAAAGCACGCCACACCGATCCGGCAGAAGCCATTCAGATCTTTCAGGATCTCAAGGCGGATTTTCTTACGCCCATACACTTTGATACATTTGCGGAATCAGCCGATACGCTCGGCGAAGCGGTTTCAATCCTGCGCAAAGAAATCTCCGCTAAAGGGCTGGCCGATAATCAGGTGGTAATTCTCGAGCATGGCGAGCAGTATACGTATTTACGTCAAGAACCTTCACAGGTAGCGGGTAATTAATGTGCAGTCCATCGGGAGCAGAATCTTGAACAGACTGGCCGGATGAAGACTCTTTTTTGCATAGTTCGGCTCTATGCCTTTTGCCTTTTGCCTTTTGCCTCTGTATCTTATATTGATTGTGATACTGATCAGCAGCATTTTTCAATCCTGATCCATGAGAAACAAACCATATAACATATATTTCTCCGGTTCGATAAGCGGGGGTCGGCAGGATGCCGACATCTACCGCCATATTATCCTTCACTTAAAAAGGTATGGAAAGGTATTGACCGATCATATCGGAGATCCGGAACTCACATCCGGCGGTGAACCCGAAGTTTCTGACACAAAGGTATTCCAGCGGGACATGATGTGGATCAACCGGGCTGACGTTTTCGTGGCTGAAGTGACGAATCCTTCACTTGGTGTAGGCTATGAGATTGCACAGGCGGAGCAGCGTGGCAAACCTGTACTCTGCCTTTTCCGTCCGGGTAATGTTCAGCGCTTATCGGCCATGATTGCCGGTAATCCAGCATTGGTCGTCATTCATTATACGAAAATTGAAGAACTACCTGATCAGATAAATCATTTTTTTTCGGACCTATAATTTGGATCTCCTGCAAAAAATCGCTGAAGGCAAAATTAATGAGGCGATAGAGGCAGGTGAATTGGATAACCTGCCCTGTGCCGGTCAGAAGATCGATTTAAAAGAATACTTTTCAATGCCACCCCATCGACGGGCAGCCTTTCAACTCCTAAAGAATGCAAACATTGTCCCGGCAGAAGTAAGCATCCTAAAAGAAATCAATCAGCTGGAGGCCCAATTAAGTCATTTGTCGGAATGCGAAGATATAATGAACCTGCGCCAGGAGATCCAATTCAAGCGTATAGAATTACGTATCGCCCTCGAAAAATACCGAAAATAAAAAAAGCGGGAATTTTCATACCCGCTTTTTTTATCTGGTCAATCTTAAGAAATCCGGGAGAATTTTTCATACTCAAATCGATTAATGCTCCCCGGATTTCGGATCAATTATTAACGATTATCTGAGCACCCAGTGCCTGGTTACCTTCACCACCCACAAATCCCTTGGCAAAGACTGTATAAATTTTTCCGCCTGCCAGATTAATGTTTGGCAGTTCCAACACGACTGTATCTGTACCGCTAAGCCGCACCTGCAGATTATAGGTACCGGCATCCACCGGTGTAAATCCTTCAACTTCGTCGGCAAAGGATACATCCTCGAAAATCACATTGCCCTGCGTATCGGTAATATCTACCGCAGGGGCATTAGGCGATAAATGTATAAAGCGAATATGAGATTTGCCGGACGCAGGCGGTGTCAGATCATCAATCAGGGCTAACACATTCAGGTTTTCAACGGAATCAATCGCAAATACGGATATAACTGATCCGGCAAGCACCGGGACAGCAGGTAATTCCAGTGCTGTGTTATTTGTACCGGCAACATTGATCTTTACATTGCGCGTTCCGGCAGCCACTTCAAGATATTGGGTATTCTCAGGAAATGAGACATTGCTCGCGGCCACGTTATCATCGACAAGCACATCAACTGTTGGTGCGTTGGGAGAGGCATGAATTGCCATAATCCGGGCTGTCTGTGGTGTTGGTTGGGTAGGTGAATCGTCATCACTGCAGCCGGTGACGATAAAGGTTAACAGACCAAAGGTCAAAATAAGCGATAAAATGCGACGTGTGTACATGATTAACTCCTTTGTTTGGTTAAATGTTCAGAATTTAAAATGATTAAATGAGCGTTTCGAGCGAATTATTCCATTTATTTTATTTATTTTTATTTTTGTTCTTTATTTTTTTGCCGGCTTTTTATATAATTCACCCAGATGTCAAATCGAAATATATTTATCCGGAAGAAATTCGCGGAACTCGTTTCCGCCATTTTATGGGCTACAAGACCGACCCGGATATAAAAACTATGGTTCTGCAATGGCAGCGTCGATTGAAAATTTCGACCTTGCGTACCTGGATTTTTAAACGCGTGATTTTGTCTGGGCACAGAATTGCCGGCAGGTGAATAAGCCGGCGGCGAATATCAGATAGTATTTGTTTTTCAGGTTGTTCTTAATCCGGTAAACGATCTGCCATTCACCTGGTAATACCGATCGATTTAATAAATCTGCCGCTTTTTATCCGCAGATTTTGTTTGTATAGAGAACCTATTCTTTGAAAGGTAAAGGCGTGAAAAAATTTTCGGTTTTGCTGATTCTGATCATACAATGGCCATTATACCCACAAAATCCCCTGTCATTAGAAGATGATCCCTGTGGATACGATCCCGAGTACAGCGCAGCAACCCTCAAATTATTCGGGACGGGTTGGGGATATACTTATGACAGCCTGCTTACCGATCTAAGCCTGTGGAAAAAAAGTCCGTTCGTAACCATTGATTCAGCCGGTGCCAGTGTACAAAATCGGGGGATTTGGCTGGTGACCATTAAAGATACGATGGCTACTCCCTCTCCGCCTTTACGGATCACGATTCACAGCAGGACTCATCCCAATGAAGTGCAGGCAACCTGGGTGACCAACGAAATCATCGATGCCCTGACCGAAAGCTCCCCATTAGCAAATAACCTGCGCAAATACTGTGAGTTTAATATCATTCCCATGTATAATCCCGATGGGGTTGAGCTTGAATTAGGCAGGCAGAATGCCAATGGTGTTGATCTGGAACGTGACTGGATCGAAACAAGCCAGCCTGAAACGGCCACGTTAAAAGGTTTGTTTGAATCCTATATGGCTGGTGATGCACCTATCCGGATTGCCCTTAATATGCACTCGGCACTCGCCTGCAAGCGCTACTTTGTCTATCATCATGAAAATGGAACATCGGAGGGATATGCCATTGCCGAACGATTTTTTATCAGCAGTATCCGGGATATATGGCCGGAAGGCATCGAGCCCTGGAACTATTATATTTCATGGACTTCCGGGACGCCTCTTTATTATCCCGAAAGCTGGTTCTGGCTTAACCACCAGGAAGCGGTCATGGCGCTGACCTATGAGGATATGAATTGTCCGGATGCAGGCGATTATGACCTTACGGCCAATGCACTGCTCGAGGGTATTACTGATTTTCTTGGCATTCGCGAGACAGGAATTCAAGACCGGTTTAACTCTTCTGTCAATCCGCAGGTCATATCAGATATCATGACTTACCCCAATCCCGTTTCATCAGGTCTGACCACACATATTCAGTTTACTCTTCGGAAACCCAGTTCCCTTAAATTCACTTTATATGATCTGCTGGGACGAAAAGTAACCGATCTGATCCAAACCGACCGGTCTGCCGGTCTGCAGGAATTTACAGTCAATTTGCCAAAAGTAACCCAGGGCTTCTATATCCTGCAGATCAGCGGACCACAGATCCGCAGGAGTGTGCCGTTGATGATCCTGAATTAAGTTGCATTCGGGGCATGAAAATTATCCGTGATAGGGTTTAAAATAGTATTCAATCGAGCATGCCAGGGATTTTTAATCAACATCACAAACCGCACAGACATCTAAACAACGTAATAAGAATAAAATACCAAATTCACACATATGCTCGCTTGAGGTCGATTTTGTATTTACACGAAATATTGCTAATATAGGATTTAACCTTTGTATAGTATCGTTGCCTGAAGTGTACCAGGAGTCGCAGTAATGTCTGAAAATCTGACCAATTTTATCTATTCGATCATTGATGATGATCTGAAAAACAAAAAATATGAGGGACGCGTGCACACCCGTTTTCCCCCTGAACCGAATGGTTATCTGCATATCGGTCATGCAAAATCGATTTGTCTGAATTTCGGAATTGCCCAGCGTTATAACGGGAAATGCAATCTCAGATTTGATGACACAAATCCGATTAAGGAGGAAATGGAGTACATCGAATCGATCAAACGGGATATTAAATGGCTGGGATTTGACTGGGGGGATCGGGAATATTATGCATCCGATTATTTTGAACAGCTATTCGAATACGCAGTCAAACTGATCCGCAAAGACAAGGCCTATGTCGATGATCTGGACGCGGAGAAAATCCGTGAATACCGGGGGACACTGACAGAACCCGGCAGGGATAGCCCTTTCCGGAACCGGTCGACAGATGAAAATCTGGATCTTTTTACACGTATGCGTGCGGGTGAATTTCCGGATGGTACAAAAGTACTGCGTGCCAAAATAGATATGTCATCACCAAATATTAATATGCGTGATCCTGTCATGTATCGCATCCTGCATGCTGCGCATCCACGGACGGGTGACACCTGGTGCATTTACCCGATGTATGATTTTGCACACGGGCAGTCAGACTCGATCGAGCGTATCACCCATTCGATCTGTACACTTGAATTCGAAGATCACCGGCCCCTGTATGACTGGTTTTTGGACGAGATTGAACTCTACCATCCACAACAGATCGAATTTGCCCGGTTAAATCTGACCCATACAGTCATGAGCAAACGAAAATTACTGCAGCTGGTTAAAGAAAAATATGTAAGCGGCTGGGATGATCCAAGAATGCCGACACTTTCAGGCCTGAGAAGACGCGGTTATACGCCTGAAGCCCTGCGGGATTTCTCCGAGCGTGTCGGCGTTGCTAAAAGCGACAGTACGGTTGAGATTGCATTTCTGGAGCATTGCCTGAGAGAAGACCTGAATAAACATGCTATGCGTGCGATGGGGGTGCTCAGGCCATTAAAATTGGTAATTGAGAATTACCCTGAAGAAAAGGTTGAATATTTAGAAGCTGTCAACAACCCTGAAGATCCTCAAATGGGAACAAGAGAAATCCCATTCTCACGTATTCTGTTTATCGAAAAAGAAGACTTTATGGAGGACCCGCCAAAAAAATTTTTTCGATTGGCACCCGGCCGTGAAGTCCGGCTCAGATATGCGTATTTCATCAAATGCCATGAAGTGATCAAAGATCCCCGGTCAGGGGAGATCCAGGAGTTGAGATGTACCTACGACCCGGATACCCGTGGCGGGAATGCGCCTGATGGTAGAAAAGTAAAAGCTACACTGCACTGGGTTTCAGCGGCGCATGCACTGAAGGCCGAAGCCAGGCTATACGATCATTTATTGAAAGATTCTTTCCCTGATGTCAGTGATCTTGCCGCAGCCGTCAATTCAGACTCATTGGAAGTAATTTCCGATTTCCATATTGAACCAGGTTTATCCCGGCTTAAACCGGGGGACAGGTTGCAGTTCGAACGCCTGGGATATTTCTGTTTGGATTCTGTCGATACCACCCCAGATAAGCTGGTGTTTAATCGTACAGTTGCGTTAAAGGATACCTGGGCTCGTCTGCAAAAATCACAGGAAAACAGCTAAATGGGCAGACACGATAAGCCCAGTATTTATTATGCGTACCAGGAAGGCTGGGTTTCCCTGTTCGGGAACATATTACTCTTTGCAATAAAATACTGGGCTGGTATAGTTTCAGGATCCATTGCCATTATTGCCGATGCCTGGCACACATTATCGGATTCCATTTCATCAATAATTATAATCCTTGGATTCAAGGTGACCGAAAAACCAGCTGATCAGGATCATCCTTTCGGTCACGGGCGCGCGGAACTGATCGTCTCACTGATTGTAGGTGTTATTTTGGCGGTTATTGCCTTCAATTTTGTGCTGGAGTCAATCGACCGATTGCAGACAAGAACTACTGCTCAGATCGGACCTGTTGCCTATCTGGTTATCGGTTTATCGGTGATTTTAAAAGAGATCATGTATCATTATGCCCACCGCATTGGCACAAAATACAAACTCAACGCTGTGATCGCTGACGCCTGGCATCATCGAAGTGATGCGGTATCTTCGCTGGTCATTCTTGTCGGACTGTTCGCTAATAAATATTTTTGGTGGGTCGATGGTGCACTTGGGTTGCTGGTTGCCCTGTTTATTATTAAAGCGACTTATGAAATTTTACGTGATGCCATAAATCCACTGCTCGGAGAAACACCTGATACGCATCTTGTAGCGGATATTCGAGCGCTTTGTCAGGAACATATCGATACTGAGATAAACGTTCATCATTTTCATATCCATAATTATGGGGACCATACGGAAATGACGTTCCATGTAAAAATGCCCGGGCATCTGTCACTCCAGCAGGCGCATGAGATGATAACAAGGGTTGAGCATATCGTCAAGGAACGATTTAATATTGAAGCAACGATTCATATGGAACCTTTCTAATCAGCCTCTTGTCTTTTACGTTTTAACAATATTCTGCAGCCGGATCAGTTCATAAATCACCACGCATACCGACCATCCTATTATTGATTTGCATATGACACAGATCGAGCAGATCCTGGTTCCTAAGACAGATCTTCTCTACAATGATTTCACAACTTATTGTGATTAAATAGTTTATCAGGCCGGTTAACCGATGACGATCCTGATTTGTCGTTGCTGAATATGCAGGTTAAATATATCAGATAATAGTGATATTCCGCACCAAATAATCCCGTCCCCCGCTATTAATTTAAATCATGCAGTTGGCCTGGTGATATGCAAAAAATCCATTTGATTAAAAATACGTTTTTATATATTGCCTTAATTGTGGGCAGTGTCTTTCTTTTCACTGGTAGTCCGGAATTAAATGCAACCCGTTCACTTTATTATATCTGGGACCTTGGGCATATTTTGTTGTTTGCCGTATTCAGTTTTATTATGCTGAAAGATGTTCAACCGGTTAAGCGTCAGGGATTCTGGTCACAGGCCGTGATTATTTTTATCCTGACAGTGATCATCGGTGTTCTGATCGAATTCATCCAGTCAAAATTTGACCGATCACCGGATATTAATGATGTCGTCCGGAATCTTATTGGCAGTTCGATCCCGCTCGTCTTTTTTAACCGCCGCTGCCAAGATCTTCCCCGAATCATATCGGTTTCGTTGAAAATTTTGGTAGTCATCGTGCTGGTGAGAGATACACTCCCGCTTGGCCGTTCATTAATTGATGAGGCTATTGCACAAAATCAGTTTCCTGTACTTGCAGATTTTGAGACCCCCTTCGAAACAGATCGCTGGCATGAAAAATGGCGTATTGCAGTCGATGACCGGATAGCACGTAATGGCAGCCATGGATTAAAAGTAAAGTTGTATCCCGAAAAATATTCAGGCATCTCGTTGAAATATTTTCCATCTGACTGGAACGAATATCAATATCTGAAATTCAGCATTTACAATCCGGATTCAGACACTCTGAGAATCATCTGCCGTATCCATGATTCAAAACATAATAATGCCTATTCTGATCGCTTTAATCAGGCGTTTGCCATTGGACCCGGTTGGAATGACCTATCCATTCCCATTGATCAAATTAAATCTGCTCCCAGAACCCGGGAGATGGATATACACCATTTGAGTAACATCAGGCTCTTTATCGTTGACCTGAAAGAAATACGTATAATCTATATCGATTTTATCCGCCTGACTGCTTAAACCATACCCCAGATTAGTATTTTGCATATTTTTTACCATTTGATTGTGTTTTAGAAATACCAACCGTTATCCGTATGACTGTTTGAGATCGAATAAATAATAAAGTGTGATTTGCCTGAAAATATACATATATTGGGTATGTATTTTTACGAGACCTGCGCATCTAGTAGGATATGGAACATCAAAAAATAAAAGCAAAATTCAGGGAAATTGAACACACGGCAGATGTTGGATTGATCGTTGACGGTAATTCCCTTAGTGAACTATTCGCTAATGCTGCCTATGGCATGATTTATCTGATATTTGGCAATCAGGAAGCGAAAACGAAGGACCTGAGGTACTTTCAAATTATTGAGAATACAACTGATGAATTATTAATAAGCTGGTTGAGTGAACTCAATTTTAATATCATTGTGAATAATTTTACACCGATATCCATCCGTCAACTAGATATAAAAAAAATAGATGGTAAATATCACCTTAATGCAGAAATTTCCGGAGGCAGTATGTCAGTTCCGGCTACCGAGATCAAGGCGATCACGTATCATCAATTCTACCTGAAAAAAACCCGGCACAATCATTACCAGGCCAGAATAATTTTCGATATCTAACAGGAGAATTTTATGCGTTACAAAGATATATCGATCGAAAAAATACATGATACTCTTTTTGAGATTCCGGTGACCGGAAAAATGCAGGTGCCGGGCAGAATTTATGCTTCCGAGGAAATGATGCGCACAATCATTCAGGAAGATGAAAGTATTCAGCAGGTAATCAATGTCGCCCACCTGCCCGGGATTCAGAAGTATTCATTGGGCATGCCTGATATCCACTGGGGTTATGGATTTCCCATCGGGGGAGTAGCGGCAACCGATATAAACCACGGGGTCATCTCACCGGGTGGTGTCGGATATGATATAAATTGTGGTGTGCGCCTTGCACGTACAAATCTGGGGCGCAGCGATATATCACCTAAACTTGACCTAGTGGTTACAAAGCTTTTTCAGAATATCCCCACCGGTGTCGGGTCGGAAGGAGCAATACGCAAACTTAATGAGCGCGAAATGCACAATGTCCTGACAAAGGGGGCGCATTGGGCTGTTGAGCATAACTTTGGAGAGGTGTCTGATCTCGAATTTACCGAAGAGCATGGTTGTCTGAACTGGGCAGACTCCTCACTGGTAAGCACACGCGCCTTAGAACGCGGAAGAAATCAGCTGGGAACGCTCGGATCAGGAAATCATTTTCTTGAGATCGATGTCGTTGATACGATATATCTTACTGATGTGGCCGAGCAGCTGGGCCTTTTTTTCAATCAGATGGTCATCTTGATACACACCGGCTCACGAGGATGCGGATATCAGGTATGCGATGATCATCTCCGCCTTTTATCAAAAGCCTCCAATCAATACGGCATTTCCCTTCCGGATCGGCAACTCGCCTGTGCACCAATCTCATCGAAAGAAGGAAAGGAATATATGGGCGCAATGGCTGCCGCTGCAAATTTTGCCTGGGCCAACCGGCAGGTTATCATGAGCCTCGCAAAAGATACTCTGCTTGATACGCTTAATATTTCCCCATCCGAACTTGGATTCAAGCTGGTTTACGACGTCTGCCACAATATCGCAAAAATCGAAGAACACAGAATTAATGGAGACCGGAAAAAAGTCTGCCTCCATCGTAAGGGTGCGACGAGGGCATTTCCCCCCGGCAGCCCGCAGATCCCTGCGGCTTATCGAAGCATCGGACAGCCTGTGCTGGTACCTGGTGATATGGGGCGCTATTCCTTTATATGCGTTGGTACAGATGCCGCTATGGAGGAGACCTTTGGAAGTACATGTCATGGTGCAGGACGTCTTCAGAGTCGTAAAAGCGCCAAAAAATTAGGCGCCGGTAGAGACTTATTCGCGGAAATGGCCCGTTATGGTGTTACCGTGCAGGCCAGGGGCCGGGGGACAGTGGCTGAGGAGATGCCCTATGCCTACAAAGATGTGGCCGCGGTGGTAGACGTGATGGATAAGGCAGGTATCAGCAGAAAAGTCGCCCGACTGAAACCGATCGGAGTGATCAAGGGCTGAAGGATCAAGGTTGCAGGACAACCTTTGACTTCACGATAAAAGCACCGGTATACCCGTTTTCGATGGCAAGATCACGTAAAACTTCAGCATCCGCTCTGTTTTCACAATCCCCGATCCGGATTTTATACAGCGGGGTTTCAAACAGTAAATACGTCTTATGACCGTTAGACTCAAAACGATCACTCGCTTCCTGTTCAACCAGTGACGCCGTTTCAATATTGTTTGTGGCCAGAATTTGCACACGAAAACCGTTTACCTCTTTTAACCTGGCCTGATCTTCAGTGGTTTCTGGATCTTTTTCAGCAATTGTACTTCCTTCTGCTCCCGCTTCAATCTGTTCAGCGGGTCCGATTACGATATCATCATCGTCCAGAGAACGAGGATCGAATGACTCATCATAGAGGAATTTCTTATTTTCACTCGGTTTTTCCTCGGTAACCGTCTCACGGGTACCAGCACAAGCGGCCAAAAATATTAAACCAAGTATGGTGACGGTTTGAAAATAGGAGCTCATATTCAAATTACTTCCAGACTCTTTTGTTCTATCCACCCCGTTTTACCATCAGGTATTGAGATTTCATCCCAATTATCAACCGAACGATTTATACGGACCTTTGTACCTTCGTGGAGAATAAATATTTCCTGACCGGATATATTCGGTTCGTTCATAACCGAAACCTTGGTTTCTAATATAATACCAAATTGTGAAGTTTCAAACTGATAGACCCTGGACAGAAATATAAGTAATATCGGTACAAATACCCAGATTGCAATCCATACCCATCTTTTCCAGCGACCGTGCCATAATATATTAAGAGCGAGCAGAAAAACCACCAATAAATAAATGCCGTATGTAATCCACGCGATTGTTTCAAGTGACAATACATGTAACAGGGTTTCCCACCATTCGATCAGAAAAAGCCTGGGCAATGGTTCGATTTCATCAACGGTTCTAAGGCGGGCCAGTCTGATATTTTGATCCAGCGCCTCATCGCTCTCCAAGAATATTTTAGCCTTTTCATAATAGAGTATTGCCCGCCCGATATCGCCCAGTTTATAGTATGCATTTCCGAGATTGAAATATACTTCGCCACTTACTTTTCCATTTGCACCCATTTGAAGATAGAGATCGATTGCCTCCTGATACATACCTGCCTGATAACGGGCATTGGCCTGTTCAAAAACAAACTGGTCAGTTTGGCCGAAGACATTGATATATAGTACCAGAAGTATAAAGAAATTCAGGCGCATTATCAGATATACTTTTCCAATTGAGTTAGTACTTTCCGCACTCGTCTAAAAAAGGCCTGCATCTCTTCCGGCTTAGCCTCCCCTCCGGCAAATTGTCTGAAGTCACTCTCCTGCAGGCAGTTGATGTATTCTTGAATCTCATCATCTCCGGCGCCGGCACCAGTGAGTGCGGTAGTTACCGTTGTCTCACTGAAATCGGTCATCTGAATATTCAGTTTATCACTAACAAATCCCTGTAAAGCCTGAGATGTTATCCGGTAAAAATCTCTCTGGTCTTTGCCAATCAGTGCTTTTCTGGCTTCTCTTAGATGCCGGGCAGCTATTTTTCCTGCACGCTTGCGACGTGCGAGATAAACATCCCCACGCAGTTTTTCACGCTGGCGATTGAAATTCCAGACGAATACCAGTCCTATAAGTGGGAAAATATATAACAGGCCATAATACCATCGGCTGTATATGCGTACACCACTTTCATAAAAGTGAGCCGCTTCTTTTATAAATCTGATATCTTCACCGAGCAATTCCACTTCCTGTTTACTCAATCCCGCTCCCGCCAGATTTCCACCGGCGATCGCCGTCCCCGGTGCTATGGAAAGTCGGATCGGATCGGAGCTCAGTTGACGGTATCGCTGTGCCACCGGATCAAAATAATAGAATTCAACCGGAGGGATGGTATAATCACCTGCGAACCTTGGCACAATGATATACTCGACTTCCTTGGTTCCCCGCACCAGGCCATTTTCGCGGATGATCTCAGTATTTTCCTTCGGATCGTAAATTTCCATATCCTGCGGCACTTTTAAGTCTGGCATGGAGAGCAACTTTACATTTCCATTCCCCGTTATGTTAATCTTTACCGATATAGCTTCATTAGCTTTGAATTCATCTTTATCCGATTTTACGGATAATTTATAATTTCCGACTGCCCCATTGAATTTGGCGGGTTTGTTTTGTTCCGGCAGAGGTTTCACTTTGATTTTGATCGGATCGCTGGATATGGCTTTGCGAACTGTCCTTCCGAACGGATCATTGAAAAAATCATCAAACAGACTGCGTGATCGCCGTTGCCGCCGGACTAATGCGTCTACAATTACGGTCAATGGCTCGACCTGAAGTTCTCCAACGCGGGTAGGAAAAAGTGCCACTTGTCTTAAAGTAGCGACTTTGTAAGCTACACCGTTAACTATTTCGGTTTCTACGACCGGCTGCGCAGGAAGTTTAAATTCTTCATTCCAAAAACCAGGATTTGCAGGAATTTTCTCGAAATTGTAGCTCCTGACATCAATACGGAAATACAGCTTATAGGTCAAAAGTATCTGCTCATTCTGGAATACGTTTTTTTTATCGACCACCGCTTTAAAATAGAGATCCTGACCCGATATATCGTTATCCTGGCTCGATTTTGGCTGATTGGCCGGAGCAGATGCACTCCCGGGGGCTGTTTTTTCCACAGTGATAGTCAGCTCATTCGATCGGATTTCCTCACCGTTAACTTCAATCGTGACCGCTGGAATTTTAAACGTTCCGGTTTTTTGGGGCTGGAGATAATAACTTAGCGTGCGGGATGTTTCCATTCTGCCATTGATGAGTTGAATGCTTGTGGACGAGTTGGGTCCGGCAATAATGGTAAAATCAGCCAGATCCGGTAATGAAGGTGTTGGCAGGCTTGTACTTTGGCCGGTTACTTTCAGGCTGTATTCAAATGTCTCGTTCAGGCCAACCGTGGTTTTGTTGACGCTGGCCTGCAGCTGAACAACCTGTCCGTATACGCTATGGTTCAAAGAAACAAGCAGAATTAACCCGGACCAAAACGAAAAAACGAAACGAGACATAAATCACCAGTCCTTTTCAGTCATTCGTCTGCTGGTTTTCCGGGGTTTGCGCATTTCCTGATTATCCTTCTCATCATTTTTCAGGGCATCGAGAATACGTTCAGCATCTTCACGGGACATCTGCTGCTCGTCTTCCTTGAATTGCTGGTTCTGCTGCTCCTGCTCATCCTGCTGTTCCTCGGGCTGCGGTTTATCCTGCTGGGCTAATTGCTGCTCCTGTTCTTGCTGACCATCAGACTGGTCATTCTGTCCTGCCTGCTGCTGCTGTTCCTGTTGTTGTTGCTGTTGCTGTTGCGGACTTTGTTGCTGCTTGTCGGCCATTTCCTTTAATTTTGCTCTGGCCAGCTCCAGATTATATTTTGCATCCAGATCACCGGGATTTATTTCAAGTGCTTTTTTGTAGGCTTCAATACTTTCCATCAATTTGTTCTGTTTAAAATATGCATTACCTATATTGTAATGGACTTTAGATTCAAGCGGTAAATCTTTTCCGGACAGCGCTTTTTGAAAAGATTCGATCGCCTTGTCATATTTTTCAAGTCGATACAAGGCATCCCCCTGATTAAAATGTGCAACGCTATTCTGTGGATCATCAAGCAAGGCATTCTGATAACTATTCAGCGCATCATCAAAACTCTCGGATTCATATTTTTCGTTCCCCTCATGTATTTTTCCCCGTACCGACTGGGCTCTGATGATGGAAAATCCGAATATTATAGTTAAGCTGATCAGTATTACCCTCATACAAACCGCCCTCTCCATTCGCGCTTGACTTTTTTTCGCTCAGGGATCATTATTTCCAACAGCACCATCAGCATTCCCAGCGCCAGAAAAATCTGAAAACGGTCCTCATATTGTGAAAACTGTTTGGAAACGAGTTCTTTCTTCTCGAGCTGCGAAATATCGGAATAAATTTCATCCAGCTCAGCCTCACCACTACTGGCAAGATAATATTTCCCACCAGTTTGATACGCTATTTTCTGCAATGTGAGTACATCCAGTTTGGTCGTTACCACACTGCCTGAGCGATCTTTTTTGAAACCTGTCTGGCTGCCATACTGGTTGTACAACGGAATTGGCACACCCTGCGGTGAACCTATTCCGATGGTATATATAATCACACCCTCCTGTTCGGCTTCTTTGGCGGCTTCAATCGGCTCAGATTCATGATCCTCGCCATCGGTAATAAGAATGAGTACCTTATGTTTACGTTCTTCGGTGTTAAACCCCTTAACAGCAGTTCGGATGGCAGAACCGATGGCTGTTCCCGGTTGCGGGATCAGATCTGTATCGATTATATTTAAAAACAATTTAGCAGCACTGTAGTCAAGAGTTAAGGGACACTGTACATGCGCAATCCCGGCAAAAGCGACCAGACCGATCCGATCACCCTGCAGCAAATCCAAAAACATACTGACTTCATGTTTGGCTTTTTCCAACCGGTTTGGTTGAATATCTTCCGCCTGCATACTGGCCGAAACATCCAGGGCAATTATGATATCCACCCCTTCCCGCGTCACTTCCTCAAGTTTTGTGCCGATCTGAGGATTCGCTAAAGCGATGATAAAAAAGACATAACTTAGAATCAATAATGCCATTTTTATGTTCCGGCGCCCAGGATTAAATGACTGCATAAGTTTTTCCAGCAATTCAATATTGCCGAATTTTTTCAGTAATACCTTTTTGTAATGCACGGACCAGACAAAAAAACCGATCATTAATACCGCGCCCCATAAAAGGTGTAAAAGTTCGGGGTTTTCAAATCGTAGAACCTGCATGTCACCTGTTTGGTTGGATATTTTTTCTATTTATACGTTAAAACCTTTTTTTGAGTTCTCTGAGAATCAGGGAATTTTCCGGAATACGGTCTGTGTCAGAATAATTTCAAACAGAAAAATAATCAGGCCGGTACCCAGAAAATAGCCAAAGTATTCTTGATAGCGTGTGAATTCCTTTACCTCGATTTTAGTTTTTTCCAGTTCACCGATTTCCTGATAAATCTGAGCCAGCTTCTCCGTATTGGTTGCCCGGAAATATCTTCCGCCGGTATTGGCGGCAATCTTTTTCAGTACTTCCTCATCAATTTCGACCTGCATCGGCACAAATCTGCGTCCCAGAATGGGATCGTCAACCGGATACAATGCCGTTCCGCGTGATCCGGCTCCGATGGTATAGATTTTGATTTTCAGAGCCGCGGCGATATTCGAAGCCGTGATCGGATCGATCTCTCCCCGGTTATTTACCCCATCTGTGAGCAGGATAATTACTTTGCTCTTTGCTTTACTATCGCGTAACCGGTTTACGGCATTGATGAGCCCCATCCCAATCGCCGTGCCATCCCATTCCTGATCAGCTACATTGATCTCACGCAGCAAAGTCAGTAAAACACCGTAATCGAGTGTCAGCGGACACTGGGTGAAGCTCTCGCCGGCAAATATCACCATGCCCAGCCGGTCATTCTGTCGCCCCTGGATAAATTCCTCCGCCACCTGCTTGGCCGCAATTAACCTGTTTTTAGGTTTAAAATCCTCCGCAAGCATACTGGAAGAAACATCCAGAGCAAGTATAATATCCACTCCTTCCGTCGAAGTCTCATGCATTTTGCTGCCCGATTGAGGGCGGGCAAAAGCGACGATTATCAGCATGATAAACAGTAACCTGAGCAGAAAAAGACCGTGGCGCAGCCGCTGTTTCAGAGTTTGACCGACTTGTTTGACGATATTAACATCCGAGAACCGAATCTTTCCGCTGATCTTTTGCTGACGTTTCCAATACCAATAAACCAGCAGCGGAATGATCACCAGCATGTAAAGAAATTCTGGATTAGCAAAACGGTACATCAGGACTCTTTTTGCTCCGTCTCTAGGTAGTCGGTCATTTTTACATCAACATTGTCGTAAGCTGTCTTCCCAATTTTTATGACCTTGCCGGCATTTACAATAAAGGCAACGTGCTGATCATCCGAGGGTTTAGCCAGGTGTATCTCCTGCACCAGATCTCCGTTTTCGAATAACTTTACAATCAGATCCGGATCGTCCATGCCATATTTCCGGGGATTCGAGACATTTTCCATTAAAAATTCTTCCGCTTTCAGATTTTTAAGCGTGCTGAGCAGCGAACTGACTTTCCACTGCTTTACCTTCTGCTCGCGGTCAAAAATCCAGCTGTTACTCGTATCCTTGCTAAAGATCAGCAGGGAATCTCCCTGCCAGATCGTTACGCTGTCAATGTTGGGCTGATTAAAATCGACGATAGTTTTAAGTCGTAAATCGAAAAGTGTTTTATCCAGATCGCGTACAAAAAAGGAATCCACGCTAAAAACATAGGGACGGCTGTCATCTTTGCCGTTTGCCGCATTTTCCTTAAGATCTGAGAAGATCACTCTTTTATGTGCCTTGGCTTCACCCAGGTAAAGATCTACAACATAGGAAGGTTTGTTAAGGCGAAATTTTGACGGATCGTCAAGGTTTTCGCTGACGATACTTTTGACCCTGCCGCTTTCAAATTTTCGGACAATATTGTTTGCCGTGGAATTGTCCGCCCGGTCATTGATCGGTGACGTGAGCATCCAATCACTGCCGGTTTTGGCCAGTGCGAATTCCCCCTTTGTGTTCTTAAGACGAAATTCCCGGACATCGTCTAATTTTACTTTGGCCACCGATTTATCACGCCAATCAAAAAGGTCCTTATCGATATTGTTCTTCGTGTAAGATGCCACAATATATACTGTGGTATCACCTTTGCCGGCAAAGACATTATTCCCCACCGGCGTTGCATCACCGAACCGGACGGAATCACGGATTCCGTTTTTCATTTCCAGAATTACCAGGAGTGACCTGCCAACCAGACCGTATTGCGTCTGTTCGCCATCCCTGATATTGAATTCACGCGTTTTCTGCATATTTTTCAATGTGTTCAGCATTCCGTCGATGGTGCTTTTATCGCCGGCAGTTTCTATCGGAGTTTCAATCTGCCATTCATCATCCGTACGCTCAAAGCGAAATTGTTTTAAAACGCTTCTGATCTCAATGATTTGCACACTGTCCGGTTCGAATATCAGTACTTTCTCTTCTGCCTGTTTTTGTTTTTCTTTTTCCTCGCCACCTTTGATTTCATAAAAATACACATAGGCGGCAAGAATTATTAGGACAACTAAAAGAGCAAGTGTTTTAACCAGTTTCATGAGAATCTTCGCCTCTCCTATTTATTTACCGCGTTTTATATAAAATACCACACCAGCTATAATAACAATCAGTGGAACGGCGATTACGACCAGGTAAAATATGACTTTTACATCCGCCTGAGTCAACGTCACCCGGCGATCATCATACTCCTTGGGTCTGATAGTAATAAGATCTTCTTCTTCGGCCAGATAATTAATCGTATTCAGAAAAATATCGGCATTGCCCTGATTCCGCCAATATCCGTTTTTGGCGAAATCTGAATCACCAAATACCACCAGACCAATTTTTTTATCGCCGACTGTTTTTTCAACCAGGACCGCAATCGAAACCGGTCCTTCCTTGTCAGCTGCGGGATCAAAGGATACTTCCCGTTTCCCGAAGTCCGATTCGGCCCAGCTGTTCTGACTGGTTTTCAGAAGCGTGCGAATATTATATCCCCCGGTTTCTTTCATCGGTGTAACAGAACAGGTGAGGGGATAAAACGTCATTACATTAAACTCTTTTGTGATGGGAATATTCTCATCATAATTTGTCACAAGTGGCATTCCCGGCCCAGCGCCAAACAGTTGTCCCATGCCGCTGGCATCCACAACCATATCATTGCCGACTTCAACATGAAAATCCGCCACAAAATCTGCTATATCCTGCTGATGTTCCGGATCCAACAGGATCATCGTCTTGCCGCCGGCATCGATATACTTTTTGATCGTATCGAGTTCGGTTGGGAAAAAATTGGTTTTCGGGCTGGCAATAACCAGAACGCTGCATGAATCGGGTACACCCGTACCCTGTGCTATGTTCCTTACCAGATTTAATTCCCGTACAATGTGATTTTCATTTTTAATTGCATCAGACGCCTGTTTATATCCCTCCGGGCCTTCTTCTGCAAGGGCCCTTTCGCCATGTCCGGTAAGGAAGTATACAACTTTATCCTGCTCCCGGGTGACTTTCATGACGGCGTTGGTCAGATTTACCTCGCTCAGTTCGGTTATCGTTTCTTTTTTTATTCCGGATTCAACGATCAGGGTATTATATTGTTTTATCTGATACTGCCTGGCAATTTGTGGCTGTTCATCGGGATCGACAAATTCGAAACGCACTTTATCCGTTCGAAAACCATATTCATCCAGGAGATCCTGGGCACCCCGTTGTTCATTGGATTTATAGAATGCGGTGATTTTTACGTCTTTATCCAATCCCTCCAGAACTTTTTCGGTTTGATCGGCCAGACTGTAAAGTTTATTTTCTGTCCAGTCACTGCGTACATGCTGTCGCGTGGATATAAAAGCGAGCAGACCGATTATCGCAATCACTATTACCACTTGCAGCGCGACATTCGACCCGTATTGCAGGCTGCGCATTGAAATTTTCTTTTCACGATGCTTGTAGTAGCTGTACAGAAAATATCCGGTTAATAGAATGCCCAGAATAAACGAAATAGTATTGATCGTTTCCCAGAGATTCTGAATCGAATAATAAATCAGGGCGAAAGCGATCAGAACACCGCCCATTATACCTGCTATCTTATCGGTTATTCTCATATCATGTCTCCTGTTACAATTCTCCGGTACCCGGTCAGGTACGCCATTTGACTGATTCAATTGATTTAAGAGATAAATAGATACCCAAAACGGAGAATAAAATATAATAGGCTACATTGGCACTATCGATTACCCCCTGGGCAAAATCCTCGAAATGACCGATAATTGAAATATATTCAAATACGGGTGCCAGTGTAGGCCCGGCATAACTTGACGCCCATCCAATCACCCAAAGGAACAGGGAAAGTGCAAAGCCCCCGATCGCAGCGATGATCTGATTTTCGGTCATGGTCGAAATAAACAATCCAACTGAAATAAAAGCGCTTCCGAGAAAGACAAGACCAATGTATCCGGACAACACCGGCAGGAATTCGGGATCACCGTATATGAACAGGATCGCCTGAAAAATCATGGTAGGTATGAGCAGGGTGATATAAAAGGCCAAACCGGCAAAGAATTTTCCCAGAATGATATATATACTCTGCACCGGTGACGTATACAGCAGTTCAACCGTTCCCTGTTTTTTCTCCTCAGAAAACAGCCGCATGGTGATTGTCGGGAGTGTGAAAAGGGAAATCAGCGCTATATTCCAGAAGTACGGGCGGATCAGCATCAGATTAACGTTAAATTTCTGAGGCATCTGCCGGTACTGTTGTGCGCGCATCTGGTCCATAAAAGCCGATTCAACAAAATTAGAAAGATACAGATAGAAGAACACTCCGGTGAGTGCGGTAAATATTCCAATAACGACATAGGCCATTGGAGAATAGAAAAACGATTTAAATTCTTTTTCGAATATAGCGAATGTCTTTTTCATGTTAGGCCTCCTCCTCTTTGGTCGTCAAATCCAGGAAGATGTCTTCAAGGGTGAGTTTGTCGGATTGTATCTCGAGTAATCCTATTTTATTTTCAACGATCTTACGGGCAATTTCCTTACGCAGATCGGATTTACTTTCGATGACAAGTTGCAGAACTTTATCAATCTGTTTTTCAACATGAATCGTCAAGATATCCGGAAGGGATTTTAAGGCATTCCGGACATCCTTTTCCAGCCCTTCCACTTCTACCAGCACACGTTCTGCACCCCGCATTCTGGCGGTCAGATTTTCGGGTGTATCTTCGGCAACCACGACGCCATCGGAGATAATAACCACACGTTCACAGGTTTGTTCTACTTCCGGTAAGATGTGTGAGCTGAGAATAACGGTATGCTCTCCTTTCAAATTCCGGATCAGTTCTCTGATTTCAATGATCTGTTTTGGATCCAGACCAACGGTCGGTTCATCAAAAATCACCACCTGCGGATTGTTTAACAGACTTTGTGCCAGACCGACACGCTGTTTATATCCTTTCGAAAGTTTTCCGATAACCCTCGTCCTTACATCTCCCACGCTGGCTTTTTCTATTGCCAGGTCTACTTCTGATTTTAGCCTGCTGCTTTCCACACCTTTCAGTTTGGCGACGAAATTGAGATAATCTTCAACTACCAGATCGGAATAAAGAGGCGGATTTTCAGGCAGATATCCTGTGATCTGTCTTATTTCCATACTCTGTTCGAAGATATCAAAGCCCCCGATGGTTGCAGTTCCACTGGTCGGCGGCATAAAACAGGTGAGAATCCGCATCGTTGTCGTCTTACCCGCGGCATTAGGGCCAAGTAATCCGACGATCTCACCCTTATTGACCTTGAATGAAACGTCAGATATCGCCTTTTTCTGGCCATAATAGCGGGTTAGTTCTTTCACTTCAATCACGCCAGTTCCTCCAAGTTTATTTTCTTATGATGCTTCCAAAACCGCTTCCTGTGATTCGGATTCGGTCATTTCAAATATGATTTTTGTCTCTTCAATAAATTTTCGGGCCCATAGTGGTGCATTTTGATTTTCCAATTCGATCGGGATATACTTTGCGAATTTTACCAGATCCGAGAGGGCCAGGAAATCATGCAGAAGATCTTTCAGATTTTGTTCAATATCCTGTTTGTCCATTTCCTGAAGTATTTCGCGGCTTGTTTCTTCTAGAGCCGGGATAAAAAATCTTCCTTCGATATAGCGCCTGATGATCTCTGAGATTTCACTATAAAACAATTTAAAATCACCTATGCCAAGGTAGTCTCTGGCAATCAGTGCATTTAGTTCATCCAGTGCAATTTCGTGCGCCGGCCTTGGTGGTATCGGGGGTTTGAATACATAACCCTGCTCCTTTCTCCTGCGATAAAACTGATATCCAAAATAGCCTCCGATTCCGAGCAATATCAGTATCAAAGCTGCCACGATGATAATCATATAATCAAAGGGAATCCATATTGGCGGTTTTATATCCTTTAGCTCCCTTTGCTCATCATTGATAACCGAAAGCACATGAATATCGATCGGACTTGCCTCGATAAGTTTATATGCTCCGGCAGAATCTTCCGGAAAATAGGCGACAGGAAAGGGTGGAATTGTAAAATTACCGGTATCGAATACACTGATTACATACTCATACCGTAAAATCCGGCGGTTGTCATATTCCTCGGGATCGGATATTTGATAATCCTTGATTTCAAATTGCCCCAGATTCACCCCGGGTCCCGGTTGCTCGATACGCATGCCGCTCACATGATCGATGGTCAACGTATAGTGAATCCGGTCACCGATCGTAATTATTGCAGTATCGACCGCAGACTGGACCTCGATCAGAGGTCTCTGCTCCTGGCCGGGCGAGGTGCCAATCAGCCAGAACAGAAGATAAACTCCTCCGATCAAGTGATACCTGACAGATCCCATATTACCTGATCCGGTTTTCGAATATTTCAACATTTTCTGCTTTCATCAACTGACTGATTAAGTCACGGTAGGCCTTTTCCTGCCGTTCCATGAACAAGTCCTGCGCGACCTGCTGGGTTACTTCCGAAAAGTTTTTTTGACGTATCGTCTTTCCCTGCTCATCTTTTTCTACATACTTATCCTTGTTGGCTTTATAATATAACTCAACATCTGCCTGTTGAATATTTACCTTTTTCTCAAGCTCCGCATTCAGAATACGCTGCGCCATTAGTTTCCTTTTCGCCCGAAACGTTCCTTCGATAATATCTTTATCGTTCTCCAGCCCCTGCCGTTTTGCCGAATCATACAGCAGTTGTTCGGCGATTAGTTGTTGTAAATACTCCAGTTTTTGCGCATTCTCCTTCAACTGGACCTGAAGATAAGGGGGCAGAAGACTGATCTCAAAGTCCAGGTCCCCCTGCGTAATCTTCTGATCTCCGATTTTCGCGATGATCTCACCCGGTTTATGTTCCGGACTCTGGTCCGGCTTCAGGGATGTTTCTTTTTGCAGGATCCGCTCGGCATCCTGAGACCGTTGCAACCGTTCGAGACAGTTTACAATCCGTTTACCGGTTTCACTCTGCAGAGGGCTTTCAGGATAAAGAAACTTGACCCGGTAATAATATTCCAGCGCTTTGTTGTAATCGTGAATACGTTCAAAATAAATATTGGCTATGGTATAATATATATTTGCCCGTTTCTCATCTGTGACGTCGTAATTTTGCAGATACTCTTCATACTCCCCGATAGCTGCTTCAAACAGTTCGTTGTTGAAGAAGGTATTTGCCAGGTTAACCTTTTTTTCGGCGGAAATCGGCGGCTCCTGTTTTTTTTCACAGGCGATGTAATAAAGTAAAAGTACCGCCGGGATTATGATCAACAATTTCCGTTGCATCACTTTCTGGTCTCCTCAGGCTTTTGCCAGACGTCTCGCCCGCATCCGGAAAAAGCGGGTGATCGGCTCTACATAGGATTGATGGGTGTAAATATTGATGTTGTCCACGCCGATTGAATTGAAGAACTTTTCCCGATCGCTGCGGCCGGTCTGGGAGCGCGAAAAAAATGTGTTACGAACACCGCTGCTGGTAGTGTCAACCAGGACGGTTTCGCCCGTCTCAGCATCTTCCAGTTCAATAAATCCGACATTGGGTAATTCAACTTCGCGCGGATCAATAATATCTATCGCGATTACATCATGTTTCTTATTCGCTATCTGGAGTGCTTTTTCGTAGTTTTCCGTCAAAAAATCAGAGATCAGAAATACGATGCTGCGGCGGCGGATCACGCGGCTCAGATATTCCAGTGCAACATTGAGATTCGTCTGAGAATCCTCAGGCTTGAAGTACAGTATTTCTCTGATCACCCGCAGAACATGCTTCTTGCCTTTTCTGGGGGGGATAAATTTTTCAATTTTATCTGAGAAGATCATCAGTCCGACTTTGTCATTGTTTTTTATTGCGGAAAATGCCAGCAGCGCGCATAATTCAGCTGCGATTTCACCTTTCATCTGCTTGCTTGTTCCAAAATTCCCACTTGAAGATACATCGACCACCAGCATAACAGTCAATTCACGTTCTTCGTCAAATACTTTTACATACGGGTGGCCCATACGGGCGGAAACATTCCAGTCAATACTCCTGATATCATCACCGATGTTATACTCCCGTACCTCGGCGAACTCCATCCCTCGGCCCTTGAAAACCGAGTGGTATTCTCCTGAGAAGACCTCGTTTACCAGGCCCCGGGTCGCAATTTCAATCCGTTTTACTTTTTTCAGAATTTCACGGGGAATCATATCATTACGGTACTTCTACCCGATTCAATACCTTACGAATTACATCTTCTGTTCCGACTTCTTCAGCTTCTGCTTCATATGAAAGAATAATACGGTGACGCATTACATCCATACCAATTGCGCGGACATCTTCCGGTGTCACATAACCTCTGCGACGCAGGAATGCATGTGCTTTTGCCGCCAATGATAAAAATATCGATGCCCGCGGCGATGCACCAAAGTTTATCAGATCCTTTAACTCTTCGAGTTCGAATTTCTCCGGTTCACGCGTTGCAAATACAATATCGACGATATATTTTTCAATCTTTTCGTCAATGTAAACCTCTTTCACCACATTCCGGGCGCGAACGATATCAGCTGGGGTTACCACCGGATCTACCTTTTTCTCATTGACGGCGGTCACCCGGCGGATTATTTCAAGCTCCTCTTCCGGTGAAGGATACCCAACGCTTAACTTGAGCATAAACCGATCCACCTGTGCTTCGGGCAGTGGGTAGGTGCCCTCCTGTTCAATTGGATTCTGGGTGGCGAGGACCAAAAACGGATCTTCCAGCTGAAAAGTAGTTTCACCGATGGTTATCTGTCTTTCCTGCATTGCTTCCAGCAAGGCACTTTGCACTTTGGCCGGTGAACGGTTGATTTCATCAGCAAGAATCAGGTTGGCAAATATTGGGCCTTTTTTGGTTGTAAATTCGCCATCTTTTTGATTGTATATCAGCGTTCCCAAAAGATCTGCCGGTAGCAGATCAGGCGTAAATTGTATGCGTTGGAATTTTGTTTTAATCGTGTTTGAGAGGGTGCGCACCGTCAGTGTTTTAGCCAATCCGGGAACTCCTTCGAGAAGAATATGTCCGTTAGCCAGCAAACCGATTAATAATCGCTCGACCATATAGGTCTGCCCGACAATAATTTTCCCGACTTCATTAAGAATTTTTTCTACGAATGCGCTCTCCTTTACAATCTTTTCATTGATCGCCTTTATATCGGGATTCATTTATCCTCCTCTTTTGACCTGTCTATTCTCTGATTCTCCAGAATGACCTCAATTGTATCATAATATCGATGGAATTCACTTTCCGTAACAGGCTCCCCTGCAAACTTAACAAGATCGGCCCGGTCAAGAAATTCCGCCAGTCTTTCAAGCTGGCCTGGCCCTAATTCCCGGTCTTTCAATATTTCTATCAAATCTCGGGTGGTCAGATTTCCGGATGGAAGATTGAACCGTTCGCCGAGATATCCGACTGTTATATGGGAAAGATCATCCATACTGTCTTTTATGTTTTCCTTTTTTAAATGCACGGTATCTTTAAGCAGACGCAAATATTTTTCTTCGATGGTCTCGGTGCGCTCCTGCCGCTGTCTTTCCTGTTCAGCTTTTTTGCGGGTTTGATAGCGGTATATAAAGAACAGGATGACGGTAAGAACGATAATACTTATAAATATAATGATGATCGTTGAAGACAGGCGGCTGTCGCCGGGCTCCGGCAAGGGTTCAATTATTTTTACACCGATGCGACTGGACAAGAGATTGCCTTCGGTATTATTCTCGGTATCGGTATAAGTTATTCTGGCCGCATCAATATAAGCCATCCCGATTTCGAGCGGCCTTAAATAAAAGGTAAACTGCTTGATCGCCATGGAACCGGCATCCCGGTTTGATGAACCGCTGCCGCGCAGGATCAGATTATTAAGCTGGGGCTCACTCAATTTATTGATCTGGTAACGGTTGAGATCCCCCTTCCATCGTAATTCTACATGGTATACGACTTCCCGGTTAAGCGGAACCTCTTCAGATTCGACATACGTGCGCAGTATGATATCACTCTGGACCGTATCGGCTGGAATTTGCGCCCTCAGCGCTATTGCCCACAAGATAATGATCGCTATTACGGTTAAAGGTCGCATAATCACAATTACTGTATTGCGGTATTTAAAATATAAATTATAATTTAACCACTTTTATGATAAGATGGTTTCAAAAAATTTTAATTATTTTGTAATAAAGATATAAGCGTCAGTTTTGCCCTGTTGTATCAGCTGAATCCCCTTCCATTTTCTGGAATATAGGCAATTCATCAATACTTTTACCGAGCGTTTCCAGTTCATACTTGGCACTGGCGACCAAATCATCATCAGGGTATTTTTCAATAAAGAGCGTATAATATTCTTTAGCTTCGTCAAGATTGTTGACATGATTGGCATTGATGAATCCGATCATGAATACCGACCTCGAAGCAAATTCGCCATCGGGATAATAGTCAATCAACAGTTTAAAATTCTTCAATGCCTCTTCAAAATTTTGTTTGTTGTACTGTTCGTAGCCGGCATCGAAATATTCCTTTTCGGATAATTTTGTTGAACAGGCGCTGACGATAAACAGTAAAACTGAAAAGCCAAACATGAATATTTTCCGCATAACTTACCCCTCGCTATTAATCCTATGAACGTATTCTTTATATTCAAAAAAGACAGTAAATTTATACTACAGATTAGAAAAATGCAAGAAGGATCATGGTATGATTTGACGGACAATTACCCGGATCGTATCATATTTCAATGTAAAATCGTGAATTATAACGCAAAGCGGGAGATTACAGGCTTTGGGGCTGGCTGCTGAGCAGCCGTTCAAAGTATTCGATTGTGCTGATTAAACCTTCATTCAACTGTATGCGTGGCTCCCAGTTTAATAGCTGGCGGGCAAGGCTGATATCCGGTTGTCGCTGCACCGGATCATCACTTGGAAGTGGTTTGTAGACAATCTTTGATTTACTGTTGGTTAGTTTGATGATTATATCCGCCAAATCCCTTATAGTAAACTCATTCGGATTTCCGATATTCACCGGGCCGGTAAAATTATCTTTACGCATCATGGCAATAACACCTTCGATCAGGTCTTCCACATATTGAAAAGAGCGCGTCTGTGAGCCATCCCCATAAATGGTAATATCTTCGCCCCTGAGAGCCTGTACGATGAAATTTGATACGACCCGCCCATCGTTAATGGCCATTCGTGGTCCGTACGTGTTGAATATACGGACTATTTTTATATCCACTTTATTCTGCCGGTGATAATCCATCATCAGGGTTTCGGCTACACGTTTGCCTTCGTCATAGCAACTCCGGCTGCCAATGCAGTTCACATGCCCCCAGTATGTCTCTTTCTGCGGATGTACCTGAGGATCACCATATACTTCAGAAGTCGATGCCTGCAGAATTCTTGCCCTGACACGCTTGGCAAGACCAAGCATATTAATCGTACCCATGACGTTGGTTTTTATAGTCTTTACCGGATTAAACTGATAATGCACAGGTGACGCCGGGCAGGCAAAGTGATAAATACGATCGACTTCCAGCAGGATCGGCTCGGTGACGTCATGACGGATCAATTCGAACCGGCGATGATCCTGAAGATGAAGAATATTGTTTTTGGATCCGGTAAAAAAATTATCGAGACAAAGTACATCATGATCTTCAGCAAGCAGGCGATCACAAAGGTGGGAGCCGATAAATCCTGCCCCGCCGCTAACAAGAATGCGCATAGTCTACTCCTGCTGATTCCCTGGACTTCAGATTTTAACTTTTCTAAGTGCCTGTGATAGGTCATCTATGAGGTCATGGCGATCCTCAATTCCGACTGAAAGGCGAACGAATTCCTCCGATATGCCGCACTTCTTAAGATCTTGCTGGCCATAAGTGGAATGCGTCATCGATGCCGGGTGTTCGATCAGGGAGTCAACGTCTCCCAGACTGACTGCCAGTGTAAACAAATGCACATTATTCATGAGTGTTTCACCGGCTTTTCGCCCGCCTTTTATTTCAAACGATACAATTCCGCCGAAGCCGGTCATTTGTTTCTTGACAAGTTCATACTGCGGATGGGTTGTCAGACCGGGATACCAGACACGCCTGACTTTCGGATGAAAGTTGAGATATTTGGCGACCTCGAGGGCGGTTTCCTGATGACGTTCCATCCGGATCGCCAGCGTCTTCAATCCGCGAACCAGCAGCCAGGCATTTAAAGGGCTGATAATTCCTCCCAAATCACGCAGGATAGAATTGCGTAATTCATCGATATAGGCCTTTGATCCGACAACCAGCCCGGCAACCGTATCGCCGTGCCCGCCGATATATTTTGTCGCCGAATGCACCACAATATCGGCGCCGATATCAAGTGGTCTCTGAAAATACGGAGTTGAGAAGGTATTATCGACGATCAGCGGAATGTTGTGTTTCCGTGCCAGCCTGGCACAGGCTTCTATATCGATGATTGTGAGGGTTGGGTTTGCGGGCGTCTCAATATAAATACACCGGGTATATTCATCAATCTCAGAGGCGAAATTTTCGATCTGTGTGCCATCCACTTCACGCACCTCGATCTGATAACGGACGAGCGTTTCCTTAAAAAGCTGGTGGGTGCCGCCGTAAAGTGTGTTGCTTGAAACAACATTACTACCCGATTCACAAAGCGACAGAACAACCGAGGAAATAGCGGCCATACCGGAACCAAACGCCAGGGCAGCCTCGCCATTCTCCAGGAAGGCTATCTCTTTTTCCAGAGCGGCCTGGGTTGGATTTCCGATACGTGTATATACATAACCGTCCCGCTCACCGGCAAAAATCTGGGCGCCTTCCCGGGCATTATGAAAAGCGAAAGTTGAACTCTGATAAATCGGGATTGAAACCGCACCGGTGGCTGGGTCAACACCTCCGCTGCCATGCACACACAGGGTAGCGAATTTCATTTTTTTTAGATTTATCCGCGACATAAAAATCTCCCGCGTTTGACCGTCTCTATTATTCAAAAACTAAACGAATATAACATTTTCTCTGTAAAGATTCCTGTCATATTTGAGATAATAAGCTATTGTGAAATAAATTTGAATATTTGTAACTTATACGAATTGTATTTTAAACATCCGGATACAAGGTCAAATCAATCAAATTTTAAGGGAGGTTTTTGTATGCAGCGCATTCTTATTGTTCTGGTTCTTGTCTTTTCTTTAGCAACTGTCTCCTACGGGCAGCAGATGGGGTTAAAAAGCGTGGCACCGCAGATAGGGGTTATATTTCCTGAGGATCCAGTTAGCACCGGCTTTGAAATTGGCGTAATAGCTGATATGGGCGAGTTCTATTCAAATTTTGCGCTTTTTCCATTGATCAACTACTGGACCGCAGGTGGTAGTGAGTACGGTTATGATTTGTCCTTCTCCAACTTTCAGATCGGTGCCGACGTGCACTATTACACCAAAGATTTGCCGGGGTTTTTTGCCGGCCTGGGTCTCTCGCTTAATTTTTCGAGTGTATCCTGGGATGTATCCATTCCGGGAATACCGGATAGTGATTCCAGTACGGATGTTGGTCTCGGAATTCTTGCCGGTTATGAAATGCCGATTGATAAATATAAAGGATTTGTTAAGGGTAAATTCAACATCATCTCTAATGCAAACACCTTCGAACTGGCCGTCGGCCTGCACTTTAATGTAAATTAAATTATCTGGTATCAATAAGAGGCGCTCTGTCGGGCGCCTTTTTTCTATCTTAAATCCTGCAGAAGTGATAACCGGACCACAACATTGATTGTATAATTACAGCCTTCAGGTTTGATTATCCACTTGCTCAACAGATCAATATAATTCTGAAACCGTTCAGCCTGTAATTATTGTAAAACATCTATGAATCCAACGTTGTTTGCATACCTTATGGCCGGCGGTCTGCTGTGCTCCCACCCCGACTGATAATAACCCAACTGATGTATCAAATATCTCAAACATGGGATATCAGATTCCTTTGTTATCCTGTGATCCTGTTTGCATGTATCCGAAACGCAGACAGAAATTATTTCAAGAGAATAATTTTTCGCACGGAAGTAAAGCGGCCCGCTTCTATGTGAACGAGATAGATCCCGCTGGCCACCCGCTGCCCGGACGAATTATCAGAAGCCCATCGTATTGCATACCGGCCAGGTGACTGGAATTGATCGATCAGCGTATTGACCAGCCGGCCGTTGATATCAAATATTCTCATTTTCACGTGTTCCCTTACAGGAATCTGATAGCGAATGGTAGTCACCGGATTGAAGGGATTCGGATAATTCTGAAACAAAGCGAACCGGTCCGGAATATCCTCCGTATTTTCAATAACGGTAACCGGCTGTACTAGAATTGATACCGTATCGGAGCCATGACTGACCAGGTCCCCTGCTCCAGCCGTGATAAAATACTGGTAGGTCCTCCCCGGCAGGACCAGGCTGTCCCGATAGAAATTCTGCATCGTACTGTCGGTCATGATATAATCATTACCGGCATCACTTCGGTGGATATAATACTGGAGGAAAGATTTACCGCTGATTTCACCTTGTCCGAAAGGCGAAGGGGGAAGTTCCGGTGTATCGGATCGGAGATCATCCCAAGCCATTGATACTATTTCCTTGTTATCAATCACTCTGAGGTTCCGTGGTGCCTGAATCGTCGATTGACTATCGGAGATCGTCAGTGAATCCAGGAACCACCCGGCGAGAACATGATTGTCATTCGAGCCGAAATCGAACCTGATCTGTATTTCCTCACCTGCAAAACGGTCCAGGCTGAAAGATGTTTCGTGCCAGTGTTTCATTTCGCCACTGATCACCGGTTGTCTGCCGATCGGATTACCATAATTATCTTCAATCATCGTTTCATAGCCATAGACCGGGACCAGGATTTCCCACGTCGCACCCTGATCGCTTGATATCTTTACATTGCCGCCATCCAGGTGCGGTTCAATATCATACCACTGCCACATGGAAAACGTAGCATTTTGAAATCCTTTCAGCGAAATCGTAGAACTGATGAGCGAAGAAATGGCCGGTCCGATCGTGTAGGCATTGGTTAACTTCGTTCCCCAGGCAGCGTTGCCCGCAAAAGCCGATCCAGGACCGTTGACCGGTTTGCCCCGCTGCCAGTCGCCCGTACCCGTAAAATAAGATTCATCCAGCTCCGAATCCAAAAGGATGGTTCCGCCGCCTTCCCTGAGTTCGAAAATAAAGAAACCACTGTCCGGAAGTATAGTCGCATTCGCCGAAGCTGCCTTATCTGTTACTTTTATTCGGTAAAAGATCTGCTGGCCGGCTTCAAATTCTGATATATTTCCGGAAAATGGCCCGTGGTACCAGGAATCTTCTGAAGCGGCCGCTATGGCGAAGCGATCCTTAATCAGTGTGGTATCAACACCATATTCGACGATAACGCTGTCTACGCCGATGTTGTCCCATGCGCGTACCCAGATAAGGGGCGGCCACCGTACCAGGGCCTGCGCCGGTAATGGATCATGCCATACATCCGGCGGAGTATAATCCGTTCCATTGTAGTGAGAATAGAAAGAGTCGGGTGCATTTCCGGGTTTCCGGCCTGTCCGGCCTTCCATGTCACTTGCTCTGAGGTAGTATCGGTATACTGCCGGTTTGTTTACAGCGGGTAATTTTGCCTGAAAATATCCAGAATCGGGATTCCAGATCAATCTTGTGGAATCCGCGAATGAAGTACCGGATGTATCCCAATGAACCCAGAGACCGGCGGAATCCAGGGGCGCATTTTGAGAATATACAACGGCACTGATGACCGGCGGATTTGAAAGATCTTCGCAATCAGGCAGCGGCTCATGAACAATAATTGGTATGTAACGATCCAGCAGTATTAAACCATATTTATCGAACCAGTATATAATTTCATTCGTATGTATGCCGTCATATAGCAGACTGTCTGCCTGAATGAATGCCTTTGCTGCATCCGGGAAGCCTGGTGAAGCGCCCCACAAATAATGTGCTTCGATAAAAATGCGATCGGTAATCTCGCGTCCAATTTCCTCCCAGATATGCATGAGAGCGGATGACCAGATCTGCCCGTTTTTATGTATGATCTCGTCCTGGAGATCATAATCGAATGGATATACCAGATCCAGGTCACACCGACGGCCCTGCCAGAATGCACCATAACTATCCCCCGGCCCTGTCTTACCGGCATCCCAGATAAATAAGTCCTCCCAGGCGAAGTTTGAGACGGAACGGGAATAAGAAGCTGCCCAGTAATCGGAACACCCCTCCTGTAATGCAGCTGTCTCACCGATATATTCCATGCCACCGATGTTTTCCTGAATGGCGTGCGCAAATTCATGCCAGATGACAGAAGCATCTTCTGCATCATCTACTCCGCCCTCCCCGAATGCACAAAAATTGCCGGTTCCCATGTAATATGAATTATCCTCACCATTTACTCCGTGCGGATCTGCTTTAAGCTGCTTCAGACCGGCAATATCAAAACCCAGATGATGCAGATAGCGACTGGCGCTGTCGATATGATAGTAAACCATGACACATTCAAACCCCTGCTGGGCACGTGTGAAAATAAAACTGTCGGGATGTGTCGGCGTCGGAAAAATGTCACCCGGACTATCGATATCGACCAGGGAGACAAACGGTCCATGCAGGAAATATTTCCCTTCCTGTTCCGTGATATCCCTTAACGGAACAATCAGGCGCTGGGCGTTCAGTTCCGGTCTATCCATATCTGAACCATCCGGATCGGTAAACGGACCGCCATAATAAACTCTGGCGGCAGTCAACGGATCGGGATTCCAGACAGCACCTGTGCCGTCCACCTGGGCATCATACATGATCCGGTTGCGGATCTGCAGGATCACACCCGTCTGCGCATTAACGAGTACTTCCCAGTCACCTCGTGGGATTCCTGCCGCCAGCCGAACATGATAGATCAGAATACCGCGTTGCGTATCGCCTGCCAGAACCATTAATTCAATTTCGGGATCAAACGGAAGATATTGTTCAATCTGCAGCGTTTTTTGTGCATACTCCAGGGCCATGCTTTTGTCAAATGCAGGCTGAATCTCCGATACAGTCAGGTCGGGTCTGAATCTGCTGGTTAAAAATGCGACATGCCCTTCTCCGGATATTGTAACTGTCATATCTGCCTGATATACAGGTATACCATTTAGATGCTGTCGATACACCAAATGTGTTCCACCCGGTGTAACGCTCTCGGATGTCAGGATTAATTGATCATCCGGATTTTCGATGCCGAACGACCTCCTGTTCCGGGAAAGAAATTCAAGGGCGATTTGCACGGGTGTTCCAGGTGAAGTTAAAGGCTGCTTGTGATACAGATACCGAATGACATTCTTACGGATATCGATCGCCCGATCAGCGCTGCGTAACAGGCTGTCCTGAAACCCTGCTGAATCCGATGCTTGATCCAAGGATTGTTTATCAGCATTCATCCCCAGACTAAGCACAAATAAGGGCAATAAATAGACAAGCGGTTTTATGTAAACGGATTGCATTTTAATTTATACTATAGCAGCATTCTTAATAATAGTCATTTCTATCTGTACCCTGTGATATTCAAAGACACAGACTGCTCGAAACGCGTAATATCTTATTGTGAATATTTAGAATGCCGGGCAATTTTGTTTCACTCTGAAGAACCATGCTCTCCATATTTCATTTTTTCTCAAAAAACTAAAGTGTTGACACCAAAAAAAGATCCGGCAGCACTCTTTTCCATAAATATACATTTAATTCACACCTATTGCATTGCTATTTATCACGTAAAAGAGATGACCAGGCTCATACTATGCATGTGATGAACGATCGACACAGGATGCAAACGCAATTGGCGGGCAGAATATATCCTCAGAGGAGATGCTATAAAGAATCACGGACTTCTTTCGTCAAACGGGCAACTATATCTGCGGTATTGATACCTTCCGCCTCAGCATTGTAAGATATTACCAGTCTATGTCGTAATACAGGTAAAGATACGGCTTCAACGTCGGAGATGTCAGGTGTAGCCTGCCCCCTTAATGCAGCGCGGACTTTAGCTCCCAGAATAAGATATTGTGAGGCGCGTGGCCCGGCGCCCCACCGGATCCAGTCTTTGATATAAGTCCTGGGATTTTCAGCAACCGGCCGCGTGGCAGACACCAGTCGCACTGCAAAATCGATGACATTTTCGGCAACCGGTATTTTTCGGACCAGTTGCTGGAAGTTGAGAATCTCCTTCTGAGAGACCACCTTATTTACCTTAGAGTTCTCAATACCGGTGGTCATAGTAACGACTTGCTTTTCCTCTTCAAAAGCGGGATAATCAAGCCACAGGTTAAACATGAATCGATCCAGTTGCGCTTCCGGTAAAGGATATGTACCTTCCTGCTCGATCGGATTTTGTGTGGCAAGCACGAAAAAAGGCAATTCGAGTGAATACGTCTCGCCCGCGGCTGTGACACGGTACTCCTGCATGGCCTCCAGCAATGCCGATTGTGTTTTAGGCGGGGTGCGATTGATCTCATCCGCCAGAACGAGGTTAGCAAATAATGGACCTTTGATAAATTTGAATGCCTTTTTTCCGGTGGACATATCCTCTTCAATAATTTCGGTACCGGTGATATCGGATGGCATCAGATCCGGGGTAAACTGAATTCTTGCGAATCTCAGATCAAGGATTTCACCGAGGGTCTTAATCAGGAGTGTTTTCGCCAAACCCGGTACGCCTATTAACAGGCAATGACCACGGGCAAGAAGGGATATCAGTAGCTGCTCGATGATTTCTTCCTGACCAACGATAATCCTCGCGATCTCTGCTTTTATGTTTGTAAATGTTGTAGATAACTGCTCCAGTGCTCTGACATCATCGGCTAGCCTATGTTCGGACATAATTATTAAATCCTTGTTCTATTTTTCTATTCTGCGTAAATTTTTGTTTTAATAAAAGTTGAATTTTACAAACCATAGCCTATTGATGCAATCAATTAATCCTTCCAAAATAAATTTGCTTGATTATTCACGGGCTGAGCTCAGCCGGTATATCAATGAAATTGGTGTGGAGAATTATCGGGCCGATCAAATATTCAAAGGAATTTACGTACAATCACTGCCGGATTTAAACCAACTGTCGACCCTTTCCAAACAATTGCGTGCCCGCCTGACTGCAGATACTGCAATCAGGACATTTACGCTTGAGGCTGAAACGCGTTCCAAAGAGGATAAAACAACAAAATTTTTATGGCGTTTGAACGACGGCCTTTTAATCGAGAGTGTAATTATTTACGAAAATCGACGGATTACTTTTTGTATTTCATCACAGGTTGGCTGCGCATTGGATTGTAAATTTTGCGCTACGGGAAGAATGGGATTTCTGCGCAATCTTTCAAGTGGAGAAATTGTAGAGCAGGTTCTTTTAATGAAGGAAAGAACTGAAGGTAAACCGACCAATATCGTATTTATGGGAATGGGTGAACCCTTGTTGAATCTGCGCAATGTACTTAAGGCATCATATATACTTGCCGACCCGGACGGGCTTGCTTTTGCACGCAGAAAAATCACCATTTCAACCAGCGGCATAACCGGCGGAATAAGAAAATTTTCTGACAGCGGAGCCCCATTTTCGCTCGCGGTTTCCCTGAATGCGGTATTTGAGGAAAAGCGGCGTCAGATCATGCCTGTCTCGGATAAATATCCATTGACTGAACTGAAAGAAGCGATTCGTTACTATGTAAAGAAAACGGGAAGGCGGATATCGTTTGAATATATTCTGATTGCCGGTCTAAATGATACCAAGGAGGATGCCGACCGTCTGCTGTGGTTCACCGCACAATTCCCCTGCAAGATCAATCTGATACCCTGTAATTCAGCAGATCCTGTATATCCGGCCCCGGTCAAAGAGCATGTCACCTGGTTCAGTGATTATCTCAATGCCGGCAGGCGAACGGTCACGGTCAGACTGCGCAAAGGATGGGAGATTCAGGCCGCCTGCGGTCAGTTATATGCAGCAAACAACACGATCAAAGGAGCGAAAATAGCATCATAGCCGCCAGTCAAAGCCAAGGAGGACGCAACCAGATGTATCTTATCTTATTCGGAGCACCCGGTGCGGGGAAAGGTACCCAGGCCAAATTCTTAAGAGAGTATTATGGCATTCCGCATATCTCAACAGGTGAAATGCTCAGAGAGGCGGTTAAGGCCAACACCGAGCTCGGCAGGCGGGCAGGAACTCTTATGTCATATGGTAGACTGGTCCCCGATACCATCATTCTGCAGTTGATACGTGAGCGGATCAGCCGCCCCGATTGCGCAAATGGATTTATTCTTGACGGATTTCCGAGAACGTTGCAGCAGGCCAAAGATCTTGACCTCCTCATGGATACTCTTAAACTGCCCCATTTTATCACGATCGAGATACGCGTAGCGGATCGTCTGATTATCGAGCGTCTGGTAAACCGGCGTATTTGTGAATCATGCGGAACCGACTTCAATTTAATAACCAATCCACCACCTGAAGACATGCGTTGTCCAAAATGCACCGGTCAGATTGTCCGTCGAAAGGATGATAACGAAATGACCATCAGGCACAGATTGGAAGTATACAATAAAGAGACCGCACCCTTGCGGGCTTATTATCGCAAAGAGAACGGATATTTTGAAGTTGACGGATCAAAAACCATAAAAGAGGTAAAATCGAGCATAGAAAAATTTTTAAACCAGTAGACCATAGCTGTCTCAGATATATGTATTACCGCATGCTATCTGCATCAATGATATTAATTATCCTTTACGGCTGCTGGGATCGTGAAAAAGACAATCCGTTTGAACCGGAAGGAACTTTTCCGATCTATCTCGATGTTATAGGTTATGACCGAACCATTGAAATAAGCTGGGGAGATCCACCGGTCAGTGAGTATCTCGGATTCAATATTTTTCGTTCCGAAACGGGTCAGCCAGGTGACTTCCGGCCACTCGCCGGGAGCATATCTCCTGCAACGAAAATATTTTATGATACCACTGTGGTAAATCAACAAAAATATTTTTATTACGTTACGGTTATAGGACAGGATGTGGAAAGTAAACCATCGAAAATTGTCTCCGCAATTCCCGGACCCGGATATTACTGGATTACGGATAACTGGGACTATTTGGTTGCCCGGTTGAGTTATGATTGCTCGAAAATCACACGGATCTATTACACCAATTACAGCCCCTATCAGGTAGTCCTGGGAACAAGTAATATTGGTTTGATTCTTTATACCCATTCCGGGCTGATCGAAGTTTTCGATACGGAAAAAACCGAGCCGATCGACCAATCCGCCGAAATTGCTCATCCTTACCGGGCCTGTTATGATGCGCTGAATCAGTGCGGCTGGGTAATCGATACGACCGGTGTTTTGTACCGGGTGGATTTAAATCCGTTGCACGTGACTGCCATGCCGACTGTCCTGCAACATCCAACTTCAATCAGGTTTAATCATTCAACCGGATTAATTCAAATCACTGATCGTCATTTACGCCAGGTTTTGATGATCGACAAAAACGGAAGCATTATATCCAGCATAACCGGCATCCAGGGGAGCCCGCTGAGAGACCCGGTAGGATACACTGATGATCATGACGGACAACGTTACTGGTTGGTTGACAGAAGTGGGACCAGAGATATCGTTTATTCTCGACATTATAATGATACCGACTTCATCGCAATTGATTCTTTAACCAGGGTTATCGATATTGAAGCCGTTCCCGGGATTGGGGGTGTATGGTTGCTCAGCTATAATGGAATAAATTCATCAGTTGTGCAACTTTCTGCCTCCGGAATTCGTCAGAATACATTGTCGAGTCTTAATTATCCGCTGGATATTGAGGTGAATCCTTATGACGGGACACTGGCTGTCGCAAATAGCGGTGCCGGGCAGGTGCTCCACTATACAGTGGAGAATAATTTTTTAGGTGGATTAAATAATTTATACTTACCTGTAGATATCACGACAGAATGACGAAATTATTTTCATCGGTTAAAGTACTGATCGCACTGGCAAGCATCCTTTTCCTGTATTCGATGCTTTATGATATGTTTGCCTATTTCAGTGATGTCAGCATCCCGCCTTTGGAATATCTTTCAGAAGCGGCGATGCTGATATTTGCCTTGCTGTATTACCATATCTTAAATCTGGAATACAATCTACAAAACAAATCCATTCAGGAGTCGCTCAAATTATTCGTTTATCTGCTTGGAGTCCTGTATTTTCTGGTAATTGTTTTACATCTTGTGCTGAATCCGAGTTTTTCTCCCGGACAATTTCCACAATTACCGGAGACATTCAGTAGTGTGCTCTATTCAAATCTGATCACTCTGATCGCCATACTGCTCATGACGCCCCTGTTTTTACTGATCAAGAATTTGATTTACTATAAACGGAAAAAACGGACCGATTTCCTTTTAAAATCATTTCTGCTGTCTTCTTTAGCATGTGCTGTGGCAACGGTGATTACCCAGGCTGAGCCCAATCTGGTTTTTGAAGAGGCCGGCATATACAATAACAGCATACTGCTTCTCGTTCTGGTATGTATTTTATTTGTCTCATTCTACAACTCATGGATCACGTACCTTTCCCGTAAAGAAAAGGTTACCTATTTTCTTATTTCAATTTTTGTGGTTTGGGCGATTATTTATTTATTTGAATTCGCATTTGTAGCCGCTGTGCCCGCCCACAGTTTGGCAATCGGTGTCTTCGTTAATATCGTCTGGTATCTGATGGTCATATATGCGATATTTGCTTCATTCTATTTGTTACTGCATTTACCCACAGCCCGCGTATTCGACCGTAAAATGAGTGAAGTGGCCTCGATGCATGATCTCAGCAGGGCGATAAGCACCGAATTCGATTTCTCAAAACTGGTGAAGTTGCTCACCGAAATGACCACCCGGGTCATCGGTTCCGATAGCACCTGGCTTGAATTAAGACAAAAAACCGAAAACGGTCTTTATATTGCCTCCTCGCATAATTTATCCACCGACGAAATTAAAAATTTTCCCGCAAGCGAACAGCAACTTCTGAGCAGTCATATTCTCAATATCAAAAGACCGCTGATTATCAATGAATTGCCCCGGAATCATCCATATGCTTATGTAAAAGAGTGGAAGAAGGATATCGGCTCGATTATAGGTGTCCCTTTAATATCGGGGAACGGAAAATCACTCGGCATCCTGTACGCAACCAAGAAGCAGCCTTTTGGCTTTGATCCGGATGATCAGGCAATGCTTGAGGCCTATGCCAATCAGGGTATTATCGCATTGGATAATGCTACATTATTGAAACAATCCTTCGAGCGTGAGAGACTGGAAGAGGAATTACGTATTGCCCGTGATGTCCAGCAACGCCTGCTGCCCCAGACAACACCCAAGAATAAATACATTGACATCGAGGCATTGACCATAACCGCCTATGAAGTAGGTGGTGATTATTATGATTTTATCAAATTACCAAATAATCACATCGGATTTATTATTGGTGATGTAAGTGGGAAGGGAACGTCTGCGGCCTTTTATATGGCCGAAGCCAAGGGAATTATTCAGTCCCTAAGTCGTTCTTTTTCGAATCCAAAGGAATTATTGATACGAACCAATGAAATTTTATATGAAAGTCTTGAACGGAAAACATTTATCAGCATGTTAATGGCTTCCATGGACTGCAAAAAGCGTTTGCTTAATTTTGCCAGAGCCGGTCATTGTCCGTTGCTGTATTATAATTCCACAGATGAGCAGGCCCACCTTTTGCAGCCATCAGGAATTGGTGTCGGCCTTGAACGCGGTCAAATATTCAACAAGACCCTGATCGAACAGGAGGTCAGATGTAATCCGGGTGATATTTTCGTATTTTACACGGACGGATTGTCTGAAGCCCGAAATGCAAAAGGTGAGGAGTTCGGTGACGACCGCTTATGTCATATTGTTGCCAAGAATGCACACAAATCTATGACTGAAATGAAACAAATCATTATCGATACAATACTGAGTTTTTTGGATGGTCAAAATCTGGCCGATGATTTAACATTATTACTCGTAAAATCTAAGTGATATATAAAATTAGGCGGAGGTTAGGTTCATGGAGAATTTCGAGGTAATCCGTGAAGATCGTAAAGACATCAGCATTTTGCGACTGAAAGGTTTTCTTGATGCGCACACGGCACCACAATTTGAGCAGGCAATCCAGGATCTGATGGGTGAAAAACGATTTAAAATCATCGTAAGTATGTCAAGTTTAAATTATATAAGCAGTGCCGGCCTGGGCGTATTTATGGGCTTCATTGAAGAAATTCGTGAAAACGACGGGGATATTAAATTATCCAATATGTCCGATAAGGTTTTCAAAGTTTTCGATTTACTTGGGTTTCCCGCGCTTTATCAGATTTACAGGGAAGAAACTGAAGCTGAAGCGAAATATAACCAAAAGTAAATGAAACTCTTTGCGAATTTCATCGCATAGGATAAATAGGTGATAATATGAAAATGAAGCACCAGAGATATCGACTAAAAATTCCAAGTATCACTGAAAACTTACATCTGATCAGGGATTTTATTATAAAAATAGCAGAAAAAGCAGGATTTGATGAGCAAAATCGGGAGCAAATCGCCCTCGCTGTAGATGAGGCCTGCACAAATGTGATCAAACATGCACATAAATATGATTCCAGACGATTGATTGATATTCTGATCAATCTTGATCCTCAAAAAATGCAGATTACCATCACGGATAAGGGAACCGGCTTTGATATTTCTAAGGTAAAGGATCCTGATTTGCAGAAATATGTCCGAGAATCGAGACATGGAGGGCTTGGGATTTATCTGATCAAAACCCTGATGGATGACGTAAAATATGAATTCAATCCGGGTATCCGGAACCAGGTACAATTAACCAAATATATCCGGGCCTGACCGATGTCTGATTATCTTGCAAGTTTTAAAGACAGGCAAAACCTGCCGGTTGAGGATAAAGACGATGTCAACCGGAGATTAATCGAATTATCAGCGCTGTTTGAGATTGGACAGACCCTGAATTCTTCCCTGAATTTGCAATCCATACTCAATAATGTTCTCCTTGTGCCTATGGGAAGAATGATGCTTGGAAAAGGCATTATTCTTTTGAAAAAGGAAGAATCGAACTTTAGGATCGAAACCTTAAAAGGGCTACCTCACAATCTTTTCAATAAAGAAATACAGATTCCGGGTCTTCCCAATCATGCATTTCTTATTTCTGATTTTTCTGAAGACACGGAATGGCTGCCGTTCTTCTCCGATTTTAAAATAGAAATTATTATTCCCTTTATCGCCCGTACAGATATATTAGGTTTGATGGGTTTCAGTCGTAAACTCAATCAGGAACCGTTTTCAGAGGCTGAAATCGACTTTTTGAATTCCCTTGCCAATATTGCCACAACTTCAATCGAAAACGCCCTGATATTTGAAGAGATAAAAAAGGTAAACCTTCAGCTCGATCATAAAATTCAGGAATTAAACACGCTTTTCGATATCGGAAAAGAACTCAATCTCACTTTCGAGCGGGCGAAAATACTGAAACTGCTGTCGTATGCCCTGATGGGCCAGTTGACCGTGAATAATTACCTTGTGGCCCTCAAAGAGAATGAAATTTTTGAAGCTGTCCTGGTTAAAGGCAGTTCATTCCCGCTCCGCGAAGGTGAAAAATGTGATGAACTCTGCACACGCTGTAGAACCATTCAAACCCCTTATCTACGGGATGAAAATGGCGACTTTGATGATTTTCTGGCTGAACTGGGGGTAAAGGTTATTATTCCAATGCAAATCCAGAGTGAAACCAAGGGTTTTATTTTTCTGGGTGACAAAATCACCAAAAAGCCTTACAGTGTGAGTGATCTGGAATTTTTACAGACTCTTGGCAATGTAGCTATTATTTCTCTGGAAAATGCAAGATTGTTCCAGGAAACACTCGAAAAGCAGCGGCTGGAAGAAGAGATGGCAATGGCGCGTGACATCCAGAACCGCCTGCTGCCAAAATCCATGCCGGATATAAAACAGGTGGAATTGGATGGCTTGAATGTACCCAGCAAGCACATCGGCGGTGACTACTTTGATATCATCCAGATTAACAAGCATCAACTGGCGATTACTATCGCCGACGTTTCCGGCAAGGGCATGCCGGCGGCGCTTTTGATGTCAAACCTGCAGGCCAGTTTGCAAACCCTGGTTCGTGATAATTATCAGATCGCGAAACTGGTGAGCCGGATAAATGATGTCATTTATAAAAATACGGATACTGAAAAATATATCACTTTCTTTATCGGACAATTAGACCTGCGCACACTAGAAATGCAATATGTCAATGCAGGACATAATCCGCCATATCTGGTCCGCCGGGATGGTATTATCGATGAATTATCAGAGGGCGGTATTATCCTTGGTATGATGCCCGACATTCAATATGAAACCGGCCAGGTCCAGCTAAACCCGGGTGATACGCTGGTACTTTATACGGATGGGGTAACGGAAACGATGACCGAACAGGATGAAGAATACGAAGAACGGCGACTGATAGAATTCTTAAAAACGCATTGTCCGAATCACACACCGGTACAAATCAATCAAGCGCTTATCGAAGAATTGCGTAATTTTGCGGGAAAGGCAGCTCAAAGTGATGATATAACTTTGTTAACGATGCGGATAAAAGATATATCCGCTTGAATTACTGATTCATTCACGGTAAATTTTTATTTTTAATCAGGTTCGGTAAATATCATCTCCAGGTGGTTGCTTGAAGGCCCGTTTCTCTGAAAATCTTACATTCTTTATTTTATCCCTGGCACTGTTTCTCATTTTAATTTATGTCTTGAACGCCGATGCTGAGCTCGCATTTAGTTTAATCCTCATTCTGGCAGTCTGGTTGAATGAACCGATCAGAAAGGTCTTAAGGGCTGTATTTCATCATCATACATTTTTACGCATCAACGATCTGACTGAAATTTTAACCAGATTCAATAACGATTTGAACCGGATAACTGACTATCATCAGATGATAACCGCAGTGTACCAGACACTGACACTCCTTTTTCCGGAGGGCAGGTGGTGCTTGTATGTCCGAGAGGACGGAGAGTATCATCTTACACGGGCTGACTGGCCGGGTAGCGAACCGGAAAAACTTCCGCGGGTCATGAAGGTCACCGAAATCCCCCGCAAGCAACTGATCAAGAAAGCGGAATTAAAACTATCCGGAACGGAGGACGGGAATCTGATTCCCGATGTATTTGTCATGTTAGAAGGGAAAGAAGAAATTCTGGCACTGATTGGAACCCGCAAACAAAATCTGAATTTTTTATTATTTCCGGAAATAAGGCCTTTGTTTGAAAGGATAATGCGAAAATCCGGTCAAATGCTGGAAAATGCCCGGATCTATACCGAGAGTGTTGAAAAGCATAAACAGATCCAGCGACTGATCGAGATTAGTGAAAAACTGTTGTCCTCATTAAGTACCAAAGAAATACTGACTTCTATCCTTGAGGCATTGAAGGATCTGATTCCTTACGACGCAGCGGTAATTTTTCTGCTCGATGAAGATTCAAAATTACTGCATCCTAAAGCCAGCAAAGGATATGACGATGAGGTGGACCTGACCTTAAAAGTCGGTCAGGGCGCTTGCGGCTGGGTCGCTGAAAATAAACAAATTTCACTGCTTGTCGATGTAAATGATTCCGATCACTACTATCCCGTCCGAAAAGCCACGCGATCTCAGGCCACCCTTCCATTGATGATCCAGGATGAATTGATGGGGGTGCTCTGTCTTGAAAGCAATTCTAAAGGTTATTTCAATGATAAATCGCTCGAGCTTTTAAATCTTTTTGCCAATCTTGCGGTAATTGCCCTAAACAATGCGCGTCAGTACGAGATATCGCTTGCCAAAAAGACTCTGGAAAACGAATTGATAAAAGCCGGTAACGTCCAGAAAGTATTATTGCCTCGCCAACCGCCGGTATATAAAGATTTAAATATTTCATTTGAACATATCGCCAGTGAAATCGTCAGTGGAGATCTGTTCGATCTTGTCCCGCTTAATGACCGGACACTTGGACTTCTTATCGGTGATGTCTCCGGTAAAGGTGCCCATGCCGCGATTATGATGTCACTCGTCCTGGCAGGATTCAGAGCCTATCGGAAAAGTCATCTGGAAGTCTGTGAGGTTGTGGCACGTCTGAACAATTTACTGCAGGAAAGTATCAGCGACGGTCGGTATGCAACATTGTTCTATTGCATGATTTCGATCGATTCTGCGAGTATCACCTATACCAACGCAGGACATAATCCCCCTATCCTTTTACATCAGGATGGCTCCTTTGATCATCTGACCGGCGGCGGAATCGTTCTCGGATATCTGCCGAATGAAAGCTTCACCCAGCATCGAATGCCTTTTTTACCAGGGGATATACTCGTGTGTTATACTGATGGTGTCACGGAAGCACTCAATCGCCAGGGAGAGGAGTTTGGCGAATCACGACTTCAGTCAGTGCTTATCAACAACCGCCTGAAGTCAGCCTATGATTTACGAAATTCTGTTTTACGGGAGATCAGGAACTTCACACACAGTAAAAAATTGAGCGACGATATCACATTACTCATTATAAAACATCTCTAACCGCTATAAAATTCTTGCTTTTACGCTAGTTAAGATTTACTTTTTAAATATTGGTCGCAATCCCGTATTTTTTTTTTTGATTGCTGTAAAACTATTATTCGGGAATTTCCGACCGAAATTGCTGTGATTGTATATGCATGCATTGGCAGAGGTATACTTTTGCTCCGGCCGAAAAAAATTCTATATATTGAAGACGATCTGGAATCCCGTGAAATGATGGGTGAAATTCTGCGTGTTCATGGATATGAGTATTTTGCGGCATCACGGGGGCTCGAAGGAATAAAAGTCGCAACCCATGAATTACCGGATCTGATACTGATGGATCTGAACCTCCCCGACATGAGTGGTTTTGAGGTAACAACCTTACTTAAATCCGTTCGCGCCCTGAAGTCCACACCAATCATTGCCCTTACCGGGGAAAGCACCCTGAAGGCGAAGGATATGACTATTACTGCTGGCTGTGAGGGATTTATCTCCAAGCCGATAAATATCAGCGAATTTTTACAGAAAATTACTGAATATCTGGAAGGTCATAAAGAATCGATCACTCCCGATGATGAGCGGCGATTCCTTTCCGAATACAATATCCGTCTGGGGGAGCGTTTACAATCAAAAATTGAGGAATTGGAAAAAGCCAATCAGAATCTAATTACAATAAATGAAAAACTGAACGAGTCCAAACAGAAACTTTCGGAATATAACAACCGGTTGTTTACACTGAACACGCTGGCAAATACCCTCAGGACGCTTGAATCACCCGAAGCACTTTTACGCACGCTTCCCGATCATCTGCATGAAGGATTTCACGTTGAGCGGGTAATCCTGTTCCGTTATTCTCAAAAAAAACAGCAAATACAGGGATTGTATGCTACAGGGATATCGGAAAAAAAACCTGAAAAACTTAAATTCAATCTGGATCATTTTTTCTATTCACAGTTAAAAAATGAAACAAAACTTGTCTGGATAAAACAAAAAGATGAGATCCTGAACGAAGCACTGCTCAAACTTGCGCAGAAATTGAATTCAACCAGTTTTCTTCTGGGCAGCATGGCCGGATTTTCGAGCCATAAGGATTCCACCGGTATATTCAGATCAATATCGACAACTGAACAGGAAGATTTTCTTAAGACCGGGGGTGAAACCGATAACCGCAATATTGTAATTTTTATCGATCGGGGATTAAGCCAGAATCCGTTCGATACGTATGAAGTGAGGGTATTGAAATCATTTCTACAAACTGCGAGTACTATCTTTGAGAATATGACACTGTATCATAATCTTCTGCGTATGTTGCGCATTAAAGAGCAGGAGGCACTGACCGACGCCCTTACCGGTTCGTATAACTATCGATATTTTCAATCGCAAATTGAGCGTGAAATCCTTCGATCAAAACGTCACAACAACATGTTTTCCGTTGCCATGATCGATGTCGATAATTTTAAGGAATATAATGACACCCATGGTCATCTTAACGGGGATATTGCCCTAAAACGCCTGGCAGACGTAATTCATGAAAATATCCGTAAGAGTGATATTCTGGCACGCTATGGCGGCGATGAATTTATAATTATACTTCCGGAATTGAACAAGCCACAGGCACGGGCGCTTGCCGAAAAACTATGTCAAGTTATCAGCCGGACCAGTTTACCGGCCAAAAAATTAGCGCGAAAAATAAATCTGACAATTAGCCTCGGAATTGCCACATATCCTGTCGATGGCGAGACTGAAGAACTCTTGGTTAAAAAAGCGGACGATGCATTGTATAAGGCCAAAAATAGTGGCCGGAATACTGTATGTATATCGGTTTAAATAATAAACGATCTTTCAAGTCACATCGGCAGATCTGTTGTAGTTCAAATCCAGGTTGGAGGCAATCTGATCCCGGGTTTTCTGAATTAATATATCCCGATCGCGATAGGTTAAACCCAGAGTCATGATCGGTTTTCCAAAAACTACTTTTACCCGCCCGGGCTGTACGCGCAGCGTGTGCTTTTTGAGAATTTTTAAACTGCCCGATATGGAAACCGGAACAACGGGTACGCCACCTTTAATTGCTACAATAAAACCACCCTTTTTAAAGGTCTGTATTTGGCCGTCGTGACTCCGAGTTCCTTCCGGAAAGATAACTACAGAGACGTTATTTTTTTTTATGGTATCCACTGCCTGATTCATCGTCTGAACCGATTTTTCATGGTTGGAGCGATCAATTTTTATCATGCCAACCGCTGAAATAGCCCAGCCGAACACTGGAATACTAAAAAGTTCTTTTTTAGTAAAGAATCGGACTGTCATAGGTAATAAAGAAAATACGATCGGGACGTCAAAATGACTTTGATGATTACCGGCAAATACATATGTTCCGTGCGGATCAATATACTCTTTCCCGGATACATCCAGACGCACACCCGCGCTGAACAGTATACCTCGTGTCCAAAATTGTCCCAGATAATAAATCAGGCGGGAGTATGGATTGAATATTCCAATAATGATCGCGGCCATACCTGCAAGAAATGTCAACCCTCCGACTGCAAAAAAAACCAGTACTGTCCGGAACATTAAAATTCCCGTTTAATAACGTGCATGCCCCGCATATACGGCTGTAGTGCTTTCGGAACGATTATCGTATTCTCATCCGTCTGGTAAATTTCAAGCAAAGATACCATTAGACGGGAAGTCGCCAGACCCGAGCCGTTTAACGTATGTACGAACTCCGGAGCTTTTCCTTTTTCTCTCCGGAACCGGATATTTGCCCTCCTGGCTTGAAAATCTTCGTAATTACTGACGCTGGAAGCTTCAAGCCATTTATTTTCCGCCGGTGACCACGTTTCGATATCATAACACTTGGCGGCCGCAAAACTGAGATCCCCCGTAGCAAGTGACATAATCCGGTAGGGAATCTCGAGCAGCCTTAATACCTTTGTCGCCTGGTCAAGCATCTCTTCATGAATCCTATAGGAGTCTTCGGGTCGGGTAAAATTGACCAATTCCACTTTGTTAAACTGGTGAACCCGGAGGAATCCCCGCGTATCCTTGCCATACGAACCGGCTTCGCGTCTGAAACACGCCGAATAGGCCACATATTTTAACGGAAGTTCTGCTTCTGCCAGAATTTCATCGCGGTGGAGATTTGTTACCGGAACCTCTGCAGTCGGGATCAAAAACAAATCATCCTTCTCCGTCAGATACATATCGTCTTCTAATTTCGGTAATTGCCCTGTACCATACATACTTTCGCGATTTACCACAAACGGCGGGAATATTTCCTTATACCCGTGTTCAAATACATGAAGATCAAGCATAAAATTGACCAATGCCCGTTCAAGGCGTGCCCCAGCTTTTTTGTATACCGGAAATCCGCTACCGGTGACTTTCCCTCCGCGTTTAAAATCAAGAATGTCAAGGTAGTCGCCCAGATATAGATGATCCCGTATCGTAAAATCAAAAGAAGGTATATCGCCCCAGCGCGTAATCTCTTTGTTATCCTCAGCGCCAGCCCCGCGGGGTGCCGTACTGTGCGGCAGATTGGGAATGCGATCAAGGTGTTGCTTTATTTCAGATTCGATCTTCGCCAGGTCTTCATCCAGTTTTTTAATTTCATCCGATAATTGCCTGGTTTTTTCTATCACCTCATTTGCGTCCCTACCCTCTTTTTTTAACTGTGAAACTAATCGACTGTTCTCATTACGGTCCTTTTTAAGAGTCTCGACCCGCATGATGATCAGGCGTCTTTCCCGGTCCAATTCCAGTATTTGATCAACATTTGCGCTCTCATTTTTGAGCGCAATACCTGTTTTTACTAAATCAGGATTATCACGGATAAATTTTAAGTCAAGCATAATGCAGTTCCCATAAAGATTGAGGGGCGGCAACAATGAATCGGCGGTAATCGCGTAACCCCAATGACCCATAAACATATGATATAAATTCTGGCAAATCAACTTCCTTTTGATGCAAAAAGTGCTTTTGATAATATTTCAAGATCAAGCCAAAAATTTTGATGTTTGAGATAATATAAATCATACATTTCTGCCTCATGGTTCGAATTAATCTTATTCCTGTTGATCTGAACCAGCCCGGTTATACCAGGTTTATATGTATAGGCAGGTTCGGTCTTACCGGGTGGTTGCAATGCTGCGCCAACAAATGATAGCCTGCCGGATAATATATTGAGCAGGATAAGTACCTGATCGGCCCTTTTATTTGTCGAGCGCTTGATCGCGAGCGGTCTTCCCCGTTTGTCGCTTATTTCCATCGTATAGCCACTGCCAAAGCCTGCAACCAGACCAAAAATCCATATTGGTGCTCCGAGCACCAGGCAGCCAAATGACAGGATAATATCAAAAAGACGCTTATTGAACCGGTTGAAACCCTGTCCGATGGCTAAATCTATGTTCATCAGCGATATATCTGCAAATTCTTCCACGGATGATTTGCCGATCATGGCATGCAGTTTTTCAGGCACAATTTTAAACTCTATCCGGGGATTGTCAATGCGGGACATTGTCCGGAATATCATTTCGTAACTCATACTGTGACTTAAAAAAATAACCTGGTTGATCTTTTCCAGTCTTATGTATTCATGCAGATTATCCAAACCGGAAACAACCGGCACCTCTTTAATCGTTTTCCCGACTTCATTGTCGTATGGAGAAATAATGCCCCGGATCTCATATCCGAACGTAAGCGGATTACGTAAGATATCTATCAATCGGGAAGATTCTTTTCCACTGCCAACCAGCACAAGCCGCTTTTGAAACAACTGCATACTGAATACATTTTTGCGGTTGGCGGAAAGCTTGCGGACAGCTACTCTCCAGATGATCATAAATATGATACAGATTGAGGCAGAAATTAAGATGACTATTCTTGAAAAAGCCAGTTGCCGCACAAAAAAGGTCAGCGCCGCGACAATGACGGTGGTCAATATATTTACCTTCAGCACCTGTGCCAGCGATAATCTAAAACGCGTGTACAATTCCAGAAAAAGACTTGTAACCAGGTAAACCAGCGAAGCGATGAGATTTATAAAAATATACTGATGGATGAAGTCACTTAGAAAACCCGGTCTGTCAAGCCCATATCGTATTCCAAAACTTGCAAAATACGCGCCGTTTAATATGGTTAGATCCAGTATCATCGACATATTTGACTTTATCAAATTTTTCACATAAACCACCACCCCCCGCACCATTACACCTGTGAGTATAACCCAGCGGAATAATGAAACATGATTCTGATGAAAGTGCTTTTTATAAAACAGATAAAGCGATTTATTAAAAGTGATCACATAATCCAGATTATCTTTTTTAGTGCTTTCACCTTTGTAGTGTATGATGCTGGTTTCTGGAAAATAATATATTTTCCAGTTCTGCTGAGTGATACGATAACAATAGTCTATATCTTCACAGAACATGAAATAATCTTCATCGAGGGGACCGGTGGTTTCATATGCAGCACGTCTGATCATCATAAAAGATCCTGATATCGCGTCGACGGTATTTGTTTCATCGGGATCCAGATAGGTCATATTATATCTGCCGAAGATTTTACTCTTTGGAAACAATCGGTTGAGTCCGAGCAGCTTCCACAGGGCGGTCAGAGGTGTCGGGATACTATGCCGTGCATCGATTGAGTAACTTCCGTCGGGATTCAATATTTTACAGGTCGCCGCCCCGGCATCTGGATGTGTGTCCATGAATTCGATTAGCCTACTGAAGGTATCCTCTCGGACAATTGTATCTGGATTAATCAAGACCAGATATTTTCCGCTTGCCCGTTTAAGACCAATATTGTTTGCAGCGGCAAATCCGGTGTTTGTCGGGTTAACCTTCAGGATAACGCCTGGAAATTCACGCCGCACCATGGCCACTGATCCATCGACCGATGCATTGTCGATTACGATTATTTCATGAGAAATATGCGTGAGAGATTTTTCGATAGATTTAATACACTGATAGAGAAATTCACGTACATTATAATTGACTATTATGATCGAAATAAGAGGATTGGCGGTCATTTATATCTTTCTGCTGATCAATACAATAAGAGAACGGATGATAATTTGGAAATCGAATAACAGTGACATATTTTCTAGATAGAAGATATCCTGTTTAAATTGTTCTTTAAGTTGTTTCAGGGATTCGGTATACCTGTACCGGACCTGTGTCCAACCGGTTACACCAGGTCGTACCAAAAATCGCCGGTTGTAAAATTTGATGCGCTTCCGCATATCCTGAACTGTCTCCGGCGATTCCGGCCTTGGTCCGACCAGTGATAACTGACCAAGTAATAAATTTATCACCTGCGGCTGTTTATAAATGTAAGTCTGATAAAGAAATTTACCGATACCCTTGCGGCGATCCTGGTAATTGAGGAAAAGCTGGCCAAAGATTTTACCCTGTTTTCCGATTTTATTTTCAATGATAAAAAAGGGATAAATACCGGCGGCGATCTGTAACATCACCGCAAAGAAAATAACCGGTGTGAGTATCAGGATGCCGGTCACGGAAGCAAGAACATCGATACCACGTTTAATCAACCATTGCCATGGCCGCATCTGATCCGGAAAGAGACGGATCAACGGGTGATCAACCATCTCTTTTGTTTTATGTCCGGAAATAACGTCGTACATCTGGGGTACGATTTTAAAGGATACACGCATATTTTCGCCGTAGGCAACTATTTTCAGAATTTCATCCCGGGAACGTTCATTGATGGCAATGATGATTTCCTCGATTCCGAATCGACGGATAAGTTCAGGCAAATCCTCATATTTACCCAGATAAGGCAAATTTTCGAAATCGTGCTCTTCCGGTATTCTTGAAATATATCCTTTCAGGTCGTAGAGCAAATGGGGATTTTTACGTATGTCTTTGATTATCCTGCGGGCGTTCCGGCTCGTTCCGATGAGCAAAGTATTGTGCGTAGCATATTCCAGAATGGAAAAATGCTTTTCGATCTGGATTATTAATAGCCTTACCAGGCTAACCATGAACATCAGTATGAACATATAAAAAACTAATACCAGTCGTGAAGGCGAAAAAAATCGTCCCGGTTCAATGGTGATAATAAATATGATCACCACGCCGAAGAAAATCGCTTTGAGAATCCTGAAAGTTATTTCAAACCGGGAAACATCCCACGAGATATCGTAGAGGCCATTGAGAGCAAAAAGAACCACAAAATAAAACGTCAGGATCATAAAGACACCGGTAGAAAGATAATATTCCGCCGGTAGTGCGGTCACTTCGTAAAAAATTCCGGAAACAAACCGCAGCCAGAAAGTCATCAACAAGGCTGTATTGATCGCAATGACATCTCCTGCAAACAAAATAATTTTATGCCAGAATCTTCGGATGGATATCGGTGCCAAGGCCTTCCGGACAGTAATAATATCACCATCCCCAAGATATTGCTTATTTTTTTTTGCCTCCAGATATCCGAGCCTGATCAGACCAAATATCACTGTGGCGAATACCAGTATTACCAGAATGCTTCCATACACAGTGGCTTCTATCGCCATCATATAGCCACTCACCGCGAATAACAGAGATATCAGATATATGATATGTACAGCCTGCCGGTGAGACAGACCAAGATAAACCAGGCGATGATGCAAATGATCCTTATCGGCATGGAACGGGTGATGTCCTTTATTCAGACGGCGGACAAAAGCAAGGGCCGAATCTCCCAATGGCAGGGCCAGAACAAGCAATGGTATCAGAATCGAGATATTTCCCTGTGAATATTGCAGTCCCTTGATGGAAATCGCGGCAATCAGAAAACCCAGAGCAAGAGAACCGGTATCCCCCATAAATATCTTTGCAGGATGATAATTAAATTTTAGAAAACCCAAAATTCCACCCAAAAGGGCCACGATCAGCAACTGAGAAAACTGCAAAATCCCGTGCAACGATAATAATCCAAATGTCGCAAGCACAATTATCGATACACCTGCCGCCAGGCCATCAAGACCGTCGAGGAGATTAATCGAATTGGTTACCCAAACGATCCAGAAAAAAGTCACCGGGATTGATAAAAGGCCCAGGTTTATCGGATCACCGAAGGGATTTAAAATGACCTGAATACGGCAGCCAAAGGCAATTAATAAACTGGCCGCAATAAGCTGCGCCACAAATTTTTCATGCGGCCGCAGTCCTTTTATATCATCGATAATCCCGGCTAGCATGACTACCAGCGTTCCTAACGCAATACCGATGAAATTTGCATCAGCTTTTGCCCAGAATTGATCAAACCAGACCAGAGAAATTAGAATACCGGTGATCATTCCGATTATGATCCCAATTCCACCCAGACTCGGAATAAAGCCGGCGTGAATTCTTCTTGAATCGGGTACCGAGCCGACTTTATACTTCATTGATAATCGCCGGATCATAATGGTGGCGGAAATCGAAAAAATGAGCGATAAGCCGAATACGATGGTTAATGCCATCTGGTAAGAGAATCCGATAAATATGGTTAAACTATTAAAATTTATTATCTTATTCTCATAATTTTACAACAATATCGACAGATTTCCAAGATTTAAGGAAGGCAGGTCAGGTCGGATCAATTACTTTTTCTTAATACTGTCAGCAATAAATTGTTTTATTTTTTCACTATTCCAGCCATTTGAAAGCGCGGTCTGCATTTCATGCATCAGACTGTCAATTTCCATTCGCGAGAATTTATTGGGTGCATTGGCCACATATATCCGTTCATGATTCGTTTTATTGGTACCTTCCTCGGCAGTCAATATTTCTTCAAATATTTTCTCACCAGGTCTGATGCCGGTGACTGTAATTTCAATATCTTCGTCGGGCCTTAGGCCATGCAGCTTGATTAATTCCTCTGCAATATTCCTGATATAAATAGGTTCACCCATGTCAAGAACCATAACCTCACCACCCTTCCCAACGAGACTGGCCTGAAGCACCAGCGTTACCGCTTCCGGAATCGTCATAAAATACCGTTTCATATCCGGATGGGTAATAGTGACCGGCCCTCCTTTACGGATCTGATCCAGAAAAATCGGGATCACACTGCCGCGGGATCCGAGAACATTTCCGAAACGCACAGAGATATACTGGGTTTGACTTTTATCATTAAAAGCCTGTGCGATATATTCTCCGATCCGCTTTGTCATACCCATAACACTCAATGGTTTTACCGCCTTATCGGTGGATATATTTACGAACTTCCTGACCTTGTATTGATCAGCAGCTTCGCAAAGATTATAAGTACCCATTATATTCACCTTGATCGCTTCATCCGGGTTGCTCTCCATCAGCGGAACGTGTTTGTAAGCCGCAGCGGCAAACACCAGATCCGGCTTATACCGATCAAACACAGCGAATACCTTTTCACGGTCACGCACATCACCGACTATATATACCGTATTATTAACCATCTCAGGAAATTTCTGATTGATTTCATGCTCCAGGTGAAAAATCTCGGTTTCATCGATCTCAAAAATAATGACCTGATCCGGTTTGAACAAGAGCACCTGACGTATGATTTCTGCACCGATCGATCCGGCTGCACCAGTCACTAAAATACGTTTGTTACTAAGAAAATCTTTTATCTTTTCTGTCTCCACCTGAATTTCCTGCCGGTTTATCAGGTCTTCTATATGGATGTCTTCCAGTTTTTTGACGGTTACATCCACATTGGTCATCGAGTATAATTTTGGGACGATTTTGATTTCCTGCATGCCAAGTCTTTTGGCGGTGGTATACAGTTCTTTCACTTGTCGTAAATTGAGCGTGTGATCGGCAATGAGTACGATCTTCACATTAAATTTTCGTACGATTTCCTCGAGCAGAGTCGAATCCCCAAGAACAGGTATGTTGTGTATATAGGTATTCCATTTTTTCCGATCGCTGTCCAGAAACGCAACCGGATTGTAATCGGCAAAATTATTTTTCATCAGATCACGCAGAATCATCTCGCCTGTGCCCCCGGCGCCAATAATCAGAGTACTGCGCCCTTTTATCTGGCGGGCACTCCTAAAAATTTCGATAAACAGCCGTTTACTGATTCGTAATGAACCGGTCATGATAAACGAAATAAAAAAATCAGACAGGATCACACTCTTGGGCAACCAGGCCGGGACTGATGCATAACCGATTACATATATAAGAAACAGAATTGATGCGCTGATGGTCGAAGCCTTCAGCAGGTTGTAAAGATCTGTCAGACCCACAAACTGCCAGGTAAAACTGTAGAGCCTCATCCGGAAAAAAACAGCATATTTCACAATCAGAAAAAGCGGGATGGCATTAAGGATGTATCCATGGGGGAATGCATGGACTTCCGGTTTCAGTCCGAATTTCAGCGCATACGACACATAAATAGAAAAGATAAAAATGACGCCGTCGGCCAGGGCGAAAAAAAGCGTTCGTTTGAATGGTGTTATATTTCTGAAAATACCGGACAATCTGGGCATCAGAGAATACTCCTCAGGGTTCGAAAAAGGATTTTTAGATCGGTCGACATGGATATTTCACGCATATATTTTTGATAAAGTTCAATCTTTCTGGGTAATATTTTTGTGACATATGCATCTTCTATATCATTGTATTCCGTTAAGAGTTGTTCTTCATTGCGAAATTCAATGGCCGCAAAGTCGGTAATACCGGGTTTAATCTTCAGGATTCCCTGATAGTCTGCTTTGAACCGATTGACATACTGCTCAACTTCCGGACGAGGTCCGACGAGACTCATATCACCTTTTAATACATTCAATACCTGGGGCAGCTCATCCAGTTTAAACCGTCGCAGATGACGTCCAATTTTCGATATCCGTCTATCGTTCTCGCCGGTTATCTGGGGTTGTAAGGAATCCGGTCTTTTTATCATCGTCCGGAATTTGATCAAATTAAATTTCTGAAAATTCCTTCCCATCCGTTCATGCAGAAAAAATACCGGTGTCCCGTCAGCTATAATAATCCAAAGGCTGATGATCAGGAGCAAAGGTGCTATCAAGATAAAGCCTGTTAATCCGAACAGGATATCAAAGATTCTTTTGCCATATCTAACGTACATTTACCGGCCATATTTTCGGGTTAACTCCAGCACATTATCAATAACATAGTCGGTTTCTGCTGAGGTCATACCAGGGTAAATCGGCAGTGAGATAATCCTTTCGTACAGCCATTCCGAATTCTTCATCCTGTTAAAATCGACCGGACAGATTTTTTTATAATATGGGTGCCGGTATAATGGGATGAAGTGGACGGATGTTTTAATATTCCGCTCGGCCAGCAGCTCGATAAACCGGTTGCGGTCGATGGTCAATTTCTCGATCTGAAGTTGAATAACATACAGGTGCCACGAGGTTTTATTTTCCGGATGGATGACCGGGATTCGAAAATATTCGGATCCCCCGAAGGCTGTATTGTATCTTTCAGCGATGGCTGTACGCAATTGCCACATCCGGTCGGCTTTGGCGAGTTGCGCAAGCCCCAGCGCAGCCTGGATATCAGTCATATTATACTTGTGGCCGGCATCTATGACCTCATAGAACCAGGTGCCCTCCTTGCTATAGCGTTTCCACGCATCGCGGCTGATCCCATGGAGCCTCTGCACCCGCATAGCCTCATCCCATTCGGCATTTTCAGTTGTTGCCATCCCCCCTTCGCCGCAGGCCAGGGTCTTAGTCGCATAGAAGCTGAAGGCCGTGATATCACCAATGCTCCCGATGGGTCGCTTCTTGTAGAAGGAAGGGAAACAGTGTGCAGCGTCTTCGATAACCAGAAGTTTATGCCGCTTTGCGATTTCCAGAATGCTATCCATATCCGCCGGCTGTCCACCGAAGTGGACCGGCATGATCACCCGTGATTTGCTGGTGATCGCCCGCTCGATCTCCTCTGGAAGTATATTGTGTGTTTCGCGGTCCACATCCACGATGACCGGGTTGGCATTGAAATAGCTGACAACCTCACCGCTGGCGGTAAAGGTCATCGCCGGGATAATCACCTCATCATCCGCTTTGAGACCCATCACTTTCAGAGCCAGGTGCAGTGCTGCGGTGCATGAGTTAACCGCAACCGCATGACTGGCATTGACCTCGGCTCTAAATTTATTTTCGAATTCAAAAGTCCTTGGTCCCATGGTAAGCCAGCCGCTATTGATGGCTGCAACCGCCGCAGCGGTATCATTCTCATCCGTATACGCTTTGTGAAACGGGATTTCCATATTTGCATAGCTGTGTGTTTAAACAATTAAATTTATTAAATATCCAAGTAAAACAAAAACCATTCTCATATATATAAATGGCTGCATCATTATCAGTTCTGGAAAAGGCTTTACAGTCATGCGAGATAATCAGACCAATAAGTATAGTATGATTTTATGTTTTTAGGCTTAACTGAGCATGACCGATTTAAATGATTCAAACTGGTAAAAAAATCATGCGATCACGAAATGCACTGCAATCCATTCAGTTCGAATGGCCAATTGCCGGTTCATTTTTTAGCAATACCAACAATAATATATCGCCAGGCCGCGGGTGTTATATAATTGAACAAAATTCGGTCGAGAAATCCAAAAATAGACCTTTGCCATTCTGTTCGACCAAAGACACCCAGGAAACCAACCGATTTAAACTGATAACTGGTAAAAATGGATAAAAACTCTTTCATCTCCTGAATACTTACATACCTCCATTCTGCTCCCCATCGTACAAACCGTTTTCGAAAAAAACGATGAAATGGTGAAGCGGCGAGATTTTCCGCAAAGAACAGTTCACCACCAGATACAAGTGCCTTGTGTAACTGTTTAAAGGCTGAAATCTGCAGCTCTTTCTTTTCATTTCGCCCTATACCCCCCAGGACGGATTTAAACATGACAATATCGAAGGCGGCGTCATACGGTATATCCAGCACATCAACAGCCTGGTATTCTATTAATTGACGGACACCGTACCGCTGGTGTTTTTCCTGTGCTTCTTTTGTGGGGCCGTTCAGATCACTGCAAACAATTTTACATCCTTTTTGAGCCAGCCACAGAGACAGACCGCCATCATGCGCACCAATTTCCAGAGCCGATGAATTTGTCAGATTTTTAGATGTATTCGTTTCCCAGAATGCCAATGCAAAAGACCAATTGATAATGTCCCAACCAATAATCTCTCGAATATTTTTAGTATACATATACTTTGTCATCTGACCTGCGAGGTTGATTACGATTGGGCGAGAATTTCAATAAATCTTGATGCCAGTATTTTATAATCATGATTAGCTATTACATACTTTTTTCCATTTTCCCCCAGCATTTTTCTTTCATTTTCACCCATCCGGTATAATTGTATCACGGCATCTGCCACGGCTATTACATTTTCCGGTTCAACCGTGATACCACACCGGGCATCAGAGATCATATCATTCCCAGCATCTATGGCCTGAATTATGGGCTTGCCGGCCATCATATAGTCCATGATTTTATTGGGTGAAATACCAAAACGGAATAAGGACTGGCGTTGAAAACTGGCATATAAGACATCCATTTTTGATAATAATACCGGCATGATGTTTTTGGGTACACGCGGCAGAATGGTGCAATTTCTTATCAGTTCTTCTTCAGCAATATTTGTCAATTGCGTTTTTTGTGGTCCGTCACCGACAAGGATAAAATGGATATTTTTATCAGCAACTTCTTTAGCAGCCCGGATGAAACAATCAAGGGCATTGGCGATACCGAAACTTCCGGTATAGCACACTAAAAATGTTCGCTGCTCTTTTAGATTTTTGATGCATGACTGATGTGGTTCGGGTAAATCCGTTGGCTGCTGCCAGTCTTCAACACGTATTCCGTTCGGAATATGATAAAACCGATCCGGCGGTAATCCGTGCGCCTGCATATGTTCCAGTGCCATTGGAAGTAAAGATACAGTAGCTGCACAGTATTTATAAGCATAATTCTCCGCATATTGCATAAGCAGAATATAAGGATGGTAACGGGAGTATCCGCCCAGCTCAATTGGTGACAAGGGCCAAAGATCATGCACTTCGAAAATTAATTTTGCCTTTAGTTTATCTGCGATTTTTTTGAGGGGGAAAATTTCCAGGGTATATGTCGAGGAGGCAATTACCACATCCGGCTTAAAATCTGCCGGCAACCATTTCTCATATTGATACAACCGCCGGATAAAACTGAGCATGTTGATAATACGTTTTACAGTATTTCCATGATATGGAGGGGTTTTAAGAATGATATAACTAATTCCGTCCAGAATCTTTTGATCAAAATCCGAATCCACCGGAATCTGTTTAAAACGTAAATGTGCAAAAGAAGCCGCCACTATATAGACCCGGTGTCCCTGCTCCTGCCAGGCTCTGGCAAAATAATAAGGACGATATTCCATGCCCAGGGACGGATTGCCGGCATAATGATTAACCAGTAAAATATTCATACGGATGTCTGCTTTATAACTTATATCAAGGATGCAATTATTTTCTCTATAACCGCCATGTTGTGTGCATAGGACATATTTTTACGCACAAATTCGGAGTTAAAAGATTGATACAACTCCGGATCTGTTGTACGCATGCTGCGTTTAATTGAGTTGACCAATTCGTCCGGGTCAGCTAAGTTGACACATTCCCCTTTCAAACCTTTATCCAGCCATTCCTTGTTGGCATCATTGGCAGATAAAATCGGATAGAGTCCACACGCACAGGCTTCGAAAAGAGAAAGCGGTGTACCATCCGAAGATGTAAAAGAGATATAGAATTTAGCATCATTCAGCAATCCAACCAGTTCTTCCTGCTTGACGGCATCATTTAGGAATACACAATCTAGAAGATCATACTGTTCTAATAATGTTTTGATATGCTCCTTCAGGGGACCGCTCCCGACGATCTGCATGGAGTAATTGATATTTTCAGATTTTAATCGATGCATAACATCAAGAATAAGAGGATAATTCGAATTTTGTATAAATGCACGATTTGTAAAAAAAGTATATTTTCTCTCCTCAATAGGTTTTAGAATGCGAAACAATTCGGTGTCTACACCATACTGGATCGTGGTAATTTTAGCTGCATCCAGATTAAATTCACTGCAGATGAATTTGGTCATAGCATTTGAAACCGAGAAAATATGTACTGCTCTTCTGAGCATTCTTTTACTGAAAAATCGATACAACCGATTCCGAATTGAGTATACGAAAACATCAGATCCCTGTAGTGTTAGACAAATCTTTCTGTAAAATGTTAAATAGGCAAGCAGGCCAAAACTGGTCATGTAGTGAGCGTTAATTATTTCCGGCCTGATGCGGTATGTCAATAAAAGGATTTGATGAAGCTTCCTGAGATATTTCAGGTTATTTCCGCTTTCTGATATTTTCCCCACATTAAGATAATAGTTCGCGGCACCTGCAATCACATCCGGGTGAAACGATATAATGTGGACCTCCCAGCCATTATCGATAAAAAACTCAACCCATCTTTTTGTATGAATTGATTGTGTATGAGCAAGAAAAAGAATTTTCCGGCTGGATTTACTCATTGTGAATAGAATTCTCTAATTCTTTGTGCGACATACTCGATTTGTTCATCTGTGATCTCCGGGAACACGGGCAGACTCAAAATTCGTGCATAAAGCGCTTCCGTATGCACAAAGTCACCTCGGTTATGTTTTAAATAATGATAAGCCGGTAAGAATGGCAGGGCAGTTGGATAATGAATGCCGGTTTGTATGCCAGCATTTGAAAGATATTCAGCCAACGCATCACGGGATTCGCATTGTACTACGTATAGATGGAATGTATGAACACTCTCGGGGCGAACCTCAGGTGTCCTGATTTGCGGTATATTACTTAATAATACATCATATTTTTGAGCAGCCTGAATGCGCTTTTTGTTCCAGGAATCCAGATAATTCAATTTCACGTCCAGAATAGCAGCCTGCAATCCATCTAACCGGCTGTTTATGCCTTCTATCTGGTGCTGGTGTCGGATTAGCCCTCCGTGATTGGCATACATCCTGCATTTTTGGGCCAGTTCATCATCATCGGTGGTAATGGCGCCGGCATCGCCGTAGGCGCCCAGATTTTTCCCCGGATAAAAACTGAATGAGGCGGCAATCCCACTTTTACCTGCATATTTGCCTTTAAACATGCTTAAATGGGATTGGGCACAATCCTCAATTAAAAGCAAACCATGTTCATTACAGATCTCTGACAGAGCAATTGTATCAGCCATTTGTCCATATATATGGACAGGGATGACTGCTTTGGTCTTTTTTGTAATCTTTTTTTTGACCTGATGCGCATCCAGCGTATAGTAGTCAGGATCGATATCCGCGAAAACACAAGTCGCTCCCGCTTGGGTAATCATCTCCGAGGTAGATATCCATGTATGGGCTGTCGTAATAACCTCATCCCCATTTCCGATACCGAGCATTTTGAGAATAACATATATCGCGTCGGTACCGTTTGCCACTCCTATGCAGTGCCTTGCTTCAAAAATTTGAGCGAATTTTTTTTCAAAGTTTTCGACAAATTTACCTTTAATGAAGGCCGTTTCTTCGATCACGCTGGCAATTGCCTGATCGATCTCATGCTTGATGGACAGATATTGGGTTTTTAAATCAACGAATGGTATAATCAAAGTACTCACCGTTATAAATTTCTGATCTTCCGGGCAGGATTGCCGGCATAAATTCCGCGTTCTGCGATATCTTTTGTTACCACAGCGCCGGCGCCAATGACGACATGATCACAGATACGTACAGGCAGAATAGTGGCATTGCTGCCAATGGAAACATGATTACCAATTACCGTAGACTTCCATAACTTTTTATTTCCGCCGGCAGGTGCACCTATTTTAAATAAATCGTTAATAAACATCACACCGTGTGCAATAAAACAATTCTCACCAATGGTTACCAATTCGCAGATAAAGCTGTGAGATTGGATTTTAGTGCCGTGGCCAATTCTTACATTCCTCTGTATTTCCACAAAGGGTCCAACAAAGCAATTGTCCCCTATTTCCGCACCATAAATATTGACCGGTTCAATGATACGAACATTTTCCCCGAATTTTGAATCATGAATAGAGATGCTCAAACGTTCAGGCCTGTGTTTCATATGCCCTCAATCAGATACAATTATAAATTCTTTGAATTAATTCCACTGTTCTCAGACCATCAAATCCGTTTACCGCAATTCGGGCTTGGTCAGTTAGTACTTCAAGAACATTTTGGATAACCTTATCATGATTTGACATCGATCCCTGGTATTCACCATAATTATTTGGCAGATTCCCTGCCGGGAGATCTTTGATCTCCATTCCTTCAATCATCTGATATTCAAGTATATTTAAATACTGCCCGCCTATTTTCACCGTGCCATTTTCTCCAAAAATGGTTATCGAGCCTTCCATATTTTTTGAATAACTATTGATGGTAAAATTCATGGTGCCGATAATCCCGGATTCAAATTTTACAATCGAAACCAGAGAATCCTCGAATTCAATACTGTTTTGATGATGAAAATTATCTGCAAAGGCATTTACCTCCGAAACAGAACCGAGCAACCAGATAAACAGATCAATAAAATGACTGAATTGGGTAAAGAGTATCCCCCCATCCAGATCTTTTTTGCCTTTCCAGTCCGAGTGCTGATAATAATTTTCATTTCTGTTCCAGAAACAGTTCAGCTGCGCCGAATAAATTTTTCCTAACGCATTTTGATCCAAAATTTCTTTTAATTTCTCTATCGGCGGATTGTACCTGTTTTGCTTCACGACAAAAAGATACCTCTGATTAAGCAGGGATTCCTCGATCATCCGTGTGCAATCATTGGAGGTCAGGGCCATCGGTTTTTCACAAACCACATGCTTTCCGGCGCGCATCAGTTTAATCGAATGCTCCGCATGGAGTCCATTGGGAGTACAGACACACACGACCTCTGATTCTTTATCATGCGTGATCAACTCATCGATGGAAACAAACGTCTTAACATTTGGATATAATTTGCTGAATTTATCGAGGGCCGCAGATTTCGAATCACATACGGCACAAAGTTCCGCCAGATTCATAATGTGTTGCGCATGTCTTATCCCGATATTTCCAACACCTATGATGCTGAATTTTACTTTTTTACCCATACAATCACCTAATTTTATACCTGTCTAAATTCAATCCCAAAAATAGTATAATATAAACTTAAGAATCCCGTCCTTCTTTTACCAAATTTAAGATCAACAAATTTTCATTTTCAACTAATAGCCAAGCGGTTAATTTCGACTTTATTCCAATGAACTGGTTTACTTATAAGGTAACTCCCATCGCTTCTGTATTACCCGGATACAGGGAGACATAAAGAGGCCAGAATAATACAGTAATGGAAACATATAAACGGCAATAACGTTATGTAATCAATTTCATCAGGTAAACCGGATATGCGCGCCTGTCAGTGTGAACGATTTTCGATTAACTTTTTTGGAAGACTACCTTCACCGTCTTCAATCCTATTTGAATGTGCAGGAAAAACCGCGCACTCCTTTAATTTTAATTGAACTACTCATTTAAATCTCAAATTTACAGATTGTGCAATTTTATCGCCTCTAACAGCGTCAATACCTGAGCTTTTTCGTGAACAGTACCATTTTTGAATAAAAATGTACAATCATTTTTCAAGTCCTGATATTGGTTCAGAAGATCAACATTTTCCATGAATGTATTGTCCATGAATTCTCTGAGATCTTGCTTATACTTATACCAGTAGTCAAAAGGATTCATCGAAATATATAAATCTTTTTTCCCGAGCATTTTTGAATAGGAATAGATTACACCTTTCGTCAGATATTTTATTCTGGGTGAAAATCTCGGTTTGAGACTAGTCGTTTCCCATTTATATTTGTACGCCCGGGGTTGAAATTTTTTAATGCAATTTCTATAGATATTCTGGCCGAACTTATCTTTAGGTGAAATTTTCAATGCATAATCCAGCAGATTGGTATTCAAAAACGGCGACGTCGCAAGAACAAAATTCCGGATTACCAAGTGTCCGTTTAATACTCCGTTAAAAAGTCGATTATATAACAAGAACATCTCATTATTTTCATAGTCTGAGCATATGTTTAAAACTTCGTTTTGAATTTTACTCAATAATTTTCCTGAATACGCACCGGTTTGAGGTCTTGGTTTGATGTGTACCGGCTTCTTCAACATTGATCCCGTAACAGCATCACCAATCATCCCGGTATGCAATAATCCGAATTCCCCGAATCCTATTTTTTTTAATGATGCATATATATGGGCTGAACCTGAATACAAAATCAAACCGTCATTATTTTTGACGATCTCACCCAGTTCCTGTAAATGGCGTGAACTATCGATAGATAAAAAAATAAAATCATTGTTCAGATCTGTACTCATACGCTTTGCGATTTTCTCATCCAGGTAATTTGTCTGCGAAATGGTAACATTTGTCGTGTAATAGCCCAGTGAGTTTGCTGTGAACACGCAGAAACGTGAATCCAGACCGCCGCTCAATGTAGCAAGATGGTCGCGCGAATACTCTAAATCTTTCTGATATTCTAATGTTATTGCCTGCTGAAACCGCGCATAAAATTCTTTCTCCAGTTCATTGGTGCTCTTATCGTGAAATGGTGTATTTTGAAAAGTAAAATATCGTTTAGTCTCAATTCCGTTATTTTCTACAGAAATACAGGCGCCGGGCTTAAGTTTTTTAACTTCCTTAATCAGAGTCGTATCATCCAGCATAAAACCGTATGTGATCAGAAAATACGCGCCCAAATTATTTAGATTCAATTTCCTGTCAATAATTTTTGAGATTGCTGAGATGAAATAAATCCTGGTTGAAATAATAGTGATTTCACCCTCAGTATAATAAATCGGTATACTGGATTTAGGATCATTATAGATATACAGCTTATCTACGTCTTTCCGATATATTAAAATAAAATAATCCCCCAGAATGTTCCTGATGAAATTATTCTTGTCTGATTCAAATCCCCGTATCAGAAAATCTATGAATGATCTGGAAGCATTTTTATTAACCAGGTCCTGGCGATTGAGAATTATACCACCCACGGCAATACAGTATTTGCTGTTCTCGAAGAATAGATTGTCATTTGTAAAATCCGTGCGATTATTATATAAGATGGTAATATCCCCGGAAATATACTTATTTGAGCAGGGAAACTGAGAGATAATTTTCTGTGTAATTTCCTGATTAAATATTGCACCTTTGTAAACCGTAATATCGATCATATTTTTTAATTTTTTCCTGCTTTAATTAACCTTTCATTATAATTATGTAGTATTGAATACGTATGTTTACCGGATATTTCCCAGGTAAATTTACTGAGCGCTCTTTGTCTTGCGTACTTGCCCATACTCACGCATAATTTTCTGTTTTTATAAAACTTAAGAATAGCGTTTGCGGTATCATCGGGATCATTCATATTCACCAGAATACCACTTTTATTATTCTCAACGGCATCTTCCATCCCGGTCTTCAGAACGCCGATTACAGGTTTTTCCATCAGACCTGCTTCGATTAACACTATTCCAAATCCTTCAACATCGCCAATTCTGTCTATTTTACTATTTAGAATAAATATATCACATATATCATACAGTTGTGGCAGATCAGCAATTTTTGCAAATCCGTAAAATAGAACATATTCTTTCAAATTCAGTTCTGCAATAGTTTTATCTACCTGTGGTTTGTAAGGACCATCGCCTACTATGATATAACATATATCCTTATAATCCTGACTAATTTTTTTTATCGCTTTAACGACGGTTATATGATCTTTCCTCTCCGAGATACTGCCGGTTGTCATTACGATAAATTTATGGCTGAGACCCAGCTTTTCCCGGAGTTCGTTTCGTCTTCCTTTATATTTGTGCGGATCGAACTGGTGATGATCACCGCCCGGGAAAACCACATGTATGGGTTTATTTATATTTTTATCGAGGAACAGTTGCTTTGTATAATTACTGTTAACAATCACAACGTCACTATGATTGTAGACCAGTCTGGTATAGTTTTTTTTATCATTCAACAGAATTTCAGTCCCATGACCAACGATAGCATACGGCGTCCGGAAAATATATTTTCCAATCATCCCTAATACACCGGCCGGCATGTGCGCGACATACAGAAAGTCAAATCGTTCCTTACACAAAACCTTTATAGTTACATATAAACGATTTAAAATCGATAGTAGTCTCTGATTTATTTGTTTTACACGATATATCTTAAAATTTTGTTTTCTATCAAATGCATTTATTTCCGATTCATCGACTCTGCTTGTTAATGCTATGGCAGTTATATTCTGACCCTGGTCAGATAAATTTTTAGCAATCTGATAGGCATATACACCTATACCGCCACCTTCCGGTGGAAATTCAAATGCTATGACGAGTATGTTCATTATTTACCTTTTCAGGAAACTTCGCACTATATTCATCACAAGCAAATATTTGCGCATATCAAACAGTAATACAGTCATAACTATGACGGCGATTACCATGTATAGTTTATCAAACGGATTAGCCAGAATAAAAATTGATATCAGAACTATATATAAAATATTTTTACGGTTATCTGAATTGATAGCAAATTTCGTAAGTTTACGTTTTAAAGCCCAGACAACAATAAATGATAATATTTCTGTTACAACTAAGGCGTAAATTGCACCGGAAAACTGCCAGAATATCATACAAATATATGTGGATGAAATGAGCAGAATACTACGTACAGACTCGATCAAAAGAAACTTTTTTAAGAAACTTTTAGCGAGGAAACTGATCGTAAAAAAATAATAATATAAATACAGGATCTTGGTACAAATCAACAGTGCGAGTAAGAAAGATATATGAACAAAATCTCCAGAATACAGTAACTGAATTAACTGGGCCGGGAACAGTTCGATGAGAATAATTACCGGGAACACCAGATAAAACAGGATCTCAAAATTGAGGTTTGTTTCGGTCATTATATCTTTATCAGATTGCGCTGCACAAATAACCGGGTAAAAGTATACGATAAATCCCTCTAAAATAATATTCAGATAGTTGCTGATCGACAGACATGCGTGATAATATCCGGCATCCCCTTCACCCAATGCTTGAATCACAATTATTCTCACAATTAACAGACTTCCGTAAACAATGAGCGACCGGGACAGGTCGGTGAACATCACTTTGAAAATAAGTCTGAAGATCGAGATTTTTAATTTTTGAATACTTTCTAAAAACAGCACCACACGTAATCTTGTAAAAATACCTAATTTATATATCAGAAACGTAAAAGAAACCGCATAGAGGATGATCATATTTATGATAACACCCTCAATATTCCAATTAATTAATAAGGGATATAATGTCACAATACCGACAACCAATCCGGCAATTCTGGCTTTGAAGAGATCTTTGAATTGCTGCCCGGCCTGCAGGATAAGTTCCAGGAATGTTGAGGCCGCATAGATAATATTTAGACCGATGCCAATATAGATTAAATTAACGTACTGACGATCGAGGTAGATCAAACCGGCAAACTCTGATGAAAACAACCACAGGATGGATAGATTTACAATCCCGCTAAAAGATATCAGAATAAAATGAGCGAGGATTACGATACTTTTTTGGATATTCAAACGTTCTGCATCATGGTATGTATTTACCAAAGAGGCGGTGCTGCCAAATAGGATAATTTTGCCTGTAATCCCATCAAAGTTTAAAAATTGGCCCAGCAGTCCAATGGAAGAAGCGCCATAGGTAACAGCGAGAATTTTATTTCGCAAAATACCTATGATATTTCGAAAAACATTGATGAAAATAAAACTGAAAATTGTATTTATTCTGGAAGTCTGATTTCCCGGATGTTCTATTTGAGTGTTTTCAGATTTCACACTTAATTCTATTGATTATTCCTAGGTGTTATGATTTTATTCAATACATTTAACACATTATTCATGAATCCCGAACTCACCATTTACCGGCATCTGATGCATTCATTACAAAATCACAGTACGTTAAAGGCACAATAATCAACTTCGATACTTCTTTGCGTTCATTCCGCCTGGTCAAGGTATGCCGATCAATCCTTAATTGCGACCCTGGAGTACATGTTTTTTTCTAACAAAAAAACGATTATACCGAGAAAAATATACATGGTCATGTTTAACAGGGTGAAATTAAAAAAGGATAAGAAATATCCGAAAAAGAAAAGAGAAGCGATATACAATTTTAAAAAACTGAATTTTTTTAACACGGAATGAAAAGAAAAGCTGCCGATTGCTCCGAATAAAAAATTAAAAATCAATAATCCATACAGACCAAAGTCTTCATAAAAAGGCCTTATATAAGTATAGGTATTTAAGATGGTTTTACTGTTTACCCTGGCAAAGTCATTGTAAATCGTTAAGCCGAGAGATGCATCATATACTCCGATCCGGATAAACCATTTTACAAAACTGCGAAACATCGATAATCCGTAAAGATAAGTATCGGTCCGCTGCAGAAATTTATCCAACGCGACCACATCCGCAACGATATAGGTGGTAATTGATTTGATCGCCCATCCGCTGGTTCCGACCAGGTCGACATCTCCGGTACCGTAATCCACCCTGGCAAGTACTATTCCGAGTAGAAACACAAATGCAAGGATAGAAGAACCAAAAATGTACAAAAATATTTTTATCCCCTGAATTTTTCTGATGTTCTTTTCTTGATGATACAAACTGTAAACGACGCAAAACATCCATGTGACGGTAACCTGTATAAACGCATATCTCTGAAACGTAATTATTGAAAAAATGACTGAATTTAAAACCGGAAAGAACGCGAGAATCTTATATTTTTTACCGAATACCAGGTAGTACCCTCCAAGCAGGACCGCAATTAAATTCAAACTGGCGACATAATTTGTAAATGCGAGAATTGGATCCCAATTTCTGATCGATTCCCGTTCGAGTTTTGTTACCAGGATTCTGGCTTTTATCGGATTCGAAAAATATTCACCAATAGATCCGGTGTGAGAAGCTACTGCCTGTAAAAACAGAATATTACCGATCAGACTAATAACCGATAAGATCAACAAAATTTTTCCGATATATTCAATTGGAATGGCTGATGGTGATCGATTGTATTCCGCAAAATACACGTCCGGTTGCAGAAACAGAATAATCAGATAACCGATTGAAAGCGTCGTGAGACTAATTAAAACAATATACCATGTACTGATATCGACGGGATAAAGGTTTAAGGACACCATATTGAATAATATGAACATTATTCCCCATATGGTCCAAAGCACAATTAAAGGCAGATATCTGAAGAAGAATCCCCGGGGCATCTTACTTTGTGATTTGATGGAAAAGATACTTATTCTGTTTATAGTAATTATAGACTACCAGAGATAACAGGGAGAGAATAAAAAACAGGAAGGATACAGTGAACACAATACTGATTCTTTTGGGTTTTGCTTTGTAATCCTCCGGAATAGCCCGATCGATTATTTGAATATCGGATGCTGTTTTCAACTCCTCCAGTCGTGCATTTTCCAATTGCGGAATCAAGAATTCGAGGATGGCATTCAGGACCTTTACATCGCGAAACAGATTCATATATTCAACTGCTTTTTCCGGTATCTGCGACAGCGAGAGGTCATTTGAAGAAGAGGAGAATTTTAAATCGTTTATTTTCCCCTGGATGACTGATATTTTGGTCTGCAGCGCATTCACCTCCTGATTATTCTGCGCCAGATTTTTTTTGAGAAACATCATTTGGATCTCATTTTGAATTTTTTCGATCTCCAGCTCGGTAATCGTTTCAATGATCAATTTAATCTGAGCTTCCACATCATAAATTTGATTCTCAGCCTGGAACTTGGTCAGTTCCTGTTCGGCTATCCGCAGACGTTTTATAGTAAGATCATAGCTGGTTTCCAGATAGATACGCAGGTTGCGGTTTTTCTCGCTATTCAGATCAAGTGAAAGTTGTGATAATTCTTTAAAAATCTGATTCGCTATCTCTGCTGCCTTTCCGGCATCTTCCTTGTAGAAATAGTCAACTGTCAGTGTATTATCATCATTATCACGGATTTCAATATCCGACCTGAGAGCCTTATAAAATTTCTGACGATCCTCAATTTCGTATTCTTCCTGTAATTGATACAGGGAATCCAACGAATCCAGGATTCTTCTGCTCTTTATCATGTTCTGATAAAGATCAATCTTGTTTTTATTCATATCAAGAAAATTAAAAGGCAGCGCATTCGTCAAATTGCTAACGAACGGATTGTCGCCTTTATCATTGACAATAAATGTGATGGAACCGCGATACCATTTGGGGAGGAATAATGCTAAAATAATTACTGAGATGAATACAACGACATTTGAAATGATAAATATTTTTCTATACTGCCATAGAATATTCAATAATTTTATCAACATGGATTCATTTTGATTTGTCATAATAATTTTGATCTCGAATAAAAAATTATTTAAAAAGGATTATGGCGGATAATAATAAACTGACTGCAGGTGTGATAATGACAAACAGATCCTTAAAAACTTCTCTGCCTCTTTTCGGGACAAGAATTGTATCCCCTTTATGAACCACTACATTTCCACCCTGTACGGTTTCTCCGTTTTTGATGCGAATGACCACGTATTCATCAGGTTCAGCTGACGAATCGAGTGCTCCGGCCATACCCACATAGTCGATCGCTTTATAATTTGCGTAATAGGCCAGTGGACCGGGGGTTAGCACTTCGCCCCTGACATACACTCTGTCCTGCAAGGGCGGAATATATATTTTGTCCCGGTGTTTCATGATCAAATTCAGATTGGGATCATCAGGATTTAATAAGTTGATATGAATAATTGTCGAATCTCTCTCAATCGTAATGTTTTCCAAATTTGATCTTTTTGAAAGAGCGCCGATTCTCAGCAAAAAATCATTTAATTTCTCTGCTGCTCTTATCGGGTAAATTCCTAACAAATTGGTTTGTCCAGTCTGATTTTCTTCCCCTTCCAATTTTGTCGCAATGGTTGAATTTCCTTCAACAATCACGTAGCGTTCCTCGATATCAATCGAGCGTACATGAATCAGATCACCCCCGTGAAGGAATGGGTTTTGATCCTTGCTTCCATACAGGTAGAAGCTGTTCAGATCCAAAAATGTGATCTTTCCGTCCATGTGTCTCAATTCGATCTGGGTATCATCTGCCCAATCTGTAATACCGTCTGCAATTTCAATTACATCTGAAACACGGTCGGAGCCCTGCGCAAAATATGTTCCTGGATTTTTTACCTCGCCCGTTAAATAGACACGAAATTTTCTTAATCTGATAAGATTTATTGATATTTCAGATTTCAGGTAAAAAGACGCCACCTTTTCTCGTATCTTCGATTTTGCATTAAACAATGTCTCTCCGCTGATCGAGATATCACCTACTTTTGGAATCAGTATATTACCTTCGGGCAGAACATCTGCCTCAAATTCCACGTCAATTTCACCCAGAATTCTGACCTTAAACAGGTCTCCGGGGCCTACCGTATAATTTTTGTCCTCGAGCTCCTGCTCTAATATTTGCGGGACAACCGGTTTGGTGATTGACCTGTCTTTATAATATTTTTCAAGAGACGTATCGTATTTTTTTTGGGTGGGATCAAATATCGGCAATTCATCCTGCGAAAAAATTACCGATGTAAAAACTAAAATAATAAGAGATGCAGTTAATGGATATTTCAATTATACTTCTCCACCAGAATGTTTACAATTCTTTCAGCTGCACGGCCATCCCAGAGTTCCGGGATCATTCCGTTTTTCACATCGCCACGTAGAATTTTTTTTGTTTCCGTTACAACTTTTTCTGTGTCAGATCCGATTAATATATTTGTCCCAATTTCAATTGTAACCGGCCGTTCGGTGTTCTCCCGCATTGTCAGACAGGGAATACCCAGATAGGTCGTTTCCTCCTGGATGCCTCCGGAATCGGTCAGAACCAGTTTTGCCCTGCGCATTAGCTGCATAAAATCAAGGTACCCGATCGGATCAAGTAATTTTAGATTTTTCATCTTGCTGGCCTTTTTATCCAGCCCGAATTGATGCATCATCTTCCGCGAACGGGGATGAATCGGAAAAACGATCGATAATTCCTTTTCGATTTCTGCAAACGCATCCAACAGGTTTACAAAATTCTCCCGTACATCAACATTACTGGGGCGATGCAGTGTGATCAGGACATAAGGCTGCCCATTTAATCGCAATTGATGTAGAATGTCAGAATTTTCAGCCTTTTGCATGAAGTATACCAGCGAATCGATCATAACGTTCCCGGTAAAAAATATTTTTTTATCTGAAATTCCCTCGCGCTGCAGGTTTTCCATGCCACTTTTTTCCGTAACGAACAGAAAGTCTGACAGGGCGTCCGTCACGATTCGGTTGATTTCTTCCGGCATGGTACGGTCAAAACTGCGCAGCCCGGCCTCCACGTGTGCGATCTTTACACCCATTTTGGCGGCAACCATGCTGCATGCCGCGGTTGAATTAACGTCGCCAACGACCAGAATCAAATCAGGTTTCTTCGCTTCAATCACTTTTTCGAATTCGATCATGATTTTTGCAGTCTGTTGTGCATGTGTACCTGAACCAACACCCAGGTAAATATCCGGTTGTGGCATTTCAAGATCTTCAAAGAAAAGTTTTGACATCTTTTCGTCATAATGCTGGCCGGTATGGAGCAGAACGGGATGGATCTGTCTATGCTTTACCATTTCACGCTGGATCGGTGCAATCTTCATAAAATTTGGACGAGCGCCGACAATATTAATAATTTTCATGAGTAATACCCAATTTTCACATAATCTTTGAATTTATTGATAATTTTACAGGCATACAAGCCAATTAACGGTCCTCCCGTCCGTTATTTTCAATTAAATGTGGTGCTATTTTGCCGATCAATTCTTTGGCTGCTTCCTGTTCGGCCAGTTTCTTGCTCCGACCCTCACCGACAGCACTTATGCCGGAATTTACCTGAACCTCAACGGTAAATATTTTTTCGTGATCCGGCCCGCTATCCTGCAACAGTCGATAATTTGGTGCACCCAGCTTATTTCCCTGAGCATATTCAAGCAACACACTCTTATAATTTACATTGCGCTCATCTGTGATAATCTGACGAAAATGGTCAAGTAGTGTATGCTTGATAAACCGGTACGCCGGATCAAATCCACCATCCAGATATATGGCTCCCAGAAGCGCTTCGTAAAGATTTGCCAGATTAGAGATCCTTGTTTTTCCCCCCGTCTGCTCCTCCCCCCGGTTCATCAGCAAATGACTCCCCAATTGAAATTCCGATGTGATTCTCGCCAGTACACGCCGGGAGACAAGAACCGATTTGAGTTTGGATAATTCGCCTTCGCGCCAGGCAGGATATTTATCATAGAGAAATTGGGTTACGATCAGCTCCAGAACAGCGTCTCCCAGAAATTCAAGCCGCTCATTCGAATAAATATCGCTATTTGTCGGGTGTGTGACATAGGATTGATGCGTAAATGCCTGCTGAAGCAAGTCAGGTCGGGTGAACATGTAACCTATAGACCGTTCAACGCAGGATATATCTACCGCGCTATTCGGCTTTTTTTGAAGTGATCTTAATAACCTTTTGAACATAAACTATTGAGGGTTGACCCAGGCCAACCCTCAGGATTCAAATCAATATTTTTTCATACTGATGCAAGCGTTGTGACCGCCAAATCCAAAGGTATTGCTGATCACCGCACGCACCTCACGTTCAGCGTATTTGTTAGGGGTATAATTCAGATCGCACTCCGGGTCAGGCGTTTCATAATTGATTGTCGGTGGGATTTTGTTATTCTTCAAGGCAAGAGCTGATACAATCAATTCAACTGCCCCGGCAGCGCCCAGCATATGACCGGTCATTGATTTTGTCGAACTTATCGCAATGTCATAGGCACGCGCTCCAAATACGGTCTTGATCGCTTCAGTCTCGTTTTTATCGTTGTATGGCGTACTTGTACCGTGTGCGTTGATGTAATCAACATCTTTGATATCCAGGCCGCCATCCTCCAGACATTTGCGCATGGCACGCACCGCACCCTCCCCTCCCGGCGCGGGGGCGGTCAAGTGGTAGGCATCTGCTGTGAAACCGATACCTGCTATTTCTGCGATGATCTGGGCACCGCGACTTTTTGCGTGCTCCATTTCCTCCAGAAACAATATACCTGCACCCTCGCCCATAACGAAACCATCCCGGTTAAGGTCAAATGGCCGGCTTGCCTTCTGCGGATTTTCATTATTGGTGGAGATCGCTTTCATCGCATTAAAGCCGCCAATGCCCATAGGGGTTATCGTCGCTTCCGATCCTCCACAGACCATCATATCGGCATCGCCCCTTTGTATTGCCATGCATGCTGAACCGATGGCATGACCGGATGTTGCGCAGGCGGAGACGGTGGCATAATTCGGCCCTTTTAAGCCATATTCCATTGAGATATGGCCGGCAGCGATATCGGATATCATCTGTGGAATAAAAAATGGGCTGATACGCCTGGGGCCCTGGTTGATGAGTTTGGTCATTTCATCCTCGAATGAAAGCATCCCACCGATCCCGGAACCAACGATTACCCCGATCCGATCTTTGTCTTCCTCATCGAAATTTACCCCTGAGGACAGTACGGATTCCCGGGCAGCTACGATTGCGTATTGGGCAAACGGATCAAGCCTGCGCATATCTTTCTTATCGAAATGGGCCTCAGGATCAAATCCCTTTACCTCAGCCGCTATTTTGGTGGCGAAATTTGTAGCATCGAACTTGGTAATTTTAGCTGATCCGCTTTTACCCGCAAGAAGCGATTGCCAAAAATCATTGGTATCGAGACCGATAGGATTAATCGTACCCATGCCGGTCAGTACTACTCGTCGTCGCATACTGATTACTCGTTTCTACGGGATGATTATGCTAATTTTTCTTTGAGGTAGTTGATGGCGTCACCAACGGTACGCATTTTTTCGGCATCTTCGTCCGGTATTTCAATATCAAATTTTTCTTCAAAGGCCATTACCAGTTCAACTGTATCAAGCGAATCGGCCCCCAGATCATCAATAAAAGATGCCTCAGGTGCAACCTGTTCCTCTTCAACACCCAGTTGTTCTACAATAATTTCTTTTACTTTGGCTTCGATATCCATTATCTGTCCTCCTAGTTAATCTTCGCTTTGTGCGTATTTTGAATATATAAATTTATAATTTTAATTTAAATTCGGGATATACACAAATATAAATTACATCACCATACCGCCGTCAACATTAATTACCTGACCAGTCATATAAGCGGAAGCCTCGGTCGATAAAAACAAAACCGCTTTTGCAACATCTTCCGGCTGGCCAAGCCTGCCGAGGGGTATAAAACTAATCAGTGTCTCCCTGGCTTTATCCGGTAAATTATCCGTCATAGCTGTTTGGATAAATCCCGGTGCTACCGCATTGACATTGATATTCCTTGCAGCAAACTCCTTGGCCACAGCCTTGGTAAGCCCGATGACTCCGGCCTTGGATGCAGCATAATTAGCCTGGCCGGGATTGCCCATCTGACCGACCACGGAGGCAATATTAATGATGCGTCCTGATTTCTGCTTCATAAATGATTTAGTCGCCGCCCTGATGCAATTATATGTACCGGTGAGATTGACATTAATTACGCTTTGCCATTCCGCTTCGGACATCCGCATCATCAGATTATCGCGGGTGATCCCTGCATTGTTTACCAGAATATCAATTCGATCATAGGTGCTTAAAGCAGTCTGGATAAGCTTCTCGGACTCTTCTGATTTGCTTACATCCGCTTTAACCCAGATAGCCTTTTGACCAAGCCGCTTTATTTCCTCGATGACCTGTAAACCAGCATCTTCGTTTACATCCGAAATTACCAGATTCGCTCCCGCTTTCGCAAGGTGCAATGCTATCTCCCGGCCGATGCCGCGGGCTGAACCTGTCACTACGGCCGTTTTCCCTTTTAACTCCATCAAACACCTCTTTTATTCTCGGTTTATTGAGTTTCCCTTAAACCGTTTAGATCACCGATCGCATAGCATGGAATTTCCGGATTAATACGTTTGTTTAAACCCGTCAAGACCTTCCCCGGTCCTATTTCATAAAACACCGATACATTATCCGTAATCATATTCTGAATAATTTCAGTCCAGCGTACCGGATGAGTTAATTGTTTATAGAGTAAATCCTTCACCTCATCTGCACTGGTTGTTGGAGTTGCCATTACGTTGGTATATACAGGAATCGTTGTATCTTTTATTTTTGCCTCCGTCAAGGTCGTCTGAAGTCCTGCCTGAGCATGCTCCATTAAAGGCGAGTGAAATGCGCCACTCACGACCAGCTCGATCGCACGCTTTGCCCCTGCTTCTCTGGCTTTTTCCATGGCGGCATGTACTGCTTCCACTTCTCCGGAGATCGCCACCTGACCGGGTGAATTAAAGTTAGCCGGGCATACAATCCCAATTCCGGCAACCGATTCACAGACTTCTTTGATCTGATCAACCTCCAGACCGATTATGGCCGCCATAGTACCTGCCTGAATTTCACCGGCTTTTTGCATTAATTCACCTCTGATCTTTACCAGTTGCATGCCTTCTTCAAACGCAAGGGCCCCGGCTGCAACCAGAGCGCTGTACTCACCGAGGCTATGGCCGGCTACCGCATCCGGCAGGAAGTTCTTCGCTTTGAGCAGTTCGAATATGGCCACGCTGTGCACATAAATTGCAGGCTGGGTAATTCGGGTTTGTTTCAGGATATCTTCCGGCCCGTTAAACGAGATTTGAGCCAGATCTAGTTCCATAATATCATTTGCCCGGGCATATAGCTCACGTACTGAAGGGAATTCGTCATAAATATCCTTGGCCATTCCGATATACTGTGATGCCTGACCGGGAAACAAAAAGGCTCTTTTCAATTTGATTTTCACCTTTAATGTAATTGTTTCTCAAGACTCTTTTGCTCAATCTTTCGCTGCCGGATATTCGCGAGTGCTTCCATATAGAGATCCTTAGGCTCAATATCCAGAGCCTGGTTATAATAGTGCTCTGCCTGATCAAAATCGCCCATTACTTCGTATGCCAGCCCAAGATTATATAAGGCTGCTGAATTCCTCGGATCGCGCTTCAGTTCATCCTGCCAGATCGTCATTGCCCTGTCCCAAAGATTTTTCTGAGCATATTCAATACCCAAGTCCACTGCATCATTATCCTCTTCAAAGGTTTTGCTCACCCTGATGGTATAGGGTGTTATCAGGGGAATGAACTGTTCGATGACGCCTTCAGAAAGTTGCGTAAGAATGGCGTCGCGGGAGGGCAGTTGTCCCTTATCCGGGAAAAATTTCTGCGAATATGTGCGGGATTTTGTATCACCAGCCCTGATTTCACCGGTTTCCACACTGACCATTCTGAAGCTGATGCTCACATTGCCGCTGCGCTGGATATATTCCTTGTCGACCAGAACTTCTTCATATTTTTTCTTTTTTTCCCTCCCGGAACGGGTTTTCTCATAGATAAAATTACCCTTTTCATCCTTTTCGTATTCACCTTTCCAGACTTTTTCCTTGACTTTCTCCATTCCGCGCTTGTCCTGGACCTGATAAGACAGTATATCCCCGACAATCAATGCATCGACGCCGAGAATTTTTCCGAATTCGACGGCGGTAGAATCGTTAATGATGCCACTCATTTGCAGGGCATGTTCTTCGAGTATTCTCTGAAGTTCGCGTCGCTCCATTATCCTGAAATACTGGGTTTTCCAGAGACGATTGGTAAACTGGCTTGCAATACCCGCGCCAGCATTTCTGGGGCCGTTAAAATCAAGAATAGCGATGCGCTTTACATCGGACACATCATATGTTGCCGGTTTGGTGACATTGATGTATACTTTCTCCGAGCAACTGGCATACAGTAACAAAAAGAATAATAAAACGATTTGCTGCTTCATTATTTTCCCGCTTATTTTTGTAAATTGATTCCCCATCTAACCAGGGCACTGCCCCAGGTAAATCCTGCCCCAAACGTTGCTAATACGAGCAGATCATTTTTTTCCACCCGTCCTTTCTGAAACGCTTCCGATAATGCAAGTGGAATAGTGGCGGCGGTTGTATTTCCATACCGGTCAATGTTAATCAGTACCTGATCAGGCGGAAGCCCAAGTCTTTTAGCCGCGGCATCAATAATTCTAAGATTGGCCTGGTGTGGTATCAACAATTTCACATCTTTTCCGGAATAGTTATTACGTATAAGAACCTCTTCTGAAACATCGGCCATTTTTTGAACCGCAAATTTAAAGACGGTTTTACCATCCTGATAGATATAGTGCCAATCATTTGCCACAGTTTCCAGAGTTGCCGGATATTTACTGCCACCGGCTTTCATATGCAGGTATTCAGCACCCGAGCCGTCAGAGTGCAGGATAAAATCCAGGACACCGATGTTTTCTTCCGGCGACGGTTCAAGTAACACAGCACCGGCGGCATCGCCGAACAGAACGCAGGTATTTCGATCATTATAATTCGTAATCGATGACATCTTGTCGGTCCCGACGACAACTATTTTACTGTGCTTTCCTGCCTCAATCATTTGTGCGCCTAACGCCAAAGCGTACAAAAATCCGGAGCACGCGGCAGAGATATCAAACGCCCAGGCATTTTTTGCGCCAACCTTATCCTGGATCAAATTAGCCGTGCTCGGGAAAAACATATCCGGTGTAACCGTGGCAACAATGATTACTTCAATCTCCTCCGAATCCATCTGTCGCTGTTTTAATAAAAGTTTCACAGCTTCAGCGCCCATATCAGAGGAAGCTTTACCGTCTTCCAGAATGCGTCGTTCTTTGATCCCCGTTCTGGTCCTGATCCATTCATCGGATGTATCCACCATTTTTTCCAGATCGGCATTGGTCAATATTCTTTCAGGTACCCAGTGATTGATTGCAGATATATATGCTTTATGTTTTTCCATCAATTTTCCCCTCTGTTCAGCAATGTTTTGGCGATGTGATCATTCACCTTTTTTGTCCCCATCATATCCGCCACATGAATGGCATTCATAATCGCTTTTGCAGTAGAACTGCCGTGACATATGATTGAAATACCATTAATCCCCAGCAGGGGCACACCACCATATTCCTGATAGTCATAACTCCTGCGCATTTCAGAGAAGGCCGGCTTAACCAGCAGAGCGCCGAGATTGATAAACAGATTACTGCCCAGATTTCGCTTAAAACTTTTTGAGAGGACACTCATAACACTTTCGGTAAACTTCAAAATGATATTTCCGACAAATCCGTCACATACCACAATATCGACAGTGCCTTTCAGAATATCCCGGCCCTCAATATTACCAACAAAGCCCTGACAATCCGTTTTCATCAACTGATGAGCGGCAAGCGCAAGTTCGTTCCCCTTTTTCTCCTCTTCGCCAATATTCAGCAAACCGACAGATAAGTCACGTTTTCCGTAAATAAGATTTACAAAAATACCACCCATAATGCCGAACTGTAAAAGGTTGATCGGTTTGCAATCGGCGTTTGCTCCCACATCGATAAGAAAAACCATCCCTTTTTCGCTTGGGATAAACGATCCGATCGCCGGGCGATTTACACCTTTGATCCGGCCGAGATTGAGCAGGCTGGCAGCCATTTGTGCCCCGGTATTTCCGGCACTTACAAATGCATCTACCTGTTGATCTTTATGCATCTGGATTCCAATCAGCATCGAAGATTTTTTTTTCTGCTTTAATGCTTCGGTCGGGGATTCATTCATACCGATCGCTTCTTCAGCATGAATAATTGAGATTCTTGATTTATTCCACTTGGCGAATTTTGCAGTCTCGGCTTCGATTTGTGCCCGATTACCGACAAGCACTATTTCGTTCCGTGCGCCTGTTCCCTTCTGATATAAATATGCCCCTTCGACAGTTGCCTGAGGGGCAAAATCTCCTCCCATAGCGTCCAGAGCGATGCGCATTTAATTTCCGCAGATTTTAATAAATTTTAAGCACCGGCCTCAGGTGTAAGAATTGCTTTTCCTTTATAGTATCCACAGTGCATGCATACATGATGCGGCAGTTTACGCTCACCGCAGTTATCACAAATAGACAAATCCGTGGCAGTCAGTTTGGCACGCCAGTTAGCCCGGCGCATATCTCTTTTGGAACGCGATATTTTTCGTCTTGGATTCGGCATTTTCTCTCCCTAACTCAATAGCGATTTCAATTTTTCAAATTTAGGATCGATTTGATCAGCTGCACAGTTGCATGATCGATGGTTCAAATCGATACCACAAATCGGGCACAATCCTTTACAGGACTCTTTACACAAAAGCTGCATCGGTCGAGCGAGGATAAAGGAATCCCGGATAGCTTTGCTGATATCGATTTCAATTGAATTTTCCGGCAGGAATTCCACCTCATCATCTTCATCGAGTGTTCCGGGTCCGATTTGATAAATCTGCTCATACCACTCGTCGACATCACGGTCAAACTCGGTCAGACAGCGGTCACAAACATATCTCGCCTTTGTCTGAATGTGCATTTTTATTCTGAATATATTTTCAAGACGGTCCACGATTGCATTAACGGACAATTTTGCAGGATAAAAATCCTGCTCGTGTAATTCAATTTGTCCGGGTTCCAGAACACCTGCAACTTCATGGATCCCGTCGTCAAAATCTTTAATAAAAATTTTCATGACAAATTTTAAATTTAAGAAATAACAAATTTCTGCGCAATATTCGTTTCAAAAAGGAACCAGGACCGTCGCATGGATGATAACTCGGTGTTGACCCTTATAGCCGGAACAGACAACGGTGTGACAATATTGCGAAGGAATATATATAACGCTAGCGACTCTTCGATCGTTCCGCCATCCAGAAAAAATCCTTGTTTGGTGGATTAGCTAATCCGCGTGCATCTCCTGGACAATTTTCATCGTATCGAGGGCGATCACCAGTTCCTCGTTGGTCGGTATCACCAATACCTTTACACGGGAATCATTGTGTTCAATCGTCCGCTCGGGCTTATCCGTAGCTTTATTTTTCACATTATCCATTATCAGGCCAAGGTACTCCATATTCGAGCAAACCTGTTCTCTCACCATAGCTGAATTCTCACCTATGCCTCCGGTAAAAATAATGGCGTCAAGACCTGCCATGGCTGCGCTATAGGCCCCGATATATTTTTTAAGCCGGTAACAAAACACTTCATGTGCCAGACGGACGCGTGCATTATTCTGATACTCCTGCTCAATTTCTCGCATATCACTGCTCAGGCCGCTTAGACCCTGAATCCCACTGTGTTTATTAAGCATAGTGTTTGCTTCATGCATCGACAATTCTTCTTTGTTCATAATATGCAAAACCACAGCCGGATCAAGATCACCACTGCGTGTACCCATAAGTAAACCTTCCAGCGGTGTAAATCCCATGGACGTATCGATCGATTTACCGTATTTAACCGCAGTAACGGAACAGCCGTTACCCAGATGACAGGTAATCATCCGCAGTTGATCCAGCGGCTTATTCAAAATTTCACTTGCCCGCTGTGATACATATAAATGCGATGTACCGTGAAATCCATAGCGCCGGATGCCATGTCGTTTATATAACACATAAGGCAGACCGTACATATATGAAAATTCGGGCATGGTCTGATGAAAAGCAGTATCGAAGACAGCTACCTGGGGCGCATCGGGAAGCAGTGCCTGTGTTGCCCGTATTCCCTTTAAATTTGGCGGATTGTGCAGTGGTGCATAATCCATACATCGGGAAATTTCTTTGATCACTTCCGAACTAATCAGCACGGAACTGCTGAAAGACTCGCCGCCGTGAACAACCCGGTGTCCAACAGCGCTGATTTCTTCTTTAGCTTTGATCACCCCGTGATTTTTACTCAACAAGATACTGAGCACATATTCGATTGCTACTTTGTGATCCAGAATTTCACCACTGAGTCGGACTTCCTCCCGATCGTGCGGACGATGGGTGAGCATAGCGCCGGCCATGCCAATCCGCTCGACGACTCCTCTGGCCAGAAAGGTCCGTGATTCCGGCTCGACCATCTGATATTTTACCGAAGAACTCCCGCTGTTCAAGACAAGAATTTTCATTGAAATGCCTTTAGATTCACTTGATTATAAGATTAACCGGCAGTCGGATATTCGAAGAATCCCTTGCCGGTCTTAACGCCCAGGTGTCCGGCGCGCACCAGTTTTCGCAACAGTGGGCAAGGCCTGTATTTCGCTTCCCCCAGCTCTCGGAAAAGTGTTTCCATCCATTTCATTAATTCATCAAGACCGATCATGTCTGCGGTTGCAAGGGGCCCTCTGGAAAAACCGTAGCCGAGTTTTATAGCTGTATCAATATGCTCAGCGGAGGCAACTCCTTCCATTAGAATGTACATGGCCTCGTTTATCATTGGAACAATTACGCGGGTTGTAATATAACCGGGGTATTCATATACTTCAACGGCGGTTTTGTCCAGGGTTTCCGAAAATTCCTTCACCAGTTTAAACGTTTCATCGGAAGTCTTGAGACCCCGAACAATTTCAACTACCGGTATTTTTGGTACAGGATTCAGAAAATGCATACCGATCACTTTATCCTGCCTTCCGGTAACGGATGCGATCTCGGTTATACTTAATGCCGATGCATTGGTTACAAATATGGTTTCGGTATCACAGATCTGGTCGATTTTACGAAATAAATTCTGCTTGATTACTAAATTTTCAGTTACCGCCTCGATGACCAGGTCGCCATAGATAGTTCCCTGAATATCACTGGTTACAGTTGTTCGTGATAGGATGGCTTTCTTTTCAGATTCGGTCATAGTCCAGCGGGCTATCTCAGCATCCATGCTCGCATCAAGCTTCTCCAGCGCTTCCTTCGCACCTTCTTCATGCCGCTCGATCAGAATCACATCAATTCCCTTCGATGCGATTAATTGCGAGATACCTCTCCCCATCGTACCGGCACCCACCACCGCCACCCGTTTAATTTTCTCTTCACCGGCGGTGCCTTCCAAGGTGGCTCGCTCCAGAATGCCAATGTCCATGACTTCTTTTTTTTCTGGCATGTACCATTACTCCTCAGAAATAGGCCACAGCATGCTTACAGCGTTTGATTCTCAATTAATTCTTTACTTGAAAAGAAAAATGCCAGTTCGGTTTTCGCATTTTCATCGGAATCAGACGCATGGATGATGTTATTCTGTTTATTTTCCGCATAAATTTTTCGAACAGTACCCGGAACGGCTTCAGCCGGATCCGTATCCCCTATGGTATTGCGCAGTTCAGCGACCGCATTTTCTTTCTCCAATACCAGGGCAATGACTTCACTTTCGGTCATAAAATCCAACAAATCATCATAAAACGGTTTATCGCGGTGGACGGCATAGAATTCACCTGCCGTCTGCCGATTCAGTTTCACCATTTTCATTCCGATTATTTTAAATTCTGCCTGGAGTAAATGATCAAGCACCTTGCCTGTCAGCCTGCGCTGAATACAATCCGGTTTGAGAATTGCCAATGTTTTACGATTCAATATTTCCTCCATCTACCCTGCATCGTTTAGCCAAGTACCTTCGCCACCATGGCGCCAATTTCGGCCGGACTCTTACACACATGAATACCAGCCTCTGACAAAGCAATCATTTTTTCAGAAGCTGTTCCCTTACCACCACTTATTATAGCACCGGCATGCCCCATGCGCCTGCCGGGGGGAGCGGTTTGTCCGGCAATAAAACTGACTACCGGCCGGTCGAAATTTTCTTTTATCCATGAGGCGGCCTCTTCTTCTGCTGTGCCGCCGATTTCACCGATCAATACCACTGCATCGGTATCATTATCCTCCTTGAATAATTTAAGCGCGTCAGTAAATCGGGTTCCGATTATCGGGTCGCCACCAATTCCGATACAGGTAGATTGACCGATACCGAGTGCCGTGAGTTGTCCCACCGCCTCATAAGTCAATGTTCCGGACCGGCTGATCACGCCGACACGACCTTCTTTGTGGATAAATCCCGGCATGATGCCCATTTTTGATTTACCGGGCGAAATGACGCCGGGACAATTCGGGCCTATCAGATGGCATCCGGCCTGTTTGACTTTTTGATATACCTTAAGCATGTCAATCGCTGGGATTCCTTCAGTTATGCAGACGATTACTTCAATACCGGCATCAACCGCCTCCAATATAGCATCGGCTGCAAAAGCAGGCGGGACAAATATGGTTGATGCGCGTGCCCCTGTATTTCGAACCGCCTCAGCTACCGTGTTAAAAACCGGTATTTTATTCAGGAACAACAGTCCCCCTTTTCCGGGTGTAACACCGCCTACGATATTGGTACCATATTCGAGCATTTGCTGGGTATGAAACGATCCCTCCCCTCCTGTGATACCTTGAACAATTACTTTTGTCTTTTCATTTATCAAAATACTCATTCGTTTCTCCTGCCGTCAGACGTTAGTTCAGGACTTCAACGACTTTGCGTGCCGCATCCTCCAGGTCATTTGCAACAATAAAATCAATATCAGATTTCGTCAGTAATTCGCCCGCTTCTTTTGCATTGGTACCTTCAAGACGAACGACAACCGGGATCTTTATTTTGATCTTCTTGGCAGCTTCAATTACACCCATTGCCACCCGGTCGCATCTTACAATTCCGCCGAAAATATTGATTAGAACAGCCTTCACATTCGGATCGGATAAGATGATATTAAATCCGTTGCGGACTGTATCCACATTGGCACCACCTCCCACATCCAGAAAGTTGGCGGGTTCTCCCCCGGCGAGTTTGATTATGTCCATTGTCGACATCGCGAGCCCTGCGCCATTAACCATACAGCCGACGTTGCCGTCCAGTTTGATATAATTGAGATTGTAGCGAGATGCTTCAATTTCAAGCGGTTCTTCTTCATCGAGATCACGCATTTCCTGATTTTCAGAATGTCTAAAATCCGCGTTGTCATCAAAGTTAATCTTGGCATCGAGAGCGACAACATTGCCGTCTTTGGTGACCACCAATGGATTAATCTCCGCCAAAGAGCAGTCCGATTCGACAAATGCCCGGTAGAGACTGAGCATAAACCTGACTGCATTGCTGACTTGTTTTCCTTCGAGACCGAGGCCGAAAGCGAGCTCGCGGGCCTGGTACGACATCAGACCGAGAGCAGGATCTACCCACTGTTTCAAAATTTTTTCAGGAGTCTCCGCAGCTACTTTTTCAATTTCAACACCGCCTTCAGTACTGGCCATAAACACAAGTTTCGAAACGGACCGATCCAGAACGACCCCCAGGTAAAGTTCACGTTCAATCGCCATCCCCTCTTCAATTAACAGTTTTTTCACCAGGCGACCCTGCGGGCCGGTTTGATGTGTAATCAATTGCATACCCAGAATACTCTGCGCATACTGTCTGACCTCATCAAGATTTCGGGCCAGTTTCACACCACCACCTTTCCCACGACCGCCGGCATGGATCTGCGCTTTTACCACAACAGGTTGTGTGCCCAAATCTTTTGCTGCGGCAATCGCTTCATCCACAGAGAAAGCAACCATTCCTCTGGGCACCGGTACATTATATTTTCGAAGAATTTCCTTTGCCTGATACTCATGGATCTTCATTTATTATCTCCCAAAAGATTAATCCGGAATGATTTCTGTACCCGTATTATGTAATACGGCATCAACCGCATTTTCGATGGACGAAATAATGACACGCTTACCACCGTCACGAATAAAATTCATCGCAGCCTGGATTTTGGGCCCCATACTGCCGCTTGGGAAATGCCCCTCACGATAATATTTTTCGATATCAGAAAGTCTGACCTGGTAAAGATCCCTTTGATCGGATCTTCGAAAATTTACCGCTACGCGATCGACACCGGTGAGTATGATCAGATCCTCCGCACCGATATCTTTGGCCAGTACGGCAGAGGCAAGATCTTTGTCGATAACTCCGTCAACGCCCTCGAGCCAGCCGGATTCCTCCCGGTAGATCGGAATACCCCCTCCACCTGCCGCGATTACTATGATATTCTGTTGAACGAGCAGTCTGATAATATCTTTTTCGATAATTTCACGTGGGATCGGCGAAGGCACAACCCGACGAAAACCTCTGCCGGGATCTTCACGCATTTTCCAGCCCCGTTTTTCCTCGAGTTCCGGGACCTGCTCCGCTTTGTAGAACGGTCCCACAAACTTGGTAGGATTTAGAATCGAGGGATCATCTTTATCAACCAGGACCTGGGTAAGAATCGTTGCAACCGGATACCTGAGCCCGCGTTCATTCAGTTTATTCTGAAGGCACTGTTCTATCATATACCCCATCCCGCCTTCAAGATCTGCGACAATCACACCTAGAGGCAAAGGCGGGACAAGATGGCGGGTCTCTTCGACCCGCACTAAAGCATTACCGACCTGTGGACCATTGCCATGGGTAATAACGACTCGATAACCAAGTTTTAACAGTTCGATCACACTGCGCAGACTGCGTCTGGTATTCTCAAATTGCTGGGTAATATTTCCTTCTTCAAACTCGCGTGTGATGGCATTGCCACCAAGTGCAACCACCGCCGTTTTTTTGAGCATCCTTACCCCGGCAATCTCCAAATCCAGCAAAGACAGGACAACATTTTCAATATAACCATTTATAAAAATTTTTTCAAGGCATCCTGCAGGTTGGGACGACCGATCTCCTGCAGGTCATAATACACCCGGACCGCGGGTTTGTTCAGTTTAATAACCTTGCGCAGATCTATTGGTGTACCAATAATCACCAGCTCTGCATCTGAATTATTTATTGTTTTTTCAAGATCTTTGATCTGCCGATCACCGTATCCCATCGCCGGTAAAAGCGTGCCGATCTCAGGATATTTTTTAAAGGTTTCTTTAATCGTGCCCACCGTAAATGGCCGGGGATCGACAAGTTCGGCTGCTCCATATTTTTCAGCCGCGATTACCCCCGCCCCGTACTGCATTTCACCATGTGTCAGGGTCGGCCCATCCTCAACAACCAGGATACGCTTTCCTCTGATATTTTCATAATTATCCACCCGGATCGGTGAGGCTGCGTCGATAACCATTGCATGCGTATTTACTGACCTGATATTCTCACGCAATGCAAGTATATCCTCCGCATTTGCCGTCTCGATCTTGTTGATGATGATCACATCGGCCATACGCAGATTTGCTTCCCCGGGGTAATAAAACAATTCATCCCCCACCCGATGCGGGTCGGTTACGACAACGTGGATATCCGGTTTAAAAAACGGTAAATCATTGTTACCGCCATCCCATAATATCACATCTGCTTCCTTTTCGGCCTCATGAAGAATGGCCTCATAATCAATCCCGGCATAAATGATCGTATCATTCATGATATGCGGTTCATATTCCTCCCGCTCCTCGATCGTACACTGGTGCTGATCCAGGTCATCAATCGAGGCAAACCGTTGCACACGCTGGCTTACCAGATCGCCATAAGGCATTGGATGCCTGACAGCCGCAACTTTCTTGCCAGCAGCACGCAGCATCTTGCTTACCATCCGGGTGGTTTGACTTTTACCGCAACCCGTACGCACCGCACATATGGCGATCACCGGTTTACTGCTTTTCAGCATGGTTTTTTTAGGCCCCATTACCTTGAAATCCGCCCCTGCAGCATTTACCATAGCGGAGCGATTCATGACATAATCATAGGGGACGTCACTATATGAAAAAACCACTTCATCAACACCGTTCTTCCGGATCAGTTCGGGGAGATCACTTTCCGGATGAATATCTATTCCCTTAGGGTATAATTTTCCTGAAAGGCCAGACGGATATTTGCGCCCATCAATATTAGGGATCTGGGTTGCGGTAAACGCCACAACCTCGTAGGTTTCATTCTCCTTGAAAAAAGTATTGAAATTGTGAAAATCGCGACCGGCAGCACCCATTATGATCACTTTGATACGGGACATAAATATCCTCCTGAGTTTATTTTTTCACATAAATTAAACTTTTAATTTAAAAATGGACTATCCTAAAAGCAATAGGATTCTTGCTTTTTTCACACAATATAACTTACTGTTTTATCTATAATTACACTATCATAGTTTATATATGCAAATTTATTTATAATTATACCAGTTTAACCGTAGATCACAGATTATGCAGTACCAGAGTAAGATTAATGATCATATCCCATTGTGTGTTCCCGAAGATATGATCGCTGGTATGGAATCATGATTGGATAAGGTCGGAATGAGGATATTTATTCCCGTATATGTTGCCATCAATGACAATATCACTTGAATGTTCTGGCGGGGTGGATAAGAAAAGCCCGCTAAAGCGGGCTTCATTTTGCGATACGGATCACGCTTTCTGCATGAACGGATAAGACCAGTCTTCCGGCGGGACCATTGTTTCCTTGATCGTTCTTACATTCATCCAACGTAATATATTCATGGCACTGCCGGCTTTGTCATTTGTACCGGATGCACGGCCACCGCCGAACGGCTGCTGTCCGACAACAGCTGCAGTCGGTTTGTCGTTGATATAAAAGTTTCCTGCCGCATTGCGCAAACGATTTGACATATACATCAAGATCTGCCGATCCTGGCCCCAGATGGCACCGGTAAGCGCATATGGTGAAGTTTTATCACAAAGATCAAGCGCGGTTTCGAAATCTTCATCTTCGTAAACATAAATGGTTAGCACCGGTCCGAATATTTCTTCCTCCATCGTCTTAAAATGCGGATCGGTTGTTACAATGGTCGTCGGTTCGATAAAGAGGCCTTTGCTGTCATCACATCCACCACCTGTTATTATTTCAGCCGCTGTTGCTGTTCTGGCAAAATCGATATAGGCTTTAATGCTCTTAAATGCAGCCTGATCGATTACCGCTGTCATAAAATTTCTGAAGTCGGTCGGTTCCCCTATTTTAATCTTTTTGACTTCCTGCACATATAATTTTTTAAAATCCGGCCATAATGATTTCGGGATATACATTCTAGATGCGGCTGAACATTTTTGTCCCTGATACTCAAAGGCGCCCCTGATCACTGCCGTTACCAATGGTTTAATTTTTGCCGTATGATGTACAAAAATAAAATCTTTCCCCCCCGTTTCCCCTACAATCCGCGGATAATATTTCATTTTACTGATGTTATCGCCCACTGTCTTCCACATATTCTGAAACACTTCGGTTGAGCCGGTAAAATGTATCCCTGCAAGATCGGGGCTTTGCATCACCGGATTACCAACCTGCCCACCTGAACCGGGGATAAAATTTATCACTCCTGCAGGTACCCCGGCTTCTTCGAACAATTTCATGAGAAAATATGCAGAGTATACCGCACTTGAGGCCGGTTTCCAGAGCACCACATTCCCGACCATGGCCGGCGCCGTCGGCAGATTACCTGCAATCGATGTAAAGTTGAAGGGTGTCACGGCGAAAATGAATCCTTCAAGAGCCCGATACTCGAGCCTGTTCCACATACCTGCCGGCGAATAGGGTTGATCACTCATAATTTCAGTCATATAATAGGTATTAAAACGCCAAAAATCGCACAGTTCGGCAACGGCATCTATTTCAGACTGATACACCGTTTTAGACTGCCCCAACATTGTTGCAGCGTTGAGCACGCTTCGCCAAGGCCCGGCGAGGAGATCTGCAGCTTTAAGAAATATTGCCACCCGATGTTCCCAAGACATTTCCGCCCATAATTTTCGTGCGGCAAGGGCAGCTTCAACAGCCATTTCGACTTCTCTGGCACCCGCCTTATGATAAACGCCCAGCCTGATTGCATGATTATGCGGGGTTCTGATTTCTGTAACATTTCCGGTCTTGACTTCTTTTCCCCCAATAATCAAAGGTATCTCAATCTCTTGCGAGCTCAATTCGGCAATTTTTATTTTCAGAATGTCTTTCTCTGATGAACCGGGTGCATAGCTGTAAACAGGTTCATTATAAGGTTCCGGCACTTGGAAATAAGCATTACTCATACATCTAATCTCCTGATATGAGGTTTCACCCCGTTGATTATAGTTTTAATTTAGGACCGATATTACGAAAAAACAACCAAAATCAATTTAAAAATAATATTATAACTACATGTTTATCATATATTTATATTTTATATATGCAATCGTTTCTATAATTATGCGAATCGTTTGCAATCATGCCTCGTTTCACAACGGTTTCGCCAGAACAACCGTAGATTTCATTTCCCGCAACACGCCAGCAAGATCGTCAATGACCTGCGCATAAATTATATAAATCCCGATCCTTGCTTCTCTACCTTCATCATCCAGGCCATCCCATACAATGTCGAACCGATTCCCGGTAAAACGATTTTCCAGTATAGTGCGTATCAATCTTCCCCTGATATCAAATATCTTCACTTGTAGTCTTGCGCTAAGCTCTGGTATTCGGCCCGATATCAATGTAAAATCCTCCCTGCCATCCCCATCCGGTGAGAAAGGATTGGGATGGGCTTTCAATTCGGTTGCAGATACCAGAGGGGCGGCAAATATACTGTTGATTTTTCCGGGAGTAGCCTTTCGTTCAGCAATACAGGGTCCCCAATTCCGTGCATTGCCTGCATATAAACTCGGATGGATACGTTCCAGGCTTGGCTTAAAGTTTGCCTCATCCTGAAGCCAGATATCAGAGTACTGTACCCGTTCATGCCAGGCCCCGTCAGGCCTGATTAATACAATTTCATCGGCTTCATTGTTTAACACCGGCAGATCCCGGCGGACATAGACCACCTTTTCATCAACCATAAAGTAACCGGATAATGGTCCTCCTGATAAAACCAGATATGATTCGGGTGCCAGATAAATAGCCGTATCAATTGATATGGTATCTTTCGAATCTGCCACCGCCCATCCCCTGAGATATACCGGTTCTTTGCCGTAGTTAAAAAATTCAATCCATTCCGGTTCTTCCTCATCGGTCAGAAATTTGACTTCATTTACTATGAGGCTATTTTCGATCTGATAAATTGAAATCACTTTCCTGAATACATTATTCGCCAGATTTTCATCCGCCGGCCAGCTGAGGTGGAAATCAAGGGTATATTCGCCCGGCAGGATACCGGTGAATTCCAGGAAAATTTCAAGGGAAATCCGGTCCGCCGGCGGGGCAAAAACCGTATCAAATATGCTCTCCGGCTGATTGTCCAGAGAAATTTTCAAACTCGCCGTTTCCTGAACCATTTTCAGACCATAATTTTCGACAAGTACAGTAATATGGTTGAGCCTGCCGCTCATTATAACCGGAGGCAGGCGTACACCTGCCTCCTGAAAGCCGATATCCAGTTCGAACGGCGAAACAGAATTGCGGCTCCCGGGTGTTCCGCCTTTCATAAGCCCATTCCTCCAGTTATCTTGCGTATTCGGCCCCTCCAATACCATTTTTTCATCGGAAAAGCCGGACTCATTATCGGTCGAATAACAATATGTTGAGATCGTATCGCCGGCAGCATCTATAAGCAAAAGACATTCATCCTGCGTATTCGATAAACCATTACTCCCGAATGCCCTGTCCGATATGATAAATATGCAAACATCTGCTGAGAGGAGACTATCGTAGGTCTCTGAGTTCCCTGGATAACTTCCGTCGAGCAGCAGCGCGAAACCACCTGGCGGTATTTTATCTGGCGGACCTAGAGGTAAAATCTGATCTAATCCCTGTCCATCACTGAAACGATAACCACTGACATCTGCCGAATCGGTTCGGGAAAGATTATAAATTTCGATAAACTCATCATGATTTTCATCGGTGGCGGGATCAAACAGAACCTCGGAAAAGGTCAATTGGGCATTCGTGTATAAAACAGAAATCAATAAAAAAAACAGAAGACATGGTATCCGCATAAGGATAACGAGGACAAGATTCGTGCCAGGCCATAATAAATTCAGGCAAGACCGCGTCGCCGGCGCAGAAACCACTCTATCGATAACAATGCAATGAATATAAAAAGAACCGACAGGCGGTCGATCAGTTGATATGTTTCCGTCTGTTTGACGATTGCCGGTGTAAGATTTACACGGGTGAAAATGGAATCCGCCTTTTCAGCAGTAAAGTATTCCCCCCCTGATTCCTCGGCTAACCTTGATAGAAGTTCAATATTCTGACTGGTCTGAATAAATTCCTGACTGACCGGCAGTACGTCGATACGGATAGAATCACTGCCCAGAAATTGATCGTTCAGCCAGGCAATACTTCGTAATGTATAGGTACCGGCACTTGCGGGTACAAAATCACCCTGATATTTTCCAGCTGAAATACTGTTTGCCGGTACTTCGAATCCGCCATCGGGACCACTTACCTGAAAGCGCACAATTGCATTATCAACCGGTTCAAAAGAACCGTTATAGACATCGGTTGTCAGGTGTAATTTTGAACCGGTTATAGGATTTTCCTCGAGGACTGAAATTTGTGCATTTTTAGCTTCTCCAGTGCTGGCCAACCAGCGCATCAGATTATAAATGATACGTTTCCAGGTCGCATTGAATTGGGGATTTTCGGTCATCAGGAAGTGCCATCGCCAAAAGCCGGAGCCCAGCAGAAGAGCGTTCTTTTTCCCTCTCATGCTGCCGGTCATAAGCACCGGTAATTTTTCGTACGGCTGGCCGGGCAGAGGTATGGTCTCAAGTATGACCTTAATATCCGGCATGATTGTCACCCCGCCAAACATATACTCTATTGGAGGGACGGTCTGCCAGAAACGAACATTCACATCTCTGCTATCATGTACATTAACCGGTGAGAACTTGTGTCCATTTTCTGTCAGTCTTACCTGGGTCCGGACAAGTCGTCCGAGATAGCTTACCGAGGACACCGGCAGGTATTTATTCAAAAATGTCAGGCCCTGCTGATTAATCCGGTCTGAAACGATAAGCAGCGACGGATATCCAGAGACATTCAATCCACCGATTATCCTGTTTTTCTCGGGTTCGGAGGGGATTTGATTCCATATAACAACGTCAATACTGTCCGGCTGCAATCCAGAACCAATTATCTTCCCAATATCTACTACCGGAATTACTTTCAAATCCTCATGGTCTTCCAGTAACAATTTAAAGAATTTGAAGTCGTTATCCGCACCGGCAGTAAGCAGGGCGATGCCCAGTTTTTCTTTCAGTACCTGTATTTGTACCAGAGCCTGGTTATTTTGCACATTTTTTTCACCATTCACAGGACGGACTTTCAAATCATAAACCAGGCGGCCCGGAATTCCTGGGGTAATATCAAATGATACAGGGTATTCCTGATTCGGGTGATTTATAAAAAGCTCTTTTCTGGATACGATAGTCTCACGGAAGCGTAATTCCAGGTTCAGCATTGTCGAATCGATTCCGATTGTCATCACGTTTGCCTCAATACTGGTCGGCTTATTCTGAAAGACGACCTTTTGAGACAGGATGTCGGTTATCAGTATATCGATTGCTTCCGTGGTATCTCCGATTCCAATTGTATAAACCGGTATTCTCGGATTAGCTCCTCTGTGCAGGGGATTTTTACCGACAGAATAATTTCCATCTGATATCAGGATCAATGCATCCGGCACCGGTCTGGTTTTTTCAGCGAGAGTAAGTGCACGTGCGATATCGGTGCCGGTATTTGAACTATCCACTGAAGCCTGAATTACCGTCATGGTATCGTTATCGAAAGCCAATGTCCTAATCTCAGCCTGCTCGCCAATTTCCTCACGTATCCTGGATGCGATCGCATTGGCCTGGTCAATGCGTTTCGCCTCCCCGTCCCGGATGGCCATCGAAGCCGAACGATCGATTAAAATGGATAATTTTTTAGGTTCATTTTCCCGCCATATGAGCGTCAGTTCAGGGCTAAAGAGAAAAATAACAATGGCAGCCGTATAAAAGCCCCGTATAGCACCCAGCAATACTGACATTTTTTTATCGACCGGCGGAACAGTCCGCCGGTACATGACAAAGGATATGGTTGCAGCAATCAAACCGGCGAGCAATACGATGAAAAACGAAATATTGGTTTGAATAAAGGTGGGCATCAGGATTTTTTCTCTCCCAGGCGAAGAGCAGGATAAGCATTGAGATTTTGACGGGATCGTTCCCCTGCGTTCAGCCGCTGGCTGCCGGCCCGCGCTATCATTGCAGCATTATCGGTACAATAGGCAAAATCGGGAAGAAATAATGACTGATTTATCCTGGAGGCCTCCTTTTGAAGCCACTGTCTAAGCAATGAATTGGCCGCAACACCACCGACAACCCCGATAGATTTCACATTGTATTCCCGGGCTGCACGTATCGTTTTTTTTACCAGCACTTCGACCGCAGCCTGCTGGTAACTGCTGCAAATATGTGCCAGATTCCTCTCTATAAAATCTTTTGACTTTGACTTCAGATATACAAGTAATGCCGTTTTAAGTCCGCTGTAACTGAATTCATAATTATTACCCTTCAGATAAGCCCGCGGGAACTTGTGGAAATCCGGCTGACCCTCGACGGCCAGTTTATCGATCACCGGACCACCGGGATACCCCAGTCCAAGCATTTTGGCCCCTTTATCAAAAGCTTCCCCAACGGCGTCATCTCTTGTTTCCCCAATCAACTGATATTCCAGGTGCTGCCTCATTAGTACCAGCATGGTATGGCCACCGGATACAACAAGACTTAGATGCGGGAAGTTAATTTCTGGATTAGTAAGAAAATTACCGTATATATGCCCTTCCATATGATTAATGCCGATAAATGGAATTCCGAGCGCCTGAGCCATTCCTTTGCTAAAATTCAACCCAACCAGTAAGGCTCCGACAAGTCCGGGACCATAAGTAACCGCAATGCCATCCAGCTGATTTTTACCAATTTCCGCTTTTTTGAGCGCGTTATCAACAATCGGGACGATGAGCCGAATATGTGCACGTGATGCCAGTTCCGGTACCACCCCACCATACTGTGCGTGTATTTCCTGAGAGGAAATTATATTGGCACAGACCGTATTGTCTTTAATTACGGCTGCAGATGTTTCATCACAGGATGTTTCAACCCCCAGAATATATCTCAATTTCTTCATTTTGAATTGGAACTATCGGCGTCTGATCTTCAGTCTGAATTTTTTCGGTATTGATTCAATCCAATTGATATTTTCAGGCGTGATTATCTCCGCACCGTATTCTTCCTGATCGACTTTATACTGTTTGGTAAAATTTATTGCCGCCTTTATTTCATCCGCCTGTATCTGAGCAACAAGGTTTTCACCCCCCTTGATCCTCAATGCCATTTTCGGCGGGACAGATTCGACAGTTAAATTTCTGGGAATATTGACCACCTGAATCGGTATCTCATATATCACCCGCTCTACCAGTCTCTGAATATTGAATTCCACCAGGGCATTATCTGCTTCCAGCTGCATCAATGCCGGATTCGGATTTTCCAGGGTGAGGTTTTCTGAAAAACTGATTCGTTGTCCTTTCATGCTGACCATTTCTGTGTAGATCTGATCGATCTGGCCAATCAGACTTTTAGGACCTGAAATCTGAACAGAATCCGGCGAGCATTTATAACCAATCAGCGTGTATCCATCCTCAACGCCTATCGACCCGGATACATCAATCGGTTTTTTCGAGTCCACCAGTTCATCCACTTTGAGATCGAAGGATTTAGGTTCAATTACACCCAGAATTTCTATACTGAGCGCACCCGGTATATCGATAGTGCCCAAATATTCATCCAATTGAACTGTTGTTGAACTCTTCAGTTCCGGGAAGTCGAGAGTGATCTTGAGATCATAAAACCGGCTTACCAGGAGTGAACGCCCCTTTCCTCTGACCTCAATCAGTGCCTGGTCGGGGAAAGGTTCAGACAGGGTATGGTGTGCTGCGAGCCTGAGCAGCTCGATGGGTACGCTGATCTGGTAATCATAATTTTTATCTGTTGCAACCAGGATCCACAATACTAGCGCAACAACCAATGAACCAATGAACGGTTTGATATTTTTTTTTGATATACCCATTACTTTATCTGCACCTCGACCATATCCCTGACCGGGATGCATTTCAATTCTTTTGCCGCATTACCCTGATTAACCGAGATCTCCAGATACCCGGTACTTCCCCAGAGTGCAAGGAAGTGCCCTTCAGGCACATCCTGATAATTTCTACTGATCTGATCGATCAGGAGGCTCCCGATTTTTATTCTTCCAAGTCGTATTTTGCCCTTCAGATGGCTGCGATGCAATGCAGTTATAATATTTCCAAAATGATCGACATGGATGATACTGACAGGTTGAACACCTGCCCCATTTACGACCGCTGCATGCAGCAGTACGGGGTTCTGTCTCAGCGGCCCCGCGATTTTCCCGATATCGACACCTTTTGACAACAGCGCCGCTGCCGGCCCGAACAGATCCCGTCCATCGAAAGTCATGCCCGATTTCACTCTGATATCTGATAATGCCGCGACAGCAGCCCGGTTGAGCACATATATTTGTATACCCTTATCGCCAAGAACATCCGTAAAAATACCGTTATCCGGTCCGACAAAAAAGCAATTTTTCTTCCTCAGTACCAATGCAGCACGACCGGTTCCCACCCCTGGGTCGACTACTGCCAGATGAACTGATTCGTCAGGGAAAAAACGATAACTGCTGCTTATCATATATGCTGCCTGTTCGACGGCGAATGGTCTTATGCCATGGCTCAGATCAACAATCCGAATCAATGGATTGATTCTTAACATGACGCCCTTCACCACGCCCACATAATTATCCTGAATACCAAAATCACTTGTGAAAGAGACAATGTTCATTGACGTTTCTTTCGTAAAGGCTGACATTTTGGACAGAAATGTGTCCCCCGGTTATTCATACGTATTTTACGAATCGGTGTCCCACAGACAAAACACGGTTTGTCACCGCGTCCATAGACCTGTAAGAATCTCTGGTGTCCCCCGAATCCACCACCCACAGTTTTATAGTCTGAAATGGTTGTCCCCATGTTTTTTATTGAATGAAGCAATGTTTCCCGGATTGATTCGAACAGCAAGTATATTTTTCGTTCTGGAATAATATGGGTAATTGTCTGAGGGTGAATTTTCGCTCTGAACAGACTCTCATCGACATAAATATTCCCCAGACCAGCAATTTGACGCTGATCCATCAGAAAAGATTTTACCATACGGTTATGATTTTTTAACATTTGTTGAAACATGATCACGGACAGTTCCGGAGAAAGTGCATCTATGCCGGTATTTTTGAGCACTCCGTTTAATCGGTCCGCATGAATCAGCCTGCCGAATTTGCGACTGTCGAAATAGATCAAATATTTTCCCGATCGCATACGCAGGATGATCCGGATATGTTTTTTGTTCTCTGGCATACCACCGGCGAACATCAGTTGTCCGGTCATTCGTAAATGGACCACCAGGTAACCTGCACTGAGTACAATAACAAGATATTTTCCCATGCGGTTAATATCCAGAATGGTTTTTCCGGTGATTTTGTCGCTTGACTGGTCGACGAAGGACTTTGACCAGTGGATCTCGACATCATCAACAATCTGTCCTACAAGCTGCGGGACCAATTCCCTTCTGATTACCTCAACTTCTGGTAATTCCGGCATATCAATCCATAAATCATTCAGTCAGTGACGGGTGGCTATTTCGAATAAAATTTGTTTAACCTGGGCCAGAACATCCTCATTTTCGACATTCTTTTGGTGCATAACATCGTTAACCAGTGAGAGAAGTTCGTTATCGAAATGATTATGCATCCGGTACAGCTGGGTTTGATAATGGGTAAATGAGCCACTGCTCTGATTCACATGTCCTGTTCGCAATCCTTGTCCGGTTTTCCATTCCACAAGTGCATCTTCATGCCAGAACTGAAAGCGTTCTATCTTCTGGTCGGCATTTTCCCAAATAAAAAGATCGCATGCGGCCTCTGAATCCCTGAACCATCGCCGTTTTGATTCATTTTCTGCCTTTTTTATCAATTCTGGATCTATTTCAAAAAACATTCTTGATCGGGTCCTGGTCAATCAAACAGAATCTCAGGAATCGGTTCCCTATCATCTTCACCTACTGTGGCGGGCATGTACTGCCGGTAGAGTCGCAGTTCTTCAAGAGCTGATTCAACTTCGCCGCGCAGCTTATAAATTTTCCCAAGATAATAGTGGGTGGCATATAATGACGGATCCAGTTCAAGTGCGAAACGAAATTGGCCTTCCGCATCATTAAGATCATTTTTTTTGAAAAAGTATATACCACGATACATATACCATTTGCCGTTATTTTCGTCGAGACGAATTAAACGATTAAAGTATACCAAGCCATTTTCATATTCATCAACGGCATAATAACAGGCACCCAGCAAAGCAAGTCCCTCCAGATGATCAGGCTCCAGGTCATTAAATCGTTTCAAATCCGGGATAGCTTCCCTGTAAAGCTTTTGACTCAAATAAATTTGGCCACGTATCTTATAGTATGAAGATTCGGGTTCTTCCCCAAAAGCCATTTTCTCCCGGCGATAATCAGCCAGTGAGTTGAGTGCAACTGCGTACTCCCTTATTGCGGCATATTGTTCGGCGATATTCAAATAAACTTTTATCCGCGTCGGATCATTGGCAATTATTTTTTTGTAAGACTTGATTGCTTCTCCATGTGCACCCAGCGCGATATAAATCTCCGCCTGACTGCGGTATACTTCCGGATAATTTGATCTAAGGGTCGTTGCCCGCTCATATGATGTCAATGCATTACGGTAGTCACCCTTTTTACGATAGATATCACCTTCCAGTTCATGGAAGTATGCCACGCCTGAATTCATAGTCAGGGCCTGCTTGATCAATACAAGCGCTTCATCCACCTCACCTGTTTTATATTCATCCAGCGCTTTCTGATAGACGGTAAAAGCCGTCTCACCTTGTGAAAATTTATTTTCCGGAAGAGAATACGGATTACACTGGAGACAAAGAGCTAGAACGGAGATCAGGTATGGAATTATTTTTATTTGGGTTCTTGTACACACAATTGGAATGGAAATTATTTCTTGATTGCATCGTTTGAAAAAACACTTTGCCAGAGCTCGCTACAATTTTCCTCAGACCATTTCTTTAAATGCTCAAATCCCGCGGAGCACATGTTCTGCTGATCCAGCTCCTTCACCCGTTGAATGATCGCAGCCGCGAAGACACCATTATTTTCACTGCACCATATCTTAAATTTAGGTAGCACGGTTTTATGCTTTCCCTGACAAAGAAGCTTTGCAATCAGATCGACCGCGATCATTTTCATACTGTCATCAACAGAATTGCGGTAGAGTTCAACATAGCTCAACATTATTTTTGGCTGCTTCAGACCGGTATATTCAAGGCTGGCAAGTGTAAATTGACGTACATTTTCATCCTTATCTGCAAGAAGGCTTTTGAAAAGCCGTTTCAGTTTTCCATTCGGACCTATCCTGCAGATCATTTCCGCCAGAATGGCTTTATCAAGAATTGCCTTCTGTGGCGTTTTACTGAAAAAATCATCTAAAGCCACAGATATTTCGTCATAGTATTCGCCGGTGATTTCCTCCTGCGTGGCCACATTCAAAGCTTTTCCGACATGGATCATCATCACCGTCGCCGCTCTGATTTTTTCCGCAGATGGTTTGGTTAAGAGATAAGCATCAAATAATTCTTGCAGATTTTCCATTTTACATCAGCGCTAGAACTTATATCCGATTTGTCGCAGAAACTGTTTCCGATCCTCGATATCTTGTTCCGTTTCTATACCCTTTACGGGAACACCATCAATTACGCCGAGAATACCCCGGCCATTTTCGGTTTCGGCAATGATTGCCTCAACCGGATTGGCAGTTGCACAAAAAATCCGGACAACTTCAGGCACCATTTTTATGGCATTCAGTATATTTACCGGAAATCCCTTTTCCATAAAAATAATGAAGGAATGGCCGCATGCAAGATCGGAGGCATTTTTTTGGGCCAGATTGATCAGATCCTGGTCATTGCCGCTAAAGCGAACCAGCGCTTTTTGTGATGCCTCGCAGAAAGCCAGACCAAATTTTATCCCCGGATTCGTATTCACAATGGCTTCATGTATGTCTTCCACCGTCTTTATAAAATGCGCTTGCCCCAGAATAAAGTTCATATCTTCCGGCTTTTCAATCGCCACAACTTTTAGCTGCATAAACACACCTTTTTTCTTGATAATTTAAGGAACAGAATTTATGAATCAACTCATTAATCGTCAACTCGCTGTATCCTTCAACCGCTTTCTGCATCATAATTAGGTGAAAATAATTTTATTCGGTAAATTAGATGGAAAAAGTCCCAGCTTCCTTCTGCAGGCAGAAGGGATTAGATTGAAGGACAGAGAATTGTTAAACTCAAAGATTCAGATTAACATATCTGAGCAAAATTGGAAGGTGAATTTTATGAAATACAAGCATAAATTAACGAAGTATATCAAAGAAATGGTCTGTTTTTTAGTCTGCCCGGCGGAAGCGGTAGGATTGTGAATAGTTCGGGATTAATATATTCTTATCTTACCGAACACATGTGGCAACCTATACTGAAGGAGCAGTGGAGATGAGTGATAATGGTCATTATAAAGTTATCATTATCGGCAGCGGTCCGGCCGGCCTGACAGCCGCCATTTATACAGCCCGTGCAAACCTGGGACCGCTCGTACTGGAAGGACATCAGCCCGGTGGGCAATTAACGATTACTACAGAAGTTGAAAATTATCCTGGGTTTCCGCAGGGAATCATGGGACCGCAACTTATGGATGACATGCGTAGCCAGGCATCCCGTTTTGGAGCCGTCTGCAAATATGAAATGGTCACTGAGGTTGATTTTTCCAACCGGCCGTTCAGGGTAAAAGCAGAAGGTGGTTTATACACAGCAGATAGTGTGATCATAGCAACCGGCGCCTCTGCCCGTCTTTTAGGGCTTGAATCAGAAAAAAGATATATGGGATATGGCGTGTCCGCCTGTGCCACTTGTGATGGTTTCTTTTTTAAGGACAAGGAGGTAATCGTCGT
>Ga0209536_100000102_pt1 | contig 118788 bp, 92 predicted proteins | sample DeeMarSeWOR28_12_FD_187461 | JGI IMG/M metagenome (GOLD analysis project Ga0209536, IMG submission 187461) | Marine sediment microbial communities from White Oak River estuary, North Carolina - WOR-2-8_12 (SPAdes) (version 2) | ecosystem: Environmental > Aquatic > Marine > Intertidal zone >...
GGAGAATGGTCGGTACCCGATGCGAGCGCGCGTAAGCGCCTGCCGAATTTGCCCAGATGCTTTACCAGGGTTTCCTCCGGCAACCGTTGCACGTCTCCCAGGGTGCATATACGCAATAGTTCGAGCTGCCGGAACATTTTTTTACCGACGCCGGGCACTTTTTTTATGGGAAGTGAATCAATAAATTCCGCAACCTTATCCGGCAGGATCAGTGTCAGCCCGTCGGGCTTTTCCAGGTCAGATGCAATTTTTGCCAGAAACTTGTTGGGGGCAACACCGATTGAACAGGTCAGCTGAACCGCTTTTTTTATTTGCCTTTTAATCTCCCGGGCCGTTTCCTGGGGTTCACCGAACAGGCGTTGGCATCCCGTGATATCCAGGTAGGCTTCATCAATGGAAACCGGCTCTACCAGCGGTGTAAAATCCCGGAGAATCGCCATCACCTTTCTGGATACCTCCTTGTAGCGCCCCATTCGCGGCGGCACAAAAATTCCATGGGGGCATTTCTGTTTGGCCTGGTAGATCGGCATGGCTGAATGGATGCCGAACTGGCGGGCTTCATAGCTGGCAGCCGAAACCACTCCGCGGTTGGAAGTCCCCCCGACAATGACACATTTGTTTTTAAGCCGAGGGTTATCCAGCTGCTCCACGGAGGCGTAAAAGGCATCCATGTCGATGTGCAGAATCATAACGCAAAACTTCGGAATACGGAATTAAACCGACCCAATAAAAACCCTGTTTGTTGCAAACTCCGGTGGACGAATCTGTGCAGCCAGCGGCCGGCAGTAGAATAGGGTTGCAATTACTTACAAAATTGTATTATTGTAACAGAACAATAACAGATTCGTTATGTTGATAATTCAGATTTTAAGAAAGAATTTTATGCTATGAAACCGATCGAAGAAGTTACGCTGCTCTACGAAATCACCAATGCGCTAAACGAGCATCTGGATTTGAGAAAGTCTCTGTATAAGGTGCTGGATATCCTGTCAAATTCAATGAACATGGTGCAGGGCACTATAACAATTTTGAATCCCCTGCGCAATGAGATTAATATTGAAGTGGCCCACGGCCTGACCCAGAGCACCATGAACCGGGTCAAATACAAACTTGGGGAAGGCATTACCGGCAAGGTGATCGAAACCGGAAAGGCGATTTCGATTCCTAAAATCAGCGAGGAACCGCTTTTTTTGGATCGCACGGCGACGCACAAGAAAAAACAGGGCCAAGAGCGATCATTTATCTGCGTTCCGGTCAAAAAAGGAAAACAGGTCATCGGCGCCCTCAGCGTGGACCGGCCTTTTGACAGGTCATATGCGCTCAAAAGCGGTCAAAAACTGCTTGCGGTTATCGCGGCGATGATCGCCAGCCATGTAATCAAGCTTGAAACCATTCGTCTGGAGAAAGAACGCCTGCGGGAGGAGAACCGGCGGTTGCAGAACGTGCTCAAAGACAAGTACAGTATCAGCAATATTATCGGCAACAGCAATAAAATGCGCGAAGTTTTTCAAATGGTCTCCCAGGTTTGCAAAAGCAATGCAACCGTTCTGATTCGGGGCGAAAGCGGGACCGGCAAAGAGCTGGTTGCCAATTCAATTCACTATGGCAGCCATCGAGCCCAAAATCCTTTTGTTAAGGTCAATTGTGCCGCCCTGCCCATCAATTTAATCGAAAGCGAACTGTTTGGCCATGAAAAGGGCGCATTCACCGGCGCTATTAAGCAAAAAATCGGCAAATTTGAACTGGCTCACAAGGGCACTATTTTTCTTGATGAAATCGGGTCTCTGGGACTGGATGTTCAGGCCAATCTGCTTAGAATACTTCAAGAAAAAGAATTTGAACGGGTCGGGGGACACCGCACCCTCAAAACCGATGTGCGCATTCTCGCCGCCACCAATAAAAACCTGGAGGATGCCGTTGAGGACGAGACCTTCAGGGGCGATCTTTACTATCGATTGAATGTTTTTCCGATTTACCTTCCGCCGCTTCGGGAGCGCAAGACCGATATATTACTGCTGGCGGACTATTTTCTCGAAAAATATGCCAGGGAAAATCACAAAAATATTAAAAGACTGTCGACGCCGGCCATTGACATGCTTATGGAATACCACTGGCCGGGAAATGTGAGAGAGCTTGAAAACTGCGTTGAGCGGGCGGTGCTGCTATGCGAGGAGGGTGTGATTCACAGCTACCACCTGCCGCCAACCCTTCAAACCGGCAAGGAATCGGGTACCGTGCCGGCGCTCTCGCTGGAGGATGCCGTCGCCAGTCTTGAAAAAGAGATGATCATCGACGCTTTGAAAAACACCCGGGGCAACATCACCATGGCAGCCAAAATTCTGAAGACGACCGTGAGGAAATTTGGCTATAAAGCTCAAAAATACGGTGTTGAGTATAAATCTTACCGATAAAGCCCTGCTCTTTCGAGCAGGGCTTTTATTTTAAATATCATAATATAAGTAAAACTCGTGGGGGTGCGGCCGCAGTTTGATGTCGTTGATTTCATTTTCAGTTTTGTACTCAATCCACATGTCGATGGCATCCTGGGTGAACACATCACCCTTTTTGAGGAATTCTTGATCGGCTTTTAAGGCCGCGATGGCCTCATCCAGAGAGCCGGGTGCCGACGGGATTTCGGCCAATTCTTCCGGCGGAAGATTGTAGATGTCCTTGTCAAGCGGATCACCCGGGTCGATCTTGTTCTGGATACCGTCAATAACCGCCATCAGCATGGCCGAAAATGCCAGATAGCCGTTGCAGGACGGGTCCGGAGTTCGGAACTCGATCCGTTTGGCCTTCGGTGAGGCCGAATACATGGGGATGCGGACCGCGGCACTGCGGTTGCGGCTGGAGTACGCCAGATTGACCGGGGCTTCAAAACCCGGCACCAGGCGCTTGTAAGAGTTGGTGGTCGGGTTGGTGAATGCGGTCAACGCGCGGCAGTGCTTCAGGATGCCGCCGATGCCGTAAAGCGCTTCCTGGGATATGCCGGCATATTTGTCACCGGCAAACAGCGGCTGGTTTTCCTTCCAGATGCTGATGTGCGTATGCATGCCGGTGCCGTTATCCTCAAAAAGCGGTTTGGGCATGAACGTGACGGTGTGATTGTGGCGGTAGGCCACGTTTTTAAGCACATATTTAAACCACATGAGCTGATCTGACATCTGCAGCAGCGGCTTGAAGCGCATGTCGATTTCAGCCTGTCCGGCGGTGGCCACTTCATGATGCTGGGCCTCGGTTTCGATTCCCAGTTCCTCCAGGGTCAGGACCATCTCGGTGCGCAGATCCTGAAATTTGTCCATGGGCGGGACCGGGAAATAGCCTTCTTTATGGCGCGGCTTGTAGCCCAGATTGGGGCCTTCATCGCGGCCGGTGTTCCAGTTGCCCTCGACCGAATCGATCTCATAGAAGGCCGAGAAACGGGTGGATTCAAAGCGGATATCATCAAAGATAAAAAATTCGGCTTCCGGCCCGAAGTAGGCCACATCTCCGATTCCACTGCTTTTCAAATAGGCATCGGCTTTTTGCGCAATATTGCGCGGATCGCGGGTATAAGCTTCCCGGGTGACCGGATCGACGATGTTGCAGATCAACACCAGGGTCGGGGCTTCATAAAAGGGGTCCATTTTTGCGGTCGTAGGGTCTGGAACCACCAGCATGTCGCTGGCATGAATCGGTTGCCAGCCGCGAATACTGGAACCATCAAAGCCGAAACCGTCTTCAAAACTTGATTCTTCCAGTTCACTTATCGGTACCGTAAAATGCTGCCATAATCCCGGAAAGTCCATAAACCTCAGATCGACGACTTTTGCGCCGTTCTCCTTTGCCATGTCCAATACTTCTTTAGGTGTCATCAGATTCTTCCTCCTTTAAATTAATATAAAATTAAAAAGATCTAGGAACAGGGGAATTCAGGATTTACTTCTTCAATGCCTCAATCCCGCAATTCCTGAATTTATAATGCATCAGGGCCGGTCTCCCCGGTCCTCACCCGTAGCGCCTGTTCCACCGGTATCACAAAAACCTTACCATCTCCTATTTTACCGGTGTTGGCCGCCTCACGGATGGTTTCGACGACCTGATCGACCTGGTCTTTATCGATCACAATTTCGATTTTAATTTTAGGAATAAAATCCACAGCATATTCGGCTCCGCGGTAAATTTCCTTGTGGCCTTTCTGGCGCCCGTATCCTTTGACCTCGGAAACCGTCATGCCCTGGATGCCGATTTTGTTCAACGCTTCTTTGACGTCATCGAGTTTGAAAGGCTTGATGATCGCCTCGATTTTGATCATGGTAAAACCTCCTTTGTTCCTTGACTGGCCCTGTTGGGTTTTGTATCCAGCGGTGTTGATTATTGAATTTCAAACGCTCTTTCGCCGTGAATGGAGCTGTCGAGCCCGGCAACTTCGTTCTCTTCCGTTACCCTCAGGCCGCCGGTTAATAATTTGGTAATGTATATAACAATCAAAGTGCCGACGGCGGTAAACACGGCCGTGGCGACGATTGAAATTATCTGGATCCAGAGCTGTTTCGGGTTGCCGTAGAACAAACCTTTGCCGGCTTCATTTATGGCCGGGTTGGCAAACAGCCCGGTGGCCAAGGCCCCCCAGAGCCCACACATCCCATGGACGCCAAAGGCATCCAGCGAATCGTCATAACCGAGCTTATGTTTAACCTTTGACACGAAATAAAAACCGAGTATGCCAGCAACCAATCCAATAATCAATGCCGCCGGTAAATTGACAAACCCGGCCGCCGGTGTGATGGCCACCAGTCCGGCCACAACTCCGGAGGCCAAACCCAGCACCGTCGGTTTTTTGTCCACCAGCCACTCGGCAAACATCCAGGCCAGGGCGCCCATTGCGGCCGAGGTGTTGGTGACCAGAAAGGCCGAGCCCGCCACACCATCTGCGGCCAGTTGACTGCCGGCATTAAAGCCAAACCAGCCAAACCATAAAAGGGCTGCCCCGACGGCGGTGAATGCGATGCTGGATGGAAACATGGCTTCTTTACCATATCCGATGCGTTTCCCGAGTACCAGGGCCAGCACCAGCCCGGCCACACCGGCGTTAATGTGTACCACCGTGCCGCCGGCAAAATCGAGTGCGCCCATACTTCCCATCCAGCCGCCACCCCATACCCAGTGGGCAATCGGGCAGTAGATGAAAGTGACCCATAAAATGGTAAAGACAATCCAGGCTGAAAATTTCATGCGATCGACAGCCGATCCCAGAACCAGGGCAACGGTGATACCGGCGAATGTCATTTGAAAAAGGGCAAACACGTAAGTGGGAATGCTTCCCGAAATACTGTCTACCCCGATGCCGGCTAAAAACATATTTCCAAGGCCACCGATTATCCCGGCCTTATCCGGTCCGAAAGCGAGACTGTAGCCCCACATCATCCAGATAACGCTGGCCAGGCAATAGGCCACGAATGTCATGGCGAAGGTGTTTAACACGTTTTTATACCTTGACATTCCACCGTAAAACAGGGCCAGGCCGGCCGGGGTCATCATCATGACCAGTGCGGTTGAGACAATCATCCAGGCGGTGTCGCCCGAATTTAACCCCTCCGATGCAATCGCTGAAGAAAAAGGCATTGCGAGCAGAATAGCAGCAGTCAGGATACTTTTTAATTGCATTTTTAAGATCGATCCTCCTTCTAATAAAATATTTGGCTTTAAGCCAGTTAATGATTGGGTGTTTTCAAATCCCGCCATGGCGGGACTTTGCACCTGGTTCCACCCGCACCGATTAAGGCACTGCCGTGCCTTTGTATTTTCCCGCCTATGGCGGCAAAATCCAAGCCACCCGCTCTGCGGGTGGTCGGTGACTCTCAACTTCTATTTAAACGATCCGACTGGTGGACGGGAGCCGTTCCATTATGGCGGCTTTGATGCTTTCCACCTGATCCGGCAAATCCACTTTTTGTCCGTTTACATCCCGAACATAAAAAACGTCCACGACCTGGTCCGCTTTGGTTGCGATTTTAGCAACCCAGATGTTCAGATCGCAGCGATAAAGCGCATCTGTAATACTGAAGAGCAGACCGGGAAAGTCATAGGTGAAAACCTCGATGATCGTGAAAAAACTGGAGCTGGTATTATCCACGTTGACCTGATGGGGTTTGTGCTCAAGTACGACTTTGCCGTTGCGGTAAGCGCCCACCTTCTTTTTGAGGGCGGCGGTCAGATCCAGTTCACCCGACAATGCAGCCTCGAGGTTCCCGGCGGTCTGGTTCCATTTTTCGTCTTCCAGCAGGGGATCCGGCGGGGGTTTGACCTTGAAAATATCCAGTGCAATATTATTGCGCCAGGTGAACACCTGGACGTCTAGAATATTGATGTTGTTTAAAGTAAATACACCGGCAATTTTTGAAATCAGACCGGGACGATCCTGAGCACAGATGGTAACAGCGCGGGTGCTGGCATCGGCGATGCGTTCGATTTCCCATACAAAGTCGGAATTGTTCTCAGATAGATCCTGGTAAAGCTTGATATGGCCTTTAATTTCAGGAGCCGGCATATATAGAAGATATCGCGGCGACATCGCGGCCAGCAGGGCTTGGGTCTTCTTTCTTTCCCCGGGAGTGCCCGCCGAACGGATGGCCTCCTTTTTCTTCTGCTCCGCAACTTCGACGGCCCGGGCGGTGGCCAGTTCCCCCTTTTCCAGGATATTCAAGGTTTTGAGGAAAAAATCTCTCAACAGCGCTGCCGTCCAGTCGTTCCAGGCCATCGGGCCGGTTGCGATCGAATCGGCAACGGTTAGCAAATAAAGCATTTTTAGGCGTTCGATGTCTTTTATCCTGCGCGCACAGGAAATGGCGGTTTCCTCGTCGTGGATATCCCTGCGGGTAGCGGTTTTAATCAACAAGAGATGTTCCTGAACCAGAAAAGCTACCGTTTCAATTTCTGCGGGCGTCAACCGCTTTTGCGTCAGGATGCTTTTAACGACTTTAGCGCCCTTTGTTGAGTGATCTTCTTCGGACTCACCCTTGCCGATATCATGCAGTAAAGCCGCCCAGAGCAAAAGTTTCTTTCTTTTCAGATTCCGGTAAATCTTTTCGCACAACGGTTCCAGGCTGCTTTCTACAGCCGTGCCGAACTTTTTGATGGTTTGAACGGTACGCAACAGATGTTTGTCAACCGGATAAAGATGATAGGCATCATACTGGATGCGATTACGGACATTGCGTAATTCAGGGATAAATTTTTCCAGAAAACCCGTGTTTAACATTTCATTGAGGACATTAAATTTCGGCGCCGGGGCAACGAGAATCCGCTCGAATGATTTAACGACCGATTCGGAATTTCGATAGGCTTTATTTAAAAGATGGGCAAATTCTTTTACGAGCCTCTTGGCTTCAGCGCCTAAAGGAATCTTGAGGCGCGCGCTTTCTTCAAATATCTTCATTAAAAGTTCCGGTTTTTTGATAATGGTCTCCGGCCTTTCGAAATTAAGCATGCCCCATTTAATCACCTCCAGGCCCTCAACGGCACTTTTCTTCTGTGATTTTCTCTTGCGTTTCCTGATTTTGTCGTAACCCAGCTCATACAGAAATACCAGGTGCTGCTGCTTTAAATCTTCCATTCGTCCGTGCAGCTCACCCATAAATAGTTCGACCGGTTCCTGGCCGTTCGTTTTCTTGTAGTTCAGTGACCGGGCAAGCTTAACCTGATTTTCAAAGTGCAGCTGATCACACTTGCGACCGCAAATGTAATGAATCCGATTGCGCACCTTCCAGATAAAAGCGGTGGATTGGCTTAAGGTCTGGAACTCTTCATGTGAAAGGTAGCCAAGGTATTCAAGATCTCTGGATTGTCTGGCATTAAAGACGATGCGCGCAATCCACAGCATGGTGTGATAGTCCCGCAAACCGCCTTGACCCTCTTTAAGGTTGGGCTCAAGTAAATAGGCCGAATCCCCGAAATGGGCGTGGCGCAATTCATTATTTTCAACCAGCCAGTTGATAATATTACGAGATTTTTTAAGTATGATTTTTTTGCGCAAATCATCCAGCAGATTCGCGTAAATCAGCGACCAGCCGCAGACAAATCTGGCATCCAGCATCGGGGTTAGCACTTCATAATCTTTGCCCGCGAGGGCCAAACACTCTTTTAAGGAACGGGTGGCATAGCCGACATCCAGGCCGATGTCCCACAGCGGATAGATGATTTCCTGGATCAATTTTTCAACCTCTTGCGGGACGTTCTTTTTAAACAGAAACAACAGATCGACATCGGAATGGATGCATTGTTCCCCTCGACCGTAGCCACCCAGGGCAACAATGGCATACGGATTTTTACGGTTATCCATCCGAGGACCCACCATACTGGTTTCAAATGCCTGTTGGAAATAATCGTCCAAAAGCCGGGTATGCTGCTTTAAAAAGTTGGGTTCTTTCCCTTTTAAATGGCGCGCAATCAGCTTTTTCGTTTTTTGCTGCAGCTCGCTGGCTGTTTGTTGATGGATATTATTCATTTTCCTGTACGGTACGTTGGGATTAAATTAATCGACTTTGATTGAGCAACATGCATGCCATGAACTCACAATGCTAGAATAATAAATATTTTCATAATGTTATATTTATCTTATTTGATTGCCGGATCCAGAGTTGTTACAAATTTGCTAGAAAAATATAAAATTTATTACAAAAATGTAATAACAAATTTTTAAAATTTAGTTAGGATCCGACATGAATGGTGCGTGATGCGCTTATTTGGACTCAAAAAATATCTGCCAGATGCTTGCCACCCTTCTGCGCAAACGCTCGAATTTTTCGCTGGGGACTTTGGCAGGCCTTTCCTGGAGGCTGAGTTGATGAGCGGCGGCACGGTAGATCAGATAGGCATGCTTGAGGACATGGGCGGTATATTCATCCATAACACGGGTTTCGATCAAACTTTGAAGCAGGCGCACATTATCGGTCCACTTCAGAAGCTCCGGATGCTCATAAGATTCCAAAAGCACCAGGTACTGAACCAAAAATTCAATATCGACCATACCGCCGATATCCTGCTTGAGGTCAAAAATTTCTGCTTCGGGTTTTAACAGTTCTTTGCGCATGCGGTCACGCATGCTGACGACTTCTTCCCGCAGTTTTTGTTTATCGCGCTTACGGGCCAAAACTTCATTGCGGGTGCTTAGAAAATGATCGGCTAGCAAACGATCACCAAGAATGGGGCGGGCCTTTATCAAAGCCTGGTGTTCCCAGGTCCAGGCCTGGTTCTGCTGGTATTCGCGAAATCCCTCCGCATGGCTGACGAGAACCCCGGAAATCCCGCTGGGCCGCAGTCGCATGTCAATTTCATACAGCCTGCCCGCCCGTGTAGGGGAAGTCAGGATATGAATAACCCGTTGCCCCAGACGGTTAAAAAATTGAGCGCTATCGATCGCCTGCTGGCTCCTGCGGGTTTTTTCCTGGGTGCCGGAATGCAGAAAGACAAGGTCGAGGTCCGAGCCGTATCCAAGCTCCAGTCCGCCGAGCTTGCCGTAAGCAACAACCGCAAAGCCCTTTTCACATAATTCCCCGTTTATCCGACAGGACGGAGCACCGTGTCTTGCATGTAGATAATCATAGGCCATTTTGACGACTTCATCCAGAACGGTCGCGGCGATATCCGACAGGTGGTCACTGACGCGCATAAGGGGCAGCGCTCCGCTAACATCGGCAGCGGCAACCTTAAGGACATTGATTTCCTTGAAAACACACAGCTGCTCGATCTGATATTCAAGGTCATCCGCAGGGGCCTGGCGCATGCGCTGTTTCAGGTCGAGCTTTATCTGCTTGGCCTCAGGTGGTATGTAAAGCGTGCGGGGATCCAAAAGCTCATCTAACAGTACTGGGTGCTGGGCAAGAAAAGAGGCGATCCAGGGGCTGGCCTCCACCAGTCGAATCAGGTGAGTTAAGGAATCCGGGTTTTCAACCAAGAGCGCAAGATAACTGATGCGCCCGCCAATCGATTTTATCAGATCTATAATTCGGCCGAGAATAATTTCAGGTCTGTTTTGACCCCCGACCGCCTTGAGTACCTGGGGAATCAATTTTTCAAGACGCCGACGGCCCCGGTCGCCTATGAGGTTTGGCCCGGACACACTGCGCAAATACGATAACAGTCGCAATACCTCCCGTGGCTCCTGGAAACCGACTCCCACCAGTATTTCTTCGGCCTGGCTGTTGCCGATCAAACCCTGCCAGATACCTGTGAGTGGTTCTTCTAATTGATGTGTTTTGGATTCAGTGTCTTTGGCTTCCAGCAGGATTTGAAAATGGCGGTGTACATTGTTGCGATGCGTTTCAAGCTGAAAGCTGAATTTTGCCGCATCCGCGAACCCCATGGATGCAGCCAGACGTGCTTGACCCCTTGCATTTAAAGGCAATTCATGGGTTTGTTGATCGGCATATTCCTGCAGTCGATGTTCGGTATTTCTGAGAAATTCGTAAGCGATGTCCAGCTCGCCACATACCCCTGTGGGGATATGGTTATCACGGGCCAGAATCTTTATGACCTTCTGGATGCTGCGCTGCTGAAGATCGGTGGCGATGCCACCGCGAATCAGTTGAAACACGTGACTGAAGAACTCAATTTCCCGAATCCCGCCTCTTCCCAGCTTAATGTTGTTTTCCATTGCCTTGCGCTTGACCTCAAGGGATATCATTTGCTTCATTTCTCTCAATGAATCAAAGGCGCCGTAATCCAGATATCTTCGGTATATAAAGGGATTTAGCCTTTCCAGCAGCTGGTTGCCCGCTTTTTTATCTCCGGCGACAACTCTGGCCCTGATCATGGCATAGCGCTCCCACTCCCGGCCCTGATCTTCGTAATAATTTTCCATGGCATCAAAATGCATCACCAGAGGGCCGTTTTCTCCGTAGGGCCGCAATCGCAGATCCGTGCGGAACACGAACCCATCGCCGGTGGGTTGACTGATAACCTTGATGAGCTGGCGGCCAAGGCGTGCAAAAAAATCATCGTTGTTGACCGGTTGGGCGGCGCCGACTGTATGGCCGGCTTTTGGATAGGTAAAAATGAGATCGACATCGGATGAAAAGTTTAGTTCCCGTGCCCCCAATTTGCCGAGGCCCAGGATAACCATTTGTTGACGGGCGCCGTCTTCGGCGGTGGGCACTCCCAATTTCTGTGTTAACCAGCCGTAAAGGATAGATGCGGTCTGCTCCAGGCAGGCTTCGGCCAGGCCGGAGAGATCGGTGACGGTTTCTGCTAGATCGTTCCAACCGGCAAGGTCGCGAAATGCGATTCGCGTCATTTCGCGGCATCGGTAGATGCGCAGGATGCGGATTAAAGCCGCCTCATTCTCTACGCCAACAAGGATCTTTTTGAGTCTTTGATTATAATCATTTTTAGAGTAGTGTCGTTGAAGGTCTCCGCTGCAGATTAGGTCGGATAATAGGGAAGGGTTTCGGATGCAGTTTTTGGCAACAAAATCGCTAAATGCAAATACGCGTTGAAGGGCTTTTAAAATCTGGCGGTCTTTTGGAAGATCAATTTTATTTGCGTCAGATGATTGTTTGAATTCCGCCCATTTTTTTTCCAAATCCTGAACGAGTATATCGGGAAGGTTGGTCATCTTTGGTCGTGTTTTATCCAACATCCAGTTTCGGAGCCAAGATCAATTATTATATTGCCAACAGGCATGTCTTTTGGAGTGATGCAGTGCTGGCGTAATGGAGTATAGAGTCTGCTTTGGTTGCGTGTTGCGGGTTACGCGTTGCCAGTAATGCGCTGCAGAATTTATTTGGCAATATTTTAACCCGCAACCCGCAACGCGAAACGTTTAAAGTTCAATACTCCAATGCTCCACTACTCCATTGCTCCATTTCGTGCTACTTGATATACCCCCAATCCACCAACCGCTTATAGGCGTGCTGGGCGTACTTTCCCTGCCGTACCACTTGCAGATAACGCTGGTATTGATCGGCTGCCGCTTCGATCTTATTCATGCCTTCCTGGCAATAGCCTTTAAAAAATATGATATTCGGATTTCCGGGCAGAAGCGATTCATAGGTGCTAAATTCTTCATAGGCGCCCTCGAAATCTTTCAGCTGGATTTTGGAAAAGCCGCTGAGGTGATAGGCCTGAGCTTCTTCGGGATAGGATTTTTGGGCCATCTCGGCGTACTGGCGACCGACCGCGTATTTTTTCTGAGCCAGGTTGCTTATGGATACCATGCACAGGGCCACATAATCGTTGGGTGCTTGTTTCAACGCCCGATGAAAATGACCGCTGGCGGCATCGTATTTGCTTTCGGCCATTTCCTTTTCACCTTTTTGAATCTCTTCGATCGCGCCGCTCTTGGCCCGCAGCCCGGCGGTGTGGTCCATGTAGCGATCCCTGTTAAGCGGTCCTTTCAAGGCGGCCTTGTATTTGGTGTTGGCAGTTTGAACCGCGGTATCATGCCTTTCCTGGCTCATCGGATGGGTGGCAAATAACAGGTCGACGGTGGTGGATTTGTGTTTGGACATGCTGTTTAGCATGTCCATCAGCCCGACAAAGCCTTCGGAACCATATCCGGCACCCACCATATATTCCATGCCCAGGGCATCGGCTTCGCGTTCGTTATCCCGGCTGTAGGATGCCAGCAATGCACCGGCTCCAATCTGGCCCAGCTGACCGGCCAGGTTTCCCAGGGCCGCACTCTGGGTTCCGGCCAATATCGAAATTCCACCGACGACCGCCTGGGTAAGCTGTCCTTTTGACATCTGTTCGGCCGAGTGCCGGGCGTTTACATGGCCCAGTTCGTGGCCCAGCAGGGCGGCCAGCTCGGCTTCATTTTCAAGCGAGAGCATAATACCGCGGGTGGCGGCAATACTGCCGCCGGGAAACGCATAGGCATTGATATAAGTGGCGTTTACCACCCGAAACGAATAGGGCATATGGGGTCGATGGGATGATGCCGCCATCTTGTTTCCGATCTGGCTGACGTAGCGGTTTAACTGGCTGTCCTGCACTTCCCCGAAATCTGAGGAAAACTGAAGCGGTGAATACTGTTTGTCAATTTGTATTTCGGTATCTTCGGATACCATCATAAACTGCTTTTTCCCGGTTACCGGATCCGTGGCGCATCCGAACACGTAGCCGGCAGCGGCCATCGATGAAAGCCGCAGGAAGCCACGGCGGGTCAGACCGCACAAATTAGAGTTTTTTATTGGCTGGCTGGGCATGACAAGCTCCTATATGGTTGTAACCTTTTAACGTAAATTTAATGGAGTGTTGGGGTAATGGAGTATTGGAGTGTTGGCGATGTTTGAATTGTCAGTGGTTTTCTCTGCCCATTGTCTTCTCTACTCCAGTAATCTACCACTCCAGCACCCCAATGTATGAATTTACTACGATTGGAATAAATGATACAGAATATTTTGGACTTGTGTAATTTATTCCTCCTTTGCTGGCGTTACCAATTTATACGTTTCTAACAAACGATTACCCAGGGTAGCGGCAAGTTGTTTGAAGAAAATAATACCATTGTCGGGATCTGCTTCTAAAACTCCGGATAATTTTTCACTGCTGGTTTTAAGCAGTTTGGTTGGTTCGATACATTCTGCCGAAGCAGAGTAAGCATCCCCCCCGATAAGACTGGACCATCCAAAAGCTTCTCCATTACGGGTCGCATTATAAACCGCCCGTTTCGGCTCTCCCAGACTTAATTCTACACAGCCATTGAGCAAGATAAAGAAGAACTTCGCCGGATCTTTTTCACGGAAAAGCACTTCGCCTTTCTGATGGGAAGACATTTCTGAAATGTCCATGAATTTTTTCACAAAATCCATACTTGTCCCTTTAAAAAGCGCCGATTGTTTGATGTACATGGTGGTTCCTACCTTAGATATTTTGGCTAATATTTTCCCCTGAAACAAACCTGATGTCCGTAATAACGTATAGTAGACGGGGGAAGATTCGGCAATCAGATAAATCTAAAATTGGGAGCACGAGACACGCAGATTTGGAATTCAGTCTATTATATATAAAATAAAGCCGCCCGGTTGTCAAAATAATAACCGCTTTGCCAGGGTTCTATTAATTCTTACATTTTTGTAAAATTCTTGGGCAATCGATTACATTTATGTATCTTTATTATCCGGTGTTTTTTAGAGTGATTAATGAAACCAATGATTACGGGCAGTTGCGGTGCCTCACGTTCTGGCACGGTCATTGCTCAGGACTTTATTGTGGGAATTCGGATTTTGAATTAATCCTTGATATAAATCATTTTTTTGTTTTTCTCATTTTGTTTATATGATATAAGCGGTTGAAAACTAAACGTATTATTTTTTTTGGAAGGGGGCTTTAGTTAAAACCTAAAGGGAGCGAGATACAAAATTTAGCATTTCCCGCAAGGGAACCATCGAAGATGTTGGCGGGCATTATAGCGCATGAATATGTAATCCTGTTTTTGATTGGGTGTTTTCAAATCCCGCCACGGCGGGACCTTGCACCCGGATCCACCCGCACCGATTAAGGCACAGCCGTGCCTTTGTATTTTCCCGCCGATGGCGGTAAAATCCAAGCCACCCGCTCTGCGGGTGGTCGGTGACGCGGGTGCCATTCCAATATGATGCCCGCATGTTTTGCAGCCGGCCCGATGATTTTGAAGGTGATTCCCGGGCCAGCACGACTCCTCCGACAACCTCCCATAAAAATTCTGATTATGAATTTCTTGACTACCATAATTTGCAGCACTTCCTGCCTCAAGCGATAACCTGACGGATCTGATCTACATTGCTGAAACTTGGCGTTTCCATCGCAATGGAGATCGCACTGTTGTCAGTTGTTGCCCCGGCAGGATTTTTTATCTTTAATTTTTTCTGAAAAAGGAGATCACTTAACATGTGCCGCTTATTTGCCATCACCAGCCAGAAGCCGTTATCCCCAATGGTCGCTCTGGAGGCGCTCGATGTTATGCGTGAAGGTCATGATTGTTCCGGAGTCGGTATTTTTCTGCGTGATCTTGGCGGGCCGTTCGATGAGATGAAAGATGCCCCTATACTATCGGGGATTTTCAGCGATAATGGATTAAAGCGCCTAGACGCTTTTATGATGGATATCGGCTTTATGACCAAGTATAAAATCTCGGTCAAGCTCCCCAAAACACCCCCTCCCGGTATCCCCAAAAGGGATGTCTATCTGATTCGGGCCTACGAATACCCGGAAGAATGGGAGGAACTCAGCCAGGCGGAACTTTATGATCAACTCCTTAAGATTCGGCTTCAGCTCAGGGCCATGGGGGAGGAAAAAAATGATATGATTGTTTTTTCCTTCTGGCCGGATGTGATTATGATAAAGGAAATCGGAGACCCCCTGCTGGTTGCCCAGCATCTGAATCTCGACCGCAAAGAGCTTTTTGCCAGAGTGATCATGGCCCAGGGTCGGCAGAACACCAATTATGCCATTACCCTGTATGCCTGTCACCCGTTTTTCATTCAGGGGTATTCAACCATGACCAACGGAGAAAATACAGCATTTGTCCCGATCCGATCATTTTTGGAATCAAGAGGCTTTCCAGGATATAGCGGCTATGAGTCGGATTCAGAGGTTTTTACGCATATCCTGCATTATGCAGTAACCAAGCTCGGACTTGGAATTGAAACCTATAAGCACCTGATTACACCCCTTCAGGATGCAGATTTGATCGATCATCCCAACAGCCATTTCTTAAAGAATCTGAAGCAAACCTGCCGGCCGCTGATTATCGACGGGCCCAACTGCGTTATTGGCTGTCTTCCGGACCATAGTGTGTTTATGGTGCAGGATCGCAAGAAATTGCGACCCGGAGTTGTCGGCGGTAAGCCGGGCATCTATGCGTTTTCTTCAGAGATTTGCGGCCTGGACGCCGCCATACCCAATCGGGATAAAAGCCAAGATTTTCAGCCGATGCATCTGGATACGGCCTATGTCGGTCCGGAACGTCAGGAGGTTACGTTATGGAACCAGAAAGACCCATTACCCCTTCCACACTGAGTGTTAAAGATCTACCGTGGCAGATTTTATGGGATAAAGAAAAATGCACCCTTTGCGGCAAATGCACGGCCGTGTGCCCTGTAAATGCCATTGAGCTGGGGGTATTTCGCAAGCGGCTGCTTGAGCCCCCTTCGGACCTGACGCAATCCCCGGTGATGGCATATACAAGTTATTACGGTATCCGGCAAAAAACAGACCCGGCCTATAGGTGCATCGGCTGTGCCATGTGTACCATGGTCTGTCCCAATGACTGCATCGTTCCCTGTCGAAGTGATGAAACCGACAAGCTCAAATTTCATGTTGACCAGGGAGGTCAGCCCCGCAGAAGAGGCGGGCGTCGCAATGTGGCCGGCGGGGTTCTGGATCGCCTGAAATTTATCCGGATTTCGATGTTAACCGACCCGGCACTGGATGCCGGCCGCCATGAGTTCGAATTGCGCGCCCTGTTGGGGCGCGTTTTGCCGCCCGAAGAAAATCTGAAATTCTTGAGCGTAAACGGCTGGATTCCACCGGTACGTGAAATCTATCCGCTGATCATCGGCGCCATGTCTTTCGGGGCCCTGTCACCCACAATGTGGGAAGGGTTACAGATGGGGGTGGCCTACTTGAACGAAGAACTGAAAATGCCGGTGCGGATCTGTACCGGGGAAGGCGGATGTCCGCCGCGGCTGTTGCGTTCCCGGTTTTTAAAATATGTCATCCTTCAGATTGCCAGCGGCTATTTCGGCTGGGATGAAATTATTCACGCCATTCCGGAAATGAAAGAAGACCCCTGCGCCATCGAGATCAAGTACGGACAGGGCGCCAAACCCGGAGATGGCGGGCTGCTGATGTGGTACAAAGTTAACAAACTGATTGCCGCCATCCGGGGCGTGCCCACCGGCGTGAACCTGCCGAGTCCGCCCACCCACCAGACCAAGTATTCGATTGAAGAATCGGTGGCCAAAATGATCCAGTCCATGTACATGGCCTGGGGTTTCCGTGTGCCGGTCTATCCGAAAATTTCCGGCACCTCGACGGCGATGGCGGTATTAAACAACCTGACCCGCAACCCCTATGCTGCGGGACTGGCGATTGACGGTGAGGACGGCGGTACGGGGGCAGCCTATAATGTTTCCATGAACCACATGGGGCACCCGATCGCCAGTAATATTCGCGATGGGTATCTGACCCTGGTACAGATGGGCATGCAAAACCAGGTACCGTTATTTGCCGGCGGGGGTGTCGGCAAAAACGGGAATCTGGCGGCCAATGCCGCTGCGCTAATCATGCTGGGCGCCAGCGGCGTACAGATCGGAAAATATGTTATGCAGGCGGCTGCCGGTTGTCTGGGCTCGGAATCCGATCGCTGCAACATCTGCAATATCGGCCTTTGTCCTAAGGGGATAACATCTCAGGACCCGCGCCTGTATCGGCGCCTTGACGCTGAGCAGGTGGCCCAACGGCTTGTCGACCTTTATTTGAGTTTTGATACGGAACTTAAAAAGATAGTCGCACCGCTAGGGCGGTCTACATCGTTGCCCATCGGCATGTCCGATGCCTTGGGCATCGATGACCCCAATGTGGCGGAGCGCTTGAAGATAAAGTATGTTGTTTAATTTGGAGACCATACATGGATAACCAAGTCATAGTTAACGATAAACCACCCCGAGTGATTTCGGGCAAATTCGGCGGAACGAGACTGGAATCAAGGGTACTTGAAGAGCAGATTCAGGAGGCGGTTTCCCAGGGCCAGCGTTCGATAGAAGTTAAAGCCTTCGGTCAGCATGGTATCGGCGGCCGGCTCTGGCGTGCGGGAAACGAACCGGTGCGCGTTAAAATTTCCGGCCAGCCGGGACAGCGAGTGGGCTCCATGGGCTTTCCCAACACGCTTATCGAAGTCCTGGGACCAGCCTCCGATGATGTCGGCTGGCTCAATGCCGGCGCCGAGATCGTCATCCATGGAAATGCCGGCAACGGCTGCGCCAATGCGATGGCCCAGGGCAAAATTTTTATCGCCGGCAATATCGGTGCCCGCGGCATGACCATGACCAAACATAATCCGCGCTTCGCACCGCCCGAACTCTGGGTGCTGGGTTCTGCCGGTGATTACTTCGGTGAGTTTATGGCCGGCGGAGTTGCCGTAATTTGCGGGCATGAGCCCCAGAACCCGGATAACGTTATAGGATATCGACCCTTTGTCGGCATGGTCGGCGGGAAAGTGTTCTTCCGGGGTCGCCATACCGGCTACAGCCAGGCCGATGCCAAATTGATTCCGATTAAAGACGATGATTGGAACTGGCTGCAAGAGAACCTTAAAGTATTCCTGCAACGAGTTGATCGATCCGAACTCTATAAGTCGCTTTCCGACCGAGAGCAGTGGCAGCTTTTGGCAGCCCGCAGCGCCCATGAAAAAATTTCCAGACCGATGCGAGCGATGCATTCATTTCGCACGGATATTTGGGAAAAGGAGCTGGGTCAGGGCGGATTAATCGGCGACCTTACCAATCTGGACCGCAGCCCCATTCCTTTGATCACCAACAGCTTGCTACGGCGGTTTGTTCCGGTCTGGGAGAACCGTAAATATGCCGCTCCCTGTGAGGCCACCTGTCCGACCGGCATTCCTGTGCAGGAAAGATGGCGCCTGATTCGTGAAGGCCGCGTGGATGAAGCCGTTGATCTGGCGCTGGGCTATACGCCCTTTCCGGCATCTGTCTGCGGATATTTGTGCCCCAACCTTTGCATGCAGTCATGTTCACGGCAGATTTCAGCCATGGCACCGGTGGACGTTACCCAGCTGGGTCAGGCCAGCATCAACGCCAAATTGCCCGATCTGCCCCCCGAAAGCGATAAAAAGATCGCTATCATCGGCGGTGGGCCGGCAGGTATATCCGTGGCATGGCAGCTGCGCCAGCAGGGGCATCAGGTCACCATTTACGAGGTGACCAAGACACTTGGCGGGAAAATAACGCAGGTGATTCCTCAGAGCCGCATTCCCCAAAAAGTGATTACCACAGAAATGCAGCGCATCAAAGAGGTGCTTCCCCAGGTAAACCTTCAACAGCCCCTGGGTGGGGAAGACATCATTCAGCTAAAAGAAGATTTTGATTTTCTTGTCATTGCCACCGGCGCCCAGAAACCCAGAACGCTGACGATTCCGGGAAATGAGAGAGCCATCACGGCACTTGATTTTCTGAAAGCAGCCAAAAAAAGCAAAACCAAAGTGGGTAAAAATGTGGTCATCATCGGCGCCGGCAATGTGGGCTGCGATGCGGCTGCTGAAGCCTCCCGTTTGGGCGCCAAAAAGATTACCCTGCTGGATATTCAGGAGCCGGCCTCTTTCGGCAAGGAAAGGGAAGCTGCGGAGGCAGTGGGGGCCGAATTTATGTGGCCGGTATTTACCGAGGAAATTACCAAATCAGGTGTGAAATTGACCACCGGAGAAGAGGTGCCTGCCGATACCGTCATCGTTTCCATTGGCGATGTGCCGGATCTCGAGTTTATTCCCGAAACGGTCCTAACCGAAAACGGGTTTGTCAAGACCAATGACAACTATCAGACCTCAGACCCCCAAATCTTTGCTATCGGAGATGTGGTCAGGCCGGGGTTATTGACCGAAGCCATTGGTTCCGGCCGAATCGTTGCCCGCACGATTTGCGATATCCTTGAGGGGAAAAGGCCGACGCTAGAACAGCGCACGATGATTGATCCCCGGCGGATAACACTGGAATATTTTGACCCCCGGATCACCGAATTTTCCGATCTGGATCATTGCGGGTCGCAATGCTCATCCTGCGGTGCCTGCCGGGATTGCGGCATCTGTGTTTCTGTTTGCCCGCAGTCTGCCATCAGCAGAAAAGATCTTGGAAATGACGCTTATGAATATGTTGTGGATGAAAACCTGTGCATCGGATGCGGCTTCTGTGCCGGTGCCTGTCCGTGCGGGGTGTGGGATTTGGTCGAAAACAGCCCTATTGAGTAGGCTATTGATAAAGTCCACAGGAATTTGCAGCTAGATACCAGTTAGTTGTATTGCATAGGGCATGGCGCATGGGATTTTGTCTGTGCAATTATGCATATCGAATGCCCCTTGCTCCATGCTCCATGCAAAATTCTATTGACTCAACGCGGATCATATAAGAAACACACTAAACACTAAAAACGAAACACCAATATTTATGGACGCATTACTCGCATTAGAAGACGGCCGCACTTTTTCCTGCCGGTCTTTTACCGGAAAGGGAGAAGCTTCGGGCGAAGTTGTCTTTAACACCAGCATGACCGGCTACCAGGAAGTCCTGACCGACCCCTCTTACAGCGGGCAGATGGTGGTTATGACCTATCCGCTTATTGGAAACTACGGGGTTAATCTTGAAGATATTGAGTCCGGTCGCATACAGGTTGCGGCCTTTTTAATTAAAGAGTATCAGGCCTATCCCAGCAACTTTCGATCGACGGCAACCCTGGCGGATTATCTAAAAAGCCATGACATACTGGGTGTCGAACACCTGGATACCCGGGCAATCACGCGGCATATCCGCAATGCCGGCGCCATGCGGGCGATTATTTCCACTGAAGATTTAACGCCGGCTTCCCTGGTGAAAAGAGCCAATGAAATTCCGAAAATGGCGGGTCTAAACCTGGCCAAGGTGGTAACGACCCCGGAACCCTTTTATTGGGAAAATGGCGGGCCGCAATTTTTTAATCCCGGTGGCCGCCCGCTGGACAAAACCATCTGGAAACATCGCGCGGCAAAACGTTCGGTGGTTACATTTGATTTTGGGATCAAATTTAATATCCTGAGGCAACTTGAACAGTCCGGCTTTGAACTGGTGGTGGTACCCTCTGCCAGCACCGCCGCCACCATTGAAGCCATGGCGCCGGACGGCATTTTTCTCTCAAACGGGCCGGGGGACCCTGAGCCGGTTGGCGATGCAATTGAAACGATTCGTTCGCTGCTGGACTATCGACCCATTTTCGGTATCTGCCTCGGCCACCAACTCCTCGGCCTGGCGCTGGGTGCCAAAACTTTTAAGTTGAAATTCGGCCATCGGGGTGCTAATCAACCGGTCAAAAATTTTCGATCCGGGAAGGTCGAAATTACCTCCCAGAACCATGGATTTGCAGTCGATTCGGAATCACTTCAGGAAAATGATGTCGAAATCACCCACATCAACTTAAATGACAATACCCTGGAGGGATTTCGGCACCGCAAATACCCGATATTTTCGGTGCAATACCATCCAGAAGCATCTCCAGGTCCGCACGATGCACGTTATCTTTTTGATGAGTTTAAAGAACTAATGAAATAGGGTTCGATTGGTTCGATTCGTTTTATTGGTTGGATTCGTTTCTGAAACCCAGGTTTAACCAATTAAACCAATAGAACCAATCAAACCAATTGAACAAGAAATTTATTTATGCCCAAACGAACAGACATCCATCGGATTTTAATTATTGGTGCCGGCCCGATCATCATCAGTCAGGCGTGTGAGTTTGATTATTCCGGTACCCAGGCATGCAAGGCCCTTAAAGAAGAAGGCTTCGAAGTCATTCTGGTAAACTCCAACCCGGCCACCATCATGACCGACCCGGAGACGGCCGATCGAACCTATATCGAACCGGTAACACCCGAAACCGTGGCGATGATTATTGAAAGGGAAAAGCCGGATGCGTTGTTGCCGACCCTCGGCGGGCAAACCGGTTTGAATACGGCAATCGAAGTCGCCAAGGCAGGGGTGCTGGATAAATTCAATGTCGAGATGATCGGTGCCTCCACTCCCGCCATAAAAAAGGCAGAAGACCGCGATCTTTTTCGCAAGGCCATGACCAACATCGGGCTGCGGATTCCCAATAGCGGGATCGCCCGAAACATGGGTGAGGTCCGTAAAATCGCCGAAGATATCGGATTTCCCATCATCGTGCGCCCCGGGTTTACCCTTGGTGGCACCGGTGGCGGTGTGGCATATAATTCCGACGACCTTTACAAACTTTCCCGGGCCGGGTTGGACGCCAGCCTGATCGGGCAGGTAATGCTTGAAGAATCGGTGATGGGCTGGAAAGAGTATGAGTTGGAGGTCATGCGCGACAAACAGGACAATGTGGTGATCATCTGTTCCATCGAAAACATGGATCCGATGGGGATTCACACCGGAGACAGCATCACCGCGGCCCCGGCGCAGACCCTCAGTGATAAAGAATACCAGATCATGCGCAACGCCGCCATTGCGATCATGCGGGAAATCGGGGTGGACACCGGCGGCTCGAATGTTCAATTTGCCGTCAATCCCGAGGATGGAGAGATGGTGGTAATTGAAATGAATCCCAGGGTGTCGCGCAGTTCTGCCTTAGCCTCCAAAGCCACCGGATTTCCGATTGCCAAAATTGCAGCCAAACTGGCGGTCGGCTACACCCTGGATGAAATTCCCAACGATATTACCGGCGAGACCCTGGCCTCTTTTGAACCGACCCTGGATTACTGTGTGGTCAAGATTCCGCGCTGGACGTTTGAAAAGTTTCCCGAGACCGCGGACTTTTTGACGACATCGATGAAATCGGTGGGCGAAACCATGGCCATCGGTCGAACCTTTAAAGAGGCCCTTCAAAAGGGTTTGCGTTCCCTTGAAACCGGCCGCCACGGATTGGGCGCCGACGGCAAAGATTTTTCCGAGAGCCGGGATACCAAAAACAGTTTGCCCTCCAGAACCGAAATCGAGCAAAAACTGACCTCGCCCAACTCTCAGCGCATATTTTACCTGCGCTATGCCCTGTTGCAGGGGATGTCGATCGAATCGATTTATAAGTTAAGCGGAATCGATCCCTGGTTTATTCACCAGCTCAGACAGATTGTTGACCTGGAGCTTGAAATTCAAAAAGCCGGCACAAAGGTGTCGGATGGCCTTTTGATACAGGCCAAGGAATGGGGATTTTCAGATATTCAGCTGGCATATTTAACCACCTTGAATGCGGCGGACATTAAAAAACGACGCAGCGATTTAGGACTGCGCCCGGTGTATAAACTGGTGGATACCTGTGCGGCTGAATTTAAGGCGGCAACACCCTATTATTACTCAACCTACGAACTGGAAAATGAGGCGCGGGTTTCAGATCGTAAAAAAGTGATGATTCTCGGGGGTGGACCCAACCGTATCGGTCAGGGAATTGAATTTGACTACTGCTGCGTGCATGCATCCTTTGCCTTGCGTGAGGAGGGCATTGAGAGCATTATGGTCAACAGTAACCCGGAGACCGTCAGTACGGATTATGACACTTCCGACAAATTGTATTTTGAACCCCTGACCAAAGAGGATGTGCTCCATATTGTGGAACTCGAAAATCCGCTGGGGGTCATTGTTCAATTCGGCGGTCAAACCCCGCTAAATCTGTCGGTGGGACTGCACGCCGCCGGGGTTCCGATTCTGGGCACTCAGCCTGAAAGCATTGACCGAGCCGAAGACCGCAAGCTCTTTCAGGCGATGCTCCATAAGCTCGGTCTGATTCAGCCGGCCAACGGCACGGCCTTAACGGTAAAAGAGGCCGTCAAGGTTGCCGAAACCATCGGTTACCCGGTCGTTGTGCGGCCTTCTTATGTGCTGGGCGGACGGGCGATGAAAATCGTTTATGATCAGGCCGCGCTTGAAAATTTTACCCACCTGGCGATTGAAGCCTCACCTGATTATCCCGTATTGATCGATAAATTCGTCGAGGACGCTTTTGAATTTGACGTGGATGCCATCTGCGATGGCCGCACCACGATTATCGGCGGTATTATGGAGCATATCGAGGAGGCCGGAGTGCATTCCGGGGATTCCGCCTGTGTTCTGCCGCCTGTCAACATCGAACCGCAGTTTATCGAACAAATGACCCGGGCCACCAAAGCCATGGCCGCCGAATTAAATGTGATCGGATTGATGAATGTCCAGTATGCCTTAAAGGACGGCCAGCTGTATGTCCTGGAAGTCAATCCGAGGGCATCGCGGACCATCCCGTTTGTCAGCAAGGCTACCGGCGTGCCGCTGGCCAAACTGGCGACCAAGGTGATGCTCGGCCGAACCCTGCAGGAACTGGGCCTGACCGCTGAAATTGTTCCCGAGCACATCTCGGTTAAAGAAGCCGTGCTGCCTTTTGACCGCTTTCCGGATGTGGATATATTACTCGGTCCTGAGATGAAATCCACCGGCGAGGTCATGGGAATCGGTTTAGATTTCGGATCCGCATATGCCAAGGCCCAGCTAGGTGCCGGTCAAAACCTGCCGACAGCGGGGACGGTTTTTATCAGCGTAATCGATAATGATAAAAAAACGGTCCTGCCCTTGGCTGCCAAGTTTCGCGATGCCGGCTTTAAAATTATGGCGACCGATGGCACCTCTAAATTTTTAGCAGAACACGGTATCGTCAATAAACGCGTAAACAAAGTTTCGGTAGGGCGGCCCCACGTCGTTGATGCCATAAAAAACGCAGAGATCCAGCTGGTAATTAATACATCGGTCGGTGGCGAAACCCGGCGGGACGGATACCATATCCGGCGGAATTCACTGCGGTATAAAATTCCATACGCCACGACTACTGCGGGCGGAATGGCGATTTACAAAGCGATCGAAAGGCTGCGGGGAAAAAAGCTGAATGTCAAGACCCTGCAGGAATATAACGAAGAAATGCCCTAAGGAGCTTTAAAATAAATGCGCCCAGAGATTAATTCACGTTCCAAATTTCGAGTTTCAAATTTAGATGAGAAGCCGCGGGAGGCCTGTGGGATTTTCGGAATTTACGATCATCCCGAAGCGGCGGCCCTGACCTATTTTGGCCTTTATGCACTCCAGCACCGGGGCCAGGAAAGTGCCGGCATTGCAGTCGCCAGGGACATGCAGATTGCCGAGCACAAAGGCATGGGACTGGTATCGGATGTATTCGACATGGAGCAACTTTCCCAGCTGGACGGCGGAAGCGCTGTAGGGCATGTGCGCTATTCGACAACCGGCAGTTCCATATTGACCAATGCCCAGCCCTTTCGGGTTCACCACAGCAAAAAATCTTATGCGGTTGCTCACAACGGCAATATTACCAATGCGCATATTCTTAAAAATGAACTCGAGCAGGCGGGCTCTATCTTTCAGAGCACCATGGACAGTGAGATCTTTTTGCATCTTTTCGTCAAAAACCTGAAGTTCGGTTTTGAACAGGCGCTGGTTGAAACGGTATCCAGGCTGGAGGGCGCCTTTTCCATTATTATGCTGACCAGCAAGGGTGAAGTCATCGGGATGAAAGACCCCCATGGTTTTCGACCCCTTTGCTTGGGAAAACTCAACGGCAATTATGTCCTGGCATCAGAGACCTGCGCATTTGATCTGGTGGAAGCTGAATTTATTCGCGAAATCGATCCCGGAGAAATTGTCATCATTGGTGAAAACGGAATTAAAAGCCTTCAAATCCCTGCCGCCCCGAACCGGGCCTTTTGCATCTTTGAGTTTATTTACTTTGCCCGACCCGACAGCATGATTTACGGTAAAAATGTCTATCTAACCCGCAAGGCCCACGGGCAACGTCTGGCCCAGGAGGCGCCCGTGGATGCTGATCTGGTGATGCCGTTTCCGGACTCCGGCACCTATGCCGCCCTGGGCTATCATGAAGAATCCGGTATTCCGTTTGAGATGGGGATGATTCGAAATCACTATGTGGGCCGCACGTTTATTCAACCCACACAGAGCATGCGGGATTTCGGTGTGAGAATTAAGCTGAATCCGGTAAAACAACTGCTCAAGGACAAAGATCTGATTATTATTGAAGACTCCGTCATCAGAGGCACCACCATCAAAACCAGGGTCAAATCCCTGCGAAAATTGGGCGTCAGGCGCGTGCACATGCGGGTTGCCGGTCCACCGCATCGATATCCGTGCCATTACGGTATCGACTTTTCCACCCGCGGGGAATTGATTGCAACCCAAAAATCGATACAAGAGTTAAAGGATTACTTGGGACTCGACTCGCTGCACTACCTCAGTATCGAAGGTTTATTGCAATCAACCGGGATCGAAGATCCGGAACAGGCTTTTTGCAAAGCCTGCTTTGATGGCTGTTATCCGGTGAGTTTTGATGCGCTGGTGTCCAAGGATTGCCTGGAGGTCAACTGCTAGTCATGCCAGAGGACAGAATACGGAGGTCAGATGTCTGAAGACAGAGGAAAGAAATCGAATGGGGTGATTCTATCCGGTGTTTATCATCTGTCTTCTGTTTTCTGACCTCTGACCTCTGTTGACCGACACATTTAATCACTGAATTACGAATGGAATTACGGCAGCTGTGTAAAATTATGAAATAATTAAGGATGGTTACAAATTCCTCCTTGCGCTTTTGGCGTGCAGGGTATAATATAGTAATGTTATACCTACCTAGGGAATCAGATCTTATAGCCCGCGCCTTGTGGAGGAATTCATGCTCGAATCCAGATACCTTAAAGATAATATTGAAAACATACAAAAATTATTGGCCATTCCCGCGCTCAAGAATTTTGAAACCAAAAGCCTGGGGAAGCTGTTGCGGCTCAGTAAAATTCGAGAATATGAGGACGGGGAGCGCATAATCAAAGAAGGTGACTTTGATCCCTGGTTATACTTTCTGTTGTCCGGCAAGATACGAATTACCAAAGAGGGGATGGAAATCGGCACCATTGATTTAAAAGGTGAAATTTTTGGTGAAATGCGTGTTATCGACAGCCTGAGCCGATCAGCTTCCGTCTATGCCGTCGGTAAAACCACATGTTTGGCCGTTGACACATCCGCAAAAAGAAGAATGTCAGCTGGAAATACCCAGGATGAGAAACTGGATTTTTTGCTGTTACTGTACCGCATATTCGCTGAATTCATGTCCATTCGATTGCGCGCCACCAACGAAGAGCTGATTGCGGCCAAAAAGAAAGTCAGACGATTGATTGAAAAAATATGACCGCCAGAAGAACCGTAGCCTTTTCCAAGAACTCCTCCAATCTTTTTTTTCATGTCCTGACAAAATGTAACCTTAGATGCCGGCATTGCTATATTAATCCCGAACAGCAGGGTAAAAAAAATTTACCCCTGATTACCATTAAGGCCTGGCTGGATGCGTTTGTTTCAAACAGTGCCACAACCAACGTCATATTTCTGGGCGGGGAACCCAGCTTGCATCCGGATCTGGCTCAGGCCGTTAAATATGCCAAAAGCCGTGGTTTCATTTCTATCACCGTCGATACCAACGGTTACCTGTTTAATGATGTCCTTACCCGGGTCAGCTGTCAGGATGTGGATTTTTTCAGTTTCAGCCTGGATGGTGCCACCCGTGAAACCAACGATCGGATTCGGGGTGAGGGGTCCTACGATACCTGTAAAAAGGGAATCCAAAAGGCGGTCGATAGAGGCTTTGCTGCCAGCCTGATTTACACGGTCAGTACGATGAACATCCATGAACTTGAATTAATGCCGTCGTTGATAAAGAATTTGGGTATCGACAGGTTCTTTATTCAGGTGATTGGGCTGCGGGGAAAAGCGGCCCTGAAGGGATCGACACAGAGCTCCCGGCAGGCACTTCAGGTTTCGAAATCTAAATGGCTCGACATCATACCGGCCGTGGCCCAAGAAGTCGCCAGGCTTGGTGTAACCGTCAGCTATCCGAAAGTTTTTTTGCAACCTGAAGAAAAATTCGAGTGTGCCGGCCTGGTTGCCCAAAATTACTTTATCTTTCCAAACGGCAGGGTTTATCGGTGCCCCCTCTGTGAGGACCACCCCATCCACAGTCTGGTGTTTAAAGACAATATACTGTGTGAGACTGAGGGCCTCAATGAGAGCGATTTGTTTAAGCTAAATATTGCAGAGGGCTGCGTGATGAACAAACTGATCCAGCCTCAAAATTTAAGCTATACAACCGATGGCGTGCCGGAATATAAAATTGCGTGTTGTCTGCTCAAAGAAGAGGTTTCCGCAAACAGATGACAGAGGACAGTCAACAGAGGGCAGAAAACAGATGACAGTCTGCAGATTATAAAGAAGTGATTCCTCTTCCGGCTTTTCCATCTGTCTTCTGACTTCTGTTTTCTGACATCTGAGAAAGATTATGCCCACCATTCGCCAGAAGATAATTGCCTTTTTAAGTGAAGCGGATATGAGTGCCCGGGAGATTTCCGGGGAAGTGGGAATTTCTGAAAAAGAGGTTTATGCGCATTTATCTCACATCGCCCGTTCGGTTGCCTCGCAAAACAAAAAAATCGTAATTATGCCTGCAAGCTGCCTGGCGTGCGGTTTTGTGTTCGAAGATCGTAAGCGCTTTACCCGTCCCGGGCGCTGCCCCCAATGTAAAAAATCTCACATCCAGAGCCCGCGATTCCGAATTTCTTAAATTAGTCCCTATTTTTTTCGTTCTAGAAAGGAGCTTCTTGTCATTCCCGCTCCGATCGAATCGTATAAAATCGTTTTGGCGTGTTTTAATTTTTCAAGGTTTTGATTTACGGGATATCCCTGGATACGATCCGGTTCCAGCGCGCCCCGCCGGAGGTCATACGGCAGTCTTTGCATACAAACCACTGAGCAGTTTCCGCGGACGTGAATATTGGTTACCATTTTATTGGCGACAACCTCAGCGACGTCATTTTTTAAATCGGTTTGGCCGTTGTTAAGAACCTGTTCAAGGGTTAGCGGGATCATGGCAAAATTGGCCTGATGTTCAATGAGAAGGTCAATGTCATCCATGGACAAGTTGTTGGGGGACATTAATGCATGCAAATGATATTTGGCACCGCGGGTGGCGTGAAGAAATACGCCTTTCCCATTCATCTTGCCGAACATATCTGCTCTGACTGTAAACGGCGCGACTTCTATATAATGGGCGAAACAGCCATGCGTTCGCGTGAGCGTGTCAATGATACCCCACTCGGGTCTGTGGTTGTAAGGTGCTTTACCCTCGTGTAATGAGAGCACAACGCTATGATCAGGAGCGAGATAGACAGCAGCAATGCATTTGTATTTACCGGAAGTCACATAGGCGTTGGCGATTTTCGCTACCGGATCCGGACGCGGATCCAGGGTCATAATATCAAACGCAAAGCAATTGACATGTTGATTATAAAACGCGAGTGCATCGCGAAAGCGTTTGAATGTCCCCTTCGCCGTTTCCTCGGGGTAATGTTGCTCAACGAGGTGATGTTGGACCCTGACGGCAGTTGCCGGAACCCGATGCTCGAGTTTGCCCAGTTGATTGTCGATAATGATACCGTCGATTTCACCGGGGCTTTTAATTTTTAGCAGCTCATTTGCAATGCTGCGTGCAAAGTCCTCACCGGCATTGAATTTTGTGTTTGCGGTTATGCCGCCGGACGTGGCGCGTGATACAGGCGCTTTGGTTTCAAGTACGGTAGCCAGGGCATCATCACCAAAGATAATATTGGCGGTGTCATCCGGCGGGAAGGCTTTGGCCCGATGCGGGTTCTCCGCACCGACGATGATTGACAGATCCCCCGGCTTCAGGATGTCGGCCAGCGACATCATAAACACAAGCTCGACAGACACATTAAAGCCCGGGCAGCCGGCGTATAAATCGAGCACGAGCGCATCCGGACAATCGTTTTGCACGAGTTTAAATGGATATCGGATAAGGGGTCCATGGTCGAATCTATCTTCACCGATATTTGTGGCCCCGATGATCAGCTTGATTCGTCCAGGATCAATATCGGCTGTCCGCATCAGATCCTGCATGGCCGCGACGCCGATGCGTTCATCTGGCGGTGCCACCATCCGTGTACGCACGCCGATGCGCGCCTCGATGGTTTTATTGTTGACCGGGATTCCGCCCTTAAACGTCATTCCTTTGTTTTCATAGATCGTGTTGTCTACCAGATTGCCCCCGTTCCAGGCCCCCTGAGCAATTATTTCTAAAACCGTATCCGCCATCAGGTCTATCTCCTCTCAGGAAAAGTGACTAAAGTGAGCTAAAATGCCTTGAGCTATAGATCTTGGCCTCACGCTAAGGCGCAAAGACGCAAAGTTTTTTTATTATTTTGACTATCATTCTTTGCGCCTTAGCGTCTTTGCGTGAGCAATAATATTATAATGGACCGATTCCGCTTCTAGACGTTAAATCGAAACTGGATAACATCTCCATCCTGCACCGGGTAAGATTTGCCTTCCAATCTCACGGTTCCCCGCTTTTTGGCTTCGGCATAACTGCCCGCCGCCATCAAGTCTTGAAAAGGAATCACCTCGGCCCGGATAAACCCTCTTTTCATGTCGGAATGAATGACGTCTGCCGCTTCCAGGGCCGGGGTTTTCTTCTTAATGGTCCATGCGCGGACTTCTTTACTGATAACGGTAAAAAAAGATATCAATTCTAAAAGTGAATAGGATTCCTGAACGACTCGATCCACGGCGGATGCCGGAATACTGAATTCATCCAGAAATTCTGCGGCTTCGTCAGGAGGCATTTGGGCGAGTTCCGCTTCCAACTTACCCCGGACCACCAGACAGGCTTCGCTGGAGGTGAGTTCTTTGAAATCCGGCAGGCCGTCATCATCGTCTTCGTTGTTAAACAGAACCAGAACAGGCTTGGCGCTTAAAAATGTAAACCCTCTGAGTTTGGGGGCCGATGCCAGATCCGGTTTCTTCCGCAATGGGATTTCATCTTCGAGGCAAAGGCGGCATGCCATCAATAATTCGTGTTCTTCGGCGTCCATTTTTTTGCCTCGCTTGTGATCCATTTCGATGCGTTCGATGCGTTTTTCAACCACCACCAGATCCGAAAGAATGAATTCCTGATCGAGCTTGATGAAATCTTCTGCCGGTGTTGATTTTTCAAAACCGTAAGCCGCATGGTTGCGAACAACATGCAGCAGGGCATCACAATTTCGTACCGAAGTCCAGATACTCTGGTCTTTGAGGCTGTCTTTTCTGAAACCGGGCAGAAAATACTCCACCTGGGCATAGGTGGTTTTCATGGGCCGGTACATCTGGCTGAGGGCGTCAACGCGGTCATCCGGAACCCGGATGACCGCGATACGGTCTTCGCCCCTGTGTTCCGCGCCCCGCCTGTTTTTGGTTAAGGCATCAAATATTGTAGATTTGCCGGAACGCGGCAGGCCAATGATTCCCAGTTTCATATATCGGCCTCAAAAAAATTTCAGATCGTTTTGTTTTATTTAAAGAGGGTTGGCGCCAAAAGACAAAACCGAAAACCCGGTCAGGACAAACCTTCTGAGAGTGCCATAAGATCTACCATCACTACCGGATATGAATCAAATAAAAATTAAATTAATCTTTGCCAGCATCTGTGAGCAGGTCTTGGGCGGTGCGGATAGGTGGATGTTTACAGGGCAGCGAATGCGAGTTCTGATGCGTGTTGATGGCGTTTCAAATTCAGCTTGATGTTTCATTTTCGGGGGATGCGTCCCCCGGTGTTAATTGGCGGCGAAACGGATTGTTAAATATCAGTACGGTCACAATCGGAAGCACAAGTGCCATAGCGCTGGTCGTTATCATCAACATCCCCAGTTCGCCGTATTGCCCCCGCGGGATCGTAAAGATTTTGTTTAAATAATTGGTTCCGAGGCTGCTGGCGGAAAGCGCCAGATTGGTGAAGGCCGCCATAACTGCAAAATAGGTGGCTTTTTTGTCGCGGGGTGCTTCTTTTGCGATCCAAGCGAGCATGGGAATCATGGCGACCTGCCCCAGTGGCGAATCTGCCATGGTGTCGATGATGGCTATAGTGCGGGCGCCAAAGCCAAAATGAGCATCGGTCCAAACATGCAAACCATAATACATGCCAATGAACGGCAAAATCATGATCGTACTGTAGACCGATAAAAAAACAATCAGATAAGGCACCGGATGGCGTCCCATCCAGCTGCGCAGGGCAAACATGCCGACGATGGCCAGCAGAGAGGAAATCTGCCGCAAGGTGCCGAAAAAAGCCTCATCAAAGCCCAATACGTCGATTTGCCACCAGCTGGCACCGGGGCCGAATGAAGGCATGGCCCGGAAGACAAAAATGATAACGGCAATGCCGATGATTTCGCGACGCTTGAGAGGAGGCATATCCTGCAGCAGCTGGTGCATCAGATATGCGATTATTCCCAAGGAGCCCGCAAAGATGATCTCTTTTTTTAATTGCAGCTCCGAGAGCCCCAGCAGCAGGGTCATGATCACAAATAGTCCGCTGCCGCCCAGAATATACCAGTTGGGAGACGTGCGGGTGTCATGAGCCTGCAGCATTTTATCGATTTCTGCTGTTGAAAATCCTTCTTGGCGCAGTCGAAGGCGGCGAAGCCGGGTTAACCAGCCGCCGAGAGTCACACCTAAAACAGAGATGAGGGGTATGACCAGAGAACACGAATACATCACCTCATATGAGAGTATTTTCGCCAGCCAGCCGCCCAATCCCGCCACCAGGGCACTGCCGCCGATTATCGCAATGCGTCCCAGAGTTTGCATGGTGACATGCATACGCTGCAGTGTTTGATCCGCTATGGGAGAACCCTCTTCATCGACAGCGGGCACGGCTTCGACGGTCATGGCGTCCGCCACAACATCCTGCATAACAAATCCCACCGGGGACAGCAGCACCGAAATGATGTACCAGATATCTACCGGCAAAAACGTTCCCATCCACTGAGTATGCCCGGTCAATCCCACCATAATCAGCAAACTGAGCGCCATCAGTGTTGCCCCGAAATAGACAAACCCGGCCTTATGGCGCCAGAACAGATCGACCAGATGACCCAGCGGCATCTTTAAAGCCCACGGCAGCCCAGCCCAAAATGCCAGGCCGGCTAAAAATGCGGCTGATAATCCCAGTTGCTCTTTGACAAAGAAAGATTCGATGATGCCCGTAAAGCCGGCAACACCGGCTGCCAGATACACCATCAGTGGTGGCAAATAGCTCCAGCGCATTTCGCGGATGATGCCAAAAAAATCGCACGTAATCCAGGCCCAGAATCGGTGGGCTGTCGTGATGTTTTGAGTGTGAGCGGGCGGTTTGACAGTCATGGTCCCCTTCTGTCGTATATGGCAAGACGGAGTGCGATTTTAATTGCTTCTGTCAAGACGATTGCAGTCTACGGGCGGCTCCTTTTTAATTCAGTCATGTCCGGCAGAGAAATATCGCCTTCCGAAGCAAAGGGCAGCACCTCGGGAAATGCGCCTGCCCCGAGGCGCAGTTTTCCTTTGATATGATATCGCAGTTGTTGTTGGCTGGATAGATCGGCAGTGCTTTTTATGATGTCAATTATCGATGCATAAATTCGCATCGGCAGGAGCGTTGTCCCATAGGACGGTATTTCAACATCAGCGCCGGAGACACCGATGGCAAACGGCTGGCCGTTAATTTCGAGCTCACACTCGAGGCCTTTGATTTGAAGGGCCGTATCATTGGTATTAAACACCCGCAGCTGAACCTCAAAGACGCTTTCAAGGACATTGAAATCAGCAACCCGAATGGAGGCGAGTTTGACCCGCGGCGGCTCCAGGCGTTTTCCCACGCCGGCACATCCATACATGCCGAATAAAAACACAGCGGCTGCAATAGCAAAGCGGGTTCGTCTAAACGGAGGCATATTACACTCCCAGACAGGTGTCAGATAACAGAGGTCAGAAGACATAAAACAGTCTTTCCTTTGTTCTCTGTCATCTGTTTTCTGTTGCCTGTTTTCTGTTTTTTACTGTCCCAGAATGCCTTTCAAAACGCCCTTGGCGCTTTCTTCAAGGCCTTTCTTGTCCAATATGGTTTTCCCTTTGTCGGTGCCCAAAATCTTGTCTTCAAGCTCTTTTTTGGCCATGCCGGCAAGGTCGGGTGCAAACTGAGGCTTTGAAAATGTACCCGAAACCAGTACGGGAACCATGAGTCCGGAACGCTCTCTCTCATCGCCCTGGCCTTTGATCGATGCAACCACCTTCGGCTCCACACGGAAGTCCAAGGTTTCTTTGACAAGATTGGCCTCTCCGGCCGCAATAACCCGAATAAGCGGTGACTTCAGTTGGGTCTCAGGGGTATGCACCAGGCCTTTGTTGATGCTGAAGGGGGCATTTAATTCCGCAAAATCGGTTCGCGGTCGTTGCGTCGGTTTTTGTTCCAGACCAAAGGCCGCTTTAACATTGCGCACCATTCCGGCCAGATCGATCCCGATGATGGCGCCATCGTTGAATCGAACCTGCCCGTTACCGTTCAATGTTTTTTTTATCATGGCGGCATCCTCACCGGACATGCTCAGTTCGAACTTCGCATTGGTGACGCCTTCCAATATGTCTTTTTCCAGAACATCCTTAAGCAGGGGACCGGCCTGGATATTTTCGATGTTAAGATTGACGCTGCTTTGAGGGGTATTGGCCTGCACATTAAAATTACCTTTGCCGGATACATTTCCCTGATACATGGCCAATTTTAGGGGATCAAGATCGAATACGCCATTTCTGGCTTTGATTTGCAACACGAGATCCTGGATTTTGGCTTTATTGGCAACAAGCTGTCCGATCTGCACCCGGCCATCCAAGATGAGTCTTCGCAGAAGGGTGTAATCGGTTGGTTTCTTTGAGGTCGGTTTTTCAGCAGCCGGCTTTTTCTCGGATTTGGGGGGCAGATAACGGTCCACATTAATCCGGTCCAACTTCAGATCAAATGCCAGATTTGGTTTTGAATATTCAGTGGCGTTCAGCGAAAAATTCAGCGTCGATTCGTCCAGGTTGAGAATTCCGTTCGTTACGGAGGCTCTGGATGTATCGCCTTTGATATTTGCTTTGAGCGCAACCCGTTCCAGCACCTTCGGGTCGGAAGTGTTAACGGGAAATTTCTGGCCCAGCGCGGCCATTAATTGTCGCGGGGAGAATTCCTTGATCTCGACTGCCATCTCGATGCCCGGTTTTGAAGCCGGATTCTTTACACTGCCCTTGAGCTGCAAGGCCAGCTGTTTGAAAGCGTTGAGGTCAATATCTACCGGTATGGTTGCTTGCTTGAAATCTTTGCCGACCGGCCCGACGGTCCCATCGACCGACAGCGGCTGATTGTCCAGCATGGCTGAAAATGAAAGTCTGACCGGACGCTCCAGGGAGACGTCCTGTAAGCTCAAGCTAACCGCTGTGATTTCTTTACGAGCAGCAGTTGTGTGGTCAATCCAAATAACCGATCCATTTTTGATTGATAACTCGCCGACGGTCAGGTCTTTAATCGGTAGTCCGGCTTCAGCAGCCGGTGCTTTAGACGCTTTGGTCGTCTTTTCAGCCGTTGCTTTTTCCCGGGCATCATCGGGCAGGGCCCAGTTAACCTTCCCGCTCTTGTTCCTGATTAAAGTAATCTTGGGTTCATCCAAGATAAAGCGTTTGAGCTGTATGTCTTTGGAGAGCAGTGGCAACAGCTTTACCCGGATCTCAAAGGATTTGACCGCGACAAAATCTTTTTCGGCAAATCCGGATGTGTTTCCCAGGTGCGCCTCGGAGAGGGAGACACCGATCCACGGGAAAAGCGACAGGCTCAGGTCGTCTCCGATCTTAAATGGTCTACCGGCCTTTTCGGAAACGAACGCTTCAATTTCAGGTTTGTAATCCTGGATGTCAATAAATGCCGGCGCAATTAACAATACGGCGATAACCACCGCCACCAGGCTGACACAGATTATTAACCCCCACTTGATCCCCTTTTTCATCGTTTGCCTCCTTTATCGTAGATAGAAGGAAATTTATTTTAGCTAACGTTCGTTATTTCTGTTTTTTAGCTGCCAGGGCTTGTTGCAGTTTGTCCCCCAGGGCGCCCAGTGATGATTGATCCTCTTTAATCCAGGGATCCCCTTCGGCGTCCCGGATGCTCAAAGAAATCCGTCGATTGGAAAGATCCATTTCCTTTACCAGCACAAATACGTTTTCACCGGGAGTTACAACTTCCTCCGGTTTCAAGATCCGTTGCCGGTAGCTCATTTCACTGATGTGAACCAAACCTTCAATGCCGGGTGCAATCTCAATGAAGGCACCGAATTTTGCACACCGTGTGACCGTTCCCTCGACTTTATCGCCAACCTTAAATTGGTCGCCCGCACTTAACCACGGGTCTTCGGTCGCCTGTTTAATGGAAAGCGAAATTTTAACCTCGTCTGATGGCCCACCTTTCTCGATTTCGATTACCCTGACGCGTACCGAATCACCGACGGAAACAGCTGTTTGGGGGTCCTCGACCCGGGACCAGCTGAGTTCGGACACATGCACCAGGCCATCGACACCGGGGTGAATTGCAACAAAAACACCATAAGGCATCAGCTTGGTAACCCGCCCATCCATTACGCTATTGATCTGCAGCCCGGCATAAAATTGGGTTTTGGATTTTTCCAGTTCCCGGCTCAATAGCGCCCGTCGTGAAACCACCACGTTTTTATCGCGGGCATCCACCTGACGAATTAAAAATTGACAGGTTTGACCCACATAATCTTCCAGATTTTCCACGAAATTTATATCGATCTGGCTTGCCGGACAGAATGCCTTCCGACCCATAACTTCAACGCGCAGCCCGCCCTTGCATGTTTCCAGGATCTTGCCCTCTAAAGGGACGGCGTTTTCGTAAGCCTCTTTTAGCAGCGCAAAACTGCCGATGCCTGAAAGGGCGTTGGAAAGTTTGATTTCATCTTCCTTAAGTTCAACGATATATAATTCAACAAGGTCCCCTTCTTCGTAATTCATCTGGTTGTTTTCGTCCAGCAGCTCGGCCCGTTCAACAACACCGTCAATTTTGCTGCCGATATCCACAAAAACGGTGTCCTGGCCGATGGAAATAATTTTTCCCCGAACCTTGCTGCCGACCTGCAAATCGGTTGTGTCATTGGGGCTATAGGAATTCAGAAGTGTGGCAAAGTCTGTTTCGGGATTTGCACCGGTTTCATCATCTGGCATATCGTAACTCCTTGTAGAAAATGAGATCTTGAGTCTAAATTAACAATCAAGACGGCCGGTAGCAAGAAATTTATCGGGCATTGTGGCCGTCTGGCTTGTATATGCCGGCCGGCGAAGATCCATGTCGGACATAAATGATATTTTTAATGGCCTCAGCCTGTATGGAACCTATTGACTTTTTGAATAATTTCGCTGAAAATAACCGTTTGCAAATCTGAATTTAACGGTTGCCGGATTTGGGATGATGCAATGCCAGTAAAATTTGAGTTTATATGCCAGAGGTAACTTTCTTATGGTGCAGCGCGGATATTTAATGGAAAGCGATGAAGAATCTGTTCGTCTTGATATGAAAACGGACGGCGCGGTCGTTGAAAAACAGGCGCTTTGGGCCGGCATTAAACCGGGCATGCGCGTCGCCGATATGGGGTGCGGAGTCGGCAAAACCACGTTTCACCTCAATAAGCTGATCGGCCCCAAAGGATCGGCAGTGGGGGTAGATGTGGCCCCCCAGCGAATCGAATATGCGAATCGGCATTATAAACACGAGGGAATTGAATACGTCGGCAAAGATATCCGCAAGCCGATGGATGACCTCGGCGTCTTCGATTTTATATGGGTACGTTTTGTTCTCGAGTACTATCGCCAAGAAAGTTTCGACATTGTCAAAAATGTTTCCAGAGTCCTCAAACCCGGCGGTATTTTGTGTCTGATTGATTTGGATTGTAATTGTTTGCGCCATTTCGGGCTTTCCCAAAGACTTGAGACGGTTTTAACCAACGTGATGCAGAAATTGGAGGATGATTTTAATTTCGATCCCTATGCCGGAATAAAATTGTATTCATACCTTTATGATTTAGGTTACCAGGACATCGATGTGGATGTCACCACGCACAACTTGATTTTTGGCGAATTAAATGAGGTCGATAATTTCAACTTTACCAAGAAAGTGGAAATCGCGGCCAAGAATTCGGGTTACCGCTTCGATGGGTATGAAGATGGGTATGAAGGTTTTTTAAAAGAGTTTGAAGATTATTTTTCCGGTCTGAGAAGATTTACGTATACGCCTTTAATTTCCTGCCGGGGAATCAAAACCCCTGCTAAATAAATCGGAGCAGCCTGTTAAGATAACGGAAGTATTCATCCGAACTTTGCACGCGGCATACCCACAGGTTATACAACTTCTCATAGACAATGAGTTGCGCATCGACGAAGTCCGCGGGATAAAGAAGAACGGCCATTTCTTTTCGCTGGAATCGTTGGGATAACAATGAAAAACTTGTATTGAGTATGCTGGCGGTCAGTTCCTTTGGATCCAGTACGAACACCTTAATGCAATTCGTCAGATCAGATAGGTTCAAACCCACATCCGACAGTACGGCCGTAATAATGGCTTTCAAGTCGCCATTTTTTTTCAAGGCGTAAAAATGCCTTTCCCTTGTAAGGCCCACCCGCCGATATTCCCCGGCGAGACTATCGCAGTCAATTTTATCCGATTTAAGATCCAGGGCGTCCAACATAAGCCCTCCGGAGTTGTGCTCATAGAAATCTTCAAGTTCTTGAAGGTCTTCGGGTCGGGTGGCAGAAATTTCCCAGCTTTCCGGCAGGGTCGACACGTGTCTGGATGTGTTCTGATAGTGATAGTATGCGAACTGATCAATTGAACATTCTTTTGGATCATTTATGCTTTTGGTGGCGCCGCCAAAAACCCGGCTCGGGAACTTGTTGCTCGATCGGTAATAGCAGATCACATAATCCATGTGGAGCGAATAAAGGCGGTTGGAATCATTGAGCATACGACCGATCTGGTCGAGCACAACCAGTCCGGCTTTATTGCGGGAAGATTTCCGCGCGGCATGATGCTGAATCAACCAGGTGTTTTCATAAAAACGAATCATGGCCATGTGGCCGAGAATACGACCTTTGTCCTGATATATGAAATGTCTGGCGATGTGAGGATTGTTGCGGTACAGTCGTTCATAGGTCTTTTTTATTTTGTCTTTGTTTTTCTGAATAAACGCGTATTTGTCCGGATAGATAAATCCGGTGTCAAAGAAGAAATTCCATAGTTCATCCAGATTGACGTTGTTGCAGATATAAGAATTTCTATCTTTGGCCTGATCGAGTAACGCAACCAGCTTGACATGATCCTGAACATCCATATCCAGCAGCGCCAGACCGCATTTTATCCTTCGGTCGCCTTTAGCGGTATTCCATTCTTTTTGATAGACGACCTGTGCACGGCACTGGAACCGGAAACTGTTGGCAAAGCTCAGTTCGATCTTCGGCAGGATCAAACCCGGTAAAAGCACGGCGTTGTGTTCATCTTCTTCCACCGAAAATCCGGAAGCGGACAAGTCGATCGCCTTAAGATCAAATATCTTTTGGGTAAACGGGTGTCTGAAAATAATATTCGGCGAGGGTGTTAATTCATATCGATGGCTGCGAAACTCTTTGTGCTTGAACCTTTGAATCTCAAGCTTGAGCGGTTTTAGAATATAGGTACCGGTATTCTGCCAGATCGATTGTCGAATGATTTTACATTCGCCGCTGTAATACGTTTCCCCTGCATCAGATAATATAAGATTTACCGGGGATTCCGGATTTATCCACCCAAAGGTTTGAGGAGGCGTGGTTTTGAGCTCGACTTTAAATGAACCGGCGTTAAAATCCAGCAGGGTGCCAGAGAAAAGAGAGCTGCTTTGTATCAACTGCGCCGCTATGTTTGTGCAGGCGTGCCGCATCGCCGATCTGGCGCTAATTTCATAACCATTATCCGGCAGAAGCAGGCTGATGGTTTCTTTTTCCATGCGGATGACTTCCGGCTCCACCATAATCAGTTTTTGGCCGTCTGGAATCAGAATGTTTTTAAATTCGTAAAGTTTTAATACCTGCAGGATGTCTTTTTTTTCGGGCCACAGACAGTCCAGTAGCTCTCCGAGACACGGTTGCGGTTTGGCGAATAAGGTAAGCGTTTTGTTGTAATTGCGGTGTTTAAGAATAATAAGGAGGGTGTCATCCTTGAAGTTGATATAGTTAATTTTATTGACGAGTTGGTCTTTATGGACCGCTTTTCCTTCATCCGGACCCCGGTCCTGCTCTTTTCGTCGTGTTACCTCATAGATGTCCCTCTTTTCTTTTTTGGAGATTTGGGTCTCGACATCTAATGAGAGCGGGGTGCTGGTTCTTTGCGGGTCGCTGATTTCAGTGCTGGGCGTGATGAGCTTCAGGTTCTTTTTCGCGGTTTCCATGTCCTCCATCCTTTTCACAAATCGAAATCAAGCGTGAGATATCCCCCCCAGATCTGTCTATCTCACTTTATCGATTTGGTACGCCTCCGAATTAAGGTCCGCTGTCGGTTTACCATTTTTTAGCTTTGCGTCATGTACCCCCCCTACCTCAAGACCCAATGAGCCTGTAGCATATAAAAATATTGCATACAAGCTGAATTTTCAAAAAAGAAAAATTATTTTTTTAAATTTCATTTAGTTATTGATGGTTGACTCTGAAGAATAAAGTTAACTATAGCGCGAAAAATAAGATTGTAAAGAATTAAATCAAAGATTGAGGGCGACATCTCCCAACCCTACTATATATGGTAGTTTTCAGACGATGATCCCTAAAATGATAATTTTCAGGATACCAAAAGTTATAAAAATTCTCGGCCACGGAGTACTGCAGTGATGGAGTATTGGCGTGTTGGAAAAAATGGTATCAATTCCTTAACCATCACTCCAGTACTTCAGTGCTCCAAATTTTGTTTATTGGATACGTGGAATCTTTGATCCGGATTTTTTCATAAACGCTTGCGAATTTGGCCCTGCAGGCTTATATTTTAACGAATTGTACAGGCATTTGAAAGGAGCCGATTGTTATGGGAAATAAGATTCGAACCACGATCCTATTGGCAGTGATGACTGCTTTAATCATATGGATCGGCCGGGTCTTTGGCGGTCAACAGGGTATGATCATTGCCCTTGTGTTCGCAGCCGGCATGAATTTTTTCAGTTACTGGTATTCGGATAAAATCGTTTTAAAAATGTACCGCGCCAAAGAAGTCAGCCCCCAGCAAGCCCCGGAGGTTCATGAAATGGTCCGGACACTTTGCGGTCGTGCAGGACTTCCAATGCCGAAGCTATTTGTCATTCCCAAGGAAGCGCCGAATGCATTTGCCACCGGACGAAACCCGGAACATGCCGTAGTAGCGGTTACCCAGGGATTGCTGAATATGATGGATCGGGAGGAGGTCATGGGTGTACTGGCGCATGAACTGGCCCATGTAAAAAACCGCGACATTTTAATCGGCAGTATCGCAGCAACCATGGCCGGCGCCATCATGGTTTTAGCGAGCATGGCACGTTTTTCGGCAATTTTCGGCGGAAGAGGTCTCGGCGACAGCAGAGAGGGGGGCGGGGCGATCGGCCTGATTGCCATGTCGATCATGGCGCCATTTGCCGCCATGATTATTCAAATGGCCATATCACGTTCACGCGAATACCTGGCCGATACGACCGGTGCGGGTTTCGCGGGAAATCCGGAGGGACTGGCGCGGGCACTAGAAAAGCTTGGCCGCTATTCGGAAAAAATACCGATGGATGCCAATCCATCGACCGCGCACATGTTTATTGTAAATCCGCTGTCGCGCAGGAGTGTAATGGGTTTGTTTTCGACCCATCCGCCGCTGGAAGAACGTATTGCGCGTCTGCGGGGCGGTTCCAGGCCATCGAGTCCGGTTTCGAAAGCCGTTGAGGACACCCGGGAAGCCAGCGCCAGGGCCATGTGGGACCGGCTTTCAGAATGATGCTGAGGGGCGTTGCGTGCTATCTCACCGCAGAGGCGCAGAGATAAATTTTTCTCTGCGCCTCTGCGGTGAAAACTAGACCTCAACAACACTCCGAGCTACTGCAGCTGGCGGCGTTCTTGCCTTTGATCCAGGTCTGAATGATATAGGCCGCACAGCCCACCCCGGGAGACACGCCAATTGCCTCTGCAGGGCAGTTTTTCGCGCAGGCGCCGCATTCCATGCAGCCGTCTCGGTCATGAATCCGGGCGGTTTTGTTGTGAAGCAAAAATACCCCGTGGGGGCACACAATTTCGCACACGCCGCAACCCACGCAGTCCTTTTCGTTTAGCGTTAAGGTCGTTACATCGGGAAGATATCTAAATGTTTCCATTTCCAAATCCTAAGCCAAACCCGTCAAAGCGAATTGTTATAACCGCAAAGATCACCAAGAACACAAAGACGAAGTGCCTATCCTGCGAAAGCCGACCCCACCCAGGCAACGATGGCCAGCAACAGGGCAGTTGCTTGCAGGGGTATGGCTTTGCGCATTTCTTTTTCCACCCCGGAGGGCGAAGTAAAGGGAGTGGATCCCGTAAAATTCATCGCCAGATATGAACTGATTGCAGTCGTGCACAGGATAAACGCCAGACTCCCCAGCGGGTCAAGATTGCTTCGGAACAGCGCTGCAATCCCGACGCCGCTTAAGATTCCGATAATAGCGCCCTTGAGCGCAAAGGACCTTCCCGGTACCCAGGGCAATAGGACCGGGGTTGTTACCGCACCGGCCAGTATGCCTGCGGCGTAGGCGATTATCAACATAATCCCCCTTGCCCATGCTGCCGACAGAGAAAAAACATGCGTTCCGATGCCCGAGATCAAAAAGGCTGTCAGAAGAATCCACAAGGAGGGCTTTTGCAAATGGGACAGCTCTACCGGAATAAGGACCACCCGATCCCTTATGGTAAACGTAACCTGGCGCATGGATGTTTCGGCCTTCAAGCCGTTGCTCAGAAAATGTTTGATGTCCCTGGCACGGATCGGCCCCCATATTACCTTGAAGCCGCTTTCTTTCTTTACGTGATGGGCGGCTACACCTGTTGCGGCCAGTTGCGGTAAAATCAGCTCGTTATGGGTTACCACCTTTTCTAATTCAGAGCGTTTGACGCGGCGAACGACTTCATCGGTTGAAAACAGGTCCTTTCCAGCGGCACACCAAACATTGATACCGCGGGTGTCCAGTACCAGGATCCAGGCGCTTATTGCTGTAAGCGCTTGGCGTAAAATATCAAATGAAAGTTTATAGTTTGCCGTGACCAGAACCGGTGCCCTGGAATCTGGAGCCCCAACACAATATAGTCCGGGCGCAATTTTATATTGGTTGCGGTTTAAGCCCAGCCGCACCCTGAGCGCGCCGGCATGGTCCGGCCATTTTAACGCGGTTTTTACACGGGGCACCGGTCCGACAGGCGTCTCAACGAATTCTTCTACGAAGTCAAGCAGGGCGAATCCCGGTTTTTCAAATTCATGGCTTGCAGGGCCCGGCGGAGACCCGCAGCATACTTCATCCTGTAAAGAACCGGCGGTAATTGGTGCCGGAGCAATTTGTATCCCCGGCGGCTGCCCATCCGGTCTCTCACAGCATCCGGCATTTTGTGGAAATTTTTCGTTCATTGCAATTGTTTGGGTTTATCGTAAATATACGATATACGATCTGCTGAGTAACGTCAAGTGCAAACCACCACCCCGGGCAATATTCTTTCAACTAGATGCGAAATCCCGCTTTACTTAGCGGGCGGTTGGGAGTTTGAAACCACCTTTAATGGATGGTCCGCTCTGAAGGCAAACTGCTATTTTTTGCAGCGGCAGGATTTCTGGCTAAGGCATACGCTGCAGCGATCGTCGCTGCATAGCTGACATGAATAGCAATCTTTACAGGAATGTTTGTGGGTCCCTTCCTTGGGTGGCTCGGGGACATAAACTTTTCCTTTTAATCCGCGAACAGTGGTAAAGGGCATCATATACCTTTTTGGTACGGTAAATTTTTAAAACCTAAAAAGTCAGCAATTCTTAGTGCATAAGGTAAGAATGGAATTGGCGATTTCAACCGGCGGGCTCATTTCAGTACCAAACCATTTAAAAGCCGGTTTTGCCTTTGGAATGCTTATACATGGTCTGCTTTGAACTGGCAGACCGATAGCCTTTAGATTTGCTGGGGCGGGCTATGGCTTTAGGCTTCTCAACGCCATCGGCAAAAAAGCCACTCATAATAGCGGAAAGCTGATTTCGAAGCACGGAATAGGAATAATGTTGCGCGGCAATGGTATAGTTGCCGTTGACCATTTTTCTTCTTCGTTTAGAAGATTCTAGAATATCGATTACACTTTGAACTGTTTTCTTGGAAAGAAAACCATCCATCACTGCCAAATCAAAACCTAAAGGCTCAATGTCCCGCACAAAGGTGGCGTAGCGGTTGATCAGCAACGGTTTTTTAAAATAAATGGCCTCCAGAAACGCATTGCCGAATCCCTCATAAAGGCTCGGGTAGGTAATGAAGTCCGCATAAGGATAAACATCCCACAGAGAATATTTGCGCCCCTTGTCGCCGTTTCCGTTCCACGGATCCGCAATGTGAATCGAAACCAGGCGCAGATCTACGCCGTGCTCACAGGCATAGTCTTTAAGCCATTCTGCATATTCCAAGCCTTCATCCCCGGCTTCGTGTGATATGACCAGCTTGTTGCGATCATTTTTAAGTTCTTTAACCAGTTCAATGGCAAACTCGATGCCTTTGCGTTGAATAATGCGGGTCGGCTGCAAAATCATCCGGTCATCGGGCGCCAGACCCATGGATTGACGAAAGACCGCCGTTCGTCGTCGGCTTACTTTAGGAGGGTTTTCGAAATCCAGAACATTCGGAATAATCGTCGATGCAATTCCGGTGCGATGGGCCAATTGTTCCTGGGCGGCCGAGTTGATCACCACGTGCCGGATGTTATTGAGATTTGGCGGAAACGCCATTCGGATATAGTCGCTGACGGCATTGACCGAAAAACGAACCCTTTCCCAGTAAAAATCGTGATGGTGCGCAATGCTGGGCAGCTGCGTTTCCGCAATGGTTTCGGTTAAGGCCAGACCCAGCGGTACATGCAGTGGAATCGTGAGCGCATTTTCGGCGATCAGCAGATCGATGTCGAATCGCTTGATAAATTCGTGGAGTTTCAGCTTTAGATGCGATCGCACCTCATGGATGGCCTGGGTAACGGGTTGCTTGCGGCCTTTTTGACCGAATACCCGCGTATTGATCCATTGATTCTGCTCGGTTTGAAAATGGGCTTCGGGAACCAGAAAGCTTTCATCGGGTTTGCGGTCCAAAACTCCGGCGAACCAGAAGCAGCGATGTCCACTTTTCTGGAGAACATCCGCCCATTTACTGGATTCGAGGGATACACCGTCGGTGCCTGAAAACCGTGTAGAGACAAATCCGATATTTTTGCGCATTCGAAAAAAATCCGTTCAGCAGTGGCTTCAAAACGTTAGCAAACTACATTTAAAAAAAGCATCTGTTTCTCAAATTTTTATCGGTTTGTAAATACTTTTTATCAAAAAAATAACGGTTGTGAAATGCCCGCACACACTGAAAATAGGATACCACATGGTTCCGCTGATATACAATATATAGTGGCAAGTCAAGCGCAAATGTATAATTTGTTGTGGTTTGTAATCGCTCACCGATTCGAGCCAAAAAGAGAGACCGCGAAAGCCGCTGGGGCTTTTATAGCATATGTCGGGTCCCGCTTTGGCGCCGTTCGGGTATAACCCGATCCAACATGCTGCCGATTACCGCACATTCCAGGCCGAACGGCAGATATCCGGCATATCCCAGAAGCGGCATTTCAAAGATCAGATAGCGGTGGACAAAAGGTATGCTGTACTTCCATTTGGCCAGACTGTAATAATTCCACATTTCCCAGAATACCCCGCAAATGATCGCGGCCGAAGCAGCTGCCACCAGTGCGCTCCAATCGCCCGCCGCCAGCTCGGATAAGACGTGATGCTCGCCCATCAAGGTTTGTAAGGATAGAATAATCAGCAACGGAGACACCCACAGCAGTGGAAAGAGAACATTTGGCCAGATGCCAATGCCCGCCAAACCCGATGCGGATGAAACCAGCGTCAGAGCTGCCAGGATTTTCGGATGGGCAATCCGATACGCACTAAAATTTTCAAATCTTTTCCGAAGCGAGTCAGTCGCTAAAATCAGGTCGCGAATGCCCAAAACCGCCGGCAGCACGGTTGAAAAGGGTAACGTCGCATACCAGAAATATTCCCACGAGCTAAATTCGGGCCCCGTATAAAACCAGTTTTGCACAAAACGGTTTAAATACTCAAAAAACCACCAGAAGGCGGCACTGGTCGGGAAAAGCATCAGAAAATAAACCGGCCGATTCAGCATCATGCATTTTCCGTGATGCCGATGGGAAAGCGCATTGATGACAAGAATAAACGACAGCCACAGGGGGGTAAAGGTGTGAGGCTGCAGAGCGGCAAACCATCCGAAGCGGGTCCATGCCAGAACCCAGGACATGGCGCCGGATACGAGCCCCAGCCATCCCCACCAGGGAAATGATCGGGCGGGCCGGCGTTGAACTTCTTCGTGCGGTTGGCAGGCTTTGATAATGAGTGGTGCCAGGCAGGCAAAAATTAAAAGGGCGTAGGTCGCAAACGCCACCCAAGAGAAGGGCGCATGGCTAACGTAGGTTGTTTTGGGTGGAAATTCTAAATAGCGTGATACCGGATATCCAGCCCAATATACGCCGCCTAAAGGTAGTCCCAGCAGCATGGCTGCCAGAATCAGAAATTTATAAAAGAAGCGCCTGGAACTGGAAATCAATTATTATTTAACCTCTGAACCTTTGAACGTTGAACCCTTGAACCAGGAGATAGACACCTAAAAAAGAAGAATTAACAATGATAAAATCGGTCTGTGCCTTGTGCATTTCTTGCGGAATACAATACTAGGTTTCCGTTTGGAGAGCCTCGGGCAATTCGCACACCTCGGCCGACTTGCGGCTTTCAACATAGTGGGCCGCCGCCAGTGCAGCTGTGCATCCATCTGCCGCCGATATAACGATTTGTCGAAAATATTTCTGTCTGAGATCTCCGATGACATAGATGCCGGGCGCATTGGTCTCACACTTTTCATCGGTGATCACATAGCCGTCGGCATTCATTTTGGTCCCCGCCGGAACCAGCTTATTGTTGGGTTCAAACCCGATGAAAATAAATACGCCGTCTGTCGAAAGTTTGCTCTGTTCCCCGGTTTGTGTATTTTTCAAATCGACTCCACAAACACCATTATCGTTGGCTTTAATTTCGGTCACCACCGAATTCCACAGAATTTCAATTTTGCACTCAGCCTTAACACGTTGCTGTAAAAGTGCACTGGCCCGCAATGCATCCCGTCGATGGACCAGATAGACCTGCTTGGCCAATTTGGCCAGATAGAGGGATTCTTCGGCAGCCGTATCGCCCCCGCCGACGACCACGACGGTTTTATCCCGGAAAAAAAAGCCGTCACAAACCGCACAGTAAGAAACACCTTTACCATAATACGCCTCTTCACCCGGGATGTCGAGTTTGCGCGGGCTGCCGCCGGTAGCCAGTATAACCGCGTGGGCCCGCAGGCTATCGCCGTTGACAAGTTTCACGGTGTGAACATCAAGCCCCGGCACCAGTTCCAGCGCTTCTTGGGCAATGACATCCAGCCCGTAGGATTGCGCATGCTGTGAAAATTTCATGGCCAGGTCAGACCCCCCGATGTACTCATCACCGGGCCAGTTTTCAACCGAATCGGAATTGTTCATTTGGCCACCGGGAACGCCCTGCTCGACAAGTGCCGTTTTTAATGCAGCGCGCATGGCATAAATGCCGGCGGTCAATCCACCCGGACCGCCACCGATAATAACTAAATCGTAAATTTCATCGCCCGGCATATAAAGCCTCCTTTTATGGTTCTGAAATCTAAATGATTTTGCCTAAACGTTGATTTTATACCAGAGGTTAGCTGTCAAGGAAATATTAATTTTGCTTGGTTTAGGCGCTAAACGCGTGTACTAATATAATGTGCGTATACATCATTTACAAGGCCGGAACGCAGTTTGCAAGGCTCGAATCCCAATTGGAAGTTATTCGTTATCCGTAAACGGTTAATCGTTTAAAAAGAAAATTATCGATTCCTGTATATCATCAATCATCAAATTCTAATAACAAATACCCTGTAACGAATAACGATGAATGCGGGTTGCATAATTTGAGGAGCCTCATGAATGTTCTCAATTGAAAGCTTCTATCAAGAATATGAAACCGAATCCACTGGGGTTGTGGTTAACGGTAAAAAATTTAACATTCTGCTGCCCAAATATTTGGATCCCTTTATCAACTTCGTTGATGCGTTTCATGATTTTCCGCTATGGGCCAAAATCTGGAAAGCTTCCTGGGTTTTGTCCGGATATCTGGCCGATATGCCGGTTGAGCCGGGCAAACGGCTTTTAGAAATCGGTGCCGGTGTCGGACTGGTCAGCATTGTAGCGGCGTCATTCGGACACCAAATTACGATGACCGAATACAATCCGGATGCATTAAATTTTGCGCATGCCAATGCGCATCTCAATAATTGTCCAGGCCTTCCAATTCAAAAACTCGACTGGCACCATCCGCAGTTAAAGGGCAAATTTGATACGATTGTGGCTTCTGAAGTCGTCTACAAGCAAGACGATTTTTCTGCTTTGATTCACCTTTTCAGAGCATACCTGCGGCCTCGGGGCCAAATTATTCTCGCTTCTGAGATGAGAAAGACCGGTAAAGATCTATTTGACCTTTTGAAAGCCGATTTCGATATAGAAGTCGAGAAGAAAAGTCTGCGTTCGGAAACCGGCGCAACCCGGATTATGCTGTTCAAGATGAGGTTTCGTAATTTGCATCGAGGGAACAATTAAGATACAATATAAGCAGGAGATAAGAGATGACGCTTAATCCATTCAATGGCAAAGAACGCAGGACATATGTCCGGCTTGAAGCCGCTCTTCCGGTGCGGTTTACGATTTCAGGTAAGGAAATGGGCAAAATTTATACGGCAACCACCAAAAATCTCAGTCACGGTGGACTTTGTCTGGAGGTTCATCAGGATAAAGAAGAAATCATCGATAAACTATCCGCAGATCGCCCTGAACTGGGCATTGACATTGACGCCATGATACCCGGTCAAGCCCCGGCTGCGCCTGCAAAACCTACCTGGGTCAACAGCAGGGTAGATTGGACACGCAAACCCAAGTCAAAAGATCCGGTGCTGTTAATGGGTCTTGAATTTGAGAATTTAACACAGGAGGCCCGCAGGAAGATTCATGATTACCTTGTTGGTGAATTTGTAAAAAGGTATGAGGAACCTGATTAATCGCGATCTCAGGTGATAAAAAAAGAGAGACGCCATTGCTGATATCGTTGGTCGTCTCTCTTTGGGTTTAGAGGGTGAGGTTCTGCCATTCAGATGGCCTGCCATCTTGTTCAATCAACGCTTATGCGGTAAGCGATTTGATCGAGGGCGATCATCTTATGCAGGCCATTGTCCCGGTCCCCCGGGACCGTTTTGGTTTTGACCTAACAGACTATTCGATCTTATCCACCAATCCCCAATCCATGGCCTTTTCGGCGCTAAACCAGGTCGTTTTCTTCTCGAGTTCTTCCCACTTGGTTTTATCTAATTTAGAATTGGCGGTTAGCTTTCCAATGTATCGTTCCCGTAAAAGATGCATCAATTCGTTTTGAGAGCGAATATCCGATGCGGTCTCGCGCCCCGGCCACTTCCAGAGGGCGGCTTCATGAACCATGAAAATCGTACCGGGTGCTGCAAAACGTTCATTGCAGACCGCAAATACCGGCACAGCCGCGCTGGCGATGATTCCGGAGGCGTGTGCCGTGATTCGGAATCCTTTTCGTCGGGCCCGCTCGATTTGATCCGCCAGCGCAAGACCCGAAAAGGCGTCACCGCCGGGGGAATTGATAAACAGGCTGACATCCCGGATTTTGGTATTGTTTTCTAAGACAACCAGATCGTTCCAGAGCCGGGTTACATCGGAAACCGATAGGCCGGAAAAGATCTTAACAAAGGCCCTTTCTTTGGAAATGAAAGACAGCTGGGAAAGGTGGCCTTCCTGATTGGGGACTTCCATCGATTTGTTAATCCGCTCTTCACCATTATCTTGATCAATTTTGACGTTGGTGGGGTTTGTCGCTTCAACTTTTACGACAACCTCCTGGGGGGTCTGGGTTTTTCCGTTTGGCATCGTGGCACAACTCACTAAAAATAAACCCAAAACTGCAGCGATCATCATATTTTTCCACATGGCAGAACCTCCTAATTTTTTTAATTAAAATTGTTGTACCCGTAAATGAAGCAAGATTTGTACCAAATTAATTTATTAGCCGAATCAAAATATATCTGTTTAAAATCAGACGATTAGGCAATTATTTGAAATCAACCTGCAGCCCGTCAACCCGGAATTTTTTTCCGGAGTCAGGGATTTGACATTTGTGAGTCAGTATTGCCCACAATATTTCACGCCCTTGGCAATGTCCTTTAATCGATACCTAACCGGATGAAATTAATGTTTAAATTTCAAGTCTTTAAAAAACTAGCCGATATTACCTTTAATATCTAAAATTCAAGAACCCCATCGCAGTTCAAAACCGGATTGATTTTTGCGGCCAGCGATCATCGCGGCCGATGGGTCACCGACCACCCGCAGAGCGGGTGGCTTAGATTTTTCCGCCATAGGCGGGAAAGTACAAAGGCACGGCAGTGCCTTAATCGGTGCGGGTGGAACCGGGTGCAAAGTCCCGCCGTGGCGGGATTTGAAAACACCCAATCATCTTGAAGGCGCTTTGCACAAAAAGAAGAGGAACCAGCGGGTGACAGCTACAGAAAAAAAGCGGAAAATTTCTGATCTAAATACGGATGTCTGGATCATATCTAAAGGCCGGGATTCTCAATTTGACCTGAGCACGATTGAAACCGGCAAAAATTCAGATGCCGTTAAGGAATATCAAATATCTGATATCGCCTACTACCTGCTAAACCCCAAGCCCATTGAAGTTGAGAAAAGACTCATTGGTTGTGAAATTCACTACCCTCAGCGTACCGCGACGCGAATCATTCAAGGCATTAAACGCCTATTTCCCCGTAGAATTCGCAGGCATTGGAATGGCAACGGCATCCCGCCGGAGGTATTGATATCAAATTTTAAAATGAAGATACCGCCCTTAAAAGATAAAGACCTCGAATCCCACCTGAACACCATTCACGAATCCTTGCGTGCCTATGATGCTGTTTCCAAAAGATTGCCCCAACTTGATCCCTATAAAATCGCTCATATCATCGGCATTTGCCAGGATATCGGCGGAAATTTTTCCTATCTCAAACTCCAGGGCAGCATTGATGACAAACTAAAATATGTGAATAATAATGTTTCAAAAAGGGTCGGTGTCCTTCTTCGAAAGGCCCATATTGCCAGCGGATTGTTTGAAATGCGAGGCTTTGATTTTGGCGCTTATGATTGTAATCGCACCCACCGGCTGATCAGCTATCAAGAAAATGGAAAACGGCGATGCTGCGTATTGAATTCGAATAATAAAGTGGATTTTGTGATAGACGATGTCGAGCTGATCAAATATATGCTCCTGCTGGAACAGTCGCTCAAAGCCGACGCAAACCTCAGAAATGCCTTTGGTCTGTGTATTCGAAACCAGGCCAGCCCTTTTAAATTATTTCTTAACAAGCAGCTTGAAGTTGACTACTCCAAATCCCCGTTTCCAGAAATTTATCGCAATATTTTAAAAGCGAATAACATCGATCCAAAGCAGCAGAACCTGATCAGACCTTCGCTGAATTATTTGCAGATCGGGATCTCCTTCAATTATATGCCGAAGTCCAATGGTGCTGAGGAACAGATGATGACACTGATTTCGGTTCTCCATGATTTAAGAGCGCTTGACGTGCTCAGGAAGAATTTGCCCCGGGTCTATGCTGAAATTAGCAAATACGCAGGTGTATCAGAGGCCGGAAAGTTTTATCTCCTGGATTCAATCGAAGGTATCAACCATGACGAGTGATTACAAAAAGAATGACTACGAGTGGATAAAAGAGTTGCTGGATTATCCGCGGACGCTGGAAGAGCGTCTTAATTTTTTTGAAGATACTTCCGAGATTGCCATTCCCGACGATCCCATTGACAGGGTCATATTCCAGGATAAGGCCAAACGCGCCATACGGAAAATTGCACAAAACCGGGGACACATTCTTATGGTGGGAAGGCCGGGAACCGGTAAATCCATGCTGGCAAATATGTTCAAGGAAGTTTTAGAGCAATCCCTCGGTGATTATTTGCGGCCCCAGGAAGCCATCGTTGCCTATCCGGGCAAAGATAAAAACCATGTGCGCATTGCATATGAATATCCTGAGAAAATAGAGCATTTGCTTGATATGCTTTTGAAGGGTATCGATTTGGCCAGGGATAGTGTCGATGAGTTCAGTCTTGCAGATCAAATCCAATCCTCCCGCAAAGCCAAACAGGCGTTGCTTGTGGCCGCCGTCATCGGGATCGCCGCGGGCATATTTTACCCGGCTGCTTTTGTTGTCGCCGGACTTACCGGAATGGGTGCCATCTTCATGTATATGCAGGAGAACAATCACAAAGCCCAGGAGAAAATTCAAAGGGAATCTTATTCAGACCGCCGCAATGCGGTCAAACATCTGGAGGATATGGTGCCCGACCTTTTATATGATCCCAGAAAAGATAAGGATATAATGGCCAGAATATCTGAACCGGATGCCAGAAACATGAAGGGCGGCTTTCGGCACGATCCATACCAGTCAGGCAATCTTGAAACGCCCTGCCACAAGCGTGCTTACCTGGGCGCCCATGCAAAGTCTCCTATTATTTACATCGACGAATTAAAAACCCTGGTCAAGGTGGGGTATATGGCGGAATTGCTGGAGATTATGCAAAACAAACAATATATCCTTGAGGGCGGCAGAAATACCGGCAGCGGTGCGGCCGACCGATCAGAAAATCATTTAAGGGCCGATAACATCATCGTGGCCTGCTGCAACCATGATACATTGCAGCATCTTCAGGAAGAAGGTGAGGGCGCATTTCTCAGCCGGATCGAAGACAAGGGCGAGATCATTCAAATGGAAAGTGCCGTGCCCGAAACGGCTGAAAATATCCGGCAGGTGGCCCAGTACGTAAAACAGGAAATTATCAACCTGGGCGAAGCGTTTAAGGATTCCTGGGGCGAAGTTATCGCCAATGAAGGCTATGAGAGTGTCAAACAGCGCAGCGAATATATATTCGGCAAAACCCTTCCTGCTGATTTCAAGCTGCAGGAGCGGGAATTCTCCCGAAGTGCTGTTCTTGAAATTATCAAAGAACTCAGATGCCGTTCCGCTGACGGAAAACTGAGCGGCATTTTACGGCCGATAAATGGTATTATTAAATCCGCTGAGTTCGAGACGATTTTTGAAAATCGACGCCAAGTTCAGGCCAGGCATGTCAGAAAAGCGTTAAAGGAGCATTTAAGCCTGGAAGGCGGATTGTCCAAAGAATTCGGCGAGCATAAAAAATATTTAAAGAAATATATCAGTTCGATGACCGATTCCATCGGATATGTCGTCGGTCTGGCGGTCATCTATTCAAAATCCAGCGGCCAGATGGTCGGGCAGCCCCTTCCGATTCATTGCCAGATTAACGTAGGCACCGCGGATAAAGTCGTGGCTCCCGGCAAAATCGGTGATATTGCCAAAGCGGCGGCGCAAAATGTCAGGGCCTCCATTAAAAAGGTGTTGAATAACATTGGTGCTCCCTACGTCGGATATGAAATGTACGTTGACTATATTCAGGCCCACGGGGGTGTCGAAGGCGACAGTGCCTCCGTGGCCATTGATATTGCCCTGATATCCGATTTTGTAAAGCAGCCGGTCAATCAGCGTTACGGTGTCACCGGTTCGCTTACCGGCGACATTATTCTGGCTGTCGGTGGGGTTACCGAAAAAATTCGATCCATTATGGATCCGGCCCTGGGCATGGAAGGCGCTTGCATACCCTGGTTGAACAAACGTGATATCGAACCATTGCTGATAAACGCTGAAAGTGAGTACATCCAAAATGATGACATTCCGGGGATACGAATATATCGGGCTGAAGAAAAAAAGGAGCCGTTTGATATCTATTTTTGCAAGACCAAATATAGTGCGTATAAAATCCTGATGGGACTGCCGAAAGAAGAAGTCGAATCCCGCATGGCCCAAAGAAGCAAAAACGATCTCGAATTCATGCGAAATGCGGAAAATTCTTCCGGCAATCCAGAATCGTCTGACTTGATTTAATTTATGAAATGTCTAATAATATCAGCTAGAGACGGAACTTTTACAATTAAACCGATGCACCTTGAATCTGTTGCACCGGCGAAAAACCCATGTGGTCACCGCTGTTTGGACATCGGGGGCCCAGGGGATAAGGATGCGAATAATGAGGGTAGAATGCCCGGAATGCCTCATCGTTACTGCGGTATCTAACGATTTGATTGTTACCCGGAAGCGGGCATTGGAACTGACGTGTTCCAAATGTAAATCAGACATTCATATACAATTGTCCCTGTCGGTAGCAACTGAACAAGATGAGCCATTTGACGCGGTCTCAGAGGACCGCCTGACACGATTGACTTCTTCGATTTCTGAAACCGAAGAAGACCCCGAAGTATTATCATTAAAAAGCAAAATTTTGCGCAGTCTGGTCGAATTGCCGCCGATGCCGAATATTATTTTAAAAGCACGCGAAATTATCGAAGATCCCCGTACGAGTTTAAAGGATCTATCCGCAGTCATCGAGCACGACCAGGCCATCGTCGCCCGCGTTCTGGCGCTGGCCAATTCCGCCTATTATGGTTTAAGTGGTATGGTGTCATCTATCCAGCATGCTTCCATTTTGCTGGGGCAAAAAACGGTGAGCGAACTGATTACCATTGCAGCCTCATCGCGACTTCTGAGCAAAAAATTAAAGGGTTATCAGTTAGCGCCCGGCGATCTATGGCGGCATTCGCTGGCAGTGGCCCTGGGGTCAAGAATTATCGCCGCGAAAAGAGATGCCAAACTGGATGAAGATGCCTTTATTGCCGGGCTGCTTCACGATGCCGGAAAAATAATACTCGATCCTTACGTACAGGAACGTAAAAAAGAGTTTAAAACGCTTCTAAAAAAGGGGGAACAGGTAAACGTTGAAGCCGAAAAGGAAATATTGGGCTTTGATCACGCCGAGGTGATGTCACGCGCCTCTCGGTTCTGGCGCTATCCTGAAATCCAGTCAACTGCCATACGTTATCATCATTACCCGTTGCGCTCGGATAATAACGAATTGGCGTTTATTGTGCACTTTGCTGATTATGCTGCTAAAAAAGCGGGCTTTCACTCAGAGAATACGACATCACCGTGTGAAATCGACCCGCAAATATTGGACCGCTTGGGATTTCAGGAAAACGAATTAAATGCTATTATTGCTGATATAGCAGGGGACGTAGAAAAGCTCGTCTCGGAATTTCAATAATCCGTCCTCGTCGTTTTAAAATGGATTTAAGGCCGCAGATTTAATCTTCCCCCGCACAAATTCCTAATATTGTCCTTCGTTACTGACTTCTGGTAACTGGCTTTTTCGGAATATCATTCGAATTGATCTTGCCAGTGGTCAGCTGCCGGAAGCCAGCAGCTAGCTGGCAAAAAAGGAATGCCCATGCCCCAATTTGATCTAAACGAATTTTTAAAATTATCTTCGGTGCTCAATTATAACCTGAGTGCCGCATCTTTAAATCGTTACAACGTCATGATGTATATCATCGGCGGGAAAGCCCTGGATCGCGGCGCTTCAAAGGACAGGCAAAAAAAGAGCCTTATAATGGAAGCGTTGGGCTATCTCTTCAGCGCCTATCAGCAGAAAAGACGCCATCTGGGCCCCATGGCGGTACTGCACCCGCTGCGGGCAACGGCGCTATTTGCACGAAATCAAGAGCGCTTGAACGTGGTCAGTCTGTTGAGCATCCTGTTTCATGATATTTTGGAAGATGTCAATGCAAATGATTTTGACACGAAACGGTGGCTGGATATGGAAAACAGGCTTTACAGCCTTCTGGGGCGTTTGAATAAAGAAGATGAATCTAAATTGCTTGACAATATCCTCTCGTTGACTCGAATCAATACAGAATCGTATTATCAATATATCGGCCGATTGCTTGAAGACGCTGACCATTCTCCCCAGCTGGTGCACGTGAAACTGGCCGATCGGCTTGACAACACGCTGGATATGCGAATCGATCTGGAAGATCCGCTGGCAGGGGTAGATTTTTTCAAAAATATTTTTCAGCTGCTGTTTGTCAATAATTATAGCGGATATTTACCCGCAAATGACCATCCGCCCTCTTCGGCTTTAAACGGTGCCCGCAGGCTCTACCAGCTTTTTAAGAATACGGTCTTGTTGTCTTTAATTCGACAGCATAAATCCATCGGCAATGAACGCGCTTTACGAATTTTGTTTGAAGCGGTCTGTGAGGCCAGTTTGCAAGAAGCGCAAAGAACCTTAATCCATTTGATTGGCTACCATTTTAAGGACACGGCCGATCAACGCAAACTGCTGCTTGAAGTCATGGACTATTGTTTCAGCGGCAGAATCGATTTGGTCACCAAGCCTGACCGCCATCAATTGCTCGACGGACTTTTTTCAACTTATTTTGCGCACAGCTCAAAAAAATTGCTCTACAACCAGCTTGATATTTTATATCAAGACAAACCGCTGATGATCCAGGCCTCCATTGCCTTTGTGGTGATATTTTTACATTTCTTAAATGATTCCAAATACTATGTGCGGGGAATCAGTTCTGAAGGAATCGAGCCGAGGTAGGTTATTTAGCAGAGGTCAGAGGTCAGAAGACAGAAGTCAGACGACAGATGACAGGGAAGGGAAAAAGACAATCTCTCGGATCCTTGCGACTGCTTTCTGTCTTCTGTCCTCTGTTGTCTGTCCTCTGTTATCTGACCTCTGACCTCTGATGCCTCAGATTTCGAGGTCACTGAGGACGTTGTCATCAAATTGGGTCAGCCGCATCGCCATGAGGTGATTGGCAATTTCGAAATCCCGGAAAGCCAAAGTGGACGCCTTTGGCTTTGATAGCATGGAATTCCGGCTGTGGTAAGCCGCACCGAACTCAGGGTCGATCTCAAGGGAGCGATCGAAATCTTGAAAGGCCCGGGCGAGTTCGCCCAATTTTTCATAGGCTAACCCGCGCAGGTGAAAGGCGCGCGCATAGGTCGGGTCCCGTTTAATTGCTTTGTTAAAGTCTCCGATTGCGTTATGTGCCCTTCCCAACTTTAAGCTGGCTGCACCCCGACACACGAAAAACAGAGCCAGGGATACGTCATATTTTATAGCCCGCGAAAACAGGTCAAGGCTTGCTTTATAATCCTTTTTGACATATGCAGCGACACCTTCATCAAACATCTTTCTGGCCGCAAATTTATTGGCCATGTTGCTTCCCTCCGATATTCAAACACATATAAACTCGGTCATAAAATGGCACCAAGGCTAGTGAATCGGAAAACCAGTTAAAATTAAACCTTATATAAAGATCCCCAGCTTGAAAATATAAACTAGTCACTCTCAGAAAGATGTCAACAGAGCTGAACGCGAGTCGCTCAATTGGCTTGCGAAGGACTTCAAGAACCGCATCTGTTACTGCCTGACTTTTGCAATAGTTGGATGATCTCATAGTCAATCACACCAAGCTTTTAGTTTGGTGTTTAAATTGGATAGAACCCTGCGCGTGAATTTTACGGTTATTTTTTTAGGGGTGAGAGACCCGACGCCTGGATTTTCGCTTTCGGCGATCGGTGACGAAGAGCTTTTGGACGGAAGATGCGAATTGAGGAATTTTAAAAAGAAGCTGAGGAAAATGTCTAAAAAAGCCGCTTTGCTTTGCTTTGTCCATAATATGCAGCATCTGACGCTTGGTGTAGAATTCTTTAAAAAGATTACCGCGCAATCGCTTGAGCTCTTTTAACGAACAGTGGTCCGAATAAACCTTCCCGTTGGGGGCAATATGATAATCAGGGTTTTGGGCGACCAGATCCTTTATGCCGGAATGAGGGGGGGTGTTAAGCACGCTTAAGTTTATCGTGTCCAATCCCAATTCACGGGCAAAAGGCACGATTTGCTTCATTTCCTGGACGCTTTCGCCAATGTTGCCGATGATGAAATACCCGTGCAGGATTATCGGGCGGCCCCGCAACACGTCGAAGTATTCGCGGATCTTGGCAGTATTGAAGCCCTTGCGCATGGCGTGCAGGGTTTTGTCCTGGGCGGATTCAATCCCCAGCATGAAGATCGCAAATCCGGCCTGCTCCATCTTGCGGATCACATCGGGACGCCGGGCAATTTCCAGACGTGCATTGACAATGTACTTTTTATGAATCCCGCGGGCAAGAATCAAATCACATATTCGCTCAACCCTGTCTATGTCATAGGTGAACAGTTCATCGGTAAAGGCGACAAAAGGTGCTTTGATCTGACCAAGCTCCTCTGCGACAGATTCAGGTGAACGGCCCGACCAGTTTCGCTTCTGCCCCCAGGGATTGCGGTTGGAGGAACAGAAAGTGCAATTAAACGGGCAGCCGCGCGAAGCGGAGATCAGATCAAATTCTATCCCGGTGTTAAAACCGGAAATTTCCAATTCATAGGAATACCGGCGAAGGCTTCGGTTGGGATAAATATGGTCCTTCAGCGGCTTTACGCTGCGGAAAGGATTGTGAAAGATATCGGTTCCTTTGCGAAAACTGAGACCGGCGATATCCTCAAGCGGCACCCCCCGACACAGGTCCTCCATTATCTCTTCGCCATCGCTGCGGGCAACTGCGTTAACATTTGGAAAGGCCCTGAGCCAGCTTTCCGGATCATCGGTGACCTGCTGCCCGCCTAAAATAATAAAGATATCGGTCGGAACCGAGCGAATTTCCGCTTCCAAGAACTGCATATCCCGCTGCCAGTTAATCGAAAAACACACCATGTCCGTTTGGGGACGCAGATAATCAACGGTGTGGGCGGATTCTTTGCGCAGGTCAAGGATATCCAGGGCCTGGGTGTAGGGTTCAACGACGGTTCCAATATACTCAATTCCCAAGGGCGGACAAAATTTGAATCTTTTCAATCCGATTCGATAAGGATATATACAAAGAACATGCTGAAACATAGCGATCTCCCGGTCCCACTTGAACGACCTCTCTGTTGAAAGCATGAAATTCAGTGAACCGTATTGGCCGGAAGTAAAACACGGAACCTTTGATGCAGGCAGGCGATTGATTGTTTAACGCTGTGTGGCCGTCATTCGGTGACGATCTTATCCAATTCATCTATATCCCGGTACAGCCTCATTTCCTGGAATACGGTTCTGGCCCTTGCCAGGTATGCTTGCGCTCTCGAGTCGCCGTCTTTTTGCAGCCTGCTTTTACCCTCAAGCAGGCGTTTCCCAATTTCCATATCGGTTCTGGCGGTCTCGATGCGGAACCCAAAACGTTCTCCTTCTCGCCTGCTTTTTCCCCACCAATTGTGGGCTTTATTTTTTCTGCCCGCAAGCCAGTAATAAGTGCCTAATAACCGAAAGATTTCGGTGCGATCTAGTGCACTTTTGGCGGAATTTCTTAAAGCCCGTTTGCCGCTGAGAGCGGCTTTTTTCCGGTATTCAGCGATGCCGGGCTCATCACCGGACAGAATTGCCCCTTGAAGTAAATAAAGATCGAAACAAAATTGTCCGATCAAATAGCTGCTGACGTAAAATGGCGGTACGCGGCCGATCCTCGATATCAGTTGCGTGGTATGCCGCAATGTATCCCGGGCGCCATCAATATCTTTTAAAAGAACCTGTATTATCACTTTGAATCCGAGATAAAATACAACAGTTAAATGCCGACCCGTTTTGCTCTGAAATGAAACGCCGGCCTCTGCCTCTACCAGCGCATCATGAAGCATTCGAGTTTTCAATAACATTTTTATTCGCAATGAATATTGATACTGTTTGGCATTTTCATTTTGATAAGCTGCCCAAATTTCTGATAATTTGTCGATAAGTCTTTCTACTTCTCCAAAGGCGCCCTGTTCAATTTGGATAAGACCGTGAACGTCGATGTAGGTTGATACGTGCCAATACTCACCAATTCTTAAATTGGGCTCTATCAAGCGTTCGTCATAGGCTTTGATGTCCTTCCAATTTCCTGCAAAAAAATTATATAGAAGCTCAAATAAGTTGCAGTAAAATTCCTGTTTGATATCATCCTCTTGCGCCACCTGCTTTGCATACTCTACAATTCTTTTGCTTAATTTGAAGGAGATGCCGGTCCATGAGAAAAGACCGCTGGCACTGACCCACATGTCAAATCCATTTTCTATCTTGGCGATGTCAAACTTGCTAAGCCATCTCAGTCCTCTAAGCAAACCGATAAAACAGCTTGCGGGGTCCAAATAAACCAGTGAAACGGCCCTCTTATAGTTAATATTGACAATTTCATTATCTCTTTTGCCCGGGACCTGCTTTGCCTTTTGTGATGGAAGATATAACTTGTAGACCAGACTCAGCATATCCGCGATAAGCTTCAGAACGGCCACCGCCTTGTTTTTTGAAAATCCGGCCCCCCATCGCCCCAGGACACTGTCAAAATATTCCAACGCATTTACATATTGGCCCTTATTATAAAAGGCGAGAGCGATATTTTTTTCAAGCATTGCCAGTTTATCGGGTCCGGCCCGATCACCGTATTTCCTTAAGTAAAGGCTCAACGCTTCCTGATAGTAGTGTAACGCCTCGCTTGAAGCCGACACCTTCAATGCCTCTTCGCCTGCTTTTATCAAATATTCTTCCGCTTTATCCAGATCCTCACCATTACTGCAATGGTAGGAAAGCATACCGTAAAACTCATGCAATCTGTGATTGAACACCTTCTCGATGGATTTTGCCACCTTTAAGTGAAGCGCCTTGCGCTTTGTGTTTAAAATGGATGCATAGGCGGTCTCCTGTACCAGCGCATGCTTGAACAGATACTCCAATTCCTTCATTTTTTTCAGTTCGCGGATAAACTGGGCTTCCTTTAGATACTCGAGCCTCCTGTCTATTTCATTAATTGTCTTCGCCACCTCAACGAGAATACTATGGAAAAAGCTCCTGCCGATTACCGAGGCGACCTTCAAAAGATCCCGCGTCTCTTCTTCAAGACGGTCAATTCTGGCCATGAGCACATCGTTGATCGTCTGCGGTATAATCATGGTCTCAATTTTCGCACTTACCTCAAAAGTGCCGTTTTTTACGATAAGGGCACCCTGATCAATGAATGATCGTACCACCTCCTCAATGAAAAAAGGATTGCCGTCGGCGCGTTTAATTATTTTTTCCATAACATTGTGCGGTAATGCCTCGGTTTTCATCATATTTTCGATCAAGGCTTTGCTCATCCGCTCGTTGAGGGGTTCAAGCGCGATATCGACACAATAATTGGGCAGCTCTTCTTTTAGCGTTTCCATTATGCGATCGCTCGTGGTCTTATGACGGGGACGAAATACATTAATAAATAGAATCGGCTGTGTCTCTACCAGACGGAATAAGGTTTCCATAAGCTCAATAGAACTTGTGTCAGCCCAGTGCAAATCCTCCATTGCAATTACCAATGGACCCAGTGAGGAGGCCTTGATGACGAGGTCCCGGACGTTTTTCAGGATCAGCTTCTCAAGGGGTTCGCCCTCGATACCCTTTACCCGGTCTGCATGCCTGCCTGAAAGCTTCATGCCCATTAAGGTTGCTACAAATGGAAGGATTTCATCCGCTTCTTCGGGATATACATCCCAGACGGCCGTCTCCAGCTTTCTGAGTGCCGAGGCCCTGCTTTCATCCTCCCTTATTCCGGCCCATTGCTTCAAAAAATCTATAATCGGGTGATAACTTAAATTCGCCCCCATTGAGGTTGATCTTCCCTCGATGAGATTAACACGCTTCATCATTTCCCGGTCTTTGAGTTCAGCCAAAAGTCTCGATTTGCCAATACCGGCTTCACCGATAATGTTGACAATCGAGCCCTCACCATTAATGGCTTTCATTACCTGAAGCTCCAGCCGGTCCAGCTCATTTTCCCTCCCGACCAAATCAGCGTAGATCATGCGTTCGGATCCCAGACGCGGTCGGTATACATCTTCTTTGGCTGCCAGGACTTTATAAATGGGAACCGTCTTTTCCTGACCTTTGATCTTTCTATCGCCAAGGGCCTCAAACTGGAAAAGCCCTTCGGTAAGCTTGAAGGTGTGCTCGGTCACATAGGTCGTCCCCGGCTCGGCGAACTGCTCCATCCGTGCGGCCAGATTTACGGTGTTGCCGACAGCCTTGAACTCCACACGGAGATCGTTACCCAGGGTACCCACGACCACCGGCCCGGTGTGAATTCCGATTCGCATTTTAATGGGCGTTATCGTTCTGTTTTGGTCATTAAAACTGGCTATCTCGCGGTGGATCGACAGGGCCGATCGAAGGGCGCGTTGCGGTGCACCTTCCAGCGCAATCGGAGCTCCAAAAAGCGCCATTATACCGTCTCCGGTCATATCATTGACTGTGCCTTCATAATCGTGGACATTGTGAATGAGGATTTCATAGATCTGGTCCATGACAGCATAAGCCTCTTCGGGACCGAGACGGTCAACCAGGGCAGTAAATCCCTCCATGTCGCAGAACATCACGGAGACCTGCTTGCGTTCACCTTCAATCTTATTCTTCTGTGATAGAATTTTGTCTGTCAGGCCGTTAGGCAGATAACGCCGAATTTTGTCGAATCTTTCATCGAGGGAGAGGGCTATATGGTTGGGTTGTGCTGGCGACATCGAGTGATGCCCACATTTACTGCAAAATCTTTCCCCGTAGGAGATTTGAGCGCCACAATTTATGCACGCCAATTCGAGCCTGGTTCCACATTCTGCACAGAACTTTACCCCGTCACGGATCTCAAATTGGCAACTGGGGCATTTCATTTATTATGCCTTCCATTTCTAAAAAGGGATGTGGATAAACACAGCAGAATGTTGGACAGCTAAGTGGCAAATATCTTAATTTAGGCTCAATGTCAATTATCTGAAATCTGAAAATTTTGCAATGGGATCAGGCAGAGTCGGGTGTTATTTAAGATACAATATCTCTCCGCAGCGGGTCTGGCTGGCGACGGTCAAACGGGGTTTGCAAAGGGTTAGGGCCTGGGACACTTCCGCCAATACTTTTTGAGGCGAATTGTTGGTTTCGCTTAAATGCGCCAGGATGACATGCTCGAGGCCCCGATGCTGTAAGGCCTTCAGTAAATTTTTGGACTGGTTATTGGAAAGATGCCCGATACGGCTTTGGATTCGCTGCTTAAGCGGCCATGGATAAGGTCCCTTTACCAGCATATCCGTATCATGGTTGGCTTCAATGATGAGTAAGTGGCACGCTTTCAGATTCTCCTTTACCAATGGCGTGATGGTACCCAGGTCTGTTGCCAGGCCGATGCGCTTGCCGTTTTGTCCAATCGTAAAACCCACCGGGTTGGTTGCATCATGGGATATGGCGAAGGGATGCACAACCAAATTGTTTATCTGAAAGTTGGAACCGCATCGGAAGGTCCGGATCTCATGGACGGAGCTGCCGATCAATGCTTTTTTTTCAATTTTGCGGTTAAGGTATACGGGCAGCTTTAACTGACGGGAAAGGACGCCGACGGCCTGGATATGATCGCTGTGTTCATGGGTAACCAGGATGGCATCCAGTTCTTTAGGGTTTAGTCCTCGGGACTTTAGCCGGCGTCTAATTTCAATGCCGGATAGGCCCGCATCCACCAGAATGGCGGTAACGCCGTCTGTAATATAGATGGCATTGCCTTTGCTGCCGCTGGCCAATACGCAGACGGCCAGGTTATAGTCGGTGCATTGCCGGGGTCTCTGTAATTTAAGTTTCATGATTTTCGTTATTCGTTATATGTTATTAGATCCGTTAAAAGACGAAATTTCACTGAAGCGCCAGGCGGCTAATAACCAATAACCAATAACGATTAACCTCACTTGCCCGTATGCCCGAATCCTCCGGTGTTGCGTCTGGTTTCGTCAAGTTCTTCCACAATCTCAAGTCTGGCAAAATATACTTTTTTAATGACCATCTGGGCGATGCGGTCTCCGCGCCGAAACGTGTAAGGCCTGGCCCCCAGATTGATGACTGCGATCTTTATTTCCCCCCGGTAGTCGGTATCGATGGTTCCGGGCGAATTAATCAATCCGATACCGTGCTTTATCGCCAGCCCGCTGCGGGGTCGAATCTGAGCCTCAAATCCCTCCGGAAGCGCAATGGCAAAACCCGAGGGAATCAGGGTGAGTTCGCCCTTTTTCAAAATCAGGTCTTCCTTTATGGCGGCACACAGATCCATCCCTGCTGATTGCGGGCTCATATAACGCGGCAGCGGGATGTCTGAATCCGTATCGGGACGCAGACGCACGATTTTGATTACGGGGGGACTATTCATCACTTTAGGGCTCCACGTTTCAGGCCATAGGCAGACGCGGTCTCAGCGTTCTATCCGTTAATGGCTTCTGGCGGCTGGTCTCTTGTCCCTGACCTGTCGTTGATGATTTCCGCTTATAGCTGCCGAGCTGCCAAACCTGCAAATCATCCCTAAAGATTTAAAGCCGGTGGCCGGCAGCCAGCAACAAGAAGCCAGTTGCCCCGCCACCTGAAACCTCAATTTGACTTGGAGATGATGACCCTGCTACCCTTAAGACCTGATCAGCTGTAAAGGAGGTCTTCAAACGGCTTCTTATCCTGAACCGGGCCCAGCATCGTTAAAACCATCTTGTTTTTCTCGAATATGCTATGGGCCAGGTCCAAAATATCTGCCACCGTTACCGATTCAACCTTTTCAATGACCTCATGCAGATAGATGTCACGATTAAAATGGATCTCGTTTTGGGCGCTGCGGACCATCTGATTATCATTGCTTTCAGATGCCAGAAGGAGGCTGCCCTTGGTATATTCCACGGCGCCCTGGCGTTCGCTGGCAGCCACAGAGGTGTCTCTTAATTTATTGATTTCATTTAGGACCAGTTCTGTAGTTTCCACGGCCCGTTTGGGATCAACCGCAAAATAGATCCCAAACATTCCGGTATCCACATGGGAGGTGACAAAGGAATACACCGTATAGGCCAGCCCTCTTTTTTCTCTGATTTCTTGAAAGAGCCGGGAACTCATATTGCCCCCCAGGATCGTATTGAGCAGCGAATATGTGTAACGCCGGGGATCGGTAATCGACAATCCTGGCGTTCCCAGACAGATGTGGGCCTGCTCAAGCTCGCGATAGTTCAGATCCACAAGGGATTGGCCCGCAGGCGCGAGGCGCTCGGCGATCCCGTTTCCCGGCTTGATGGATTCAAAAGCCGGCCCCACCCGGTCGGCGATGCTGGCATGTTCCACATTGCCGGCAACAGAAATCACGATGCGGTCGGGTTGATACAGACGATGGAAATATTTTTTAATCAGATCGGCATCAAACCGAATAATATTTTCAGGATTGCCAAGAATCGAGCGTCCCAAAGGATTGTCGCCCCAAAAGTTTTTGCCCGACAGCAGGTGGACATATTCATCGGGGCTGTCTTCAACCATTCCGATTTCCTGCAAAATGACGGGCCGTTCTTTTTCGATTTCCAGGGGATCAAAAATTGAATTTAAAAAAATATCGGAGAGTATATCGACCATGGTTTCGGTGTGGGTGTCCATCACTTTGGCATGATAGCAGGTGTTTTCCATGGTGGTAAAGGCGTTGGTGTGCCCGCCGATAGCGTCGAATTCCTTGGCAATCTGAAATGCATTCCGCCGCCGGGTCCCTTTAAAGATCATATGTTCGATGAAATGGGAAAGTCCGCTTTCAGACGAATTTTCATCGCGGGCACCGACATTTACCCAGACCCCCATCGAAACCGACCGCGTATGAGGCATTTTCTTGGTTAAAATGCGGATACCATTTTTCAGAATAGTCTTATCGGCTGGTATTTCCATGCTTTTCTTCCAGGACAGCTTTGTGGCTTAACCGGATTTTTCCATCCCGGCTGATTTCTAAAACTTTAACCTTGAGCGGATCGCCCTCTTTGACGACATCCGAAACTTTGGTAATGCGTCGATTGGCAAGCTGCGAGATATGCACCAGACCATCCGTACTCGGCAGTATCTGTACAAATGCACCAAAATCCGTAATTTTGACCACCTTGCCGTCATAGATAGCGCCGACTTCCGGTTCCTGCGTGAGCTCTTCTACCATTTTGATCGCCGCGTCACCATCCTCCTTTGAGTAGGCCGCAATTTTTACCGAACCGGAGTCATCGATCTCGATGCTGGTATTGGTTTCACTTTGAATCCCTCGAATTATTTTGCCCCCGGGGCCGATCACTTCACGTATTTTATCGGGATTAATCCGGATCGTACTGATTGTTGGCGCATAGGGCGAAATTTCTTCGCGTGGCGTCCTAATGGTTTCCAGCATTTTATTGAGAATATAAATCCTTCCCAGTCGGGCCTGCTCCAGGGCCCTTTGCATGATGTCTCTTGAAAGTTCGTGGATTTTGATGTCCATTTGAAGAGCGGTGATTCCGTCTGCGGTGCCGGTGACCTTGAAATCCATGTCACCGGTATGATCCTCATCGCCCAGAATGTCTGAAAGAATAACCACCTGGTCGCCTTCTTTTACAAGGCCCATCGCAATGCCGGCCACCGGCGCTTTTATGGGTACCCCCCCATCCATCAGGGCCATACAGCATGCACAGACGGTTCCCATAGATGAGGATCCGTTGGACTCCAGGACTTCAGAAACCAGCCGGATGGTATAATCGAAGATTTCCTTATCCGGCAGAATTTTTTCAATGGCGCGGGTGGAAAGTCCGCCATGTCCGATGTCCCGGCGTGATGGCCCGGAAATTCGTCTGGTTTCACCCACAGAGTACGGCGGAAAATTATAATGCAGCATAAACGGCCTAAATTCCTCGCCGTAAAGCGTTTCCACGCGCTGCTCATCCTGTCCGGAGCCAAGGGTCAGCACACCGAGCACCTGGGTCTCGCCCCGGGTAAAAAGAGCACTGCCGTGAGGTCTTGGCAGAAGACCCACCTCACAGGTTATGGGTCGGATTTCGTCGAATTTTCGATTATCGATCCGACGGCCTTCTTTTAAAATAAGATTCCGGCAGATTTGTTTTTGAATGTCTTTCAGTATTTCGTAAACTTCGGGCTTGCGGTCGACATAGTCTTCGCCCAGCGCCTCAAATATTTCTGCTTTGAGTTCACGCAGCGCATCCTGACGGCCTTTTTTCTCCTGGATCAGAATGGCTGCTTGCATTTGCTCCGAAGCCTGCGCATTTAAGGAGGTCACCAGCTCCGGATCTTTTTCCGGCGGGGTGAATACCCTTTTGGGTACCCCATTGGATTCTTTTAATTTGAGCTGGAGGTCAATGAGGGGTTGCATTTCCCGATGACCGAAAAATATAGCTTCCAGCATATCTGCTTCACTGACCACATTGCTGCCGCCTTCCACCATCACCACACCGGTCTTGGAACCTGCCACAATGATATTGATATCGCCTTCTTCTAATTCCGAAGTTGACGGATTGATCTTCAGCTGGCCGTTAACACGGCCCACGCGCACGCAGGCGATCGGTCCGGCAAACGGAATGTCAGATATCTCCAATGCCGCCGAAGCGCCGATCATTGCCAGCGTATCCGGGTCATTTTCCTTGTCCATGGACAGTACGGTTGCGATTACCTGGGTTTCATAGCGCCATTCTTTGGGGAACAGCGGCCGAATCGGGCGGTCGATCAGCCGGGCCGTTAGGGTTTCCTTTTCACTGGGCCGGCCGATTTCGCGACGAAAGTAGTTGCCGGGGATCCGGCCGGCAGCATAAATTTTTTCTTGATATTCAACTGTCAGCGGTAAGAAGTCCGAGATCCTGACTTCATGGGCCGCGACGGCGGTAACCAGAACAATGGTATCCTCATATTGAACCACAACCGATCCCGATGCCTGTTTGGCAACTTTGTCGGCCTGGATGCTCAGGGTTCGACCCCCGACTTCTTCTTTAAGTAAAGTTTCCATTTTTTTCTCCTATGTTAAGCAACGCCAAATGCATATTCAGCGCGGATGAAGCCTAATTTCCAAAGCGCCTTTAAGCAGTCACAAAACCTTCCATTTCGTCACACGGTTATTTCATCCGGGAATAGACCGGATCCGGGAAGGCATTTTTCCACAGCCATCGTCTTTGTGCGCTTAAAGGGCGCCGGATCATTTCGCCGTTGAAGCAATTAATGATTCAGGCGGCATGGGTGAGCCCTTTTGGCGGGCTAACGTTTCAAGCCCAGGGTATCGATTATGGCGCGATAGCGATTGACGTCTTTGTGCTTCACATAGTTCAACAGTCTGCGGCGTCTGCCAACAAGCATTAAAAGACCTCTGCGGGAATGATGATCTTTTTTGTGAATCTTCAAATGCTCGGTGAGGGAGGAAATACGATAGGTCAATAACCCCACTTGAACCTCCGGCGATCCGGTGTCTGTTTCATGCAGTTTAAATTTGTCAATCAACTTCTTTTTGTCTTGGGTGTCAAAAACCACTTTTCTGGCCTCCTAATTAAGGATAATTGTCGTTTGTGTTGTTTTTTTAATTTGGGAAAACACAGGCGTATGAAAATTTGTCCTGGTATTTTATAAAATTTAGGACCGCCAGCAATCTATTGCCGGAATCCACGACCTTGATGTTGGCAGCCGGTGTATTCCTTTTTGCAAATACTGGGTCGAAACTCAAATCTTTTTTTGTCAGCGGCTTGCCGTGTCTGATCTTCTCGATCAAATTTTGATCGGCAACACAGGTCGGCATGTCCGGAAGGGCGTCTGTCATGCTGACGATAAAACTTGAATATTCGCCCGCTGACGCCAGTCTTTCTAATTCAGGCAGCGAGAGGGCCTGCTGTATTGTAAACCCGCTGCTCTCGAGTCGTTTCAATGTAAAAAGATGGCCGCCACAGCCCAGTTGTCTGCCCATGTCGGCACATAACGTACGAATATAGGTGCCCGCGGAACAGCGGACTTTAAAATGAACCAGCGGCAGCTTTATTTCAAGGATTTTAATGCTTGAAATGTGCACCTTTCTGGACGGCTTTTGAACCGGTGAACCCTTTCGAGCCAACTTATAAAGCGGCGTTCCTTTGTGCTTTAAAGCCGAAAACACCGGCGGCTGTTGTTCAATTATGCCTTCAAATTTCTTAACCACAGACCTGATCGTGTCGGTGGGGTAATCAACCTCCCGGCTTTCGGCGATAACGGTCCCGGTCGAATCCTGGGTATCGGTTTCGATGCCCAGCTTGAGGGTCGCTTCATAGGTTTTATCACCGGCCAGCAAGAACCTGGCCAGGCGAGTTGCATCATTTATGCAGCAGACCAGAACACCCCTGGCGAATGGGTCCAGGGTGCCGGCATGACCCACTTTCCTGGCATTTAGCAGGCGTTTCACATGGGCGACGACTTTTGCCGATGTTATATCCTGAGGTTTATCGACGGCGATAACCCCGGTTAAATCCGGCTGATCCTTTGGCGTCTGCTTGTTTTTGGGGTATGATAAACTCATCCGGGTTACAAATCTTCGGCCAGGGTAATGATTTTTGTTTTCAAGGCGACCAAGGTCGACTCGATTTGAAATCCGGCGGCACTGGCATGCCCGCCGCCGCCAAATTTACTCGCGATTTTGGCTACATCCACACTGCTGTCGGATCGCAGGCTGACGTGGTAGTGGTTCATATTGGCAAACTTGCCGCCTCCGTTTTGTATTTCATGGATGAGGGCAGCGACTCTTACATCCTCAATGCGCCGCGCATAATTGATCATACCATCCAAGTCTTCCGTGTTCGTTCCGGTTGTGTTGAGCATGCTTCGGGTTACGGTCATCATCGATAATTTGCCATTATCTGATATTTCGATCGAGTTCAGCGCCATATTCAACAACTTGATGCGACCCAGAGAATAGCTTCCAAAAACATGCTGCGCAACGCCATGGGGATCTACCCCAATGGCCGTCATTTCCTTGCTGATGCTAAAAGCCGCTTTGTTTGTGTTCGAAAACCGAAACGAGCCGGTATCTGTTAAAATTCCGGTGTAAAGCGAAGTGGCCATGGTCCTATCAAAGGGGATCTCCAGGGCCCTGATCAAGCGGTAAACAATTTCGGCTGTGGCGCATGCGGTGGTGTCGATGAGTTGGATATGCCCGAAGCCGGTATTGGAAACGTGGTGGTCGATGTTAATGATCGTCGCTATCTGGCTGATGGCCGAGGCGGCTTCCCCGACTCTGACCAGATCGCCGCAGTCCAGCATGATAGCCACGTCGTAGGTGTCGGCCGGTTCAATTTGTCGTGCGATTTGCTCCACGCCGGGAAGAAATCGATATACCGCCGGAATGGGGCTTGAGTTATAAAGGGTTGTTTTTTTCCCGAACTCGCGCAGCGCCACCCCCAGTGCAATTAGACAGCCCACCGCGTCGCCATCGGGTTCTGCATGCGAAGCGATCAAAAGGTGTTGACCGCTTTTAATATGTTGAATGATTTTGTCCATTCTCACTCTTGGTTGCCTCGATCAGTTTGTCAATATGGGCGCCGTATTCCAGAGATTCATCATAAAAAAATTTTATATTCGGCATGTATTTAAGGCCAAGCTCATGCGCCAGGGCCCTTTTAATAAAACCATGGGCACTGCGAAAGCCTTTTATGGTGTCGCTTTTTTTTTGAATGCCGCCGGAGGTGGTAAAATAAACGCGCGCCTGCTTTAAATCACGCGAAACTTTAACACCGGTAATGGTGGTCATTTCAAGACGGGGGTCCCGGATATTTTTTTTCAGTATATCGGAGAGCACCTTTTGGATTAAACCGCCCACCCGGTCAGCTCGAGAAAATGGAATCATAAACTGATTATTTCCATTTCAGTGTCGATGATCTCGGCCAACCCGAGATCGTCGACCATGTTAAATATTTTATCTATTTTTGAATTAATCAGGGTTTTATCATTACCAACCAATGAAAAACCGATTTCAGCCCGCTGGTGAATGTCGTTGGACGCGACTTCAGCCACCGACGCATTGAAGCTGTTGCGCATCTTGCTGATGATCGATTTGACAATTTTCCGCTTTCCCTTCAGAGAGCGGCAGTCATGCAGCCTGAAAGTGATGATTCCAATTCCAACAACCATGTTTGTTTTTAATTATTGGTTATTAGTTATCTGAGATAAATAATTCGCAATCCGATCCAATGAAGCATGTCCTTATTCTAATAACGAATAACAAATAACGAATAACTTTTATCCTATGGCCTATTCAAGTTTAGGTTTGATCTCCTCCAGATAATAACACTCGATCGTATCCCCTACCTTGATGTCGTTAAAATTTTCAATGCCGATGCCACATTCATAACCCGCTTTAACTTCTTTGACGTCATCCTTAAAGCGTCGCAGGGAAGAATTTTTTCCTTCGTAAGTCACGATACCGTCTCTGAGAAGGCGTAAATTTTGGCCACGCTCAATTTTGCCGTCTGTCACGTAACAACCGGCGATATTGCCGATTTTGGGAATCTGGAATACTTCACGAACCTCGGCTGTGCCCAGGATCCGTTCTTCAAACGTGGAAGCCATCATTCCGGCCATCGCGTCTTTGACATCTTTGATAACGTCATAAATAACATTGTAAAAGCGCATATCCACATTTTCATCGTTGGCCAGGGATTGAACCTTGGGACTGGGTCGAACGTTAAAGCCGATCACAATGGCATTGGATACGGTGGCAAGGGAGATATCCGACTCGGCTATCGTACCGGAAGCCGAATGGACCACATTTACTTTTACTTCATCGTTGGAAAGCTTTGTCAAAGAGTCGTTGAGTGCCTCGATAGAACCATGAACATCGGCCTTAATGATGAGGTTCAGATCCTTAACTTCTCCTTCCCGCATGCGTTCGAAGAGCTTATCCAGACTCATTCGGCTGGATTGCGCCAGTTCCTTGGATCGTTGTTTCTGCTGCCGATGCTCGCTGACCTGTTTGGCGTTTTTCTCGTCTTTGAGCGCCAGGAACTCGTCACCGGCCATGGGCACTCCGGATAACCCAACGATTTCTACCGGAATCGAGGGGCCGGCAGATTCCACCTGGGCGCCCCTGTCGTCGAGCATCGCCCGGATTCTGCCGTAATGAAGTCCGCACACGACCGGATCGCCGGCATGCAGGGTGCCTTCCCTTACCAGAATGGTGGCGACCGCGCCCCGGCCCGAATCGATTTTGGCCTCTACCACGTGACCGGTGGCCAGCTTGTCCGGGTTGGCTTTTAGCTCCAGCACCTCGGCTTGAAGCAGCACCATTTCGAGCAATTCGTCGATCCCCTGGGCTTGCTTGGCCGAAACATTGACATAAATTGTATCGCCTCCCCACTCTTCCGGCGTCAGGCCGATTTCAGCAAGCTCCCGTTGTACCTTTTCGGGTTCAGCATTTTGTTTGTCAATTTTATTTATGGCGACAATGATGGGTACCTCTGCCGCTTTGGCATGATTAATGGCTTCAATTGTTTGCGGCATAACACCGTCATCGGCTGCAACCACCAGAACCACAATATCGGTAACCTGAGCGCCCCGGGCCCGCATGGCGGTGAAGGCCTCGTGGCCGGGTGTATCTAAAAAGGCGATCTGTCCTTTGTCGGTGTTGACATGATAGGCACCGATATGCTGGGTGATCCCGCCGGCTTCCATTTCAGAAATTCGCGTTTTACGAATTACGTCCAGCAAGGAGGTTTTTCCATGATCAACGTGGCCCATGATGGTAACGACCGGTGGGCGGTGTACCAGTTTGGCCGGATCATCGGTTTCTTGCTTCAAAAGCGTTTCTTCCTCAAAACTGGCGCGCTCCACTTCATAATTAAATTCTGTGGCAATCAGCGCCGCCGTATCAAAATCAATGGTTTGATTGACGGTGGCCATCGACCCCATGGCCATCATGGATTTGATAATTTCGCTGGATTTAATTCCCATGCGTTTCGCCAATTCTGCAATAACAATGGCTTCATCGATTTTAATTCGGCGTTTAATGGCCTTGGCAACGGTTATCTGAGTTTTCTGTCCGGTGGCGGCTTTTTTGCCCTTAGCCAGTTTGCGTTGCTTGCGCGACCGATACCCTTGGGCATAAAGATCTTCTCCTTCGATCACTGCTTTTCTTCGAAAAGAGATTTTCTTTTTGAGGAATTTCCGGTCTACATCGGGTTCGACATCTTTTTTCTTGCGTTTCTTTTTCCCTTTCCCGACCGCTGCCGGCGTAGCTTCCGGCGGCGCCTGGTCCTCAGCGGCCAGTCTGCGAGGCTTCAGTTCTTCGACACGGGCCTCGGCCGTCTTCGGATCGGCTTTTTTCTTTTTTACCGGTTTTTCAACCGGTTTGACCGGCAGTTTGATAATTTTGGCGGAAGGCTCTTTTTTGGGGACTTTTTTCGGCTTGGCCGCCTTTTTGGCAACGGGTTTCTTTTCGACCACCGGTTCTTCAACCGCCTCGGGCGCTTCGGCTTTTGCTTCCACGGCCGCCGGTTCTTTTTCAACAGATTTTTCCACTTCCTGTGCCGCTATTTCAGTTTCTTTCGGTGCGGCTGCTTCTTCAGACGCAGCTTCAGGCACTTCAGGCGTTGCAGCCGCCTCAACTTTGACTTTTTTGCGGCGCCGGCGAATAACAGTCGGTTTTACCCGTGTTTCCTCGACGGTCTCTTTTTTGGTACCGAACAGGGCTGCTTTGACTTCTACAATGACGTCGTCATCCAGAGAGCTCATATGGCTCTTTACCTCAATATCCATATCATTGAGCTTTGCGAGCAGCACTTTGTTGGTCATGTTCAGATCTCTGGCAAGTTCGTGCACTCTGAGCTTGGCCATTATTTCCCCCAAGGTCTTGATTCCCATTCCGGGCAAACCGGAGCAGAAAAAGCTAAATTAGTAATGTTCAAAATAATCCCCCAGAAACTAGTGTGTTTCTGTATCCGATTTATCGTTTTGAGGTTCTTCCGCAGTTGGTTCGTCGTCTTTTCCGGTAACGCTATCAGGTTCTTCCGCAGTTGGTTCGTCGTCTTTTCCGGTAACGCTATCAGGTTCTTCCGCTGAAAGTTCAACACCTTTTTCCGGGTCGCTTTCAGTTTCTTGAACAGATTGTTCTTCGCTTTCGTCCGGTTCAGCTTCTGCCGTTTCCTCTCCATCGATGTCTTCAGCCTGTTCGGCCTCTAATACGGCGGCCTGGGCGGCAGCAATTAATTTGCGGGCTTTCTCTTCTCCGATCCCTCTGACTTGAATTAAGTCCTCAGGAGCCGCATTGCTGACCTCTTCGGCCGAGTAAAACCCCAATTCATAAAGTGCATCCGCCATACTGATGCCTATCCCCGGTAAAGCCACCAGTGAGTCATAGCCGCTTTGCATGGCTTTGCTGTAGCGGGTCTCGCTTTTCACATCCAGGTGCCAGCCGGTTAGCTTGGAAGCCAGGCGCACGTTTTGTCCCTTTTTTCCGATGGCGATCGATAAAAATTCATCCGGTACAATCACTTCCATGGACTTATTGGTTTCATCAATGATGACCCTGGAGATTTCGGCAGGTGCCAAGGCGTTGCAGACAAATTTGGCCGGATCGACATGCCATGGAATGATATCGATTTTTTCACCCCTGAGTTCCTGAACGACATTCTGCACGCGGCTGCCCTTCATGCCTACGCAGGCACCCACCGGGTCAATGTCGGAATTGTTTGAAGCAACGGCGAATTTGGCCCGAATGCCCGGCTCGCGCGCTGCCCCCATGATATTTACAATTCCTTCGCTGATTTCGGGCACTTCAGTCCGAAACAGATGAATCAAAAAATTCGGATGGGTCCGGGAGAGAATGATTTGCGGACCGCGAGATTCCTGCAGCACATCCAGAATATACGCCCGTATCCGATCACCGCGTCGATAGGTTTCTTTTGGGACCTGTTCGCGAACATGAACAATACCTTCGGTATGGCCGAGATTGACAATAATGTCGCCCCGGTCAATGCGTTGAACAATGCCGTTGATAATCTCGCCGCGGCGATCGATGAAACTGGCATAAACCGCATCTTTTTCGGCATCTTTCATTTTCTGGATGATAACCTGCTTGGCTGACTGCGCCGCTATCCGCCCGAAGGTTGAAGTATCCATTTTTGTGCCGAGACTGTCTCCGATTTCGCATTCCGGATCTAATTTGCGTCCCTCCTCAAGGCTAATTTCAAGTGCCGGTTCGGTCACCTTTTCAGCCACATCTTTGAACTGGAAAACTTCAATTTCACCGGTATCGTTATTGTATTGGACCTCGATGTCCATTTTGTTGCCAAACTTTTTTCTGGCAGCAGATTTTAAGGCCTCTTCGAGAGCGCGGATCAGGACTTCCCGGTCGATCCCTTTATCCCGGCTCACCTGTTCAACGACACGATTTATATCTGAAATTTGCATCAGATTTCTCCATCAGGGTCGACAAGCCGCGCTTTGGAAATTTCTCCAAACGGGATGTCGACGGTTTTTTCTTTTGATGATAACGTTACTTTCTCCGCGGTGGATCCTGCAATGATGCCTGTAAAATTTTTTTGGGCGTTAATCGGCTGCAAGGTTTTAACTTTTACCAGGCGTCCCTTAAATCTTTCGTAATCCTCTAATTTGGATATCGGCCGTCGCGGTCCCGGTGATGTGACCTCCAGATTGTAAGGCCCGATGTTATCAAGATGCACATCCAGCAAATCATTTAACTGGCGGCTAACATTGACACAGTCATCCATTCTGACCCCTTCCGGCCGATCAATATACACGCGCATGATCCTGCCCGTCGATTCTCTCTGATATTCAATGTGCACAAGTTCCAAATTTTCGCCGGCGCATAGCGGTCTGGCAAGTTCTTCTACCTGTTTTATGATCTGTTTCTCCCTTTTGGACCCGGCCGGGCTGATGCGGTTATCCGATTTGCTGGCTTTAAATTTGCTTCTTTTCTTTTTCACCAGATCCATTAATCCCAAAAAACAAAAAACGGGCTCACGCCCGTTTCCTTAATACCAGGTAGACCTTTGACTTTAGTGCGATAAAAGTTATCAGTTCATAACACCGACCATAAGGTAATAGTTAATTCCATCTCACAGTCCTTAAAAAGTCCACCCCTAACCAAGCCAAAAAGGAAACGAACCCATACTGGAGCGGGCAACGAGATTCGAACTCGCGACACCAAGCTTGGGAAGCTTGTACTCTACCAACTGAGCTATGCCCGCTCTTCAGTCTAAATGATTATGACAAAATCGGCCGGTTGTCAATATATTTCAATAAATAAAGTAAAGCGCTATTTACGAAATCGATGCATTTCGTGGCTATATTTTTTGGGCCCCCAAGGCACACAAAGTTCACAACGTATCTAAAAAAAATCCTTCTTTAGGTTTATTCTTGGTGCCCTTTGTGATCTTTGGGGTTTTATGGGATGCCGGCATTGGTTCATTATCGACCAAAATTCTAATCAAGCAAATCCCTTATGGATTTGAGCTCCGAATGCATATCTTTCAGGTGCTGTTTTATCGGTATATCTTTTGTTCCGGTTTTGGCGGCCAGATGCCGACGGGCCCCCTGGATCGTAAATTTTTTTTCATAAAGCAGGTGCTTAATTTTAAAAATCAGCTCGATATCCTTGCGGGTATACAACCGTTGGCCGGCGGAAGTCCGTTTGGGCCGTATCCGTGAAAATTCGCTTTCCCAAAACCTCAGAACATAGGCCGGCAGCTTTACAATCTTGCTGACCTCTCCAATCCTGAAATAAAGCTTGTCAGGAATGTCTTTTGGATATGATTTTAAATTTTCCATTTTCAACGCCATGACTTGGCCCGAGCCTTTTGGCGTCAGGCCGGCAAACCGGCTTTAAATCGCTTAATCAGTCTCTCCGCTACGGAATGATGGATTGGCGTTACATCTTCATCTTCAAGTGTTTTTTGTGATGATCGGTACGTCACCCGCAAGGATACGCTTTTTTTTCCGGGGGCGATGGGCCGGCCCTCATACACATTCAACAGCATGAAATTCTCAACCAGCTCTTCCGACTGGTCCTGGACCGCGCTGATAATTTCCTGGGTTTCCAGATCATTGTCCACGATGATGGTGATGTCCCGGACAACTGCAGGAAACTTGGGAATTGGCTTTGAGTGCGTTATATCCTTGATTAACGGGATCAGATCATCGAAATGAATTTCAAATAAAAACGCCGCCTGTTTTAAATCGTAATTTGCCAAGACTTGCGGATGAATTTCTCCCACCAAACCGATACGTATATCGTTGCATAAAATTTGAGCAGTATATCCGGGTTTTGTATAGGTGCATTGGTTTTCAGGCAGCCGGGAAAATTGAACCCCGTCCAATCGCAAGGCAGCTAACAGGCCTTCGACCATCCCTTTGATATCATAGAAATCGCAATGCGCCCCCGTGTCATGCCAGGAAGCATCATGACGGGACCCTGTCCAGAGCCCGGCCAGAATTTCGGTTTCTTTGGGCAGGTGGTGTGGATTTTCATTGATGAATATTTTACCGATTTCAAAGATTTTTAAATTTTTCATTTGCTGGGACAAATTATGATGCATGGTTCCAAGCAGCCCCGGAACCAGAGAAGTACGCATCGCGGCCTGATCTTCGGTCAATGGATTTAATATATCCACCATTAATCTTCGCGGATCGGTCGAATCAATTCTAAGCTTATCACAGGACTGCTTATGCGCAAAACTATAATTTATGGCTTCGCGGAATCCAAGGCCGGCCATCAACATGCGAACCCGGTTGCGCAGGTCGATTTGCTTATGAGATGATCGACCGGAGGCCGGCATTGCGGGAAATGTCGTCGGAATATTGTTATATCCCAATAAGCGGGCCGTCTCTTCCATGAGATCTTCGGGCCTTGAGATATCCACCCGGAAACTGGGCGGGGTTACTTTTAAGGTATCTCTATCTTTTTTCGTTCCCGGTTTTTCAACCTTGAATTCGATGGATTTGAGAAAATTCTCAATTTCCCTGCGCGTGAGCCGGGTTCCAAGCAAACGGTTGGTATTTTTTACACTCAGCTTTACGCCCTTGACGGTCTGTTTTTGGGGATATGCATCTATCAGGCCACCGATTAACCGTCCACCGCCAAGCTCAGCCATCAGCTTTGCCGCTCGGTTGGCGGCCGCTATCTGGCCCTCGGGATCAACCCCGCGTTCAAAGCGATAGGCGGCGTCGGTGCTCAGCCCCAGCCGTTTGGAGGTTCGGCGAACGCTGACCGGATTAAAATAAGCACTTTCCAGCAACACCCGGGTGGTGTCATCCTCAATTTCCGAGTTCAGCCCGCCCATGACGCCGCCGACAGCCACTGCTTTCTCGCCATCACAGATCATAAGCATCTCGGGGTCCAAAACACGTTCTTTTTGATCCAGGGTGACAAATGTTTCGCCCGGATCGGCGGTTCGTACCACGATTCTGTTTTCCGCCAAGCGGTCAAAATCAAACGCATGCAGGGGTTGACCGGTTTCCATCAGCACAAAGTTGGTTATATCTACGATATTGTTAATTGGTCTCAGGCCGACAGATAAAAGCCGTTCCTGCAGCCAGAAGGGGGATGGTTTAATTTTAATATCTTCGAGCAGGCGTGCCACGTAGCGCGGGCAATGGTCTGGCGCTTCGATTTTAACTGATGTCAGCTCGGAAATTTTATTGCTTTTGTCGTCCAGTTTAAAGTCGGGGTATTTTAAGCGCGTATTTTCAATGGCGGCAATTTCGCGGGCCACTCCGATAACGCTTAGGCAATCCGGCCGGTTGGGGGTCAGTTCGATCTCAAATACCGTGTCCGAGAGTGCCAGAGCCGGTGCCAGTTTATGGCCCACCTTCAGAGAAGGATCAAGGGCCATGATCCCGCTTCGATCGGTGCCCAGGCCCAATTCGCCCTCACTGCAAAGCATGCCCTCGGATGTCTGTCCACGGATCACACTTTTTTCCAGAACAAAGCCTTCCGGAAATTCGGTGCCGGGCAGGGCGATGGGTGAAAGCATGCCGGTTTCCATGTTGGGTGCGCCGCACACGACCGATATTTTTCCCTGACCCGTATCGACCTGACACAGCTTCAATTTGTCCGCATTGGGATGCGGGTTGATCGCTTCAATTCGACCGACAAAGACCGTGTCCAGATAGCGGTAACGTTCGGATACCGACTCAATTTCGAGCCCGACCATGGTTAAGGCGTCCGCCAGATCCGCTGGATCCATTTTTATGGACACGTAATCTTTTAGCCAGCTCAGGCTTACTTTCATTCCAGAACCTATTTAACTCTTTTTCTGTGCTTTCGAAGATTAAATGCTAAAATTGATTTAAGAACCTCAGATCATTTTCAAAAAATTTGCGGATGTCATCGATTCCGTATTTCAGCATGGCAATCCGATCGACACCCATCCCAAAGGCAAAGCCGGTATAACGGCCGGCATCATATCCAACGTTTTCGTACAGTGCCGGGTGAACCATTCCGGAACCAAGAATTTCCAGCCATCCGGTTTGAGAACAGACCCGACAGCCTTTGCCGCGGCAGATCACGCACAGGATATCGACTTCGGCGCTGGGTTCGGTAAAAGGGAAAAACCCTGGCCGAAAGCGCAGGCTTGTCTGCTCATCAAACATCTGGTGCACGAAGGCGGTGAGCGTGCCTTTCAGGTCCCCGAAAGAAACATTCTCATCGACCAGCAGGCCTTCAACCTGGTGAAACATGGGGGTATGGGTGAGATCTGAGTCGCAGCGGTATACCTTGCCGGGCATGATGATCCGCACCGGCGGCTGCTGTTTTTCCATGGTACGGATCTGAAGGGGAGATGTATGCGTACGGAGGACGATGTCATCCGAGACGAATAAGGTGTCCTGCATGTCTCTGGCGGGGTGATCCTTTGGGAAATTCAAGGCCTCAAAATTGTAATAATCCAGCTCGACTTCAGGCCCTTCGGCAATTTCAAATCCCATGTTTGTAAATATATCGCAAATTCGTTGGTTAATTTGGGTAATGGGGTGCAACGAGCCGCTGGGCGCCGGCCGTCCGGGCAAAGAAACATCGATCCCCAGCTTGGTTTTTCTAACGGCTTTTTCGAGTTTTAACGACGCTTCTTTACAGGCCGCATCGAGATGATTTTTGACTTCGTTGGCCTTTTTGCCGGCTGCCGGGCGCTGGTCGACGGGAAGTCTGGAGACGTTTCTTAAGAACTGGGTTATAATGCCTTTGCGCCCCAGATAACGGACGCTCACCTCCTGGACCGCCAGCCGGTCGGCTGCCGCTTCAAGCTCCTGCAAAGCATCCTGATAAATTTGATCAATGGATTTATTCAATTCCTGAATTTCCTAATACCCCAATTTTATATTTTACAGCTTTTGGGCGGCAAGCTCGGCTATCTTTGTAAACCCGGCCGGGTCGGAAATAGCCAATTCGGCCAGGACTTTTCTGTCCAGATCAACCTGCGCCAATTTGAGACCGTGCATAAACCTGCTGTAGGACAGATTATTCATGCGGGCCGCGGCATTGATGCGCGCGATCCAGAGTCTGCGGAAATTGCGTTTCCGCTGTCGCCGGTCCCGGTAGGCGTACATAAGGGCTTTATCGACCGCATCGGCCGCTGTTCGAAATAACTTACTGCGACCCCCGCGATACCCCTTGGCCAATTTTAGAACTTTCTTCCTTCGTCTTCTGGCTTTGAAGCCACGTTTTATGCGCATTCTTCCTTCTCCTTTAAATCCACGGCGTTGCAGGTGGATTTTATTTTTTAGTAGAATTTTTCTTTGGTTTCTAATTTATAAATTGGAAACGCTAGCCGTTGGGTAACAGCAGCTTTATTCCTTTCTCATTGGTCTTGTCAATCAGACCACTTTTGCGCAGGGAACGTTTTCGTTTGGTCGATTTTTTGGTCAAGATATGACTTGCACAGGATTTATTATACCGAATCTTACCGGTGCCTGTTTTCCGAAACCGTTTTGCTGCAGCTCGATTTGTTTTTATCTTGGGCATCTATAATTCTCCTTCTATTTTAAAAATAGATGGCGTGAGCAATCACGAAGTCCGGCTCACGCCACCTGAAAAATAATTCAATTGGACCTATAGTCAACGCCTTAAATGTGATTTATTTAATACAATCTTATTCTTAAATCAACCTATTTGGGTGCAAGAACCATTACAAGGAACCGGCCTTCAAATTTGGGGCTTTGCTCCAACATCGCAATTTCCTCAGTTTCTTCAACAATCCGATTGAGCACCCCCATCCCAAGGTCCTTAAGGGTAATTTCACGGCCCCGGAAAATCACCGTTACCTTGACTTTGTCCTTTTTCCCGATAAATTTTTTAATATGACCGATTTTAACCTGCAGGTCGTGTTCGCCGGTTTTGGGGCGCACCTTTATCTCTTTCAGCTGAAAGGTGCTTTGTTTTTTCTTGGCCTCTTGTTTCTTTTTCGTTTGCTCATATCTGTAACGGCCGTAATCCATTATCTTACAAACGGGGGGATCTGCGTTCGGCGAAACTTCTACGAGGTCGAGGCCAGCATCTGCGGCTGTCGCAAGAGCTTCTTTGGTCGGAATGATGCCGACTTGATTTCCTTCAGAGTCGATTACCCTTACTTCTCTTGCTCTTATTCTTTGGTTAATATTGATTTTGTTCGATCGATTCGGTCGATTGGGTCTTCTTGTAACAGCTATGCTTGCACCTCCTGTGATAGGGTTCTAATTCGGGATTACTCGGGTGTGAAGTCTTCTTGAAAAAATTCATAACGTGATCAGGCCCAGGTTCCTTTGACTTACGCCTTTTTCATCCGGCGAAGCTCAAAAATTTTAAGCGCTGTATATCTTGACGAATCCACAGCTTTTCAAGAGTGGAATATATAACAACATTAAGAAATGCAAGAAAAAAATGCAACTAAAAGTCCTGTTTTATCCGGCACAAAGCCATTTGTCGCGGGGAACCTCAGATCGGTGATGATTGTTCATTGGTGAAGCGTATACTCGGCTAAAAGCGTGCCCTTGAGGTAAATATTTTCCGGATTCGAAAAGAAAGCTTTCAATAATTGTAAGCTTTTTTGGCGCAATATGTTGGGGACAACCGATACTTGTTTCTCTTGGTATAAAGGCGGCAGTCTGGTGAAGTCGCACCGGGTGCCGCCGCCCATGGCATCTTCATAGGCAAAAACAATTTTGCCGATATCGTTTATGATAAGGGCGCCAAAACACATTAAACAGGGTTCCAGCGTGCTGTACAGGGTTACTTCTCTGAAATTTATACTGGATTTAAGACTGATTAACCGCCTCAAGGCCACCATTTCGGCGTGGTCGACTTCGTTGGGGCAATCCCCGGCGCTGCCTTCACGGGCACCGGTTGCGATAATTCTATTCTCATGGACCACCACACAGCCCACCGGAAATTCACCGGTATTTAGTGCGGCCTCGGCCTGCTGCAAGGCTTCTGTCATGAAGTATTCGTGATCCATCGCCGCTCTCCCACAGTTGTTCCTGAAAGAATTTGGCAATTTGATATTCGAATTTGCTTCGACCAATTTTATAAAATCAGGCGATATTCGAATTTTAGTCAGTCCAATGAAGTTTGACAATTACAAATTGTAAAGAATTCACACGAATACTAAAGCCGACAGACATCATCATCACATTCACAACTGTCATCGACTTCGTAACAATAGAGGATTCTTGATTCCATTTCGGCCTGTTTATCTGAAATCGGCACGAATGTTTCGCTGGCTGCGATCATTTTCAGATCCGCTTTAGCCGGTATCGAATCCAGACCATGAGCAATGATTTCAGCGGACGTGCCTTTCATTATCTCGGCATCCTCCCCATTGGTAATGACGGCAACCGGCACCTGACCTGGTGCAATGAGTCGCGATACCGCCAGCACCGCGCGCCGACGGGTCACCAGAGACCCGGGGCCATATTTGATAACCATGCATATCCTGCCTGCCAGGGTGATCACAAAATCAATTTTTAAAATCGCTTTTTTGGCATCGACTTCAACAAGCAGTTCTTTGCGAGGCTCAATATCGGTTTTCAGATATCCTTTCTGGTTGACCAGCAGGCGCGCGATTTTTTGCCGGTAGCGCTCATCGTGCGTGTCCTCTAAAGTCTCACCGGTAATAAAGTCGACCCGCTCACCCAGTATGAGTTTGTGTCCGCTCATATTAATGTTTTATCTTTCGCATGGCGCCTGGTGCACGGTGCATGGAGAATAGAATAAACGATTTTTGAATTTACGCTTTGCCCCGTGCCCCATTTACGCAAAATTCAGGTATTAAGATGGCAATGAATCCAGATATCGCTTTACAATGACCCATGTTACGAATAATATACGCTTCTTTTGAGATTTTCCAAACTATTTATGGCAATGATGCATACGGGATTTGAGTCAAATAAATATTCAGGGTCGGTTAATACCGATTTTATTGAGCGGTTAAAACAGATCTATGTCGCTATGGATCAGGCTTACAGCACGGCCGCGGGTCATTACGATTTTAATTGCGACCGCTGTTGGGACAATTGCTGCCGGACTCGGTTTTATCATCACACGGTCATTGAGTATACCTATATTATAGAAGGGTTAAAGACGCTGACCCTTAAAAAACAAAACCAGATAAAATCGCGTGCGATGGCGATTCTAAATAAAACAGCCCGTGTCGATGATCAGGCAGCGCCCGTGCGGCCGATGTGTCCGCTTAATTTTGATGAACGCTGTATCCTCTATCCCTATCGCCCGATGATTTGCCGGATGCATGGTATCCCCCATGAACTCAAAAAACCTGGACAAAAAACAATTTATGGACCGGGATGCGCAACCTTCGACCGGCGCTGCGGCCACATGGACTATTTCACCTTTGATCGCACGCCCTTTTATCTTGAACTGGCCAGGCTGGAGCAGGCCGTGAAGCAGGCGCTGGGGATTACCGACAAATTTAGGATGACGGTTGCGGAAATGATCATCACAGAGGCAAATGGCATGGGGCATAGTGCACGGGGTAATAACGATATCTAACGCGCTATTTTTTCCATGCGCCATGCACCCTGTTCCATGCAAATGGAATGACGATGATTTATGAAATACCTGGATTTAGATAAACTCAACGAAATACCCGGCCGCCGGATTGAAACCGGAGACACCTTCTCCTTTCGGTGCTATGCGGGTATCGGCTGTTTTAATCGTTGCTGCCGGAATTTGAACCTGTTTCTGTATCCTTACGATGTGCTGCGCCTCAAAAATGCCCTGGAGATCTCCTCGGATGAATTTCTGGATCAGTATGTGGATGTGGTTTTGCGATCCGGCAATTTCTTCCCGGAGGTGCTTTTGCGCATGTCGCAAAACGAAGAAAAAGACTGTACCTTTTTAAGAGAATCGGGCTGCTCGGTTTATGCGGACCGTCCCGACACCTGCCGCATGTTTCCCATGGAGCAGGGCCTTATCTATGACGCCGCCGCTAAAAAAGACAAGCCGGTGTATTTTCTAAGACCGCCGGATTTTTGCCTGGGGCCGGGCGAAGACGAGCAGTGGACGCCGGCAACCTGGTCCCGGGATCAGGAGACCGAACGGTACCGTAAAATGACCCTTCAATGGGTACAGTTAAAACGCCTGTTTCAGGCCGATCCCTGGGGAGCTGAAGGCCCTGAGGGGCCCAGAGCCAGGATGGCCTTTATGGCGACCTACAACATCGATCGCTTGCGTGAATTTGTATTCAACAGCAGCTTTACCAAGCGCTACAAAGTCAAATCTGCAATTTTGAAAAAAATACAAAATGATGATGGGGAATTGCTGAAGTTCGGTTTCGATTGGGTAAAATTATTCCTCTGGGGGCTTAAGTCCAAAAAAATAAGACCGCGTTAGGCTCCGCAAAGAACCGGGAATCCGGTGAAAAGTCGGACCGATTCTACACCTCACTTCAATCCCGCCTTTCGCAATGCTTCGATCTCACGTTGATGATGGGCCGGGTCTTTATAAGGCTGCCGTTTTTGCCAGAAGCCCAGTGAAAATTTGGGATTTATCTTCAGCATTTCCTCTGCGTGCGCCCGGGCTTCGTCATCCCGGCCAAGCCCTATGTAAGCCAGAGCCAATGTCATATGGGCATACAACGGGTTAATCTCACCCTGTCGACTCCGCTCGAGCAAAAGCTTGCCTGCTGCAAGGGCCTCCTCGTAACGTTCCGTCTGAAAATATGAACGGAATAAGGGGAAAAGAAAAAAGGCAGGATAATAGGGGCTCAGACGCATCGCCTTTTTGGTTGTTGCGATGGACTCGTCGAATTCTCCAGTCCGATCCGGGGTAAATGCATATATGGAAAGCATAATGGGATCATTTGGATTGATGGCGGCAGACTTCTTTCCATATTCGATGGCCTTATCAAACTTCCTCTGAAGCCTACTGATGTGACTCATCAAGCCATAGGCTTTCGAATTGGAATCATCTAACGCGATCGCTTTTTGGGCGCATTCCCCCGCCCGTTTTAAGGACTCGGCCGGAGAATCACTCCAGCCTAAATCAACATCCTTGATATGGGTCCAGCCCAGAAGCGACCAGGCACCGGAGAAATTCGGATCCGACTCAATGGCTTTTTGCACCCACTCCCGGGCTTTGGCATTGTCCTCTTTTATAAACCGAAAAAAATGCTTCGCGGCACGCCACCAGTACTCGTTGGCCTGCAGGTTGGACGTGCCTAAAGCGATCGCGCGCGCGTACTCCCCTTCGGTCAGCTGCACCTGAAGGGCCGTCATGATCTGCTTGGCAATTTCATCCTGTAAGGCAAATAAGTCTTTCAGATCCCGGTCGTATCTCTCCGACCAGATATGACGCCCGGTGGTGGCATCGATGAGCTGGGCTAATATCCGTATTCTATCTTCGGATTTCTGAACGCTGCCCTCCAGCACGTAGCGCACCCCCAGTTCCTCGGCGACCGTCTGGATCTTCACCGCCTTGCCCTTGTAGGCGAAAGTTGAGTTGCGGGCAATCACAAAAAGCCTTGGCACCATCGAGAGGCTGGTGATGATCTGGTCGGTTATGCCGTCGCAGAAATAGTCCTGTTCCGGGTCACCGCCCATGTTGTCAAACGGCAGCACCGCGATGGAAGGTTTATCCGGCAAAGGGAAGGCCATCCGCCGCCAGGGCCTCCACCCGGGCGGCGATATTGACACCGTCCCCGTATATGCGGCCGCCTTCTTCAACCACGTCTCCCAAGTTGACGCCGATCCGAAACTGCATCCGGCGCTCCGCGGGCAATTCTGCATTTCTTTCGGCCAGCTCGCGCTGAATTTCTACGGCACAGTTGACGGCATCCACCACGCTGGAAAACTCCGCCAGAAGGTTGTCGCCCGGCATGTCGACGACGCGGCCCCGGTATTGCTGGATAAGATCGGTCATCGCCGTACGGTAAGCTGTTAAGGTTCGGATGGTGGTCTCTTCATTGTCATCCATCAGGCGGCTGTATCCTTCGACATCGGCGCTGAGGATGGCAGCGAGTTTGCGCTTGAAATCTCCCTGGGTCACTGAGTCACCCCCTTTTACAGCAAATAAGAACAGAACCAAGGAATCGTTTTTATCAGCAGAATGCCAGATGAGATGTCACCCCGGGCTCGACTTCTCAAATAGAAACCGCTTCGGATCAGGTGGAGAAAGAACTATTGAATGGCAAAAATGCATACCACATCGTGCCACAACGGGTCAGATCCTATTTTCTGAACTTGTTGGATTTGAACCATAGAAGTTAATAAGTTAAGAATATCCCCGTTTTTGGGGCATGCAAGGTGAACACCGGCAGTTCAAAGAAGGGTTGGCGGGACGGGCCGGAAAACGATCCGGCGTCGCTCTGTTGAGCTATGCCGGACTGGCAACTCGGGGCCTCTGGGGGACAAGGCAGGCTTCAAAGCGACAGATCGGCTTTTAAGAGCGAAACCGAAGAATCGATTCCCCAGCCTTAAAAATACGTTTTTCAACATACCATAGGAAATAAATTTATATTTCCGCAAAAAAATACGTTTTTCTACGCATTAAATACTTGCAGGCTTTTTATTAAAAATCATTGCAAAAAAATGTATTTTGTTACGATGATGCCAATTTTAATGCATTTATTTACAAAAAAACACGGACTAAAGCGGTGAGTCAATGAAAAATACAGATTTCAACCCAACCAAAGGCCTTAAACCGGTCGGTTATAGCGAGTTGGTCCGACGGTATTCTCTCCATATTATACCACACCATACTCAGTCATTTGTCGCCGAGAGAGGGAGGCCCAAAACTGTCATAGACGGCTACCGGAAGACTGAAATTTACACGAGTTGATGACGGCAACGGACGTATTCATCGCTTTTTGATTCATAACATTCTGGCAAAAAGGCGGTTTACGCCGGAGAGTCTCATCTTTCCGATCTCGGCTACAATGCTCCGCAAGATTGAGGAATACGATAAAACACTCGAGCACTTTTCAGAGCCTCTGTTACCTCTAATAGATCACGAACTGGACAGTGACGGAAAGATGGTGGTCAAGAATGAAACGGCGGTACACTATAAATATATCGACATGACCGCTATAGCTGAGGGACTATTCGGTTTTATTCAGGATACCATAGAAAATGAGCTTGCGTCGGAACTGGACTTCATTCTCGGTTATCACAGGGCCAAACTTGCCTTAAGGGACATTGTAGACATGCCGGATCGGCTCATCGATCTCTTTATTCGTCTGTGCATTGAAAACAAGGGTCGACTCTCAAAGAACAAGCGCAAGGCCAAGTTTGAACAGCTCACAGATAACGAAGTTGCCCGAATGGAAGCGTGCGTCCGCAACGCATTTAAACGGACTAAGACGGATGCTTGAAGCAAATATGTTCTCACAAAATTCCCCTGGGAATTTTGGATACGTTTTCACCGCCGAGAACATAGCCGCCGTCGAGTCGCAAAACGCTGCCGGTCATAAAGGGCGCATCTTCTAAAACATAGTGAACCGCCTTAACCACATCTTCGATCGTGCCGGTCCGGCCCAGCAGTGTGTGCGTCTTGAGCGCTTTTTTCTGGTCTGCGCTAAGCAGATCCCAGCCCCTGGTTCCTTCGGCATGGCGGGTTTCGAAAAATCCCAGCATGATTTCATTTACCCGCACCTCGGGTGCGCCCATCCGGGCCCAGGTCTCGGTTAAGAGCGAAACGCCTCTGCTGGCGGCGGCGTAGCCGTCATTAAAAATCAGGCCGGCCGGGCCGGAGCGGCCCACGATTGCGGCGATAGAGGAAAAGTTGATGACAGCCCCGTCGCCGGCGGCTTTCAGGTGCGGCAGGGCGGCCTCAAAGACCCAGCGTTTGGCGCGCAGGGTGGTTTCCATTTCCAGGTCCCACTGTTTTTCAATATAGGGGCCGTGCACCACCGGCCACCCGCCGCGCTCGATGTTATTGATCAGGATGTCCAGGCGGCCGAAGCGATCGATGACCTTATCGATGATTGCGGGTATGGCGGCCGTCTTGAGCAGGTTGGTCTTTAAAATAAGGTGTTCACCGCTTGCTGCGGCTAAATCCTCTTTCAGTGCCGCCAGCTCCTCTTCCCAATCGAAGTAATTGAGGGCCACATTCGCACCGGCATCCGCCAAGGATAGCGCAATGCCTTTGCCGATGCCTTTGATCCCTCCCAGCACCAGGGCCACCTTTCCTTTGAGTTCCATAAAATCACCGATGAGCTTAGTGTTTGTGTGTCATAAGCAAAACTATTGGATGTTTTATTGGAGTATTGGAGTGTTGGGGTAATGTCTGAAGGATTGATAGCTTTTTTCATTACTCCATTACTCCAGTACTCCAGTGCGCCAATACTCCATTTTTCGTAATGCTACGCCGACATACCAAAAATTTGAATTAACTTTCAACCGTATATACCTTGAAAAGCGTCTGCCTGACCCATTCCATTCCGACTTCCAGCAACGCCAGATCGTCGGTCTCGGCAGCGGCCAGCTTTTGGGGATCCACATCGATGTTATCTAATAGTCCACTGTGAAAAAACTGCTTCCTGAAATTATCCAGATCGTAAAGGGCCTGATAAACCAGGCGGCGCGATTTCAGATCCAGCGGACCGGGCAACACCCGGTTTTTAAGACCGATGATTTGTATCATCTTGTCGTTGACGGAATTGTAAGCCTCAATTTTCTGGTCTTTTATCCATTGCCCGACAGTTTGTTTTTGAGATTCGCTATGCCCTAAACAATGCGGCTCCTTCAGGAGCATGAAACCCTCGGTGATCCTGCCGGATTCGCGGCAGCGGGATATGGCCCGCACCAGTGGATAGGTGCGGCACGATGCAGGCCGATCCGCATAAACAAGGCAGCCGTTTTCCGAAACAAACGGACAGGTTAATCGATAGGCATCATCGGGTTTAAGTGTTACTATCGGCAGGCCCGACCCGGGGCCCATGTGCTGACGCGTATAGCGTTCCAGAAATTCACCCGAAGACAGCCGCAGTCCTTTTTTCAGTCGCAAAATGTCATAGGGAAACAACGACTGATTCAAATCCCGGCAGCAGGTATTAAAACACGACACGCCATGGTAACATGCAAATCTGAACTGTTCATCATGCCTTATGGGGATAAGGTTGTCATTCAATTCTTTCTAATCCTCTTTATATGGTTCTATGTTCAGAAGTCAGACGACAGAAGACAGAGGACAGAAGACAAGGTGAAAAAACCCGTGGGCAGCTTATGGATCTCGAGTCACAGTATCGGTTCTCTGTTTTCTGGACTCTGACTTCTGTCCTCTGGACCTCCAAAACCTGTATCAGGTTTTGGAGAGGTGTCCAATAAGTTTTTAAATTCGTTTTTTGATCTGATTCGAGCGGCCGCATACAAGATGTGGTGTCCTGTTCGGCAACTCGATACTGCAGATAGAAGCTGGTGTCACAACCGCATAACCGCCTGAAATTTTGATTTTTGCAAGCTCAAAAATCCTTGACAATACAAATATCGAATGGTATTCTAACCTCTTTTCTCATATGTATCTATCTGATATTACACCAAATATTTTTTATTACAAGTAATTAAAATCATTACTCAATTTGCATGCCAACCGGTGGGTTCCGGTTAAACGGATAAATAACCCAAGAAATATAAATTCAAAAAAATGAAGGGAGGTGCAAACGTTTAAATTTCTTAAAATCTTTAAGTCTTTAGTGGAACCACAAAAATCTACCAAATTTTAGGAGGTATAATAAATGCCAAGTTTTGTAATATCTGAAAAATGCGATGGTTGCAAAGGCGGGGACAAAACTGCTTGCATGTATATTTGTCCCAACGACCTGATGGTTCTCGAACCCAATGAGATGAAGGCCTACAATCAGGAGCCGGATCAGTGCTGGGAATGTTTCTCCTGCGTTAAAATCTGCCCGACCCAGGCCATCGAGGTTCGAGGTTATGCGGACTTTGTTCCCCTGGGAAGCAGCGTGATGCCGATGCTGGGTACTGAAGATGTCATGTGGACCTGCAAGTTCCGCAACGGAACCATCAAACGCTTTAAGTTCCCCATCCGGACCACTCCCGAAGGACAGGCTAATGCCTATAAGGATTTGAAGGCGAATGATATTGAAAGCCAACTTCTGTCAACCGAAGAAGCCGATGGCAAAGCGTATCCTCAGCCTGGAGAATTGGTCTAAATGTGAAGCCAGGGATATGAACTGAGCGAATTTATGATAATGATCTTTAATTATGATTTAAGGAGGATGTAATATGGCATTACCGAATAAACCAACTGGGGAACTCAAAGCCGTAAGGGACCCGGAAGTCGAGGAGCGGGAAGTTGATATTCTGATCGTCGGCGGCGGTATGGCCGCCAGCGGCGCTGCCTTTGAGGTCAAAAAATGGATGTCTGATGACCAGAGTGTTCTGCTGGTGGACAAGGCGGCCCTGGAAAGAAGCGGTGCGGTTGCTCAGGGCCTTTCTGCAATTAACACCTATATCGGTGAAAACAGCCCTGAAGACTATGTGCGCATGGTCCGCAACGACCTGATGGGCATCGTCCGCGAAGACCTGATTTTCGATCTGGGCTGCCACGTGGATGATTCCGTGCACCTGTTTGAGGAATGGGGCCTGCCGATCTGGAAGAAAAACGAAGAAGGCAAAAACCTGGACGGTAAAAAAGGCCAGAAGATGGGGACGCTCAAAGCGGGTGCCCAGCCGGTCCGTACGGGTAAATGGCAGATCATGATCAACGGCGAATCTTACAAGCGCATCGTTGCCGAAGCTGCCAAACTTGCCATCGGCGAAGAAAATGTTCTCGAAAGGGTATTCATCGTCGAATTGCTGCTGGATGCCAACAAGGAAAACCAGATTGCCGGTGCGGTCGGCTTTTCCGTTCGTGAGAACAAAGTGTACATCATTAAGTGCAAGTCCATGCTGGTCGCCTGCGGCGGAGCCGTCAATATCTACCAGCCCCGCAGCGTCGGTGAAGGCAAGGGTCGTGCCTGGTATCCGGTATGGAACTCCGGTTCCACCTATACGCTGTGCATGCGGGTCGGTGCCGAGCTGTCCATGATGGAAAACCGTTTCACCCCGGCGCGTTTCAAAGACGGTTATGGTCCCGTGGGTGCATGGTTCCTGCTGTTTAAAGCCAAAACCCTTAACGGTCTGGGCGAAGACTTTGGCAGCAGCGATGCCGCCAAAGCCGAGCTGGAAAAATATGCACCATACGGAACCGCCGCCGTCACGCCGACCTGTCTGCGGAACCATCTGATGCTTTTTGAGATGAAAGAAGGCCGCGGGCCCATTATGATGGATACGGTTACCGCTCTGGCCGAACTCGGCAAGACCATGGACAAGAAGGAGCTCAAACACCTCGAATCCGAGGCCTGGGAAGACTTCCTGGATATGACCTGCGGGCAGGCCAACCTGTGGTGCGCCACCGACACCGAGCCTGAAAAGAAAAACTCCGAGGTTATGCCCACCGAGCCGTATCTGCTCGGATCTCACTCCGGCTGCTGTGGTCTGTGGACCTCGGGTCCGGATTTGGACTGGGTACCGGACGACTATAAGATCAAGGCCGACAACGGTAAGGTCTACAACCGCATGACCACGGTTAACGGCCTGTTTACCGCCGGTGACGGTGTGGGCTGCTCCGGCCATAAGTTTTCCTCCGGGTCGCACGCCGAAGGACGCATGGCTGCCAAACAGCTGGTCCGTTATGCCAAAGACCACGCCGACTTTTCACCGGCACTCGCCCAGAGCGCCGATGAGCTGGTCGATATCGTTTACAAACCGGTGCGGACCTATCTGGAGCATTGCGCGTACACCACGGCCGACGACATCAATCCCAACTACATTAAGCCCAACGGCATGATGTACCGGATGATGAAGGCTGCGCATGAATACGGTGCCGGCACGGCCACCTTCTACCAGACCACCAGCAAGAATCTGGAAATCATTATGGGCATGCTGGAAACGATGCGGGAAGATAACGAAAAGTTGGCCGCCGGTGATCTGCACGAACTGATGCGCGCCTGGGAGATTCAGCACCGAATCTGGACGCTGGAATCGCATCTGCGCCACATCCAGTACCGCAAAGAAACCCGCTATCCCGGTTTCTACTATCAGTCGGATTATCCGGGACAGGATGATGAGAACTGGTTCTGCTTTGTGAACTCCAAATACGATCCAAAAGAGCAGAAGTGGGATGTCTTCAAGAAAGACTACATTAAAATGTTCAAGGATTAGTCAAAGGTCGGCCGTGATATATCGTCGATGAAATAAAACCTCCAGGTGCCGGTTGACACCTGGAGGTTTTTATTAATGTCAATAAGTATGATCGTCAGCAATCAGAAGACAGAGGACAGAAGACAGAAGGATCGATTTTTTAATCTCCGACATCAGAATTCTGTCCTCTGACATCTGTCCTCTGACCTCTGACATCTGTCTTCTTTAATATTACATACGGAGGGATGAAATGACTGAAGAAAAAGCAGCCCCTGCAAGCGGAAGCATTTTAGTCGTTGGCGGCGGGATTAGCGGTCTGACAACGGCGATTGAGGCTGCCGAAGTGGGGTATGAGGTCTTCCTGATCGAAAAAAATCCGTATCTGGGCGGAAGGGTCGCACAGCTGAATCAATATTTTCCCAAGTTGTGCCCTCCGACTTGCGGCCTGGAAATCAACTTCAGACGGATAAAAGACAACCCCAGGATCAAAATCCTGACGTTGTCCGAGGTGGAATCGGTCAGCGGCGATCCGGGCAACTATGATGTGGCGGTTAAGGTTAACCCCAGATTCGTCAATGAGAATTGCACCTGTTGCGGTGATTGTGCCGCAGCCTGCCAGGCTAAAATTGCCAGCGAATATGATTTCGGGATGAAAAACATCAAAGGGGCCTATTTGCCGTTTGAAATGGCCTTTCCGGCCCGTTACGTGATTGCCCCTGAGATTATCGGCACTTCCGATGCCACCCGGGCCAAGGAAGCCTGCAAGTACGATGCGGTTGATCTTGAAATGGAAGCCAAAACCCTCAATTTAAACGTGGGCGCCATTGTGTGGTCCACCGGTTGGCAGCCCTATGATGCTGCCAAGATCGATAATCTCGGTTTTGGTCAGTATCCCAACATTATCACCAACATGATGATGGAGCGGATGGCCTCACCCAATGGACCCACCCAGGGCAAAATTCTGCGCCCTTCGGATAACAAAGCGCCGCAAAGTGTGGCCTTCGTCCAGTGTGCGGGTTCCCGCGATGAAAATCACCTGCCGTATTGCTCCTACATATGTTGCATGGCGTCTTTAAAGCAGGCCACCTATGTTCGCGAGCGCTGTCCCGATGCCAGGATTTTCATCTTCTATATCGATCTCAGGGCGCCGGGTTACCGCTATGAACGGTTCTATCAAACGATTAAAGAGGATGAGAACATCTTTCTGGTCAAGGGCAAAGTGGCCGAGGTGAGTGAGGATGCGAGCACCAACCATGTCACTGTTGTTGCCGAAAATGCCGTGACGGGTGAAAAAGTTCATCAGGAAGTGGAAATGGTCGTTCTGGCAACCGGCATGCAGCCGACTGCGGCTGCCAGCAAACTCCCGGCGGATTTACAATACAGTCCTGAAGGATTTATCATCAACGATTTTGAAAAAGGTGGAATGTTTGCCGCCGGATGCGCCAATAAACCGGCTGATGTGGTCTCGTCCAATCAAAATGCGACCGGGATGGCCCTTAAGGCGATTCAAACTCTGGTGAACAGGTAGGAGGTTATCCATGGATAAAAAATATGGTGTGTATATCTGCGAAGGTTGTGGGATCGGGGAAGCCTTAGATATCGAAAAGCTAAGCGGGGTCCCCAAAGAGGAAGGCTTTCCGGTTAAAACCTGTCCGATCCTCTGCGGCAAAGACGGGATCGAGCTCCTGCAGAAAGATATCGCCGATGAAGGCGTCAACACGCTGGTGATTGCGGCCTGTTCACGGCGGGTGCTTTTTGATGTCTTCCGGTTTGACGGCTGTATCGTGGATCGGGTGAATTTAAGGGAGCAGGTGGTCTGGACCCATCCGCGCTCAACGTATCCGGCCCCCACAGAAGAACAAAAAGACGATGAGAATTTCATCGATCATGTTCAAATGCTGGCCGAAGATTATTTGAAGATGGGCATGGCCCGGGTCGAAAAAGTCGAACTGCCGGAGCCCTATCTGTTGGAAACGCTGAACAAAAAGATCCTGGTTATCGGCGGCGGGATCAGCGGAATTTCGGCTGCCATCGATGCCGCCAAAACCGGCTGCGAGGTGACGATCGTCGAAAAAGAAACGACGCTGGGCGGCAACGCCAAAAACTGGCGCAAACAGCTTCCGGGGACCTTTCCTTATGAGGATTTAATCCCGCCGGCAGTCGAATCTAAAATTAACGAGCTTGAAAGCGTTGCGAACATTACGGTGAACACCGAAACCGTGGTTGCGCGTATCGCCGGGGAACCCGGAGATTTTACCGTGACTTTTAAAAAGCCCGGCGAAAAAACAGAATTCGACGTTCCCTATCCCTTGCCGGATGAGATGAAAGTCGACGACAAGGGCAACGAGCTGAATGCCGAACAACTCCATGCCAAATTTATGGAATATAATGAAGGCAAGCAGGACATCTTAAAGTTTGATCCCAACGGTGAAAAGTTCGGCGCCGTGATACTGGCAGCCGGCTGGCGGCCCTATGAGCCCAAAGTAGGCGAGTTCGCCCACCTGGGCTACGGTGAGCTGGCGGATGTGGTAACCAACCATCAGTTTGAACAAATCGCGGCGGCCGGTAAAATAACGCGGCCTTCCGACGGCAAAGAAGCCAAATCGGTTGTTTTCGTTCAGAGTCCCGGTCAGGGGGATGACAAAGATTTCAGTTATACCGGGGCGGTGACCAGCCTGGTGGCCCTCAAGCAGGCCAAGTATGTCAGGGAGGATTATGCCGACGCCAAAGCGTTTGTTTTTTACCAGCATATGCGCACGGTCGGTTTAACCGAAAATTTTTACAAAAGCATCCAGCAGGATCCCGGCATCTTTTTGACCAAAGGGGAGGTCAGCAGCGTTTCTCAAAACGGAGACGGCCTGATTGTGGAAGCCGATAATACCCTTCTGGGTGAAAAGGTTCAGGTAAAAGCGGATTTGGTTGTGCTGGCAACCGGCATGGTTCCGGTTACTGCAGATGACCCGGTCGTTAACCTGGCTTACCGACAAGGACCCGGATTCAGGGACAATGCGCTGTTCGATGAATATGCCGATTCCAATTTTATCTGTTTTCCCTATGAAACCCAGCGTACTGGCATTTATGCCGCCGGGGCCATTCGTCGCGGCATGACTGCCGAAGAGGCGATGGAGGATGCCTCGGGAGCAGCCTTAAAAGCAATCCAATGTCTGGAGTCGGTCAACCGGGGCGTTTCGGTGCATCCGCGTTCCGGCGATATGACCTTTCCCGACTTTTTCTTCCAGCGCTGCACCCAGTGCAAACGCTGTACGGAAGAATGTCCCTTTGGGGCGATTGATGATGATGAAAAGGGTACACCCAAACCCAACCCGGCGCGCTGCCGCCGCTGCGGCACCTGTATGGGGTGCTGCCCGGAGCGCATCATCAACTTCTCCGATTACAGCATCGACAGCATCGGCTCGATGGTCAAAGCGATCGGCGTGCCTTCTGAAGATGATTATGACGAGCCGCCATTGCGGGTTCTGGGGCTGATATGTGAAAATGATGCCTATCCGGCCCTGGATATCGCTGCGCTCAACCGGCTGACCTATTCGGCCGATGTGCGCTTGATACCGGTCAGGTGTCTGGGATCGGTTAATGTCATCTGGATCAAAGATGCCCTGGCTCAGGGATTGGACGGCGTGTTCCTGCTGGGCTGCAAACACGGAGATGATTATCAGTGTCACTTTGTCAAAGGCAGCGAACTGGCCGACATCCGAATCAAAAAGATCGGTGATGCCCTGTCGAGTCTGGCACTTGAAGAAGAACGTGTGGCGCAATTCCAGGTGGCCATCGATGAATATGATAAACTTCCGCAAATTATCGATGATTTTGTTGCCAGCATCGAGGAAATGGGTCCGAACCCGTTCAAGGGATTTTAGCGCAAAGTTTCCTTGGTTTGGGCACTTGAAGATATTAATGAGATGAAGCAATTCATTAATGAAAATTCGAAGCACTAAATCCGAAACACGAAACAAATCCGAATATCAAATGACAAAAATTCAAAACGTTTAGAACTTTCGAATTTTGAATTTCGATATTGTTTCGGATTTCGATATTCGAATTTCGAATTTCCCCGTCTTTGATAGAAAAGTAGATCCATGGGATACGATCAAACAACATGTCACATTCCCAATATGAGAAATAAAATTTTGGAGACGGGGTATGGGGAGGTATGAATATGGCCGAAACATATGTAATTGAGCCTGATTTAGATTTTATCAAACAAGTCGGTGCGCTGGGGGGTGAAGACCTGAAGAAGTGCTATCAATGCGCAACCTGTTCGGTGGCCTGTCCGATTTCACCGGACACCAGACCGTTCCCGCGCAAGGAAATGATAGCCGCCTCTTGGGGCTTGAAAGATAAACTGGTGGGCAATTCAGACATCTGGCTGTGCCACAATTGCGGAGATTGTTCCACCCGCTGCCCGCGGGAGGCCAAACCGGCGGATGTCCTGGCGGCCGTGCGCTCCTATACGATCGAGGACTACGCGCAACCGAAAGTGCTGGCCAGGGCTATGAAGGACCCCAAGAAACTGCCGATCCTGCTGGCGATTCCCGCAGTTCTTTTTCTGGTTGTGGGAACCATCACCGGCCTGCTGGATTTCACACCGGACCTCAGCGAAGGCATCCGGCATTGGAAATTTTTCTCGACCTGGCTGGTGGACATGATGATGCTCCCGGCGGCCCTTTTTGCAGCGGCGGTTTTTGCCCTGAGCCTCAAACGGTTTCTGAACGATATCCATCAGAACGCGCTGCTGGAGGGTAAGACAACCAAAGAAAACATCGAAGTGGTCGGATTCGTTCAAGCGCTTATTCGTGTCATTCCAACCATCCTGTTGCACCGCAAGTTTGGGGAGTGCACGGAAAATAACGATCGCCAAACGGCCCATTTGCTGACGTTGTATGGCTTTATCGGGCTTTTTATCGTGACCAGTATTTTATTTGTGGTGATGTATGGATCCTATCTGCTTCCCGGCGGAGCCTTGCACGGACCCTGGTCCCAGTTGAATCCGGTCAAGTGGCTGGCAAACATCAGCGGCGTTGCCCTTATCGTCGGAACCAGCCTGATGATAAAAAACCGCAGCTCCAAAAAGGATCAGGTTTCCAGGTACTTTGACTGGTACTTGATATACCTTGCCTTCGGGCTGGGGGTTACCGGTATGGGCGCTCAGCTGACCCGCCTGGCAGGCTGGGCGGCAGTCTCTTTTACCGTTTACTACATTCACCTGGTTCTGGTGTGGGCGTTGTTTGCCTATCTGCCATTTTCAAAGTTGGCCCATCTGGTTTACCGGACGGTGGCGATGGCGTATAACGAGTATGCCGGCCGAAATTTTTAATTAAAATAAAAAACTATTTAAAAAGGGGAGCGTATCATTGAGATCGCTCCCCTTTTTTTGTCAATGCAAGATTTAATCTTTCAGCTTTCCAAATTAAGATACAGTTTGACCTGATAACACGCTGAGTTGTGATACGTTTACAATCTGAAATTTTAAGCGAGCTGCTTAAATACAGATAAATAGCAGCTATCAAACGTCGCAAATCAACAGCGCGGATTTTTGCGTCGGCGGTAGCCAATTGTTAGATAAAGTATTTGATCACAGCGGCCACGATGACACCAATAACAGCGGGTATACCGAAATACATAACAGTTCCCAGAAGCATCATAGCTGCGACACCCGTGACTCCACCTCGCTCACGGAAATGAAGATCCTTCCACAATGGCACGAAGATATGCGCCATGCATATCCCAGCAAGTACTAACATAACGCCAGTAAATACCTGATTTGAGGCATATTTCATCCGAAGGATTAAGGACGACAAGAAAGTAACTATTGCTATTATTAGGCTAAGATATATTCCATACAATAGCCGATCAGAGGGGATATTGCGCTCAAGAGCATCGCCAAGTAATTTCCGCTTATACTTCCTTACTGAACCTGCACTACCGCTAAGGTCCCGCCAATCCAAGTTAGCCATTCGAACGGCTTCGCGTAACTTCTCGATATTTCCATCTGATTGTTGGAGAACTTGAAATCTGAGATCTTCGAGGTCGTATTCATTCTCGTGCTCACAATTTGGGAGATTGTCAGCGCACTTTTCGGTTAGCAACCTAACCACTTCGTCTTTGCTTTCATCCGGAAACAGTTTTTCTATGGCTTTCGCTGTGTTTGGACTCAATGGAAGTGCCATTATTCTCACTTTAAATTCTGGTTACACGATAGCGGTTTGGTGGTTTCATTAAGGTCAGTTAGTCAAAACAGCCGCATACTACTTGTGGTTTTATAACAGTAATAATAGATGGAAAATTTTCCATCTATTGCGATATTATTATTATAAAGTGGAACCTGCTGATTCTAACGGCAATTTAAGCCTTTAGGAAATTTCATGTATCTTGCCAGTATCACAAATTGACCAAAATTGCAGGTATATAGATGGTATCACAGCATTGTAAAACCTTCAATTAGGCTAAAAATAAGGTTTGAAATTTAGTCGTTGTCCGTTTTGATGGTAAGGTCGGAATAAATTATGTCAGATAAAATTATGGCAACTCCACTGGATAGAAAAATTCAACATTCGAAATTCCTTGTTGGATATTCGATATTCAATACTGATTTTTGGTTTGTAAAAATAGAACATTCCATATCGAATCACGCTAAAGACGTAATCTAAAGTCAGGAATGATGAATTTCGAAGGGTTACTGAATCGAAAAGAAAAAGGGAGCGCCTTGCGGCAGCTCCCTTTTAATTGAATCCTGCGCTTCTAAGAGATCACTTTTCATCTCCGGTAGCAGCTCCGTGCAGCTTGATCTCAACTTTTTCGGTCAGGCCTTCGTAGTATTTGCGCAGAATTGCAACAACCTCATCGCGACCGAAGTGATCGGGCAGTTCAACGCCTTCGGAAAGCATCTTTCTGAGCATGGTTCCGCTCAGCAGCACGCGATCTTCTTTTTCGTGCGGGCAGGTTCGCAGCGAGGCCATGCCGTCACACTTATAACAGTAAAAGGTCCAGTCAATTTTCAAAGGCGTGCAAAGCAAGGCTTTGCCTTCTTCTTCCGGTTTTGGGATCTTGTCAAAAATGGTCTGGGCTTCAAACATGCCGTAGAAATCGCCCACGCCGGCATGGTCACGCCCGATGATCATTCGCGAACACCCGTAGTTTTGTCGGAAAGTGGCATGCAGCAAGCCTTCGCGGGGCCCGGCATAGCGCATATCGAGCGGATAGCCGCCCTGGATCACATTTTTTTCCACAAAATAATTTTTGACAAGGGAATCGATACACTTAACGCGAACGCTTGCCGGAATATCACCCGGTTTTAAATTGCCGACCAGGGAATGAATGTAAACACCGTCACAGACTTCAACCGCGATTTTGCACAGATATTCATGGGAACGATGCATGGGATTTCTCAGCTGCAATGCGGCCACTTCACTCCAGCCCCGCTCCTCAAACATCTTGCGGGATTCTTCCGGTCGCATGTAAACGCCGGCATACCTGGTTGGATATTCAGACTCGGTCAACACCTTGACCGGACCTGCGAGATTGATATCTTTTTGTTCCATGACCATCTGAACGCCCGGGTGATCGTCTTTAGCGATCTTCCAGAACTCCTCGGCAGTTGCGGTGCCTTCACCCATATAGACTTTTTCGCATTCAAACTTTTTATCGGCTTCGGTCATCTCGTATTTTTCGGTGACCGTCATCGTGGCCATCAGTTCATCGCCTTCGGGATCATATAGCGCAATTTCTTCGCCTTCCTTGATGCTTTCCGCATCTTCCTTTGAAGCCGAAAGGGTCACCGGAATGGGCCAGAAGGTCCCGTCGGCCATCAGAAAGTTTTCACAAACCCCTTTCCAATCCGCCCGGGTCATAAAACCGGTCAACGGGCTGAAGCCGCCGATACCCATCATGATCAAATCGCCTTTTTCACGCTGGGAGATCGGGATCTTTTTAAGGCCGTCGGCCTTTTTCTTTTCAGCTTCGAGATCGGCGCCCTCGAGCAGGCAGCAGGTCAGTCCCTTACCGCCGTGAGGTGGAATTAAATTTGCCATTTGTTTTCCTCTCCTTTCAATCTATTGTTCTATAATTAAGTCGTCTTCCACGACTCTTGTTCATTTATCTGCTTGGCCGAATACCCTATCCTTCCGAATCAGAATACGGGAAGTGCACACAAAAGGGTTATAATTATTAAGGATAGCAGATTTTGTCAAGCGGAATTCCGGTCTCCAAGCCAAGATTTTTCGATAAATTTGGAACGCATCAGCATCCGGGGCCTTTCGTTTCGCTATATCGATAACGATGAGAAGCTCGATCATGCCGATGAACTAAAAACCATTATTGGCAACCAGGGCCTCTACCTGGATAAGGTGCCCTTTAAAAAAATTTCTGATTTTGAAATTGAGAGCGAATATAGTTTTAGCACGGTCAAGATGCGGCAAATCGGACTGGAATAATGATATATTTCTGACGACTGGATTCTTATGGCTAAGCGTCCATTTACGGTCTCGTCGAATTCAGCCCCACAAAGGTGCCGCCGTTATTGCGGCACAGGACGCGCATTAAGGTGGCAAACCGCTCACCGGTATTGCCGCGTACGCGGGTTTTGGTCATTACCACCGGAAAACCGACAGCATGAATCCGAACCCGCCTGGAACCATCTTTTGTGCGTCTATTGATCCGGTCAACGGTATCAATGACCGGCTGTATGCGTTGCCCGCTGAATTCATCGCCAAAAACGTAAAGGCTGATTTTTTTGTCCGTTGCATAAAAAGTTCGAATGGCTGCGGTGATACCCTCGACCGGACTGCTATTGCTGAAGGCCTGCCAGGAGCTCAACCTGGAAATAATGGCCCGGCGACGCGCCGGTGTATCGGGAATCCATCTTCCGCTGTATTGGGAAAACATATATTCACCCATATCGTTCATTATCTGTATGCCCTTGACCTTCGGATATACGTCCAGGGTTTCTCTGAGTTTTTTCTGTACCAGACCCCAGGCGTTGCGCTGCATGCTGCCCGATGTATCGATAATGAAGATAATGTACTCGCTGTCCACCGGTATGCCGCCGATGGAGCGATCGATTTTTTGCGGCCGGGTTTTCAACAGGCGCTGCATCTCCGCGGTTAGTTGTTGCAGGGCTCTGGCCAGTTGGCCTTCAATAATGTTTTGTACCTGGGCGGTGTCTTTCGAAGCGGCAAATCGGCCCTCAATATTAGAAAGGTCTCCCTGCAGCCTTGCCAGCCGGATCTTTTCTTCCGACAGTTGCTCCTTTTTGGCCGTCAGATCACGATTCAGAATTGTGGTTTCACCCCGGATTTTCACAAGTTCTTCTTCAAGCCGGATAATTTGGGCCTGGAGGTCCTCCTTCACTTCTTCAATTATCAAAGGCTCGGCGAACTTGGATAAGACGAAGAGCAGGATGACCGCACCAAATCCGCAACAGATGCAGTCCAGAAAAGACAAACTGAATATCTGAATATCTCGCCTTTGTTTTTTCATTCTAATCTTTAATGATAATTCCTATCATTTTTTGCGATATACTCTTTTTCCGCATTCCACCTTCCGAATTCCGAATCCTTTTTAGGGCCAATCCTTCGAAGGTGAAAAAAAAGAACCGCGGGTATCCTTTGCCAGGCGCCAATATGCATCGGCAGCCAGCGGATCGCCCTCCATCGGATATAAAATAATATTGACCGGGACCCGGGGGAGCTTACGAATCGCTTCATTAAACAGGCTTAATCGCTTTTTACTGCTGACCCGTTTACGCCAGGGCTTGCTTGATCCCATCGTGGGCAGGCCGTCGGTCAGCAGAAAAATGTTGTCGGGAGCCGGTTTGATTGCGCCCATTGCGGTGAAGGCATTTAACAGACTGGTGCCTTTTTCCGGAGCGACATGCTGCAGGCCATCCGCACTCTGATTTAATTGATCGACATTGCCGGCCTCCAGCCAGGTTCCCTGGGTGCCCTTTAGTAAGGGGACGGCAGTTTCGTTAAACGCATATATCTGAAATTTGCTTGTTTGGGGAAGCTGGGCGGTCAGCCAGTTAACGGTGGCGATCACCTGTTGCCATTTGGCGGATTTGATTTTTTCTTCTGTGCCAAGGTTGCGACGCCGGATGATTCCAACCACGGTTTCATCCAGCATGCTGGCCGAGGCATCTACTAAAATAAAAATTCGTCTGCCGCCCATCTTTAAATCGGTTAAATATTGGCGATCACCCTGCCCGGGAAATTTCCGCAAGCGGGTGCCCATGTCGTCCTGGGTCTTGGCGCCGGCTCGCAGTCGTTTGAGTTCTTCTTCTAAAGATTTCAGATCGGATTTTAATTTATTGATGTGTGCTTTGGTGGCCAGGGTGTCATCTTGTCTGTCGGACAACTCAATCTTTTTTTGCTCAAAAATTTCTATGATTCTGCGTGCCAGCCCCTGGGTGCGCACCAGATCCGCTTCGGTTTGCGTTAAGGAATTGCGGGCCGTGATACGGTCCTTTTTACCTTCGAGCACCTCCTGCTCCATGCGATCAACCGCGGCCCTAAAATCCGAGGTAATCGAATCCCTCTGTGCGGCACTTTTGGCGTTGACCAGCACAAACAATAAGATGATGGCGCCCAGCCCGCAGGTGATAATATCAAGAAAAGACAGGCTGAAAATATTGATTTGTCTACGTTTCATCAGAAGGCAGATCTTTACAGGCAATGAGTTTAAGCGTTTCACCCGGCGTTCCAATTCGGATGGTTTGGCCGAGTGACAAAATCGTTTTCATATTGACCGGATCTTCGTTCACAAAAGTGCCATAGGTGCTGTAATCATTCAGTATGACATGATCTCCGCGTAATTGAACCGCACAGTGTTTGCGGGAAACCCCGGCGATGCGTCCCTGGATCTGGATGCCGGATCCGTCCGCAGCGCGTTCAAGGCCGATGACCAAAGGCTTGGTGGTTATCGGATATGCCAGATTGCGGTACAGGATGTGGGTCGGACGCGGCTGAGTCCCCGGATTTCGTTCGGGTGTTGCGTCTGATATCGGTTCTTCCGCCGGCAGCGGTCGCGTTGTCAAAAATGGGGCACTGCCTCCAGGTTGCGGTGGCATCAACCGGTTTTCAAATCGAAATACACCCCGTGCTGCACATCCGGGCGCCAGTTCGATTATTTGGAAATTTTTGGTGCCGGCCAGCATGGGGACCAAGCCCGGCAGGCGAGCGGTTCGATCTGAAAGCATCAGGACCGCTCCGGGCTCATTTTTCCCAAAACGATCATAAAAGCGGCCAACCAGACGCTGAATTTCCTGAAATACCGGCACCGCTTTTTTGTTAAAGGGCTCCCTTGTCAGCGTCACATGATATACCTTGGCGCCGCCCGTCATTTCAAAGTCAACACTGGGATTTTGGTTAAGCTGTGTCAAAACGCCGGGCAGTCGATCGTATAATTCCTGTTCGGTGGCGGCCTGATGCAAAGGATCAAAGCGGGTACTGCGGACAAATTCTTCTGCAATGACATCCACCCATCCTCGGTACAGCCTGCTCAGGCCATTACCTTCCGAAGACGCGGTATCTTTCTGGCTTAATTGTTCCGCCCGCTGAAGCCAGGTAATTTCAAACCGGTGCAGGTGCATATCCAGGTGCAGCAACAACCCTTGCGGCAGACGATCCGGAACAGCGGCAACTGCCAGGGGAACAAAGCCTTTCACCGGGATGGATAATTCACGGGTAATTCCCAGAAGAAATCCCAAATGTTCCCGGGTATAAAAACCCGGAACCGCAATAATCGTTTCCTGTCCGTGATGTTTGACCGCCTTCCAGATGCGGGCCAGATGTTCGAAAGCGATCTCAGCATGATTTTGGGCGAACGAACCGGGTTTTTCCAAAGGCGCGGTATTTAATTGATCCCAGAAACGATTGATAATCTGACGGGGATAAAGGCGGGCTTGCCTTTCAGCCGCCCGCCCGACCGTTATTCGATTTTTTTCCGGCAGCGCGAAACCGGGACTTTCAGCACTGTTTTCGTCCACTTTCAGCAATCCGTCCCCCTTGGATCCGGCCACCAGAATTCCGGCATCACTGAGTTCCACTCCTAATAAGGCCATAAGAGGCACCTTCGTGCTAAGGTTCAAAGGTTACGGGTTCAGGGGTTCAAACGTAACAGAGGTCAGAGGTCAGAAAACAGAACTCAGACAGGATGCTCCGTCTTCTATTTTTTCATAGGTTTTTTCGGTCATCTGACATCTGTCCCCTGTCCTCTGACTTTTGAACCGGGCGTTCACAATCGCCATTATTTGGTATACAGATGACTGATTAAATTTTCATCGCAATAGGACTCTGTATCCAGCACATAGTGTTCCTGCAACTGTTGCAACTGGTGCAGCAGAAACATCAAACCAATGCTGATTAACAGTGCAATCAAAGTCGAGTTAAACGCCACGCCCAGGCTGCGGGTGACATCAAAAATGTCGCCTTCAATGGCTTTATGCGCCTGGCCGAGTGCGTCTCCGATCCCCCGGACCGTTCCGATAAATCCGATTGAAGGAATCGCCCAGGCGATATAGCGGATCATAGACAGCTCGGATTCCAGCCGCTCGGCTTCTGAATCGCAATAGGCATGGGTGGCGCTGGAAACATCCTGAATGTTGCGGGTGGTACTGAACCGCTGTAGGCCGGCCAGCAACGCTCTGGGCAAAAGGGCCTCGCGTTGCTGTGGTGGCAAGGCCTGGATCTGCCTGGAGACATCGCGGGTGTCTTCGGGCAGAATACGCACGCCTTCGTCCAGCGGGATGAGGTCCATCTTTAATAACGCGCGCTGTCGGGAAGTTTTAAAGGCTTTGTACCCCATGATGGCAATGGCCCAGAACATCAAGATAAAGCATGCTTCCTGTTCGTAATCACGGATGAGCACGAAAGCCGATCGCTCCAGCACCTGGGATTTGTCTTCCGCCATCTGAATTGCCTGTTTGGCTAAAACCGCGTCAGCCTTTGGCCGAATCACGGCCACATAGATGGCATGTACAATGATCACGATTACGATCAACGAAAACACCTGATAAATAAACTCAAACGAAAAAGGAAAGTCGCGTTTCATGGCATTTGTCCATGTGGTAAATGATTGTGGTTGTAATATATTGCGATACGCAACAACTAAATGTCGTACGGAAAATCCACTGCCTGATCCGCTTCAATTCTTTCGGTCGGGCGAAATTCTTTTAGCGGCTGTTCCTGTGCGCCGGCTGATTCTGTTTTTTCCTGGGTTTCGGAATCTGAAGCGCTGCTGTCAGATGGCGGCGCAGTCTTTTCCTGGGTTGTTGTCCGGGTTTCGCTCTGGGCAATCACCACGGGATGTTGTTTGGCCTGTTTCTGGCCCGGGAGCGGTTGAACCGATGGGCCCGCCGGTACAGCCTGAGTTGCCGTAACCCAGAATCCCAATATCGAAACGGTTAAGACGGCAGACTTTTTGAACCCTGTGAATCCTTTCAAAGCCATATCCACTTTCTCATTCTAAATAGCGACAGATGCGAAATCCGAGATCCGAACGTTTATTGTCGCTGTAATCGCGGTACGCCAATCTTAATTTGCCCATGGTGGCATATTTCCAACTCGATCCTTTGACCACGTGATGCTTTCCCTCCACGGGCCCGGTTGGATCTTTATCGATTTTATTCGTATTATAGGCATAAATTGTGTAAAAGTCATGGCACCATTCCGCTACGTTTCCGCCCAGGTCATATAAGCCCAGACGGTTGGCCTTAAATTTTGCCGGCGGCGCTGTACCCGGGAAGCCATCATTGTAATTTTCGATATAAACCGGCAACAAATTTTTGGCCGAGATGTCGGCATAATTACCCGATGGCGAGGTCGGGGGAAACCGATTCCCCCAGGGATATTTGAGGGGGGATTGAGCGTTTATAAAGCGGGCACAATATTCCCACTCAGCCTCGGTGGGCAACCGATATCCGGTACCGATGGGGTCGGCGGCGACCAGGCGGCTTCCTTTTTTAATATAAACCGGCGGCAGGGACTCCTTGGCGCTCAACCAATTGCAAAACAAAGCCGCTTGCTCCCAGGTCACCTGAACAACGGGGTGATCCGCCTGGGATAAACGCTGACCTTTGAATGCGCCGGATTTGTGGCCGGCCAAAAATTGTTTGAACTCTTTATTGGTTACTTCTTTTAAGCCCATGTAAAAAGGCCGCTGCAAAATGATTTTGCGAAGCGTTTCGTTGGAACGCCGGCCCTGTTCCCTGCGGGAAGATCCCATGGTAAAGGGTTGTGGACGAATCAGCTTCAAGACATGGCCGTTTGGCGCTTTGATAATGCCCGTCGCATCTGTCGATGTTGATTCGAGCGGCGTTAAAGTGATTTTAATTTCTTGCGGATATCCGGGTTGCGGGGTAATTTGGCTCTGATGGGATTTATATCCCTGTTTTCGAATTTCTATCTTGTGAACGACGGCCACAAGCTTTAATTCCGAGGGGACCGTGCCCTGGTTTTCCCCATCCACAATGAGCTGAGCGCCAGCCGGCTCGACCTTAAACTGAATAACACCCCATTTCGGTTTTAAATCAACGGCCAGTGTTTTTAATTTTCCGGTCGATACCTGGACCCGGTGAGATACTTTTTCGTAACCGGCCTTGGATATTCGAACTTCATGCGGGGTATCGGCTGATAGTTGGATTTTAAGGGGCGTCTTGCCGACGAATTTCTGGCCGATGATTACATTGGCGCCGGGCGGTTTGGTTTGCAGAGCCAACGTTCCATCAGCGGGCTGCAGCCGGATGCCTGCTATTTTTTGCGCTTGATTCAGTCCGACAGCCAGCTGGGTCTGCCATGTTTTAAAGCCAGCAGCCCTTATTTCCAGCCGATAATTTCCTTCAGGCAGTTCAATCGTTAACGGGGTGTTGCCGGCTGGCTTTCCGTCCACGGATACGGTTGCACCTTCAGGAACCGAGCTGATGAAAACATCAGACCAACCGGGGATTAATGCAAAATCAAAGGACTGTTTTTGTGAGCATCCGGCAATTTGAACTTCGGTTTTTATATTTTGATAGTTATCCGCTTGAATTTCTAAAATACGCTGGCCGGCCTTTACTTCAAGATTTGAAACCGGCGTGACGCCGAGTTCGCGCCCGTCAATGAAGACCCGGGCACCGTTGAGAAGTATCTCCGGTTTATCTGCTTGGTGGGTCTGCAAGGATAGGCGCCCCGGAAGTTTTTCCAGTTTAAATCGGACTTCTTGACTTTTTTCCGCGCCGACTTCAAAGGGTTTTTCAAGCGGATAATAACATTCTTTAACGGCATGCAACTTATATTGGCCGGGGCGCAGCAGGAAGTGGCCGCCAAATCGCGGTGCGACCAGGCTTCCGCTGATTGAAATTTGATCGGGCTGGGGTTCAATCTGAATCGTGATTTGCCTGGCCGTAAAGACAAACCAGGCGGCGATAAAGAGCAAAAGGAAGCAGAGTGCAACTGTCAGTCCGATAAACCGCCGCCGACGTTTAATTAAACCGGCGCCCAGTTGCCGGCGGTCCGACCGGAAAGAAAGGGGTTTGATTTTGAGGACCTGATCCCTGCTGTCAGGTGACGGTGATCTGGCAGATTCAATGCCGAGTTCCCCGGAAACCACCTGGATGATAAAGGCATCTCCTTCAGCCTTAAAATTTATTTTGCAGGAGCCGATTTCAAGATTGTCTGCATCCATCAGCCAGGCGGAACCCTCCAGGCTCTGACCGTTGTAAAGAACGGTAACCTCAGATTGACCCGCCCGGACAAAAGGCCCTCTCTGAGATATGCCGATATATGCGGCTTCCGTATCGGCTTTGAGATCCGTGACCTGAATGTCAGCGCTGGGACCTGCTCCAATAATAATCGGAAACCCGTCTTCAGCGATCGTGCGTTCAGCCTGGTGGCTTCGGACTTTGTAAAGGATGTTCAAATTTCAACCTCACACTTGACTGCAATGCGCATCGGGCCTTGTCCCGGTTTAATGATGATTTTCTTGCGGACGTCTTGATATCCGTCTCGGGTTCCCACCACGGTATATGTACCGGGCCTCAGGCTCAACTCCTGGCTTGCAAAGCGGCCCAGTTTCCCGACCTTATAAACGGCAACTTCTGTAAAATTATCGGATTCAAGGATAATTTTTACAGGGGTTTGCGCGAGGTCTACAAGCCGGGTGAGTTTGTCGAATCGTTCCTTCAGCCGGGGGCCGATTGGATCAATTTCTTCTATTTCGGCTATCAGCTGGATGGCATTGTCAAGCTGGCGATCTGATTCCAGGGCACCGGGCTGTTCAATATAAAAGTCGATGCGCTTGTCGATGCGCATCAACTTCAGCGACCGTTGCTTTCCCAGTTCGGCAAACTGGACATTGGGATCGATTTTAAGCGCCTGCTGGTAAGCGTTTAATGCCTGCTCCCAGTTTTCGGCCTGTTCCGCGGCTAGCGCTTTTTGGCGATGGGTTTCGATGTTGGCCAGGCGAATGGCCTGATCCACCTGGGCCAGTGCGTCTCTGACTTCCAGGGATTCCGGTCTGAACGATTTTGCTTTCAGCAGTTTTTCCCGCGCCAGCTCAACGTTATTATTATGAAGGGCCGTCAGCCCTTCCGACATCAACACCTGAAATTCACGATCCCTGACCTGCCCTTTAATCCGGGCCAATGCCTTGCGGGCCTCTTTCGACCCGGGATCCAGTTTCAGCGCCTCTTGATAATCGGCATGGGCAAAAGAAATGTTCCCGTCTTTTTCATGGCGATTTCCCGATGTCATCAGCTGCATAACGGCATCTAATTTCTGGGCGCGCTGCAACCTTTTCTGGGCAAGCGCATTGTTCGGATCGATCAACAGGGCAATGTTGAATTTTTGCTGGGCGAGTTCAGCATTTCCCTGATTCAGCGCCGTCTGGCCCTCATCCAGCAGTTGTTTTAGGGCCGGCTCGAGCCTGTCGGTTAAGACCTGCCCTTTGGCTGCGGCCGCCTCATATTTTCCGGCTGCGGCGATGTAATCGCTTTCAAGTAAAAACCGATCTGCTTCTTCAGAAAGTTGCATCATTTCACGATAGGTTTCGTTTCCCCACTGCGACACACCTCTGGCCTCCAGCCCCTGTTTTACCTGCATAAAGGCAGCAAGGTTTTGCTCCGCTTGTTCTTTTTCAGCGGCAAGCTTGGCCGGATCCGGTGGCTTTTCGAGTAAAACCTCCGGCGCTGCCGGGCGCTTCTCCGGTAGGGTCTGACTCTGGTCGCCAAGCGTTTGTGGCGCCGGAGATTTTCCGGGAGGACGGCTTGCCAGGTATTGCCAGAGCCACAAACCGCCGGCCACCAGAAGTACGAATGCTATGATCAGCGTCAAACCTTTAAGCAGATTATTGCGCCTGCTAAAGGCGGCCCTTTTTCGGCCCCCTCCCGGCGATACGCTGATCGGCGTGATGATCTCCGCCCGGCTTAAAACCGGTTTGTCCTCTGCAGGGCCGGCGTTATTCTCATTTGGCTGTGGGGTTTGTTCCATCGGTTGGTTTCCAATTTGAGGTAGTATATGAGAAATCACGAAAATATGAAAGGCAGAGGCGCCCGATGAAGCCATTTTCGTGATTTTAGGCACTGCAATCGTCGCAGCCGGATGGATGCGTATCATTCCAACTGCAAGATCAGTTGACAATCCGTATCAAAATGAGAGGAGTGTGATAGCGCCCGATCAGGGTATTGGGTTTTGATCCTTATCCTGTTCTTCAGGAGAAGGTGTCGGTTCAAAGCCGGTTTCGGCAAAATAGATTTGACGTAATAACGCTTTCCAGCGTTTAAACTGCTCCTCGGCAGTTCCGGTCAATTCGTATTGCTGCCCTTCAAACTCCATTACTACAGGTTGCATCTCATTGCCAAATGATTCACTGAGTTCTTCAATTGCCGCTGAGTGAATTTCGGCCTCCTTTGAAACGTTCCAGCCGCTGATAATCACCTGCCCTCCGAAGATAATCATGGCCGGTACAAGGGCTTGCGCAGCACCGGAATCCGTTGATCCGGCCGCAATAGCGCCTGCGATTAGCAAAGCGCCGATGAGCTGTTTGGTCAACGCTTCGCGTTTGATTTTCTTTATGGCCTTACGTTCGGTTAAATTCAGACTGCGCCAATTTTCGTAAGACGGCCACATGTCGTTGTAAAACTTTTCATACTGAGTATTCAGCGTATCCACATACATGTATTCACGTTCTCTGATTTTCAGCAGGCGCTCCATCATGGGGTCATCGTCCGCCGGCAGGCGTTTGGCGCTTAGGAGGCCTTTTTTATCCCTGGCCAGATATCCTTTAAATGCATCCGGTGCAAACTCCTGTGCAAATTTTAGCTTGGATACAGTGCGGATCGCTTCAACTTCTGAAGGACTCAGTTTCATTTTGAATCTGGCCATATCATTGGCGATGGTGTTGTACAGATCCTGATAGGCATCTTTTTCGCCGGCCTTGTTGCCAGCGTAAATGGAATCTGATGCTTCCGCGCTATATTTCTTTTTGAACCACCGTTTACCGGTGGCATCCACCACATCGATCTCTAAAACAAGGGCTTCTCCGTTTGACGCTATGATCCTGCCTTTTACCAACAGGTCTACGCTGTTGGTTTCAGCTGGAATTACCTGGATGGCACCCCAATGACCGCTCTGATGCAGTGTATTTTTTAAGTGATAGGGAATAAAGTGGCTTTCGGCTTTTCGGATATTCGCATTGGTACCTTCCTTTTCGGCTGTATCGGGTGTTAATTCCGCGCTTTCAAAGACGAGGATTCCGACATCCATAAGCTGGTTTTCAGGAATTTCCGCCGTGGCGTGCTCAATCGGAGTGGGGTTAGCCTGCTGCGAGCCGTAAGTGGCACAGCCCTCAAACGTGATAAAGCAGGCTAAAATCCATAAAACGCTGAAAGATTTAAATTTCATTATTATTAATCCTAACGCCAAGCCATAAAGACCGCACAACGGTTTGAATAAAATAGCCCTTGGTGTCTTTAGGCGTTAGCCGGGTATTCAAGTTTTCAGTCGTGGTGAACTCTAGATTGTCAACCACAGAGAGCACGAAGAACGCGGAGATTAATCACTTTCGTTATAGATGTGAAAAAAAAATTTTCTCTGTGAGCTCTGTGGTGAATTATCCTCAAATAGATGGCTCTTTATGTTTACTGCTGGGTGTTTTTCTTATATTCCTCGTATTCTTTCCACAGCTTTTCTTTTAGCTCAGGGTCGGTTTCGTTTTCAGCAGCTTCCCGCAGCTGACGGGCAACGATGTCGTCATCTTCTTTACTGTAGCGACTTCCTCTGTCACCGGTGGGCCCTTGGCCCTCGCCTTTTGACCGGTCACTGGAAGCCACGGCATCATCATCGTCACCCTGTTCCGTCGGCGGTCCTTTTTCCTTGCCGGATGCGTCCTTTTGGCCGGCTTCTTGCGGCTGATCTTTCTCATCCGGCTCGCTTTGTTTTGACCCCTCATCGGACGATTCAGATTCTGCGGTGCCCAGATCTACGCCTTTTTCCTTCAGGCGTTTGGCGGCTTCGGCGGCTTCCTGCGCCAGGTCTCGCATTTTAGCGGCGGATTCGGTTTCGATATTCTCCATTTCCTTTAGCAGCATGGCATCAAATTCATTCAACGATGCGCTTAATTGGCGATCGAGCTCCGTTACCTGGTCCCGGGCCTGTTCTTCGGGTATGGCCGGATCTGACGACTTTTGCGACGCTTCGGCGGCAATCGATTTGGAAGCCACGGTGCCCGGCGAATGCCTGGCATGGGCAGCCTCCATTTTTTCTACGATTTTGCGGTTTTCAGCAACCATGGCCTGAACGCGTTCATGGTAGGCTTCATAATTGCGAATATCCTCGGCCGAAGCATTGCCTGATTTTTTGAGCTGTTCCAGTTCTGAAGCAATCCGTTTCTCGGTGGCCCGGCTGAGGCGTAAATCATCTCTGGCTTTCTCCAATTTAGACTGCGATGTTTGTGGGCCTGTCGGGCCCCTTTTAGTCGAATTTTGGCCGGCTTTCTCAGAGGCGGCTTCGGTGGCATCCGCCGGAGCGGTCTGAGCTGCCTGGGATTTTTCCTCTGGTTTTTGGATTTGAGGCGCGGGTTCATCCGGCGGGGTCTGCGGGCGGGTTTGCGATTGTTCCTGCGCTCCGCGTTGCGCGGATTCTGCGGATTGCGATGGCGCCGGTTCACGCTTCTCTTTTGTTTCCTGCTTCTCCTGTTCAGGCGGTATAGAAGCACGGGGTGTCGGCGAGGTCTTGCAGGCAGCCAGCCCAATCCCGGCTAATATGACAGAAATGAATAATAGGGATCTCATTTTTAGTAACAACATCTTGTATAATCAAGGTTAAGATTTATCTTTTTGCAGCCGGCATTTTAACGTTGCCATCCCAAATCGATCGGAATATGATACGTAAAAGTTAACCAAAACCAAAAATCAATGCGCAACCAAGTCATTAAAACTAAATGATTACAATGCCTAACATAAGATTTTGCCAATTGAGTGTCAAGCGCATAACAAGGGGGCAAGGCCCTGGGAATCTTAGACGGGTGATTGAGAATTTTTGTTTACAAATTCCAAGTGGTTGACGGATCGAGCCGTTTTATCTGAGATAGATTAAACCAAAAACGCGGTCATATTCCAGTTCCGCGCATAGTATCTTGAAAAGACAGATAAATTTTATTCGCAATGTCTCAGCACAATTTAAAAAAAATCTTAGAACAAATTTGGCTGCCGTTTTTAGACCGCTTTAGACCGGATCGAGAGCAGGTCTTTCAATACAAAGAACCGGATTTGCTGGCCAAGGAGCTGGATTTTAAACTCGGTCAGGTTAAAGCAATATCTGAAAATGATTTAATTCAAATTATCGAAAAAGTAACTGAATATACACCCAATATTTGGTCTCCTTACCATTTGAATTATCTTTATTCTTCACCCGATCCCGTGGGGCTGATTGCGGATTGGCTGGTCTCACTTGTTAACTCAAATGTTCACGCCTATGAAGCGTCACCGGTATTCGCTCTGGCCGAAATAGAGGTGATCAGGGCTTTGGCCGAGATCGTGGGCTACGGGCCTGACAGTGACGGAATATTCTGTCCGGGCAGTTCATATTCCAATATGTTTGCCATGTATTTGGCGTTAAAGCAGCTTTATCCGGAGGCAATCCGTGACGGCTTGTGGCGCCAAGACAGACTTGTGATTTGCACCTCAGAACAATCTCATTATTCCTTCGATAAGGCAGCCGCTCTTCTTGGCCTGGGCACAGGATCCATCCGCAAGATTAAATGTGACCGGCATGGACGAATGCTACCCGATGATTTGAGACAGAAAATGGACGCCGCAGAAGATCAGGGTGAAAAGCCTTTTTTTGTCAACCTTACCATGGGCACAACGGTTTTAGGTGCTTTTGATCCGCAAACTGAAATAAAAAACATTTTATCCTCCCGCAAAACTTGGCTGCATGCAGACGCCGCCTGGGGTGGTGCTGTCCTGATGTCAGATAAAACCAGAAAAATGATGGAAGGGATCCATCGAGCGGATTCCATTGCCTGGGATCTACATAAGGCCATGCGGTCTCCGCTACTATGTGCGGCCTTGCTCGTCAAAAATGGGTTGTCTTTAAAAGACAGTTTTGTGTCTGATGGTTCTTATTTGTTTCATGGTGGTGCGGAAATAAACGCCTATCATTTAGGAGAAAAGACGCCGCAGTGTGGGCGTCGCGGCGATGCCTTTAAATTTTGGTTCATGTGGAAAATACGGGGAAAGGATTATTTTGCCCGGGAGGTGGAAAGGCGGTTTGCAACAACGGCCGAAGCGCTTGATATGATAAAAGAACGGCCGTGTTTTTGGCTTTATGACGATCGGCCCGATTTCTGGAACCTGTGTTTTTGGTACGTACCCGAGCACCTGCGCAAATTGGGCAGTATCGACCGGTGTTCGAAGAAAGATAAAGCCGAGCTAGAAAAATTAACGGTGCGTTTATATGAATGCATCAAAAAAGACGGGCAAATCCTGGTCAATTATGCCCGTATTGGAAATTACCCCGCCTTTATCCGATTTATAACCGGTCCTGACCTGACCCGTAAATCGATAAATAAAATACTGGATATCATAGAATCCTTAGGCAATATTTTATCCTCCAGTATTTCAAAGGTATTGATTTCCGGCGGGGATGATCGTCTTCAACTGGATGCGCAGGGGCTGAACTATATTCAAATCGCCCCCAAACCGGCTTCGAAGCGTCTGGTATCGCGGTCGAGCTGCAGCGGCACTTTTATATCCGAAGACAACTACAAACATGTGAATGACCTTTATGGCGATATTCGCGCCGCCAAAGAATCATTTCCGGTATGCATGCAGCAGGTTCATGATCGGATACGGCGCATACTGGCAATTGATTCAAAAGACAGTATCATAACCGTATCTTGCGGCACAGATGCAGAATACATCCCGCTGCTGATTTCGAAGGCCCGTGCAGGCGAAGGTAGCAAAATAGCGAATATTGTCACCGGTGAGGGCGAGATCGGAGCGCATTCGGCCACCGCGGCAAATGGTCTATATTACTCATCCATAACGCCTTGGGGGGAGAAAGCTGTTCCCGGGGACAAAATGATCGGTATCGGTGAACATGTCAAATTGATAGCCCTTTCGCAGCACCATCATGTAAGCGGTCACCAGACGCCCAACGAGGATGTGTGGATAAAGCATGTGCGGGATAGCCTCTCAGAACCCAAGACGCTGGTGTTGTTGCATATTGTGGATTCATCCAAACTGGGTCGCCGAATGGATGTAATTGATGAAGTCGAAAACTTGAAAGCAAAATATTCAGGACGACTGCTGGTAACGATAGACAGCTGTCAGAGCCGAACGGATCTTCATCGTACCCGTAACTATTTAAAGCATGGCTACATGGTCATGATTACAGGGTCGAAGTTTGAAGAAGGCCCGCCTTTTAGCGGAGCAGTCATTGTGCCTCGGCGGTTAACGGAATCGCTGAGGTCTAAGAATTTTATAAGTTTTCTTCCCACTCTGGGAAAATTTATCAGCCAGTATGATGTTTCCGGCGATATGGATATGATGCGACCCTATCTGCCCAGCTGGATGAACTGGGGGTTGATGATGCGCTGGACCAGCGCGTTGACCAACTGGGAAAACTATCGCCGTATTGCGGATGAGACGCGGAGCCACTTGATTCAAAACTGGGTAGCCGCGATTTTGAAATTGATTCAACAATATCCCCAGTTAGAAGTTTTAAGCGGCGGAGAAACCCAGCCCGGGGCGGTCGGAGAAAGAAACACCATTATTTCTATTAAATTATTATCAAAAGGCAACCCATTGCCAACAATGGTCGTGAAACGCATATATTATTGGCTTTACGAAGATATGCGCCGCCGCTTGCCCACTGATATCAAGCTCAGCCAGGAAGAAAAAGCTGTTTTGCGACGTTCTTTTTTGATTGGCCAGCCAGTCGAAGTGGGTAATTTTGCCGTACTAAGAATCGCCTTGGGTATGCAACTTGTTTTTTTTATGGAAAAATTCGGTGTAGAAAGGGCGCTTGCAGATGACAGCGCCCTGCTGCTAAAGCTCTCTTTATTGCAAAAGCATCACAAACATATAAAGGGGCAATGATACCCGGGTGCCATAAAGACCGGAAAATAACTTTACGAATGTTGCTTTTTCCACGGGCTCAAATGAAAAAGCCGGGACAGAATCCCGGCTGGAATGACAGTTGGCGGAGAGAGAGGGATTCGAACCCTCGAAGGAGGTTTCCCCCCTTACTCGCTTAGCAGGCGAGCGCCTTCAGCCAGCTCGGCCATCTCTCCAAAAAATTTTTACAAAATTTTTTAATAAAATTGCGGCGCAATTTTATGGCGGAGGGAGTAGGATTCGAACCCACGGAGGTGTTACCCTCAACGGTTTTCAAGACCGCCGCTTTCGACCACTCAGCCATCCCTCCAGGTATGTAGGTATATGCTAAATTCTTATTTTTATCATCCCGATTGGAGATGGTCAATATATTTGTATTTAGTGTTGACAGCTTTAATTTTTTATGGTTTCGAGGGCCTAATATTTTTAGGTTGAGAGGTAATGAATATGAAACAAAAATATACAATCATAAGAGATGACAAGAACAAACAGTTAATCATTCGTGAGTTTGCTGAACTGGATAAAGAAATTTTATCGCTGCTTTGTGAGGAAACTTACGAGCAAAAGTTAATTCGAGCTGCCATTAAAAGCGGTAAAGAGGAGCTGATCGCCGCCCTCAGAACGAATAATCTCTATCCGCCCGGAATTTATGCCGACAAAATTGCGGATGCGGTTAAGGAACTTTATAGCACCAAGGCCAAAGAATCGGTGGAGCTGTTTTTTAACGATCTCGAGTTGCTGGCCAAGGAATCCGGAGCTGCAAGTCAGGAAGATCAAATTGATGAGGATTCCGAAGAGTTAGACGAGGTGCTTGAAGAAGATTTTGAACCAGAATATGAAGATAAGGAGCAGTTGAAAAAGATGGGCTCCTCCTTAAAAATTGCAGATGATGAATATGGGGATGGGACTGAGGAAAGCTAGGGTTGCATCCCGCACGTGATTTGCAAAATACGGATTGATTTTTTTCAGTCTTGTATGGCGGCAATATAGGTTTCAACAAACAGATACACAGAAGTCAGAAGATGATAGAAAACAGCCTGCTGTTTATCTGCTGTCGTCTGTCTTCTGTATCATGCCGAAACCAGATAGATCAAAAACAAAACCGTTCACCCCCCCCTGGCGTTCCGGGCCAGCCGGATCGAAATAAATCCAGGGCCGCGCCTGAGCGATGCGGGTTGGTTTATCCCCCTACAACCCACCGATTCAGCTATCAAATTACTTTTTTCGTTGACTTGCCGGACGGGTCACCGTACAAGAAAAATGCCATTCAGTTTTTAAATACAGGCTACTTTTTTTATGGCTTTCCCAAACTTGCTTTAATTATTTTATGAAGAAGAAACCCGGTTCTAACCGAGCGTACATTTTGCGATTTATTAAATCCTGAAAATCCTGCTTGGCCTGCCGAAGCCTTTTGAGCCCAGGGTAGCTAAATCCGGTTTAAAAAAATAAAATGAAAAGATATCTTAAAATTGCCATCGTATTTTCCATACTATGCGGATTGACCGGAGTTTGTGATGCCAAACGCGCGTATTTGATCCAGGGTCGCGCCATGGGGACCGACTATCACATTACGGTGGTCGCCGATAGCGACACGGGCATCAGCGCTCTCAAGGCGCAAATCGGTGTACGCTTAAATGAGATCAATCACGTTTTTTCCACCTATCAGAAGGACAGTGAAATCAGCCGTTTTAATGCTTTGAAACAGGCCGGCGAAAAATTTCAGGTCTCCGATGACTTCATACAGGTCATGAAAGTGGGCCGTAAAATCCATCAGCTATCTGAAGGCGCCTGGGACGGCACCGTGAACCCACTGGTAGATCTGTGGGGTTTCGGGCCAACCCAAAGAGAAACGAAGATACCGGCCGAAAATGCCATCGCGGCCCTGTTGAAAAATATCGGATTTGACCGTATCCAAATCGTAGAACCAAATTACATTTTGAAAAATTCGTCCGGGGTTAGTCTTGATCTGAATTCCATTGCCAAGGGTTTTGCTGTGGATCAGGTCAGCCGGTTGATTGCTGCCGGCGGCTTTGAAAACCATCTGGTAGAAATCGGCGGAGAAGTTTACGCGGCCGGTCTGCGCAATGACGGCAAAAAGTGGCGGGTGGGCATCAATCGGCCGCAGAAAGATGCGTCGGCCAAAGAAGTTTATAAAGTCGTCTCTCTTTCGAACCGGGGATTTGCCACCAGCGGTGATTACCGAAATTTTTTTGAAATCAACGGGGTGCGTTATTCGCATGTCATTGACCCGCGCACCGGGCACCCTGTTTCTAACGGTGTCGTCAGTGTTTCCATTACGGCGGACAACTGCACCCTGGCAGACGGCCTGGCAACCGCCATAATGGTAATGGGTGTCGAAAAGGGTATTGAACTGGTGAATCGGTTGTACAAGGTCGATTGTTTTATTGTCGTTGAAAAATCAGACGGCCGCCTGGTTGAATTTTACTCTGCAGGCTTTGCCGGTAAAAAGTAGATCGCATTTTCAGGCTTATTTCGGATTGCCAACGCCGCACCCCCTGTCTCTGAAAAAGATTGCCTAGAAGTGGTTTCAAAACCCCATCTAAGGCTCCCGCCGTTGGCGGGACTGCGCTTTCCCGATCGGCCTGACGCTTGATGCATACCCTAATTTTTTTTAGATCAGATATGTAATCCCGCTTCAGCGGGAC
>Ga0209536_100000103_pt1 | contig 118745 bp, 95 predicted proteins | sample DeeMarSeWOR28_12_FD_187461 | JGI IMG/M metagenome (GOLD analysis project Ga0209536, IMG submission 187461) | Marine sediment microbial communities from White Oak River estuary, North Carolina - WOR-2-8_12 (SPAdes) (version 2) | ecosystem: Environmental > Aquatic > Marine > Intertidal zone >...
GAGAACGGCTGCATGCCATACGAGGAATTAATCTGCATCCTCGGCCGGTTCCACGGCAGAGCGGCAATAGATGACGACGATTAAATCCGGCCGACACAGCGAACAAAGGAATTTCAGAATCGTATATTCTCGCAGTAGTCGTTTCAATTGTTAACCTTTAGCGGGAGGTTTAGAAATGGATGCTGCGAGATTCGAATCCAACAAAACAGGAAAAGTTTCTATCGTCATTTTAATACTGTCTATGCTCGTGCTGCTGACAGCGCCTGCTTCAACCTTAGCTCAGGATGATAATGCTGTTGCGACACTTCGGGCGATCGGCAAGACATTCGCCTCAATTGCAGAGAAAGCTTCGCCGGCAGTCATAGTTCTGACGGTAGATAGGCCATCCCCACAAGCACGGCGTGGAAATCCAGAACGACGGATAATAATAGATAGAGACAGTCTGCCAAGTTCGATCCGAACACAGAAATTCGGCCAACAAGCCCGAGGCCTTGGTTTTGTCGTATCGAACGATGGTTATATCCTGACATGCAATCACCTCGTGGACAGTGCACAGAAGATTAATGCTGAGCTTGCGGACGGGCGAGAATTTGAAGCCGAAATCATCGGAACGGATCCGGATACAAATATTGCCGTAGTGAAGATCGACGAGAAAAACCTGCCTGCCCTGGAACTGGGCGACTCCGATGTACTCAAAGCTGGTGATTGGGTAGTCGGAATCAGCAATACGATGGGATTAGGCCGAACGTTCGCGTCCGGACTTGTTACAGCCAAAAACAGAAGCGGGCTGGGCATAGCAGAGTTAGAAGACTATCTGCAAATCAGCATCAATCTCCAGGTCGACGGCGGCGGCCCCCTGCTGGATCTCGATGGAAATGTCGTCGGGATATACTCCGCCAGGTTCGACGGTGAACGCAGCACGGGAATCAGTTTCGCAATCCCGGCAAATATGGCCAAAGACATCTACGAACAGCTCATCAAAACAGGAACCGTCGAACGCGGCTTTCTTGGCATAGCCCTTAAAGATGTGGATGCCCAGACGGCTGATGCTCTTGACCTTGAAAAAATCGAGGGAGTGGTTATCCAGGACGTCATCGAAGATTCCGCCGCTGAAAAGGCAGGGATGAAAAGTTACGATGTTCTCGTGGAATTTAACGGCAAGCCTATTGAATCAGCCAGCCGATTTATCCTCCGTGTCGCGTTTCTGAAACCCGGCACGAAAGTAGATCTGGTCGTGCTGCGTGAGGGGCAGCGCCGGAATCTGACCGTTACGCTTGACAAACGCCCATCGGCGCAGTAATTACAATCCGATGATGCTCCGAAAGAGCCCTAAAATTATGCCGGTAATTATTGTATCGAGAACTTGAATACTGTGGTCGTGTCGTATTTTTCGCCGGGCCGCAGGATGGGCGAGGGAAAGTGCGGCTTGTTGGGCGAATCGGGGAAATGCTGGGTTTCGAGACAAAATCCGTAATGATTCTGATAAACCTTGCCGTCCTTGCCCTGGAGGTTTCTCATGCCGTTAGCGGTATAGAACTGCATGCCCGGCTCGGTAGTATAGACTTCCATAATCCTGCCGCTGACCGGCTCGTACACACGGGCGGCAAGAACCAGCGAGCCATCGGCGTTTTTCAGCACGTAGTTATGGTCGTAGCCGCGTGTGGCTTTTAGCTGCTCAATTCTTGCTCCGATAGTTTTCGGCTCGATAAAATCGAGGGGCGTGTTTTTTATGCTCAATATTTCGCCGGTCGGGATGAGTGCTTCGTCGCCGGGCGTGTACAAGTCGGCGTTAATCATCATTTCGTGGCCTAAAACATCGCCGTTGCCAGCCCCGGCGAGATTGAAATAAGCATGGTTGGTCAGGTTCACGACAGTCGGTTTGTCCGTTGTGGCCTGGTAGTTAATCCTTAGCTCATTTCTGTTAGTTAGGGCGTAGGTCACCGTGCAATTAAGATTGCCGGGAAAACCTTCGTCACCATCTTTGCTCAAATAAGTGAATCGCACGCCTGCTCCTTCGGTATTTTGGAATCCTTCGCCTTTCCACATGACTTTGTCGAACCTTTTTTCCCTGCCGCCGTGGATGTGATTTTTGCCGGCGTTCGGCGTAATTTTATATTCGACGCCGTCGATAGTGAAGCTGGCGTTTTCGATGCGATTGGCGTAGCGCCCTACGACGGCACCGAAGAGTGGATTTCTCTTTATGTACGGCTCAAGCTCATCAAAGCCGAGGTTGATGTCAGCCAGTTTGCCGTTACGATCCGGCACCTCAAGCTCCACTAAAATTGCCCCATAATCCATGACCGTCGCCCGCAGACCATCGTCGTTAACCAGCTCGTATAAAGTGACTTCTTCGCCGTCAGCGGTTTTGCCAAATGGTTTCGATTTGACAGACGCCGCCTCAGCGAAAGTCGAGAAAAAGAGAATTACCGACAGAATCCATAAAGTGATAATTTTATCAGTCATACCTCAAACCTCGAATCTAATGAATTGTGAATAGTTTATTGCAAGTTTAACATTCAGGTTAGTAAACCGCAAGAAAGTCTACATCACTTTGAAATACCTTTAAATGGATGACTGAGCAGTTCCCGCCGTCGTTCTACGTAGTAGAGATATGTCTGATAAGAAACATCCGGAGGGACATAATGGTCCAGCATCGGTATATAAGCACCATTTTCCAACACAGGTCGTATTCGTTTTAATTCCGAATCAACTCCTTCGGGCCCACTGGCAATGGCACGCTTGTCCAATCCACCTATTAAGGCACAGTTCGGATATTTGCTCCTCAGCAATACGGGATCGCAGCCGGCTGCTATCTCACATGGATGCATCCCATTGATCCCCGCTTCCAGAAAAATCGGCAGCAGATCGTTCCCACGCCCATCAGTATCTACCATTATCAACTTAACGCCACCTTCTCGCAGATATGTGACAAGTTCATTATATGCCGATAGCATGTATTTACGGACAAGCTCAGGGGAAATCATCGGCGCCGTCTTGTAGGCCATATCTTCCCATATTTGAACAAAGTCCAACAGGCCGGTTGACAAAACACGCTTTAGCAGGTCTTTGCCGAATTGCAACCTGTCGCTGATGATCCTTTGAGCCAACTCGGGTTGGTCGTAAAAAGTCATACTCCATTTTTCTAGTCCCATGTAGTTTCTTGGAAAGCCAAAAAAACCTCTGAAATTCGCACCGATTATCTCTCCCCTCTCCCGCCGCCAATGCAGGTCCTGGTCAAAATCATCGCTGTAACGCCCCGGATCTGCGCCATTGAGTCGCGGCAATAAATCCTCGTAATCCGCTTCATTCTCGATCGGGAACCGTATGTAGTTCGGAATAGTCTTGTGTGTTTTACGCTGGCGATAGATAACACCATTGGCATCGGATATAATCTGTTCTGCTTCATTTTCTTCCAGGACTCGCTCTTCAAATGGTGGATATACTTCGTGGTTAATTTCAAGCCAGTTAATGTTGAAACTACGGTCCAAGTTGAGGTAATCCTCAAGATGTCGAATAGACGTGATCCACTTTGGAAGTCCTTCACTGTGCCAGCGCTCAAGAGTTTCCGGCCAGAATCCCATATCCATTAACGGAATCCGGTCAACTGCCTCCGAATGCATATATCGAAGAAAGCGTTCACGTTCGTTCATTTGTTGTATCCCATATACATTTTAAAACCATGAATACACGATTATTTATATGAATCCTAATAATACTCCGTAAATTGCTAATCTGCAATACTCGCAGAGACATACTCGAACAGTGTAATTTATAAAAAAAGAATTCAAAGAACAATTGTATGGATTATAATCTTAAACAACTATAAAAAATAATTACAACTGCAAAAATGTGAGGAAGCAGAAAATGGAAAGACTTGGCGTGGGGATTATTGGCTGCGGCAATGTGTCGGAAGAATATGTAAAAGCCTTTCAAAAAGACGAACGTTCAGAAATCCGTGCCCTGGTCAGCCCGAAGCGCGCAGATGCGGAACGTTATCGAGACCGGTATGATTTAGATTGTGCGATTGAAACTGATGCTGCTAAGCTGCTCCAGCGTAAAGATATGGACATCGTTGTGGTCTGCACTCCTCACGATCAGCATACGAAATATACTGTCGCCGCTGCTGGGGCCGGCAAGCACATCATAATCGAAAAACCGGTGGCCATAACTCTGGAAGATTTGCGAAAGCAACAACAGGCAGTAAAGAAAGCCGGCGTTAAAACGCTGGTCGGTTTTGTACTGCACTGGAACCCGCTGCTGATGACAATCGACCGGCTTATATCACAAGGCGCCTTCGGCAATATTTTCATGGTAGAAGTAGATTATATGCATCGGATATGGATGACGACCGAGCAGAAATGGTATGCAAGCAAGGAGCGGAGCGGAACGGCAATCCTTACCGGCGGCTGTCATGCGATAGATGCACTGCGATGGTTCGCACGCAGCGAAGCAAAACATGTCTGCGCGTACCAGGTGAAAACCGAAAATCCTATCGAGTACCCCGGCACGATTTCGGTCAACGTCGAATTCAAAGACGGTAAGATCGGGCGCAGCACAACGACTTTCGATGCTCGGATGCCATACAGGTTCAACATCGGTATCTACGGGACAGAGGGTACGATTCGCAATAATGAAATCTATGCTCCGAAGCTATTTCCCGGTCAGAACGATTTTATGGAAATCCCCTGCATCCTGCCGGACAGCGCTGACGTAGCCCATCATCCCTTCGAAGGTGAGGTGTCACATTTCCTCGATTGTATCGTAGAGGACAAAAGGCCATACCCTGACCTGGAAGATGCGGCAAAAACTCACGCTATATGTTTTGCAGCCGACTTTTCGGCAGAATCGGGCAGGCCTGTTGCTATCAGCGAATTAGACGACGGGTTTTAAAATGATAACAATCTCAGGAACGCTTTCGAAAGGATGGATGGCCAAAGTACTGGGTGTAAGCTTTGACTATGATTATTATTTCGATCCCGACAGACGTTATGCAATTGACTGCGAGTGCAATGAATACGCGACGGCAGAGTTTCCCGGAATGCGTCTATTCTATTCAGAATCCAATCTGGGACAGATCGACTACTGGAGCAAAAATCTGATTCACATCGGAGGCATTCAGCCAAACATGATCCTCGGCATGTTACTGGGCGCTGATTTTGTCCCTAATGACGGATATGACGCCGACATTACGCCGGGATGTTTGTCTGGAAAGAATCCTGATGACCTACCAACGCCGGAAAGTTTGCTCGAACATGAGCTGGTCGTACTTTTCGATGAGCAAATTCGCAAGGTACAAGATGATTCAAAAATGCATCTTCGCCCGATACCGCCTTTTTTCTGGGATATTTCTGGTCGGGCCACCATTCATGGAATGATGACTTCCGCACAGAAATTCCTTGGCGAGGTTTTTTTTATGGACATGATAACAGAACCACAGCAGCGTATGGAAATTATGAACTGGATTTCTGATGCGTTTATTGTTCTTTGCCAGCATTATTCGTCAATAGCAGATTTACCCATAACCAGCGTACATGTGGGCGAATGTTCAGCATGTATGGTCAGCCCGGAACTAACTGAGAAGTTCGTAGTGCCGGTGACCTCGAAAATCGGCGAGCAGCTCGGTCCCGTTCGGCTGCATTCATGCGGGCCCAGCACAAATCACCTGGAAGCATTTTCGAAAATCACAAATCTCCATTCTCTCGATCTTGGCGGCGATACATCAATAAAAAAAGCCAGGCAGCTTTTCGGGAAAGAGATGCTGATAAGCATTGCCCCCCTGCCGCATGAGATGTCTAATGAAAACACCGAGCCAATAATAGGCTGGGCTAAACGTATTATTGAAGAAAACGACGGCGGCAATCTCGCATACGTATATCACGTCGAAGAAAATTACAATGTCGATACAATCCGCACTTTGACTGATTTTGTGAAAAATATACGTGTTTAGCCAGCCTCTTACATTGACAACCATTCCCAAAGCCTACGGCTTTAAGGCTGCCACCTCTTGTCGAAGACAATTATAATATCGATACTCTCCGAGCCATGTCGGATTTTGTAAAAACCTGTCAGGCTTAAAGGATGAATGAATTGAGCTTAATTTTGGCTAATCTGTTTTCATTGTCATGCTGAGACGAAGGCGAAGCATCTGGGATTAGAATGTCTGAAAGAGATTCTTCATTACGCTGAGTTCCATTCAGAATGACTTGTATTTCTTAGAAAGATAACGGATACTTTATGTGTTTCTGAAGCTTCTCCCATATTCCTCTATCACTATTGGAATCTATCACAGGAACGAATCCGAATTTAGCGTAGAGATTTATTGCGGGTATTCTTAGGGTCTGAGTGGTCAGGTATGTTTTGCTGTGACCAAGCTCTTTTAGCCTTTTGCATATTATAGTTAGAAGCGGTTTAGCAAGGCCCTTACCCTGCTGGTGAGGCACAATCGCCAACCAGTGGATTCTGCCGAGTGACTTTTTATCAGGATTATCGAGCCATGCCGAGGCCGTTCCAATTATATTATCTTTACCGTCACAGAGAAAACACTGACGTTCGGTAAGCAATTGTATATTAGTGCCGAATTGCTCTTGAAAAAGGTCCGGCGTCACCCTGTTATATTTGTCGGCAAGCGACTGGACTTTCTGCCAGTGTTCTTCGTATCCGACCTGATACCATCGTATTGAATATCCAGCGGGTAAATTGTATTCTGGAATACCGTCGAGATTCTCACGAATCATCTTAACATTTAAATATTCTCTTAAGGGATCCAACTCACATTCACCCTCGCATATTTAGATTCTTCCTTGGCATCTGTGCTTCGATGGCATTGCGCCAGGTTTCGAGACGCTTTCGAAGCTCCTTTACTTTTTCAGGCATTTTTTCTGCGAGGTCATTCTGCTCACCGATATCGTTCTTAAGGTTATACAGTTCGATATGATTATCCTCCAAATACTCCAACAACTTCAAGTCACCCTGCCGGATCGCACTTACCGGTGTTGTTGTCGGATAATAATGAGGATAATGCCAGAAGAGCGTTTTACGCTTGAGTTTGGCTTCCGGATTTTTTAGCAGAGGCACGAGACTAACGCCATCCATATCAGAATTGTGCTTCGAATCACCAGCAAGATCAGTCATGTCAAGGAATGTCGGATAGAAATCAATCGAGCTGACAGGTTCGCTGCAAACCCTGTCGGGTTTAGTAACACCCGGCCATCTAATAACCAACGGACCCCGGACACCTCCTTCATACAGCGAGCCTTTTCCGGAGCGCAAGGGATAATTGCTGGTTACGGTCTTTTGATTAAATTTATTGATATATCCACCATTGTCGGAGAAGAATAGCACAATTGTGTTGTCTGCAATACCAAGCTCATCAATCTTATCCAGTACTCTGCCGACATTTTCGTCGAGGCTATGGACCATAGCTGCGTATTCGTAGTTCTGATGAATCATACCGGGTTTGACTTTATTCCTGTAGTATTCGACAAGCTTAGGTTTTCCCTCAATTGGCGTATGGACTGTGTGGTACCAAAGGTTAAGAAAAAACGGCTTTTCCTTAACCTTATCCATTATTTGTAGCGCCTCGTCAGTCAGGCGGTCTGTCAGGTACTCACCTTCATGGCCAAACTCTAAGTGCGGCACATATCGATATTCCCGCCATCTGCTTGGACCACCATACGGGTAGAAGAACGTAGTCGGAGCACCCCAGAAAGTCCCGCCTATATTGACGTCGAAGCCTTGAGTCTGCGGGTAATGTGCGGCATCGCCAAGGTGCCATTTACCGACATGTGCCGTGAAGTAACCGGCATCTTTGAGCACTTCAGCAATAGTCACCTGTTCGTGCGGCATATTGCCCTGTGTTACAGGGGGAATCAGCTTTCGGTTCCGAGGAGGATTCGCGGAGCTTTCATACCATATGGTCATATGTAGCCGGGCCGGGTATCTGCCCGTCATTATGGAAGCACGTGTTGGTGAGCAAACTGGTGCTGCAGCGTAAGCATCTGTGAACTTAATTCCCTGTCGGGCCAGTTTATCGATATTGGGTGTCTCGTGTAAGTCACTGCCATAGCATCCTAAATCGATCCAGCCGAGATCATCGGCAAGAATAAAGACAAAGTTGGGACGTCGTGTAGATTGTCTTGTTTGTTCTCGAAGACCGGACGCTAGAGCAATATTTGTTGTGAACCACGCCGAATATTTCAAGAAATTTCGTCTTGATAAAATACCTGCCATGCTTTTATTTATCATGGATACTATTATACCGGCATGGATTTATGCGTCTACTATGGAATTTCCAAGTGAACTATTATCGAGTGCGGACTATTCTAATGCCCTGGTTATAACTGAATCTATTACCGGGATTGTTCCTCATGTGATTTGCTGACCGCAGCCACCATTGCGGATTTATAAAGGTACCTCCGCGCATAACAGGCTCAAAGAACTTCGCCTCGGTCCAAGGACTGCCATCAGTCGGCGCATCCTTGTAGCCACTATGCCACATGTCTAAGCACCATTCCCAAACATTGCCGTGCATGTCATACAGGCCCCAGACGTTCGGTTTTTTTTGGGCGACGGGATGAGTTCTATGCCCGGAATTGGCACGATACCATGCCATCTGTTCAACTTCTCCTGCGAAATCACCATCAGTGCCTGCCCGGCAGGCATATTCCCATTCTGCTTCGCTGGGCAGGCGAATATTCATACCGGTTTCGTGACTGAGCCACTGACAAAATTCCATCGCATCGTACCAGCTTAAACACGATGCAGGATCATCATCGGTTTGTTTAAACGGGAGATTCCACCAGCAGATAAGCGCCTCGGGATCCCAGTCATTTTCACCAGAGCGGGTCCATGCCCATCGCTCCTTCTCGGCATCCGTCTGATAGCCCGTCGCTTCGATGAAGGCGCGGAACTGCCGGACAGTCACCTCCGTTTTGCCGATGTCGAAACTATAATCTATATGGACATGGTGTATGGGCTGTTCCTCGATATCCCTTTTTGAGCCCATTAGAAATTGCCCTGGTGAAATTCGTACTAATTCAAATTCTTCACCTTGAACGGTAAACTTCGAATCCAAAGCACTTCTGTTTTTCACTTCCGGCATGTCTTCTTTTTCAGGTCGCCGATATGCGCCCTTTCCGATTTCAGGTGCCTCATTAACATTTGTTGCCGAATACACGATTCTAAAGCCAGTGCCATCGCTTCTAAAATCCGGCGTGCCGCGATAGCGAAACGTACTGCTCAACATGAAATCTCGCCTGCACCATGCACCCCCGCGCAACACACGGCGAATCGCAGCCAGAGGTAAATAATCCTCGCTCAGCCACGGACTACTATCAGCCGGCGCATTTTCATAATTGCCATGCCAAACATCCAGGCACCATTCCCAAGCATTGCCGTGCATGTCATACAATCCCCATGAGTTCGATTTCTTCTGTCCCACGGGGTGAGTTTTCCCTCCAGCATTGTCACGATACCAGCCCATCTCACCTATATTCTGCACAGAATCCGTATTCTCGTTGGCCCGGCAGGCGTATTCCCATTCCGCCTCGCTGGGTAATCGACAGTATTCGCCGGTTTCCTTTGAGAGCCACTTACAGAACACTATAGCATCATTCCAGCTTATACACACTGCTGGATTGTTTTGGGATTGTTGGAATCCTGGTTGACGCCAATTGAAACCACGGCCCGGCACGATCGGAAATCCCGCCGGAGAATAATTCGCCGCCCAATTGCCCTTTTCGGCTTCGGTTTTATACCCCGTCGCTTCTATGAAAACCTGGAATTGCCGGACCGTTACTTCTGTCTTGCCCATATAAAAATTCTCAGCGATACGAACCCTGTGTACAGGTTTTTCATCGCTGTCACCGGACTCGGAGCCCATCATAAATTCACCGGGCAGAATCCACACGAATTCAAAAGGCACACCGTGAACTTCAAGCAGCTTTGTTGCCTGACCTTGGTTCTCGGCCCATTCTTTTCCTGAAGATATCTGACCTCGCACCTGATCCGGATTACTGATAATTATTAAAAGTATCGCATTTAATAACAACAAACGTCTTAGCCAGTTGTGTAAGACCAATCTATAAAAACAATGTTTTCTCATCATTAATTTAGCCTTTTATATTCGGAATGGAAGTTTACTGAGGTTTTTTAAGAAAACCGGCTGTGGATTCCATAATGCGAGTCTGAAACCGCTTGCTCTGCTTCTGAGCATTTTGCTCCTTCAGGTCATGGAGATTGGCCACGCAGAATCTGCAACCGACTGTGTTGACATGAAAATCGATGTACTGCCGCCACTGCCTGTCAAGAGTACCAAGAAGATATGCCCCAATAGTGCTTCGTTTTGGACAACTGAATCTTTGTAGCTTCCAGACATCGGTCATAAGGTTTTCGAAATCTTCCGATGAAGGACCAATGGGGATGCGAGATGACTCGATGCGCTGTCGAATCTGCTTGAGGCTGCGGTGCTTTATCAGAGCGATGGCCTTTTCCTTCAAGCCCATGATTTTCGCAACATCCTTGTTGGAAAGATGGCAGTAGAACAATAGTTCCGTAATCTGCAGATCGCGGAAGTTCAGCGAGCTCTTGAAGCCATCTACCAGCTCGGACAAAGCATCGGTAAGTGTGTGTTTCTGAAGCTCGTATTGTTCGTCGGCCTTGACATACCAACTGGCGGTCTGAGCCGGCCCGGCTACATCTGCAAACGGATCCAGTGGCGTATCATCGCTAAGAGAATCGTACGTATCCTGGATCAGACAAACATGTTTCGATTGCCTGCTGCGATAACTGTCGATAATCTTGCGTCTAAGTAGCGCGAAAAGGTACGTTTCGAGAGCACATTCACCTCTATAACTTTGCAGACTCTTTATAAAGGCAATGAATGTTTCCTGGACGGCGTCTTCGGCATCGGCAGACTGAGGGAGTTTAGCCTGGGCAAAACTCAACAATCGGCCTCTATAGCGGTCGACAAATTCCGACCATGCTTGTGTGTTGCCCCGGCGTATCTTGTCTAATAAGTACTGTTCTGCCTTTGAGATTCTGTTCATTCTCTTTTTCATGCCAAGGTATATTATAGACAACCTTGGCTATACGAGAAGAAGAATTATGACAACCAGGGCAAAAATGATCCCTGCAATTCTCAAAGACCAAACGTAGTAGCCTTTTGTTGCAGCATTGAGAAAAGCATAGACTATAGTTATCAGCGCAATTAGCCCGACAATGGAAAAGAACATTCTCGCAAAACCTGTTTTCCTGGCTTGTGCAATAATTGCTTTTCGCTGGGCCAGATTTTTAAGCTTCTCAGTAGAAACATCGACCAGCAGCGCTTGTCGCCAAATCTTCCCTGCTGATCCATTGAGACTCTGCACGAACCGGTCTAGGATGAAATTTCCTTCGAGAATATCCGTAGAATCTACGGGTTTGGCGAAAGAAACCGGAACGCCCGACCGTCGTGGTAAAGTCTGCCCTATCATATGGGCAACCTGAGTGCACGCATTCTGGACAGCCTGGTGGTTGGCTTCGGCTTCAGTCATGCAGCTTTCCGTCGATTTAGCGATCATAAATCGACTGCTCGGCCTGGTATTCAAGAAGCCGGAGAAATCTTCGACCCAAGGTTTATCCACAAACTCGGCACTCATACTTGCCTGCCTGTCGGCGGCAAGAACGCTCGCCCGGACTGTGCCGGTAGTCATTTCGTTCTCCGAACCGCTCATCCAGGGAGCAGGATGTGTATGGACATTTACGATATCTATGCGAATACCAACCTCATCCGGCTGAACTGCTACGGTTTCGGGAGCGATAGTCCACTTAGTATCAGCAAATGTGCGGGTGATTGCTTTTCCAAATTCCTCGTGGAGCCCTCTCTCATGAGCACCCTGGAACAGGATGAAACCACTCGGCGATATCTCGCCAAGAACCTGCCGAACCGGTTCAGCTATATGCAGTCCTAGAGAACGAACGGCAGAGAGTTTTGACGGATAAATATTGGCCTTAAACTCATCTTCGATGCCCGGAAGCCAAATTGTGGTTGTCATCTCTTCAGATGGAGGAGATATTGACGGCAACGTGATTTCCGTGTTATGGCTGGAGCGATCCCACTTTTGCGATGGAGGTGATATTGATGGAAAAACGACTTTGGTGTGAAAACTTCCTGAGCGATGCGATGTAGCTAAAATAAAATATGGAACAATTAAAAGCAATCCCAAAGCCATAATCACAATTACCCAGGGCCGTTTGGAACAGACTTTAATTGAAAGGATTATCACACCAATCACAGCAAACAAAAGCAGAATCAATACCGGGAGCATTAAAAATACCTTGGGTATCATATGTATCATAAGCATCATAAGACTACTCCTTGATAATGCGCTGAATTGAATATCATTTGTCTGCTGCGGGCGGGCCATGCCATTACTACAACCGACAACAGGAAGAGTACACCGGCAGAGGCTGCTTTCTTATTTTGAGTGGATAAGAGCAGCTTATCGACAGCGGGTCCGATCTGCTGAGAATTGAGCATATTTACAACTTCCTGGAAGTAAGAGCCGGACATCGCATCCGAGAAGACAATAAGCACGCAAAAGAATGCCATCAGCCCCAATACAGCCCGGAGCATATGAGGTACACCAAGATGACGACGGCCGATAATGATACATACGCCTGCAAGCAACAGCAAAATCACGACCATAACAGTCCCAAGGCGCATTACCAGTTCGGGCCAGTCCGAATAGCCGAAGAACTGCTCTATCTGTGCAGAGACTTGAGCGTTGGGCCAGCCGGCAGCGACAAAGTGGGGAAGGTGCAGTCCCACAGCCAAACCAGCCACGATTGCCGCAAAAGTAAGAATGAATCCGATCCCGGAAAATAGAAAGGCAAGCGGATGGAACGGCTCATAAACGACTGTCGCGGTCGGAGTAGCCGAAGAGGGCTTCGCCGGAGATTCCTCTTTTGCCGGGGCCTGCACTGCTTCTGCTTGCTCGTCTTTTACCGCAGCAACATTACGCCCGGGAGACCGAGCCTGATCGACCACTGGGCCAATGGAAACTTTACCCTTTAATTCCTCGCTGTCTTGCCAGATCACTAAAGGCAAACCATAGCGGTCCTCAAACTGACCGACAAGAATCAGGATTATATCGATGAGTTGTCCGACTCCGAAAAGTCCGCCCGTTAGAAACCACAAAATACCAGTGCCAACTTTGCCGACATAAAATCTTTGCAGGCCACAGATTCCAACTAAGCTTCCTCCCGCCAGCACTAACGCCCAGAGTCGTTTGAAAGACGAGACGCCAGCAGGAACCTTTGAACTCGATATAGCGGGCTGCTTTGAAGGAGCTGCCGGATATCTGTCAGGCTTAGACACACCACCGACAAACAAACTGGCTGGCATGATGGCAATTATAAAAAATGCGACAGACGGTAAGATTATCAACATTAGAAGGAATAAAAACATCGCATCATCCAAGCGGAGGTTCCCCATACAGATGGACGAAGCAACCACAGTAAGCACGCAAATCAGCAGCAGGCCCGGTTTGATAATGTAACGATACCAGCCGTTGAACCTGCCGCGGCAAACCCCTACAAAGCAGAACAATGATAGTATAAGGCTATCAACTCCGGATGCAACGCTAATTGCGAAACAGTTCCCGTGTAATGAGGTTCCCGCCCATATCAAAAGAAAAATACCGGCCCCCAGAGTCGCGAAGAAACCAATCAACCAAAAAACACGCACAAATGGCGGCACGGGACGGCTAATAATTTTGCCGCTGTCAGTTCGTGTCTCTTTCTTTTTCTGTCGGGCTTTTCCGGCCCGCTGTTCTTTAGATTGTACCGAGGCACCGAACGTGCTATACGCCTGAATTACCAAAGATGTTCCGGCAAGAACCGAAGCGACCAGAACGGCGTCTTGTCCAAATATAGCAGCGCTTATGGCACCCAGCAAACCAATCCACACAGCCGAACCGAGCGAAAGTCGCTTGGATCGCTGTGGAGAGCTTATCCGACGCCAATCCACGAGCAACATAGGTATCGCCAGCGACAACCACATATTCATTCCATTAGGAGACATCCTTCCCATACCCGAGAAGTGACCCGCTATACCAACAAAACCAGCCACCATCGAAGTTAAAAACGCAGCTAATCCACATGTAACCAACCTGGGTATCAACTGCGACTCAGGCTCTATATTTACAAACCAGCGTCCAAGAGAAAAATGAATTGTCTTGGAACAAACGGCAATCATCACGAATACTACTATCGCTCTTTCAATAATCCCGCCGCCCACTGTTCCATGCAGCAGGCTGGCTCCCACGGCAATAAAAGCCATAGTCATAAAAGCAAGCATACGTCGCTGGTGAGGAGCGATAGGATCGGTAATCCCCGGGATACGCATCTTTGTGCCTAATAACCTGCTGGCTTCGGCATCGACCCTATCTGCAACCTTTTGTCCCATAGCTTCGGCCTGCTGGGCAAAGCGCAGAGCTGTATCAGCTATTTCCTTTCCCACTTCCTTGTTTTGCCCTGCTGCCTGCCTGGCAGTATCGGTTACTTCCCTGCCCACCTCTCTGGTCGGCTCAGCAGCCACCTCGGCTCTGGGTCTTTCGGGTCGCGGCGTCTCGAAGATATTCGCTTTGGCGGCGACTCGTTCGGCAACAACCGAAAGTTCGTCCGGCGAAAAATGAGATACACTATCCCGGATATGCTCCGAACCAAAAAGGTCCTCGACCATCTCCTGGACGGTCTGATAGCGTTCGGCAGGATCTTTGGCCAGGGCTTTTTTAACAACATGAGCAAACGGCTCATCGATATTGTTGACCTCGGGTGCGTTCGTCATATGTTTCATCAATATCTCGGCGGGGCTCGAACCCATAAAGGGAACATCTCCTGTCAGCATCTCATAGAGCAACACGCCAAGTGCATAAATATCAATACTGCGGTTATAGCTGCCAGCTCCGATTTCCGGTGCCATGTAGTGAACGGTTCCGACGGTAATCGTATGTCCGCTGTGACGAGACGCGCTTATAGCTTTGGCGAGCCCATAGTCGCCGACCTTCACGTAACCGTTTTCATAGAATATGTTGCTGGGCTTCAGGTCACGATGAACGATGCCACACTCATGCAGGAAGGAAAGACTCTTGGCGATTTCACGCAGGAAGAACGCTGCTTTTTGCACGCCCAGACCATGTGGTGATTCAGTAAGCAGATCTCGCAGCGAAGGGCCCGAGACATACTCCATGATAACGAAAGGCTCGTTCTGGTCGTTATATTTAACATCAAAGATCGTCACCAAATGGGGACTCTTAAGGTTCATGCAGTGACTGATGCCCCTGAGTTCGATCTGCTCGTAGTTCTGGACAGCCTTGAGGGCTACTTCTCGACCGCCGTCGCTGACAGCATAGTACACCTCGCCGAATCCACCGCGTCCTGCCGCCCTCTGGATTGTATATCCTTCAAGGGGTCGATCACCGTGTTGGTATTGATACTTTTGCATAAGTCTACCGCCGTACTATGTCCCCCGTTTTTCGTACATTAAACTTACTCCTTGAATTCCGTCAAGACCAGCGAAATCTGCCCTATACTAATCTGCCTGTCGAGGGGCAGACCGGCCGTCGAACTAACTGTTTTTTCATCAACCAGTATCTTATCTTTAGCCCTGCAAAGCAACCGTCCGTTTTGAGCAAATAGAGCAATAGTTTCATCGAGAGATTCGGCAAGAATATGACTGCCTTCGTTTGGTCCGATCAGAATATCACGATCCATTAGAATGATCCGGCGAACGTCCGCCCTGCCTAATCGCACAGAAGGAAGGCTCAAAGTCGCGGTCGTGCTGGCCGGATTCGGAATATTGAACTTCAATACGCACCTCGGCGACAAACTGATGCGGTCCGAATCAACAAGCAGTTTATCAGTCGTCGTTGTATCATTCACTCGAATGGGGCTGGAGGATTTAATGAAATAATCATCTTCCGACCGTTCGATTGTTACCGCCGGCAGATTCGGATCCACCATTAGACCAACTGTTGGCCGGGCTGAGGAGCTGACAGGTCCCACCGTGATACTGGAATCGCGCAGAACATAGAAGCTGCCAATTCCGTCTATCTGCATCACAAATTTGGACGGGATCGACGATTCGGCTCGATTGTCCGAGCTTCTGTTATTTGGTTTTGCCTGTGGTTGTGCCATGCTCTCGATTAGTTTCTCGTTATCCGTTTGCTGTATTGCTTCTTCCATATCCTGCCTTCTCGTAATATCCAAACCAAGAGGACTCGCCGCCAATTCGTCAAGCAGCTCGGCGGCCTGCCGACTCTGTTCGGTAACCGCGCCCAGCCACTTAGCCGAGGGACAGGTTAATTTGACCTTGCGAAGCAAATTAACCGCTTCACGTGGCCGACCCGCAGCGACGTACTCGGCTGCTTTGCTGCACTGGCTCAGTGCCGACCCCAACTCGGATATTTCGCTACAGCCGTCAGTAATGGGAGAAACTCTCTGCCACAAAGATTGAGCGAGATCAAGCCGGCCGCTGTTAAAGTTTTCTTTTATCTGCTTTGCAGCGAGCGATCTGATTTTAGATATCAATTCCACTACTTGTTCGTTTTGACTGCCGGCAGCTCCGGCTTTCAAAACAAAATCAATCGCCACATCCAGGTCATTCCGCTGCAAGGCGTTCTGTGCCTTGGTGATGGCTTCGCTCGTACGCAATCTTGCAACCGCCGCTTGCTGCAAAACAACACCTGCCTGACCATTTTCATCGTCGCTGTCTTTCAGTATCTCTTCGCCGGCCGAGATCCAGCCATTCTGTATGTGTTGTCTTGCCTGTGCAACTTTCAATGAACGATGCCGGCTTCTGAGTCTTTTTTGCTCCATCTCACTGCAGATTGCCGAACGCAGCTTGGCAACATCTGCCGTATTGCCGGCCAGCTTTTCCGCTTTGTTGCAATCGGCCAGAGCAAGTTGTATGCGCTCGGATTCGAGATTCTCCTGGCCACGCTGGGCAAAAGCATTAGCGAGCTGATTGATAAGCTTTTGACCGCGACGATGTTCCCGGATGTCCTTTGACTGGACTATGTCGAACGCTTCATCCAACCGGCCATCGGTTATTGCACTTGCAGCTTGTTTTAGTCGTAGGATCAGCACTGTTCTACTCCCGGCATTCACTGGCACGACAAACGAAGGTATATCGGCCTATTTTACTAAATCTCGTTTCAGTTTTCCAGTAGTTGCTCAGATTGCTGGATCTCAACAGTTGTAATTGCCAGTTTTGTCTGCTGTTCTCTGGCCTGGAAATAGTCATCTACCTGAGTCAATAAATCTTCTTCAGGAACTGCATCAACAGGAATTGCCTGAATGAACTGGGTCTCGTGAGCCAAAATACGCTCGGCAACATCAAGGCGTTTCTTGATCTGATTGATGAGCTTTTCCGTCTGTGCAAGCTTGCTGTTGTCCACCTGGATACTTGATCCGACCGACGCCGCTTTGACAAGCCTGTGCTGGCTTGCAAGCGATTCGATCTTATCCTGGAGCATTCTTTTCCGGCTCCGTGTCTGCTCCAGCACCTGCATTGCAGCGTGCAGAGAATTCTCACGAGTAACCAGAAGTTTTTCTTTGCTGGCAAGGATCAGCTCGCTTTCTTTGAATCGCTCGAACCGGTTCGCCAAATCTTCCTTGACATAGCTGCGAGGATAATCTCTGCCGGCAAAGCAATACTGGGTTTTTGGCTCTGCAAGAGCATCACGCAGCTTTGCAATCCGCTCTTCCTCTTCCCTCATTAATTCGGCGCTCTTGGCGATATCGACCTTCAATGCTGCAACTTCAACTTCTTCCTGGGCAATCAGCCGAACGTTGGCGTGCATCTCGGGAATGATCTCTTCGAGCAGATCACGGGCACGTTTCAGCTCGAACTCGATAGGAACCGAGTCTTTTACCACCGTCTGCACCGATTTGGCCGAGCTGCGAACGTAGCTGACGACATCTTTGCCGAATAGCATGCCGCCGACAATGGAAACGCCTGCCACAACAACTACGCTTCTTTTTAGCCATTTCATAATCATTTCATTGCTCCTTAAAAATATTACTTTTCTTTAATTTTCCATTCCGGCCACCATCAGGCCACATTTGGATTGTCGCTGCTCAATCAGGTTTATTTCAAAAAAATTTACGCTTCGAATCTCATGATTAAGATAAATAAAGACCGGCAATGAATGGGGAAATCCGGCAATATTCCACCGTTCTGAAATCAAGCAAGGTTCGCTTTCCACAATGCGGGAGAAAAGCTAAAAAAATAACAAAAAAAACTTCCAGCGGCTTAACTATACTCTTTCTGTTTCGAAGATATAGGGAATTCAGAAAAGGCTCTAAGTAACGATAAAATAAAAATTTATGAAAGTTTTTCTCCTGATGGTCTTGAAGTCTGTGAACTCAAAATAATTACCAATCGTATAACTAAATGGATCGGGGGGATCCAAGGATGCGGGCCGAGTTGATTTTTCTCCTGACTCCACTTCTCGGCCCGCTCCTTTTTTAAGCTGCTTATATACGATTCGAAAGGTATCCATATATTTTTAAGCAATTTTTCTTGACTCCCTGAATAAAACCGTGCTATAATCGGATAACATTGAACGAAGCGAACTTGTGACTCATAATTGAAAATTAAACAGCTTTTTTGCACTGGACTTTTTTAGCAGTCCAACTCAAACCACCATACTCTGTACACAGAGATTTTGCTGTACCTTTTGAGTTCAATACAGATTTGGGCTGGCTTGAAGTCGGACGCATATCAGCGGAGGAGTCGGCAAAATGGGTGTTGCAGAATGGGTACTAATAATGGTCATAGTATTTGGCTTCTGGTACTGCCGTCGAAAGCCGGGATAAGTTTTACATTGCGTATTCATTACAAGCACATATAAGAAATAGCTTCACTCCGGCATAGCACAAAATCACCGCAAGAATAGAGGAGTATCTGAAGTAAGTAGCATATCTACACTATAAGTGTACCATGAATCCGCCAGTTCGAATCAAAACCACTTTGATATTAGTCTGACTATCAAAAAGGTTTTGGGCTTGATTTTTTGTCTATTTTTGTTATCCTTAGTGCCAATTGCTTTATTAGATTCCACAATATTTTTTCAGGACAAGGGATTTGTTGGCATCTGCATTGTAAATGACAATCGGAGGTGCAATTCCTGCCGGACGGAATCCAATACACGGTTTACAGGGCAAGTGGCTGAGTAATAAATGGTACAAAGAAAATCCCATTTTAGAAACAACCTTATCAGAAGTCTTTTATGCGGTAATCTTATTTTATTCCTTTCAGTGATTACTTCAATTCCTGCGCTTGCCGCCGGGCAAACAAAACATACAAATTTCAATAAAGAGAAAACGGTACGATTCGTCCGCAACTTTAATTTCGAATCCCTTCGTCTTGCTATTACAGACTTGATTGAAACTTCCGGGCGGGATTATCCAAACGGCAAACAGTATTTGGAACATCTGAGAAATCTGGAACAAAAGAGCAAAACTGTGCTCGGATTATCTGACCAGAACAACGATTTGACAAAAAAAGTCAATCTGATGAAACTCGCAGACGAACTTGAAAAACTACGATACGACTCATTGCTTTCAAACCCCCTGCTCGATTTCGACAAGCTGCTGCTACTCAAACGCAAGCGCGGCCAGCTTGGATTGCCTGTCAATCACAAATGCAACACAGGCATAGAACGTACCGGTTACAACAACGAAATTGCGATCTTAGAACAGATTCACCCTGATGGAAAGCTCCGAACACTGTACCGTCCAACCAGTGGAGAATTTGTTGGCGAAATGGACCTTCATTACGATGCTGAGAAGCTTCTCTTTACGATGCCCAAAGGCCCAACGTGGCAAATCTTCGAGATAGGCACGGATGGCACCCGCTTACGGCAGGTTTCACGCGGTGAGCACCTTGACGTGGACAATTTCGACGCCTGCTACCTGCCCGACGGCAGAATCGTTTTCGTCTCGACCGCTTCTTACACAGCGGTTCCCTGCTGGCACGGCGTCGAACGTGCATGCAATATATATCTAATGAATGCTGACGGCAGCAACGTCCGACAGCTGTGCTATGACCAGGACCTCGACCTGCACCCGGCTGTGCTGCCAACGGGCCAGATAATATTCAGCCGTTGGGATTATACAGGGCCTATGCATATTTACCTGCGTCCTTTAATGGTAATGAATCCGGACGGCACAGGACAGCGGGCGGTGTATGGCAGTAATTCATATTGGCCGAACGCGCTGTATTTCCCACGAGGGATACCAGGCAGCCCGAGTAAAATCATTGCTGTTATCGCCGGTTATCACGGCGTGCCGCGGATGGGTGAGCTAGGTCTGCTGGACATCACCAAAGGCTGCCAGGATGCCGATGGTGTCGTCCAGAGAATTCCCGGACGTGACAAGCCGGTCCGAACTATTATCCGCGACAACCTGGTTGATAAATCCTGGCCGAAGTTTCTTCATCCATTTCCACTGAGCGACAAGTACTTTTTGGTCGCATCTAAACCAAACAAAAATAGCCCTTGGGGTATTTACCTTGTGGACGTTTTCGACAATATACTGCCGATTTATGTAAGACCAAAATTCGATTTTTTCGAGCCTGTCCCCATAGCAAAAACACCCCGCCCCCTTGCTATCCCCGACCGAATCGATCCGGCGAGTAACAAAGCAGTCGTTTACCTGGACGACATTTATGCCGGAGAGGGATTAAAAGGCGTTCCGCGGGGTACTGTAAAAAAGTTGCGAATTCTGGCCTATCACTACGGCTATCCGGGATTGGCCGGGCCGGATAAAATCGGCTGTGGCGGACCATGGGAAGTAATGCGCATTCTCGGAACAGTAGACGTCCACGAAGACGGCTCGGCAATGTTTAGCGTCCCGGCCAATACGCCGCTCAGCCTCCAGCCACTGGATGACCAAGGCAAGGCGATCCAGTTGATGCGGAGCTGGTTCACGGCAATGCCGGGCGAGACCGTCTCTTGTGTCGGCTGTCATGAGAGACCCAGGGATATTCCCGTATTGCGTCAGAGGCTGGCCGCAACCCGCCCAGCGTCAAAAATCGAGCCATGGTATGGCCCACCGAGAGGATTGGACTTTGAAAGGGATGTACAGCCGGTGCTGGACAAGTACTGTGTCGGCTGTCATGACGGCACAGACCAAAAAATGCCGGACCTGAGGGCAGAGCGTTTCGCTATGAACTATAGCGGACGGGAACTCACCAGGCTTGGAGCAGATCGGTTAAATCCTGTAGTACGTGCGGCGCTCGGTGGAACAAAGGTCAAATACACACCAGCATACGAAGCCCTTATACCATATATTCGCCGAGTCAACGTCGAGGACCACGTCGGCCTGCTCGTCCCCGGCGAATATCACGCTGACACGAGCGAGCTAATCCAGATGCTGAGCAAAGGTCATCATAACGTACAATTAGACAAAGAAGCCTGGGACAGGCTCGTTACCTGGATTGATCTGAACGGCCCTTGTCACGGTACATGGAGCGAGGTCGGCCCGATCCCCGAAGACGCCGACCAGCGCCGGCGTGAGTTGAATCAACTATACGGCGGACCAAAGTACAATCCCGAGGCAATTCCCGAGCTGCCTCTCAAACATATCGAGCCTGTACTCCCCGAACAAATTCCTGAAACAGAACAGCACAAACTTAAACTCGCCAATGGGGCGTCCAATTTCGAGCCTGCCGCCAAGACTATTGACCTTGGTGCAGGTGTGACAATAAAACTCGTGCGTATTCCAGCCGGAAAGTCCGTCATGGGAGACGCGAATGGTGAGCCTGACGAACGTCCGCCAACAGCGGTTACAATAGAAAGCGATTTCTGGATGACAGCCTGTGAAATCACCAATGCCCAATATCATCAGTTCGATCCATCCCACGATTCGGGTTATTTCACTAAGCGTTTCCAGGGACCGGATGGGCCTGGTTTGTCTCTTGCCGAACCTGAGCAGCCGGTTGTTCGTGTCTCGTGGCAACGGGCAATGGATTTCTGCCGCTGGCTTTCAAGCCAAACCGGTATGAACTTCACGCTGCCTACCGAGGCCCAGTGGGAATACGCATGCCGTGCCAGCTCACAAAGCCCGCTTTCGTATGGCGATATGGACACAGATTTCTCACAATGGGCAAACGTTGCCGACACATCACTCAGTGTCCACTCTGGGCCAACCGGTGGCCTGGAATCTAACATCACTGCCCATTTCGGCAAAGGCATCCTCGAATCGGCTGTTTATGGGGGCAACATCTTGTGTGATATACGATTTGACGATGGAGCAATCGCTACATTGAAAGTAGGAAGTTATCAGCCAAACTCGTGGGGGCTGTATGACATGCACGGCAATGCCAGCGAATGGACGAGAACGACGTATAAACTATATCCTTACAGAACCGACGACGGCCGCAACGACCTTACGGAACGGGGCAGGAAGGTCGTGCGCGGTGGTTCATGGTGCGACCGTCCGATACGATGCCGCTCCGTTTTTCGGCTGAGTTATCCCGCATGGCAGCGAGTCCATAACGTAGGATTCCGTGTCGTATCCGAGATAGAAGTGTCAGAACAAAAATATGCTGCTTCGGTAAGCTTTACTGAGTACAATAAAACACACGATTCAGAATTGAAAAGTTATGGAGACAACTGAACATGAATAATTGCCTTTTTAACCGAGCAACAATATGGATGATTATCTCTATTATCTTAGCCGGCCTCGCTTACGAAACTAATGCCGCTGAAGAATATCTTTCCCCAACGGCAGTAGTTGCGGACCCGCAGCGCGAAACCCTTTATATAGCTTATAACACCGCGAAACAGGTCGCAGTCTTTGACACGAAAACGACGAAAGTAACAGCAACAATCGAGGTGCCCGCTGAGCCTACTGGCCTTGCCCTTACCGGCGATGGTGCATTTCTCTATGTCACCTGCGGAGGCCAGAATGGATGTGTCTGTGTTATAGATACGCGTACAGCTAAATTACTCCGCACTGTACCTGTGGGCCATACTCCCATTGCACCTGCGTTAAGCCCAGAGGGCAGTTCTCTATATGTGTGCAACCGCTTCGATAATAATATTTCGGTTATAAACTCCAGTGAATATAAGCAAATTAAAAAAATCCCCGCTCTTCGCGAACCGGTCGCAGCCGATATTACGCCCGACGGAAAATGGCTCTATGTAGGTAATATGCTTCCATACGGCTCAGCGAGTGCTGATTCGGTTGCCTGTAACATATCAGTCATAAACGCTAAAACAAATACTTTCGATATCGACATTATCCTGCCGAACGGCAGCACGGGGCTCCATGACCTTATTGTTTCGCCGGACGGCAAGTTTGTATTCGCCTCGCATATTCTCGCGCGGTACACTGTGCCGACAACCCAATTGGAGCGGGGATGGATAAATACGAATGCGATCAGCATTATAGACGCAGGACGCAAGAGACTCATCGAAACGGTTCTCCTGGATGATGTGGATTCAGGCGCCGCGAATCCGTGGGGCCTTGCCTGCACGAGTGACTCGAAATACCTTTGCGTGACTCATGCCGGGACCCATGAGCTGAGCGTAATAGATATCGCCGCCATGCTCGAAAAAATCAACAGCTACAACAAAAAAGCTGGCAGGCAGACTCAGAGCTTCACTGGCGGCTCCTATACGGCATATGATTCTGCAGGCCAGGTTCCTTCGAATATCCCCAATGAACTGAGCTTTCTTTACGGCATTCGAAAACGCATCAAGCTGCCGGGCAAAGCACCGCGAGCAGTAACTATCATAGGCAGCATTGCATATGTCGCCGAGTACTTCTCCGACAGTTTGGCAATCGTGGACATAAGCACCGATTCCAGGCCAAAACCTACATCTATAGCCCTCGGCCAGAAGACAGAAATGACAACCAGGCGTAAGGGTCAAATACTGTTCAACGATGCTCAGATTTGTTTTCAGGGCTGGCAGAGCTGTGCAAGTTGTCATCCTTCCGATGCCCGAGTTGATGCTCTGAACTGGGACCTGCTCAATGACGGCTTGGGAAATCCGAAGAATACCAAAAGTCTGCTGCTCGCTCACCAAACGCCGCCGGCAATGATTACAGGCATCCGTGAAAACGCTGAAGTTGCAGTACGTTCCGGCATCAGGCATATCCAGTTCGCGGTACGCCCGGATGAAGAAGCCGTTGCAATTGACGAGTATCTCAAGAGCCTCAAGCCGGTTCCCAGCCCTTATCTTGTTGACGGCAAACTCAGCGAATCGGCCGAGCGAGGCAAAAAGGTCTTCGAAAAAGCACGCTGCGCAAAATGTCATGAAGGATCGCTGTACACAGATTTAAAACAACACGATGTGGGCACCGGTCAAGACCTCGACAAGGATCGAAAATTCGATACTCCGACACTCGTCGAAGTTTGGCGGACCGCACCATACCTCTACGATGGTCGGGCTGCAACTATGAAGGATGTCCTGACAATCCACAATCCCGGCGACAAGCACGGAGTGACATCTAATCTGACCGACAACGAGATAAATGATTTAGCCGAGTTTATTCTTTCTCTATAAAGCATTGGAGGGCAATGACAGCATAAGGAGATGTTAAAATGAGAAAAGGCATTCGTTTTTTGACACTAGCCGTGTTTATCTTGTCGCTGGGTTTGATTAGCTGCTCACCGAACCACCAACAGCAAGGAGATATTTCAAATATTATGATAGTAAGTCCATCGAATGCAACAACAGCAGAATTTTTAGCGGCAAAAGAAGTTCGCCGCTATGTTTATCTGCGTACGGGAAAGCTGCTGCCTGTTGTTCGCACCGATACAAAACTGCCTTCGAAAACGTCTTTAATCGTTGTCGGGCAGAAGGACCGTCACATAATAAGAAGAATCATAGCCAGAGACTCAAATCTTGTATTCTCAACAAGCTCTCTGGTATCCCAACAATATCTGATCAAGACGGTGGATATCAGAGAGCAACAAGTCTTGCTGATTACAGGCGGCGATTCTATCGGGACACTTTATGCCGCCTACCGGTTTGCCGAGCATCTGGGCGTTCGTTTTTACCTGCATGGCGACACAATACCCGATGAACGCATCGCTCTGAAAATACCCGAGATGGATGAAAAAGGTAAACCGCTGTTCGACATGAGGGGAATCCAGCCGTTCCATGATTTTCCCGAGGGGCCGGACTGGTGGAATACCAATGACTACAAGGCTGTCATTGCACAGCTTTCCAAGCTGCGTATGAACTTTTTCGGACTGCACACATATCCACAGGGCGGAGTCGGACCCGAGCCTACCGTCTGGATTGGCCTGCCCGGAGACTTCAACGAAGATGGAACCGTGAAGTTCAGCTATCCATCGAGGCATTTCACCACTGCTAATGTTACTGGCGCCTGGGGCTATAAGCCGGCAAAGACGAGCGATTACAGTTTCGGCGCAGCACAAATATTCGAACGCGATGACTATGGCCCGGACTATATGCGCGGCATGAATCCGTGGACGCAGCTAACACAGGAAAAAGCAAACGAACTGTTCAACCGTATGGGCAAGACGCTCAAAGAAGCTTTCGATTATGCTCACGCTCTCGGCATCAATACCTGCGTCGGCACTGAAACACCGCTCATTATACCCGATGCTGTGACAGAGCGCATCAAAAGCATGGGCAAGAATCCATCCGATCCGGCGGTCGTGCAGGAAATCTACGAGGGAATGTTCCAGCGAATCGTCAACGCCTATCCGCTGGATTATTACTGGTTCTGGACGCCCGAAGGCTGGACATGGGGCAATCCTAAGGATGAAGATGTCGAAGCTACGCTTGCTGATTTCCGAGCAGCCATTGCCGCGGTAAAGAAAGTTAACGCCCCATTTACATTAGCGACATGCGGCTGGGTTCTGGGGCCGCCGAAGGACCGGGCGATGTTCGATAATTCACTGCCCAAAGATATGCCGATGAGCTGTATCAATCGCAACGTCGGTTTCGCTCCGGTCGAACCCGGATTTGCCAACGTCACCGGTCGGCCCAAATGGGCCATTCCCTGGCTTGAAGACGATCCGGCAATGATTATCCCGCAGTTATGGGCCGGTCGAATGAGGTGGGATGCGGCAGATGCCCTGGCTTACGGGTGTACCGGTCTTATGGGCATCCACTGGAGAACGCGAATTCTGGGACCGAATGTCTCGGCTCTCGCTCATGCGGCATGGGAGCAAAAAGAATGGAATCCTAACTTCGGCAAAAAATTCGAACCACCCAAGCCCAAACTCACGGAAGGCCGCGAAGGAGGCAATGCCGCTCAGTTTCCAAATAATCCAATCGCCGATACGGAAAATGATCCCCTTTATCAAACAGTCATCTGGGATATCAAAGCTTATCGCCTAAAGGTTCCAAACGGATCATATACTGTAACGCTGAAGTTCTGCGAGCCTCACTACAACGAGTCCGGCAAGCGTGTATTCGACGTTAAATTACAGGACAAAAAAGTCATAGACCAGTTGGATATTTTTGCCGAGGTCAGCCAGAATAAGGCGCTGGATTATACCTTTGAAGATGTCAAGACGGACAACGGTTTTCTGGAAATTGCTTTCGAGAGCCAGGTGGAATATCCGTGCATTGCTGCTTTTGTTGTAAAGGGCCAGGGTATAACGAAAAAAATCAACTGCGGCGGCCCCGCTTATAAGGATTATGAGGCTGATATGCCAGCTACAAAAACCAAAAGCAGGCCACGTGACCTGCCGGTAGAAGATTTTTATGCAGACTGGGCCCTATCGCAGTTCGGCACCGAAGCAGCCGAACCAATCACGAAGTTATTTTTAAGCCTCGACGGAGGGCCATCGGCGACCGCTGAAGGACAGCAAAATACCAACCTGCCTCGTCCATCCACATGGGTGAACGGTCCCGGTGGAATCAGACCCGACGAAAGACCATGGGAGCAGGTAAGCAAAGAATACGAATTCGTTGAGGACATGGCCCAAATACGCCCCAATATCGAAGGGCATGGCAACCTCGAACGATTCGACTACTGGCTGAACAACTTCCGCTATCTGCGGGCTGTTGGACGAGTCAACTGTACCTGGGCGAGGTTCAATACAGCAATGAAAAGAATCAAGGAGGAAAAAGACGCCCAGGCCCGCAGACAATTGGCACTCCGGATAGCCCTGCCGATTCGAAAAGAGCTTGTCGCTCAGGTTGCCGACGTGCATAAATATCTGCTGGCCTCCATCACGACAAATGGTGCGATGGGTAATGTAGCAAACTGGCAACAGCACATAATTCCGGGCTTGCTCACCGAACCCGGCAAGGAATTGGCCGAACTTATGGGCGAAGAGCTTCCCGCCGACGCAATGCCTTCGTATTCATACGATGGTCCGCTGCGATTGATTGTACCGACCGTCCGAAGCAGTTTATTGTCCGGCGAGGATTTACAGCTTAAAGTAATTATTCTAACTGCAGCTACACCCGGAGATGCATCGCTATACTATCGCCCAATGGGTAAAGGCAATTTCAATAAGATTCCGCTTACACACGTTGCCCGCAGCGTATATTCGGCACGAATTGTCGCCGGCCGAATCGATACCGACCTGGAATATTACGTCAAGGTAAACACAACCGATGGGCAGGAAAGCACTTTTCCCGCTGCCGCGCCAGAGCTTAACCAGGCGGTCGTGATAATGAAGGAGGAATGAGAATGAGCGAACAGAATTATTCACGTCGCAGTTTTCTTAAGGCTGTCGGGCTGGGAGCGGCGTCGCTGACTATCCCGGGACATAACAGTATCGCCCAACAACCATCGAGTAAGAAACCCAATTTTGTTTTCATTCTCGTTGACGATTTGGGCTGGACGGATACCGGCTGCTACGGCAGCAGGTTTTATGAAACGCCGAACATTGACAAACTTGCCGCCGACGGCATGAGATTCACCGACGGCTACGCTGCTTGTGCGGTCTGCTCTCCTACACGGGCGGCGGTAATGACGGGACGCTATCCGGCACGTCTCGGTGTGACCGACTGGATCCGTGCAAGATTTCAGGGCGGCGAAATTCCCGAGAACAAAAAGAATCCCACAGAGAACGTCGGCGGCAAAGACAAAAAGCTTTTATGCCCGCCAAACGCACTGTGGATGGAGCTTGATGAGATTACCATCGCCGAAGCACTCAAACCCGCAGGATATACTTCGTGCCACATAGGCAAATGGCATCTCGGCGCCGATGACTGGTACCCCGACAGGCAGGGATTCGATTTCAATATCGGCGGCTGCGACTTCGGCCAGCCGCCCAGCTATTTCGATCCTTATTCTAGAAAGCGGCAGGGATCGATACCGACGCTGAGTCCCCGCCGTCAGGGCGAATACCTGACCGACCGCGAAGCGGACGAGGCAGTCAAATTCGTTCGCAGCCACAAAGATCAGCCGTTCTTTTTGTATATGGCACATTACGCTGTACACACACCCATCCAGGGCAAAGAGGACGTAGTCGCAAAATACAAGGCCAAAGAGCCGACAAGCCAGAATAATCCCACATACGCCGCAATGATTGAAAGCGTTGACGATGCCGTGGGCAAAATCATCTCTGCGATCGATGAGTCCGGCATAGCAGAGAAAACAATAGTATTTTTCACCAGCGACAATGGAGGGCTGCTGGGCATAACGAGCAATATTCCCCTGCGCAGCGGCAAAGGTTATCCGTATGAAGGCGGTATCCGCGAGCCGGTGATTGTCCGCTGGCCGAAGACAATAAAAGCCGGCACAATCAGCCACGAGCCGGTAACCAGCATCGATTACTTCCCGACCATTTGTGAGGCGGCAGGTGTCTCTCTGCCGAAAGATCGTGCTATCGACGGAGTCTCGCTCCTGGAGCATTTGAAATCCAACGGCAACAACAAGCTGGATCGTGAAGCGATATTCTGGCACTTCCCGCACTATCGCGGCGAGATCGTACCCTACAGCATTATCCGGGCAGGCGACTTCAAACTCATAAAACGATACGAGGGCAAAACCTTTGAGCTGTTCAATCTCAAAGACGATCTGTCGGAAAAATTTGACCTTTCGGAAAAGATGCCGGAGAAGGTCAAAGAACTCGACATAAAATTAAGCAAATGGCTGAAAAACAGTAATGCCAGGCTACCCAGACCGAATCCATCGCCGGGTTAATATCCTCTGGATTCTATCCTGGAAATTTAGAACAACTTGACTTCGATTTTCTTGTCACGCCATTCGGCTAGAAAGGCTTTCATCTCTTCCAGCAATAACTTCAGCTGGCTGGTGTTTTCAAGCAGTTCTTCGTAAAAACTTCCATCGTTAAGGAGCCTGGCGGCGCTGCCCTGACCGTCGTTGACCTTTTCCAGAACCAGCCGAAGTTCTACCATAGCCCCGCTCAGATTTTCGCTCGTATCGATCAACGCAGTAATTAGTCTTTCCGATCTTTCATCGACACTTTTGAGAGTGGCTGTCCCGGCAGTAGTAAACTTACGGACTTCTTCACTGGTATCGACAAAAGCAGTAACAATTTCATCTGCTTTTACATTGGCTTTCTCGAGAGTGACAGTCCCCGCGGCGGCAAGCCTCTCGAATTCTTCCAGCGTATCCTTGGCTTGCTTTGACGCATTCGCGAGATTGGCCAGAGTCCTTTTGACGTTCTCTTTACTTTCGTCGTCGCCCATAATATCATTAGCGTTAGCAAGGAGTTCTCCAAGGCTTTCGATCAATCCATCGAGTTTCTCCTGGCTTTCTTCCGGGAAGAACTCGCTCGTCATGCCCGTAGAACCCTGGAGCCATATTTTATCCACCAGATATTTTGTTTCCGGCCGGTTCGGATCTTTCGCAACCAGGGGCAACCCGGGGGACTGTTTAAGTTCTATATAACTGCTGCCCAATCCGCGAGTCATCAGTTTCACCTCAATATTAGAGGGAATCGTAACATATCGCTTATCAATACTAAGAATAACCACCGTTTGATAATACTCCAGGCCGCTAACCATATCTCTCCGTATTTCCGGCGCCATAACATACGTGACTCTTCCTATCTGATAACCGCAAAACCGAACAGGTGTATCTTTTTGCACTCCCGTTGCCGTTGGGAACTGAACAAAAACTTCAAACGAATCGAGCTTGGTGACAATGCCGGGCAAATCGCCGAACTTAAATATCAGCCAGACAAGCGCACATAAACCTAATATAACAAAAAGCCCCACAACAAAATTGTGCCTTCTTTGTTTGGTCTCGTAGTCGCTCACGAATCGCCTCCCTTCAAATTTCTGTGTCCTTCCAGAAACAGCTCCCTTATGGCCCGCAAGGGATAGCCGCTTTTGTTAAATTTCTTTATCAGTTTAATCAGTTCGATACTCTTCTTATCGAATAACCTTCGCCCTGTCGATGTAACTTCCGTAGGCTCAATCAGCCCGACCATAATATAGTATTGCAGAGACTGACGGGTAATGCCAGCCTTTTTTGCTGCTGTACCTATCGGAACTAATTTGCTTTTCTCACTCAATGGTTATTCCTGTAAAGCTGAAAGTAATAAAAATATAATTTAGAAAAAGTCCGATGACCGGAATTTATAATGGATTGTATCAACTACATTATAAATTGCCCAGAAGTTTCTACTCGCTTAAGACAACGATTATCTGTTTTCTGAGAAGTTGACAGATTGTATTATTCAACGGGAAAAACAATGTCATCTATCCATGCCGTATCGGAGCCGGAGTAAGAAGATCCGTCTTTTGAATATACCCATTCGAATGTCCTTTTGCCGGGCCTTACAGCAAAAGAAACCTGCATCCAGTCTTCATTGCCGGACCATTGCTCTTGTTGTGTGCCGTCGATATAAAACCTGAGATAGTCAAAATGCTGCTCACTTGAGACTTTGTAATAGAAGCTGATCTGGCCTGAAATGCAATCAAGTGCCAGTTTTAAGGTAGAGTTTGCATTGTCTCCTACTGAACCGGCCCGGGCATTATAAGAGCCGGACTTGCACTCGTCCGAGGTAACAATCCAATCTGCGTCTCCGGAAGATACCCAATCAAATCTGCTAAAGTCACCTGTTTCAAATCCCTCGACGGATGGATCTTCCGTGAATGATGCATTGACATCAACATAATCAACGAACAGATCTCCATCCCCTCCATCATCTGTCATGGCCAGCTCTACTTTATGAATGCCTTTTTGAACGAATACCGCAGCAGAATAATCCTGATCATTTGACTCAATTTCCAATCCAGAAACAGATCCCTGAACTTCCCACTCAAAAACCAGGTTGTCATCTAAATAAAGTCCCATCTTAGGATAAACAACGAACCTTCCTGTCCCGGATGCTATAGAATTCGCTCTAACAGTGAATGTCACTACATTTGAATACGCCGGCAAAAAGATTGATGATCCAATTCGTACGTCTTTTTCTGAAATTAAAACCTCATCTGGATCTTCCTCAGATAATCCTATTTTATGATCATCATCCCAAATCATTTTTTCAGCTTCCAGTCTTGCCGGAACAATCTCACGGTGTCCTTCGGATGTCCAGTGAAGCTTGTTCACCGCCGCCGGAGCAATCGTATCGACAAACGTGTACCCATAATCACCGTTTGACCTGGATTTATAGCCTTGCATATCGAGAATGACTTCCTGGCCTGGTTCAATCTGTGTTCCTTCGTGCCACTCATTCCAGGTCTCGATAAGAACAAATCGGTATTTGGTGTTGTTGTCGATAATATTATTCCATACCGACGTAAACTCGCTCAACGACCGCTCCAGAGCAGGGCTTTCACCATATTTCCAAAATCCGGGAGATATCCACGCCGAGTCATCCGCGTTAGGAAGTGTATCGGTATACCCATGATAGACGACAGGGTTGTAACTATGTACAGCATCCCACGGCGGCCCTCCGTTTGATGTGTCTCCATTGAGGTACACATAATATCCATTTGCAGCAAGCAATTCCTTGGCCTGCAACCACCGGTCTGCTGTTTCATCTCCACCCGCGCCATAAACCATCACAAGCCATTTGCCGTCAACCCTGGCATAGTTACGCGTCGGACCATACGTGTCTATAACATACTTAATATCATTATAGATTCTCCGGACAGGGGGATCACCATAGGCATCCATCTCATAATAAATGCACCATTGGACGCTCTTACATATGCGGATTGCCCTGGCAAGTGCAGCATCCTCATAGCCGCCAATCCCCCACCAGCTGGAAATAGCTATGTCGATACCTGTACGAGCCATTGCCCTGTCCTGCCATCGTAAGACATCCGTATCTGTGCTGTCATACAATTGCACACTCGGATTCCATATCGAATTCGGATAATTCGGCAGATAATTGGCAGTCCACGTAACTGGTGGCGTATAATCCCCATCATTCCAGTGTACCCATTGGCCACTGGTATTCGGATTACCGTACCAGGGGTAGAAAAACGCACCGACGATGTCGTCTTCGCTTTCCACCTGGTTGTCGAAAACAATCGGCTCAGGCACATTAGGATATTCGGCCACGCGCCTAAGATCATTGAAATTGGGCTCGCCAGCCTGGTCATAAAACCTGACGAATCCCCGGTAGTCATCGCCGTTAATATAATGTTTGACCCAGGCAGCGGCGTTTCCGCTGGTATCTCTGGCCAGAACGCGAAGACCGCCGGTGGTTGTCGGTCGAACAGATCGCCACGTTTCAGTCAATCCCCAGGCAGATCCATTAAGGGTGAATATCACCCTATCCTCGCTATCCCACGAGCTTTCGGCGGCATTAAATCCCAATACATTGACCGACCCATCAATGTCCCATGTTGTTCGAGTACCATCAACATGTCCCTGGTAGTACATGGGAATATCGGCATACCACACAATCTTTCCGCCTGCATTGAGATATCGCCGAAGCGTACAATTGGACAACATCGATTCAGATACGGTGTCCGGAACGATATCCCGGCAAAAAACGACCACACTTGATTTGCCATCGGCAATGCGAGCGTTCATCCATGCCTTCAACTCATCGGCGTCAAGAATCGTATAACCGGTATACTTCAGAGCATCTCGTACGGCCTCGCCACCTCCGGCCCAGCACGATGGATATCGCCCATCCCAGTAGGCGGCTCGCTCCCAGGATAAAACATCCGGATCAGCATATAAAACAGAAACTGCATTCAGTATGACCAACATCAGGATTGCTGAAGCAATAGTAAATTGCCTTTTCATTTTATCCCCTTTCAATATTTTAAGACCGCCTTGAATATCTCATTGAAGATCTATCATATTGAATTTACTCACCCTGTAAAGGATTCGAGGCGAGCCAGTTATCCGGATCGTTGCCGTAGTCAGTGAGGACTTTTCGTTTTAAGGCCATGCCGTTGCCATCCGCTTCGGTCGGCCATAGGTCAATGCCGCCGGGATAATTCTCCGGATGCGAGCCGTCACTGTAATTGACCCTGTCGATGCGTATGTATTGGAGGACGCCCATATTGTCAACGTCACCCGGCATTCCAAGCTCCAGGCTTTCCCCGGCATTGTTCAGCCTACCGTCATAAGGGCCGAAAATAATATTAGCTGGCACATCCGGATATCGCCATGAAAATGCTTCCGGCTTTTTGACTATCAATATATACCCGCCGGCCTCAATTATAACCGGAACATCGGTCGGGAAGGTGAAATCGATACCGTTTGTGAATTTCCATGGTTCATTTTCATCATAGTCAAATAACGTGACGGGTTCTGTGCTGATATTACGCAGCTTTATGTATTCATATTGGTCATTCGTGTAAGAGCCGCTTTGGGGCCAGTCGGGATTGTACATTATCTCGCTGATTACAATGGGGCCGACCTTCGGGTACGCATTGGCCGAGCCCGGTGTATTTTCCTCCATCGCTACGAAGTTATAGTTATTAGTGCTCGCTTTATAGTAACGCCCGAAGGAGATATCGGTTTGCGAAGCACCGAAATCCTCCGTGCTACGGTAGCCCGCTAATACACCATCATATGCGGCACTTAAGTATAAGCGTTCGCCGTTCTCGCTCAGGGCAAAAGGTTCGCGACAACCCGGATCGCTTTCATTGCCAAAATTCAGGTCTTCGTATAATACAAGGTAATCCTTCGGGCCGATTGAAGTTCCACTGGCAATTTCGTATTTGAAAAAGTTATCATTGCTGTCACTGAGAAACCAGCCGCCAATGTCAATTGTAGTATCGGTCGTATTGTATAACTCTATCCAATCCGGGGCGCCACCGTGCGAATGAGCAAGCACCTCATTAATGACTACGGCGCTGGGTTCGGGGAGAATACTGCTGTCATCGGAGCCGGGTGAGCCGCCGACAAAGACGCTTGGACGCCATGAATCTTTCTGGTCCCAACTGTTAATGTCGGGATTTGCTGCGTCTATTAGAGTCAGTGAGAAACCGTCACCATCGGTAATCGAACGCCAGCCATCCCTGAAGCGGAAGTTATGGATCGTCTTGCCGATAGCATCCTGCAGTTCGATTCTTTCACCGGTAATGTTCAGACTGCCGGAGTACTGCCCTGCTATATTGATGTCTGTGCCGTACCTAGCTTCGAAGACTTCTTTATTCCGTACAACAACAATATACTCGCCCAGTGCAAGCGTTATATCATCGAAAGTAAAATCGATGCCGTTCGTGAAGCTGACCAGATTCAGGTTGATTGGTTCGGCCCCAATGTTCTGTAGCTCAATGAACTCTTCATTCGCGTCCGTCGGATTATACATTATCTCTGTTATGCGCAGATTCTCCTTCACATACCCTACGGAATAAACCGCTTCGTTCAGCGCACTCCAGGTATTGCCGCTCTTAACTCTTGCTTTTACGTTGACACTATACGGTAGTGTAATCAGGCCAGTATATTCCATGGCACCTTCCAGATTGCTATCCTTGGAATCGCCTCCACTTGCAGTAAGCTCGACAGAGATAAGAAAATCGGAGCTTGTGCTGGAACTGTTCATGCCGTGGATGGCCAATAAATTATCGCCCTGTTTTAGAGCATCGAGGTAATTAGAAATATCGATACTCTCCAACAAGACTGCCGCCGAATCAGAATGGCTGGCGCCGGCCCTGGAATTCCATGCCGCTGTGCCGTCGAAATTGCGTTCGGCCACTTCGATGCTGTTTATGTAAGCGACAAAGCCGTCATCGTACCTGACGCTCAACGTCAAAGAGCTGTATTCGGCGTCAATTGTAAATGGTATGCGGATATAACACGTGGCGTTTATTGCATACATCTGGTCTAAAAGATCAAGAGTGAAGAAGCCCTGATACCCTGAAGTTCTCTCGAATCCAACTCCACCGGGTGGGCCGGTGCAGGATAACCATGCCGAGTCATTGAAAGCATCGCCGCTTTTCCAGTCTTCGCCGATATCGCCGATAGGAACAAGCACTCGTTTGTCAGCGTTTTCCGGCACAAGAATGGTCGCCTGCTGCTGTGAAGTGCCCGGCGAGCGAGGATCAGAACCGTCGAGCGTGTACCATATCGTACCGGTCGGGGCAGTCATTGAGAACGTATCATATTTGGAGATTTGCCCGCCGTGCTGATATGATCCGTTTATACTGAAGACAGGAGCATCGATATTTGGATAAAGGCCGGCATTTCTGAACTGCTGCAGGACGATATTAGACCGTTGCGGAATATAATATTTCAGAATCCAGTCCCGTCCGGCACGTCCGTCATTATAGTTCAAATCGCGGTCGTACCAGTCCTCCAGAGTTAACGGTGTAGAATGATGCTGGTCACCCCAGCGCGCGGATTCAGTAGCAATGGCCATCTCGATTTCATTCGCCATGACCGTATAACGCTCGATTAAAGGCCCTGATGTCAGAATTCCATTATTAAAGAAAAAGCGATGCACGCGATCTGCAAAAAGCATCCTGTACTCGGCATTCCTGCTCAAATTCTGATGCGGCTGACCGGCGGAAGAAAAATTGTTTTGCAGGGCGTTCTTATTGAGCGGGGAGCGATCCAGATTGTTACCCATGGTGTTCTCATAGTCCCAGCAGTAAAATTTAAAGCCGGTACTGTTGACAGTTCGATCGCGACCAGCCCACCAGTTCTTCCATGGCCAGTCCCAATTGCCCCCCCAGAGGTTGACGATAAGATAGTCAATGTAGTTCGTGACATCCAGCAGGTTCGGATACGCCGGATTCGGCGTACCGTCGGGATTATTTCCCTGTAGCTGCTGGTACGCTTCATCGGAGTTTGCAGCCTGCTGGCATTTCGAAACCATCTGGTTCCACGCAGCAGTATCTCCATTACTGGCCGACAGGTCATGAATCGAATCCCATTCTTCCTTATCAGAACCGTAGTAGCTGGCAGAAAACGAAGCGTCCGGCCGCTCACAAGGATTGTAGAGCCCCCAGTAGAGACCGTTCACATACAGATGAACGAACATCCCATGCGAACCTGCATTGCCTGTGGCCCGCTGGAGGCTTCGCCCGAACTCGTCTCGCGTATACTGCTCGGTGTATCTGGCGGAGCTCCACGCGTACCCGTCATTGGCTCCCGCCCGCAGCACAATAGTATCAAACTGATCGGCTGCATCATTTCCGAACAGGGCATAACTCAGCTTACTCGGCCCATAAATGCCCTTGAACAACAGCCGGAACGATTTCTTTTTCGTCAGGCCCCAATTGCGAAACGCCCCGCCCTGAATACGAACCCCGCAGTTGACCTGAAATCCCTCCGTACCATCCGGATAAATCAACTCGACCGAACCGGGTCTTTCCCAGGACACCCCATGCTCATCCGGATTGGCGTAAATGCCGTTGCTCGAATCGAACAAGTTATCATTCGTCATTACCAGAGACATCGTCGCAATGGATAATAAAGCATCTTTCATCATGCTGTTATAACGCGGATCCTGAACAATATCCGGATCCATCTCGTAGTCGGCGGAAGTTCCACCCCAGCGCGTTGGGAATCCCGAAGGACTACGAGGCTGCTGGATGATATCATCGAGAAAAATAAACGTCTGAGTATTTACTTCGCTTGGTTTAAGGCCCGGCTTGACCGCCTTAGCCCGGAGGCACGTGGTCTTATAGATGGAGATAGGCTCGGAATAAACGATGCCGTTCGGTGACCGGCCGCCACTTTCGAGGTCATATGGTTCGGAGCCGTCGAGAGTATAGTAAATAGCTGCTCCTTCGGTTTCGGTAGCGATTGTTAAAGAGAAAGGCATTACATAAAAACCGCGGTTATGGCTGAATTCAACCTCTGCAACCTCGCCTAAATATGCACTTATATTTTGTATCCCCGGGCTTGGCGATTCGAATGTCTGCCAGTAGTCGCCGGCATCGGGGTATCGACCATAAGAGATATCGGCGATCTGGTCGCTAAAAGTTATGCTGTCGATTAAAGTTATGCCGTCGCTGCCAAAAAGGCCGATTTCCTCGCCGTCGGCACTGAGTTTGAAATTCGCATGCAATCCGGCGTCGGCAGTATCGTCGTCGGCCCATATCAAAAGATAACCGCCGGTGGGAATCGTGGTAGCAGCGGGATTACCGACTGGTATGCGCCACTTGGTCGTATCGGACAGATTATCTGTGAGATACATGCCGCCGATATCTATTGCTTCGAGACCATAGTTGTGGATTTCGATCCAGTCATCGTACTGGCCCTGCGGGTCTGGGATAACGCTGCTGTTGGAGGCCATCAGCTCGTTAATAACCAGCGGGATATCAGCCCGATCACCCTGTTCGGCAAAGCAGATAACAGTTATAGCCAATATCGGGATCAATAAGGGAAATCTCATGCATCTTATCATTGCCGGTATCCTTCCTCCCGTATTTTTAGACCATCGAGTATTGACTTAACTTTTAATCCAATAAAATGTAAATTTGCACCAATAAGCTTCTATATTATAACATAAACAGCAACATTCTTACAAGGTTCAGTCTTAGCCAGATCAGATGTTTTATGCCGGCGGGACTTGCATCTATCGGTAAGAATCGCTATTCTTGATGGATAATTTGAGCGATACCGCCGTCTGACTCTATGACTTTCGGTTCGAAAATTTAAGGAACTGTTATATGAATGTTTTCCGTTCACCACACAATCCCATCATTGGGCCGGAAGATGTCAAACCTTCCGGTGCCAATTTCGAAGTCATCGGTGTTTTTAATGCCGGCGTTACCCGTCTCGAAGATCAGGTCATCCTGCTTCTTAGAGTGGCGGAACGGCCGATTAACACGAATTCGGATGTCGTATTAACCACTATATATAATGACGCTCAAAAGCAGCTTGTCGTTACTGAATTTTCGAAAAATAATCCGGAAATCGACTTTTCCGATCCCAGATTGATAATAACACCTACAGAAACCTATCTGACTTCTATCTCGCATCTCAGGCTGGCCCGAAGCAAAGACGGCATCAATTTCGAGATTGACGATACCCCGGCAATATCGGCGGCAAATGTTTACGAAACATTCGGTATCGAAGATCCGCGGATCAGTCTGATCGACGGCATATACTATATCAGCTACGTCGCCGTCTCTCCTCTCGGAGTGACTACCTGCCTGATATCCACGAAGGATTTCATCTCTTTTAAGCGTCACGGCGTCATCTTCTGTCCGGAAAATAAGGACGCCGTGCTTTTTCCCGGCAAAGTCGAGGGTAAATTTTATGCCCTGCACCGGCCGGTCTCCCCCCTCTTCAAGAAACAGGATATCTGGATCGCCGAATCGCCCGACCTGCTCTGCTGGGGGAACCACCGCTGTCTGATGGGGCCTAACCCGGGTCACTGGGACGAAGCAAAAATCGGTGCCGGTGCCCCACCTTTCAGAACCGATTCAGGCTGGCTTGAAATATATCATGGAGTCAACCGAAAAAATCGCTACTGCCTCGGAGCGGTCCTGCTGGACGGCAACGAACCGTGGAAGATCATTGCAAAAGCAAAAAAGCCAATCCTCGAACCGCAAACCGGCTATGAATGTGACGGCTTCTTCGGAAATGTAGTCTTCAGTTGTGGGTTGCTGTGCGAAGATGACATCGTGAAAATATATTACGGTGCGGCTGACACCGTTATCTGCTACGCAGAACTGTCGCTGAAAGAAATCATCGAAGCACTGGATATATAACACTTCATTAAAGCAATTTATCGGAACCATACTTTATTCACCTAACTTGCCCGATCCTTATTTTTATGCTGTCGTTTCTGGAACTTTTACTTCTGTTGTTGATACTTAGACGCCTTTCTGCCGATAAACATAAAATAATCAATTGGAGATAACCATATGAACACAGACAGAAACAAATTAGCCGTCCTGGTAGTTATAATCGTCTGCTCGGTTCTGGTCTGGCTTTCGGCATCGATTGAGGGCAGCCAAAAGACTTACGAAATCCATCCCAACATTACCATGCCAGAATATAAATCCGACCTGGTACGCATCACAGACGCCTATGAGCGTTTGATGGAACGCTACCTGGATTTGACAGAACGAAATCTATCGACGTTCGGCACGGATATCAATTATATCGCCACAAAACTGGATTCCATCGACGGACGGCTGATGGAACTGTCGACAAGAATAGCAAGGATCGAGACCTCCCTTGGTATTGAGCAGCCCAAAAGTTACCCCAATCCCAAACCGGATACTCAGCCGTAGGTCTTGCCGGATTCGTCCACGTAAATTGTGCCCTTCGCCCGCTCTATCACTTCGGCGGCTTTCGGTACATCATCCGGCTTCGGCACCTTAAACAGCCTACCGCAATGTTTGCACCTGATTCTCCGGTCGGCGAGGCTGCCATCCAGCAGCCATGTTCTGCAACATTCAGGACACTTCGCAATAATCTCCATCAGCATATTCCTTACCAAATTCAGGCGAAACATTTTACAGCATAAATTCGACAGCTTTCCATAATAAACCTGCCCATTGTCCTATAAAATCGTTCTGACACAAATATTATCGCCCTGAGCATAACATTAATCCGCCCAGGCATCTCGGCCGGCGAGATTTCCCTTGATTTAATATCGTGTTTTTGCTACAATAGTTATCGTTGGGGTGATGAAATGAGAAAGAGAATTTCCTGTAAAATTATCAAATCCGTTCCTCTTGGCACCGGCGATAATCGGCCGAGCCGGAACTTCAGTATAAATACTCAATACCCCAAAACCAACAATACCGGCACCTCCAGCTATACGCACCGTTTGGTAGTCATTAATGCATCTTTCGACGACAAGCCTGTAGTTCAATTTCTTGATTGCTGCGCTTAAGTTTGAACCAAATCCTTGCTTTTGTTTGTTTCAAATGGATACAAGAGCACAATGCATATGAGTATAAGAGCATAAACATTCCGGATTTGCTCTACTTGTTTACTTTTGCCTTTTGCCTTTTGGGCAACACGCCCTTATGCCTTATGCACTTTTTCTGCCTTTTCCGGCTTTTTTCCTTTTACCTTTTTCCTTTTTACTTGATTCCGTCTATAATTAAAAACAGGGGATTCGAAAACGTTTGTGATTTCTTGATAATTACAGAGAGACATGGGATGTTATACGGAAACCAGATATACATTGTTAGCCATCCTTGGAGAATCAACAGGTATGACAAAGCAATCAAATACTCGGATCAATATTAAGCTATGGCTTTACGGCCTTATTGGCGTTCTGCTGTCCTCGGCCGGTATGTTCCTGGGTTGGAATCTTGGCTCAGCCATGGCCGGTCTATTAGGGGGCGAACCAGGCATATTGGCTCAGGCGGGTAAGGGATTAGTCTGGGGTGTAGTTATAGCTGGAATGCAGTGGTTTATCGTTCGAGCTCGTGGTGTGCCCACTATACGGTTTCTTGTGGCCAGCGCTGTCGGCTTTGCAGTGGGTTATCCTCTTGGCCAGAGATTCAATTCGATGATAGATTGGGCTTTGAGCTGGAAATGGGAATATTGGTCGGCGCTTACCATATACGGATTGTCCTTAACCGTTCCACAGTGGTTGATATTCCGTAGGCACATTAAACGGGCAAACCTCTGGATTGTGTTTAGCATGATAGGATGGATGCTGGCCGCCCTGACCTGGTTCAAGTTCGGTGTTAACTCTGGGATCGAGTCTATCGCGTACGGTATTGTTCCTGGACTTGGCCTTGTCTGGCTTGTGCATTCGCCTCGAACCAATGAGGCTAACACGCCGCTGTAGCCAACCACCTTCGGCGGCTGCTGAGCGGCATGATGTTATCCGATTTGTGTTAAGCTATGCCGGATTTGATGCGATTTTCCTTGCTCTACAGGCATACACATCTATAATTGAAAATAGCAGATTTAGTATCTTTGAAGCGGCAACGGCGTGGTTTGTGATTTCTTGATTTATGCCGAGAGGCTCTGGATTTTAATAAAGAAAAGTAGAAAAACTGAATAAGACAACATAAATGTCAGTTAAAAAGTACATGACACATTTATTTCCCCTATCCTTAATAAATAACCAATAATTACAGAGCACGAACTTGCATTACTGAAAAGAGGGCACATATGCATAGTGACATCTTAGACGATCAGGGCAAGCCGATTCCAAGGGAGAGCAGGCGAATCATTCAGATATGTAAGTGCGTTGGGAGGACTTGGCGTACTTGGGTGCCGATACTGATATCGGTAGTGGCAGTGACAATCTCCATCTGGTCTGCTTATGAGTCTTCGAAGAATAGCGAAATCACTCAAAGACTTTCCAAATTGGACTTTCGCCCAAGGATACGCTTGTACGCACTATTCAAATCCATTGGAACGACGCCTCCTCATTGGCAAGTGACAAATATGGGGCCGGTTGAAGCTGTCCAAATACAAGTCAAGATGTATTCACATAGGCGATTATCCTATAAAACTGGCGAAACAAAGATTGGAATGTCACTGTCTGATTCCAGTAACACGACAACTATCCCCAGTATAAACCCGCAGGAGACGAAGTCGTTCAAGTTTAACGAAGGATGGCTTAATGTCAATGCCCGGCTCCAGGAGCCCCCTCAAAACAATGTCATGGAAATTATGGTCATTTACAGGTGCCCCCAGGACCTGGAGGAGTACAGTGAAAGTGCGTACTACTTCGTGAATCCAGATGGTCATTGGGTTTCCGAAACCAGCAGTTCGCTGAACGGTGAGCCATATGAGTCGATGAAGAAGGAACTCCTTGAGATAGATCGAGGGGGACCTTTTTCTGTCTACCAGGAAAATGGCGGTGACCGATTGCACCCCAATAAATAGGGCGAAAGGGGATCACATCTTGAATTGTGAATAATTCCAGAGAAAAATAGGAACAACCCTTTTCATTGATTATTGATTAGTGACTATTGATTATTTAGAGGAACTAATAAAAAAATAGTGACCCAGAATATGGATTACAACATTCGCGAAATGACAATCGGTGATTACGAAGAGGCTTACCATTTATTATTTTCTATTTACGATTTACGATTTATTATTAATTGAAGATTGCCGCGTCGGCCAATGGCCTCCTCGCAATGACACTACCTACCTTCGTTATGGATGATAATGTCGAGGGGCGACGTTTTTGGGAGTATATGGGATGGTACATCCTTGAGGACAATTACCGAACATTTCAGATTCCAACCATCTAAGGCGAAAACCAGGGAAAGCCTTTGTTATTAATTGAAGATTGCCGCGTCGGCTTACAGCTTCCTCGCAATGACACATGGTGCGTTTTCGGATGAGATGAGAGAATAAATCAAACCGGAGTCAATAATAAACCCGGCGAGTAATAGATTTTGCTATCCATCCTCGCCGGGCTTATAAAATCCTTTTGTTCTCTGAACCAGACCCTCCGTGGCCGGCCACGCAATTTACATTATATCAAATACACCCCTATATGCCGTACATCAAGAGGTTCTCGATAGCCCCTTCGATGATATCATCGCTGTCAAGGCCGCCTGATAATAAAAGCTCCCGTGCCTGTTGCATACGCTGGTCATCATCCTGAGGCGGCTGCAGTGCTTTTTCGACAAGAGAAGCATAATCTACCTGAATAGATACATCCACATCGTTTCCCCTCAGAATCCCCGGCGAAACCGGCTGGCCGGTTGGTGATCCGGATTCAAACAATGGCTGACTATTTATTCCAATTTGCTCTATCATAATTTGATAACGTTCCTGAAATTCTATCTACGATTATTTTCGCTGGTTTTTGGTTAAACTTTAGAGGTTTTTTGCCGAATTTTCATTTTTTTCTAAAGTTAATCCCTTATTTGGACGAAGTATTTCTTTTGTAGAACCTTTTTTCAATTTCCAATCAATTTTCATCCGGAACCTCGACTAAAACGTCGCCGCCACTTCATAGCTGACAAACTTTACAAATTCGAGCGGACTGACAGCGGCAAGTTGATCATGCAAAGGTGCGAAAGCCTCCCGCTTCTGGGATTTAAAATAGTCCTTGATACGTTTTTCGGTCGTTTTATCGGCGCTGTCCCAAACCTGCTCGAGCGCCCAAATCAACTGGCCGTCTCTTAAGTCCAGAAGCTTCAAACGCAATCCCACCGTCATATGAGGATAGGGCCTGTACTCGGTAACGGTCCCAACCAGCACACCGTCACACTTTAACGTTTCTCTGATTGCCAGTAACTGTTCAAATGAATAGGTCGAGTCCTGTTGAAGCTGCAGGCTTTTCCACGAAGGATTATCCTGATGGACTAAAGTCAGGCCAAAAACCTGCCTCTTCTGCAATGCCTGATAAAGCGAGCCGGTAATATCGCCGGAAATCTGGGGATAACTCGAATCATTATTCAACTCTACGATAGCAGCCCTTCCAATTGTAATAAATTTCTTGTCCGGATTTCGGTAATAGTGATTTGTCGCCGGTGTGGATGGACTTTGGGTCTGGCAGCCGGATAAAAGGACCGCCAACAGCAGCAATATCATACAATTTTCGATTTTCGATACCTTAGGCATGAATTTTCGATACCTTTGGCATAAATTGTCGATTGTCAAATCGGTATTCGGCAATTTATGCCGCTTGTGCCTTTGGTATAGGTATCGCAATTCGTAAATCCTTTTCGGATTGTTCATACGATTCACCTGTTATTGTTTTTTACTATTAAGGTTGATCAGACCTATTCGCCGACGCGACTGCCGAACCTACGGCCCCCGTAACCTCCGCCCTGGCCGGTTCTGCAGTAACCTGTCCGCCGAGGATTTTCAATATACGAAGCAGCGTTTCCAACTGGGCTGTTTCGGCATTACGCATTTCGTCGCGGAAACCGAGGATGTCGGATTTCCAATTGTTCAGCTCAATTCGCATCTCGATAAGAAGGTCGTTTGCCTGCGTCAATTCCTTTTGCGTCTGTCGTAACTGGGCTTCAAGAGAAACGGTCTGCTCATTAAGCTGACGGTTTTTGGCAATTAAGTCCTCATTTTGCTGCCTCAATAAGGCCGCCTCCTGGGTTAGCCTGGAGTATTCTGACGATAATTTCATTGCCGATTCGACTACAGTTGGGCTCTGGGGTTCTTGCTGCTGGAACCTGTTGGCAATCGAATCGTTCTGTTGCAATTCGCCTTCACCAGAATCTACGGCGAATTCTGCCGGCTGTTGAGTGGGTGAGCAGCCCGACAGCAGAAATATCATTACAAATAAAATCAACAGACTGACAATGTTCTTTTCGATTTGCATTGCATTATTCTCCAGATTAATCTTATTCATTTAACATCACGAAACAATATTTCACGTTTGCAGATCATCCGGCCCCTGCTCTGCGGCTCCGGCATAATCACACTTTAAGGACATTTTTGTGCCGCAGCCACAGGTTACTTCTATTACAGCGTACTGGGGATGATTTTCCAGAACACGCACCTTTGGTTCAGATAATGCTGCGACTTGCTGTTTCGTCGAATCCAATCCGACTTTTGTCACATCGAGAAGGAATCGGCCTTCAAGCTTTACATTTTTACTCTTTATAATCCGCCCTGCTGTTCTTATCATTTATTATCCTGATTCTTCTTTACCGGTCACATTCACGCACAGTAATCAATCCCTATTCCTTCTGGATTGATATCATTTTCCTGGCGGGCCTTTTCTTCTGTCAAAGTCGTTTCATCCCGCACGGTTTCGTCTTTTTCTCTTTCTTCATGTTGCAAATGCTCGCGGTGCTTTCTTTCCTCACGGTGTTTTACCGGAGTCAGAGCCGAGATATTTTGCAAACTATCCACCGGCTTTATCAAATTTGAATCATGTTCTGCCATCTTTCCACTGCCTTAATTTTACCGACAAATTAAACAAAGCGCTCGCGTGCAACTGGCTGACACGAGACTCGGTAATTTCCAGGATTTCAGCGATTTGTTTCATTGTCAGTTGTTGATGGTAATAAAGCAGAATTACCTGCCTGTTTCGTTCGGACAATTGCCGAATCGCCTCAGTCAACTTTTCTATAAGCTCCTCTCGTTCGATCTTTTCTTCAGGAGCAACCGGATGTGACGATGTCAATATATTACTCAGTACGGGCAAATCCTCACCAAAGCCGTCGAGTGAGATAAAATTTTGTGCTCTGGCGTTTTCGAATGTTTCGTAAAGCTCCTCAAGAGTTATTCCGAGTTTCTCTGCCAATTCATTATCAGTTGGAGCTGTTCCCATCTGCTCTGTGATCTTCCTGCTGAGTTGCTGGGCCATGTGAATCCGCTTTCTGAGGTTTTCAGGCATAAAAGACCAGCCTCTCAGCTCATCGAGAATAGCACCTTTGATCCTGATATATGCATAGGTTTTGAATTCGGCCTGGTGAGAGGGATCGAAATCGCGTGCGGCCCTGACGAGGCCGACGGTTCCCGCCGAAATCATATCTTCAAACGACAACGGAGGCTTCAAATATGTCACCACACGTCTGGCTATCTTGTGAACCATGGGCAGAAGCTCAGCTATCTGTTCGTCCTCGATTCGTCCGCAAACAGATTTTTTCTGGACAGAGTATGCGCGCAGGGCAACATTATTCAGATGCTTTTTGCCCTTGCCGGCAAGCCGGTCCTCACTTATTCCTTGAGTTTGTACCGCCACTACTCTTTCCTTTTAATCTCATCCTGGAATTGGCTCCGAGGCCGGAACCATCCTGCTGATTTATTTTGTTTGCTATCATCGCATCGACTAAAATAGCATTAATCGCTCTTACCGCCCATCGGCCGGCTATATATGCAAGAATCGCTCCTATCAGCGCCCTCTTACAGCAAACGAACGGCGAAAGGCCGCATACGCCACCAATTATGCTTAAGACAAAAAAACATATCACAGCAATGCTTACTGCAATTGATCTAACGTGTAGCGGCATAATTATCTCGTATTCCCTGCTATATATATAATTCTGAATTCATCTGACACACAACACATCATCTCGGAATCCCGACAAGCTCCCGCCCTATTGGCTCTATCGAACCGTTATGCTCGACAGAGATTGTTTCTATCGGCTCAACTTCGGTTCCCAGCACAATTTCGTCATACGCCACGACCGGCAACATCGGCACTGTTCGCGATAACATTACAGCCAGCGGTGAGCGTAATTTCGCATCACATAGCAATACTACCGTATCGCAACCTTTATCCATCGCAGCTTTCCAAGCTCTTGCAGTTTTTCTGCTTATATCCATGGCCATCTCGGTCGGTAAAGCCAGATTGATTCGGTCTGCTTCCTGCTGAAGAGTCGAGGACATCTGATGTTCAAGCGCCGGATCCAGTGTTATTGCAATTATTTTGCCTTCATCATTCTTACACTGCTCGGTAATAGACCTGTTCAGTCGCTTACGAACGATTTCCGTCAGGATAGCGGTATTCTTGGTCTTGGAAGCGTTTTCACCCAACGACTCAAGGATGGCGGTTAATTCACGAATCGGGATTCCATCGTTTATGATGTTTTTAAGCACCCGCTGAAGCAATCCGACAGATACATCTTTATCGGGACCGATGACTTCTCCTACCAATGAAGGCTGAGTTTTACGAAGTCTGTCTATCAGAAGCTGTACATCCTCACGGGTCAATAAATCACCTGCGTGTTTTCGCAGCGTTTCGGACAAATGCGTAATAAAGACCGACTCCGGGTCGATCACGGAATATCCGTTGAGTTCGGCCTTTTCCTTATTGGCCTGCGTAATCCACAAAGCCGGAAGTCCGTAAACAGGTTCGGTTGTTTCTATGCCCTCTACCTTGGTTTGAACGGTACCAGGATCCATGGCAAGAAACATATCAGGTTCCAATCGCCCTTTCGATACAGGCAATTCGGCGATTCGAATCTCATAAGCAGTCGGTTCGAGATTAATATTATCGCGCAGCCGAACCAGAGGAATTATAATGCCAAGTTGCCGGGCAAACTTTCTCCGCAATGCCCCGATACGGTCAAAGATAGTGCTGTCTTTACGAGGGTCCACCATACCGATTAATCGCACACCAACCTGTACGGAAATCCTATCGACATCCAGCAATTCTTCGACCGGCTGTTTCTCGGTCTTCGCCTGTGGGGAAACACTGCGTTTCTGCTTGTGGTCCTTTTCGGATTTAGCCACCGCCCTGCCGAGCAGAGCCGAACTGGTACCCAGCACAAGAAATGGGATTTTGGGCAGGCCCGGCACCAATGCCATCAACGTAATTATTGCCCCTGCGACAATAAGCGGTTGGCTCGTCTTTAGGAATTGCTTGGACAGGTCCTGGCCAACGCTATAGCTAGATGATATCTTTGTCACCAAAAATCCCGAGCTGACCGCAATGATGACCGACGGAATCTGGCTGACAAGACCATCTCCGATGGACAGAACAGAATAAGTCCTGACGGCACCTGCAATCGGAAGGCCACGCGAATACCCCATAGCAATGCCGCCGATTATATTCACGGCCGTGATAATCAGCCCGGCCTTGGCATCGCCACGTATGAATTTGCTGGCACCATCCATTGCGCCGTAGAACTCGCTTTCTTTGACGATTTTAGCCCTGCGCTCGTTGGCCTGAGTCTCGGTGATAACCCCAGCATTGAGGTCTGCATCAATAGCCATTTGCTTGCCGGGCATAGCATCAAGAGTAAAGCGAGCGGATACTTCGCTGATTCGTTCAGCACCTTTTGTAATAACAATAAACTGGATCACGACAAGGATCAGGAAAATTACCAATCCGACCACGAAACTGCCGCCGGCTACGAAACCACCGAAGGTCTGAATGATTTTTCCGGCATTACCCTGCAGAAGGATCAATCTTGTCGAGGCGACATTAAGGGACAGGCGAAACAACGTTACGAAAAGAAGCAGTGAAGGAAACGTCGATAAATCGAGCGCCTCTTTCGACGACAGGGTCACGACCAGAACAGCAACAGCCAAAGAGATACTACAAGCCAGCAACACATCCAAAATAGGAGTAGGCAAAGGAATTATAAGGGTAGCGAGAACCGTAACCAGGCCGATAACCAGAACAATATTACTGTAAGACGCCAGAGGTGCGCCGAGAGAATGTGAGCCGGGCGATCCATGCAAACTTGTATGTCGATGTTCTGCCATCAAAATTCCTTCTTAAACTCACTCCCCGCCGGTTTTGACATCAGAATCGGCAAGACCGAGAATATGCTTAAACCTGACAGCAAATCGGCCCTCGACTACCACAATATTTCCAGTAGCAAACCTGGTACCGCTAAGATACAGGTCAGCCGGCTCATCAATAGATTTGTCGAGTTTCAATACCGAGCCGGGCCCAAGTTGTAAAAGTCGCTTAACCGGTAATTCTGTTTGGCCAATAACAACCGTAACAGGAACTTTCATAGCCAGCAAGACATCAATGCTCCCTGCACCGGACTTCGCCCCGGATCCATCAGCCTCTGAAAATTCTACCGATTGAGCCTGAGTCTGGCCGTCTTGTTGTGAAATATCTTCCTGCTGATCTTGTTTTTCTTTCACGGCATTAGCTGCACTTGCCATATCTTTATATTCTCCCAATCATTTTGTATATTTTGTCGAATTTATACCTTCGGCATTACTGCCGGATACCTCAGCCTGATTTGTGATTTTGACAGCGTACTTGCCTTCTGATTTTACAGGATGGCCGTAAAAAATTGTCTGGTCATCTACAATCAGTTCCACCGGTTGATCGACTCTTTTATCCAGTAAGAGTAAATCATTCACCTGAAGATCCATAATCTCTTCGAAGGGAAGTAAGGTAGATGCCAGTTGACCTGTAATGAGTAAAGGTATTTCCTGCACGTGTCCGAGAATCTTTTTTGAAACCTCCTCGACAGAAAATTCTTCAGAATCCTCTTCTGTTTTTCCAGCTACAGGCCCAAGCTCACTACAAAGTATCAAAAAGTAAAGCTCAAAACTTTCCTCGGAACCGGCCTTCTCAACATTAAAGGAGATTTTGCAAAGTTCTTTGGTACGTTCCATTTCAAGGGGCCACTGCTCCTTGACAAGGCTTTTTGCAGAATGGAAATTGAATGATTCATCAAGACCAGAAAATAACTCAATCAAAGCCGAGGCCAGATCTAATAAAAGAGATTCTTCTAATTGCGTCAAATCTCTGTTCTGATCCTTTTCCGATTCGGAATCGCCAAGCAATTGTATCGCCCAGTTAAGTGCTGCCTGTTCGGATAATCCAACAAGACCACACATCGTTTCCTGGCCGGCTCCGAAGGGTACGTAATAATTCTTTTGTCCGCTGCCCGATATCGTACTCAGAAATTGATGTACATAATGCTGAGTGGTCGAAGCAACCGTCATATTAAATTCGCTGCGACAAAACCTGGAAAATTCCTGAGCCATTGCTTCGGCCGCCGCATCTGTAAAATAACCAAGCTTTATAAGCTGTTCACTATTAAAGTAATGGGGCTCGAGCCAATTGTACTCTTTAGCCTCTACAGGCGCTTCTTCGATTGGCTTGGAACCAACGGCCTTCAGAAGTTGCTGTATCTTATGATTACTCAAATTGTTTGGTATTCTGCCGCTCATTGTACGGGGAATTCCTTAATCAGGACCTGCTTGATAAGAGGCTTGGAATCGGGAAAAAGTTGCTCATTAAAGGCATCGCGTATATGTGACTGAATACTTCTGAGATTCTTATCACCTCTGATATCCTCAAGGGCCAGACTCGATAAATATACGGTAAGCCAGTTAATCAGGATGGGTTTTTTCTCTTCAAGAAAGGCTGTGCCATTTTTTACATCCATATCGGCACTCATCTCAAATGTTAAAGAAGCACGAACATAACGTGTTACGGTAGGCTCATTCAGATTCGCAACAACAGGATCTAAATCATAATACCAGACTTTACCGGAATCATCCGCCGAATCAGTATTTTCCTCGAGTTCGTCCGACAGGTTTTGTGTATTGGTCTCTGAGTCAGATATATTTTCATCGGATGTACCGGAACCTGCAAATAATCGACCGACGGTAAAACCGGCACCGGCACAAATTAACACCACAACAATTATTATTATCCACGGCAGTAATCGAACGATTAAGGATTTTTTATCACTCTTGTCAGCTTTAGGATTTTGTTGCTCTTTCTGCGATTCCTGCTCTTCCCGCCGTTCCTTTCCTGTCTTTTCTTCCCGGCCTTTCTGCTTTTTCATATCATCAGCATCTGCCATTTTTTGCCTCAATCATTAGCTACAAAAATTTATAATCATACCGGCTGCAGACAGCCCTCTTGCCTGTAGCGATGGATTCTATCTCTCAGCGTCCGGTCACTGATACCCAATACCTTTGCAGCCTTAGTCTGGTTGCCTCCTGTCTGGCGCAACGTATCCAGAATAGCCCGGCGCTCAACCTGCTCCAGCGGCATTCCTCCAAGTCCGAAGTCACTATGTGTATTTATACCACGCGATAACTCACAATCGGCGAGATCGTGCTGTGTCAGCGGCTGCAATTCATCGAAGAGCCAGGAGACATCTGCTAATGACAGTGTTGGGCCGGTTCCCAAAGTCAGTGATGTTCGCACGACATTGCGTAATTGCCTGACATTACCCGGCCAGTGGTATTTGGCAAAAAGGTCCATCATCGCAGGATCGAGTTCTGTGATACAACGTTGCGCTTCGTGGGCATAAAGATTGACGAAATACCACACAAGGTCGGATAAGTCTTCCTTGCGTTCTCTCAGCGGGCAGATAACCAGTCTCGCACCGCTTAACCGGTAATAGAGGTCCTGCCGGAACCTGCCCCGCCGGACTTCCTCTAACAGATTTTTGTTTGTCGTGCTTATGATTCGAACATCGACCCTTACACTTTCATTTCCGCCGACACGCTCAAAATCCTGCTGTTCGAGAACCCTCAGCAACTTTGCCTGAAACTTTATCGGCGTTTCGGTTATTTCATCCAGAAGTAAAGTTCCGCCATGTGCAATTTCGAATCGGCCCTTGCGCTGAGCCAGGGCGCCGGTGAACGCCCCTTTCTCATGGCCGAAAAGCTCGCTTTCAAGAAGGGAATCACTTAAGGCCGCACAATTGATTTTGATATATGAGTTCTGTGCCCTTCTGCTTCTGTGATGTACCAGATAAGCAATCAGCTCCTTGCCCGTTCCACTTTCACCGCTTATCAAAACCGGTGCCGAAGTTGGAGCGATTTTTTTGGCAAGTTCAACAATTTGAAGGAGGTTTGTACTTTTGCCTACAATCCTGTACAGGCTGTGAGTGTCTTGTTGGGCTGAAGCTATAGTCGAAATGCTATGGTTCGGCAGGAATGTATCCAGCAAGGTTTCTATCTTCTCACGGTCCGGCGGCTTGATTAGGAAGTCATAACAGCCTCGGCGAACAGCTTTCACTGCTGTCTTTACAGTTTGCTGTTGATTGTACACTGCCGTATCCGGGGCTTCTGCGATCATAACCACCGGCAGTTCCGGCCAATTTTCCCGGACTTTACCAAGCAGCTCGAATCCATCCTGCCTGGGGCCGGATTTCCCTGTCATGGGACTTATCACCTCGCCGGTGAAGACAAAATCACAACTACCCCTGTTGATAAAATCAATCGCCTTTTCCTTGTTGTCTACGAGATGTCCGCGGATTCCTTTGCGAGCCAGAATCTCCAGCATAAATCGAGCTAGATTGGGATCGCTGTCAGCTATCAATACGTTTGCGAAATCTTCCTGTTTGCTCATGCTTGTCTCATCTAATGTTGTCTTGCACACTTCCTGCCTGCTTTACTTGCAGCATTAGCTTAAGAGGTTCATCTCTCAGGTACCAGGTAATCAAATTATTCTGTGCGGTTGCCATATCCGCCCATGGCGAATTCGGATATTCTGTCAGAAGTTGTTGATATATTTTAGCCGCGGCTGGCATATCATCCTTTCTCAAGCAGTTGCCTATCTGAAACAATATCCAAGGCCTATCCCGGGATGCGCCGGTGTCATTCGGATCTTTACGCTTTAGTGCTTCGGAATAAAAAATCGCAGCCTCTTTTACGTTCCCACTAACAAATAAAATCTCTCCGAGTTCGAGTGGATTGTCAATCTTCTCGGGATTTTTCGCCAGTGCCTGGAGCTTTTGCAAAGTATCCTCTGTGATTGGCCCGTGCATTGGCCTGGCTTCGACTGCATGTTCGACTTGTTCTTTTTGCACCGGCACATCGGGCATAGTTTCCTCAGGTTCGACCGATGGAGCTTTTTCTTGTACAATAACGGGCTCCGGGGCTTGCTTTTGCGGCCCAAACTCAATCGAACGAATTTGCTCTATTATTTTCCTGAGCTGATCTTTGCTTTTCATGTCGTTTGGACTGTTAGCAATACTCATTTCAGCACGCAGCAATTCGCGTCCGTTTACATTGTTCGGATCAGTCAAAGTTATTATGCTGCTCCGCGATAATCTGTGGGCGTCGTCTGCGGCAGAATTCGCAAAGGCAACACCCGTCAGAGATGTTAAGAGGCGGAAAGACAAAAATGTAAAGCAGACAATATAAAAATATAACCTGAAACTCAAAGATGCCGAACTTTTGAGCCGCGGATCATAATTGATTTTTTCACTGCTGTTTTTCATTTTCACTTCCATTGACCGGAAAGAGCTAATGTCGCTTTGTCGTAATTTTTCTCCTGGTTATAAGCTTCCGCGAGCATTCTAAGGATTTGTTGTTTGTCCTGCTCGGGTACACCCGACTCCAGAAGCTGCAGACAAACCGAGACGGCTTGAGAACCTCGATCAAGCTTAAGACATACGCCGGTCAGCTCCATCGCGATTTGCTGTGCCAAAGGTCCTGGTTCGACAGTACTGAGAATTTCACTTAATCCGCTACGGGCGCTTTCAAGATTACCCTGTGCAATATGACATTGAGCAAGTTCGAAGGATATTTTCGCATTCAACTGCGAATCGGATATAAATTCGGCCCTGTCACGCAGAGAAATAATCGCCGTATCAATAAGTCCCAACATCCGTAAAATTCTGCATTTGAGCAGCAGCATTTCCACGGATTGTTCCTCCGACAATGCAACTGATCGCACGCTCTCCAGGGTATCAAGTGCCTCAACGAAATATTCCTGTTCTATTTGACCTTTTACCAGCGACGCAACTGCTTCGACATATTGCTCTCTCGAACTCTGCTCTTCAAGCGCATACTCAAACGCATCACAGGCCTGTTGATATTTTCCCAGCGCCAGGTTTGATTGTCCCAGCAGAAAATACGCCGAGTACAAGTTGATGTTTTTGTCGCTTCCGGCTAAATCGAGATATCGAGTGAGCCATTTTGCCGCCTCTTCATGTGCTTTTGTTTCATACAAACACCTGGCGGCTCCAATGGCCGAAGCGATCTTCGATTGGGCGGACAAGCCGAAATTGTACACCCTTTGATACAGCCGTGCAGCTTCAGCATAAAGTCCCGCTTCCATTGTGGCATCCGCTAAACGCAGATAAGCCTGCCCGTAAATCTCGACATCAGGATACTGCTCGATAAGCTGCTTCAAATCCTCCCGGGCCCCCGGATAATCACGCAGAGACGCCTTCAGTTTGCTCGAATGTAATAAAGCAAACGGCGCCAGCGACATTTGTGAAAACCTATTTGCCACTAATTTGTATTCAGCAATCGCCTCTATCGACAATCCTGTTTGAGAATGCAACAGTCCCATCAAAAAATGAGCGTTGCCCACCCGCCGGTCGCTGTAAAACGTCAGCACGAATTTTTGCCAAAGCGAAACAGCCTGCCTGCTCAGAAAAGATATGTGCTGTTTTAAAGATGAATATTCGGTCGGATCGTAAATTGTCACTTTCTGCCGGCCGGGCTCTCCTTCCATATCCGCCAGCAATCCGGCGCAGCCCGCCGCTGTCAGGACAATCTGCTGCGATGTCGCCGCCGGCAGATATATACCGACCGGCCTTTGTCGAATGGGACCATCCGCCGAACTCGATCCCGATGTCCCCTTGATGGCCCAGTTAATATCAATATCCGAACTGGCAGCGAATTTCGCCAGCAATTCTTCGATAGGCGCTCCATAAGAGGTCACAGACCAGCGGGGCAGACCTTCCTGGTCTTCGAGCCTTCGGATATCAGGATCGAGCAGTCCTTTACCCAGATGCTCTGAGCCGGAATTCAAAATTCTTCTCAGTTCAATCTCATTCAAATTGACAAACGGATCCGAAGACACCGTAGGCTTGCCCCATAAATCAGCGGGAAGGTCCGTGTCGGTACTGCTCAATAAAAGAATGTGTCGTGTAAGGCACTCCGCGACCAGAAAAGAACAATCGCATTCAAACGACAACGCCCAGTCATCTTCGAAATCAACCGCCTTGACTAAAGCAATCGTATTATAAGCCCTTGTCCTTGCTCTGAGGAATCGTTTCCTTTGTATTTCGAGCAGGCAGAGATGATAATTGGCAACTACCCTTACAGCCGGCGAACGGCTCTGGCAGGCCATTGCCAATAAACGGCTCGCCTGTTCGAAATCATTGACTTGCTTTGCACATAAAGCCATTTTTAGCTGGAAGAAATCGTTTAGCAATTCCTCGCCTGCCGGCAGGGCCTCGCGAAGCGCCTCATAAACAGCATAAGCCCTGTCGTATTCCTTTTGCTGTACATAGTTACGGGCAACTTTTAATGAAAGCGGTTGTGTTGGTAAAAGCATAGGCTCCGATTGAGGAATTTGCGTTTGAGTTGTCTGTTCGGAACCGGAATCCTGCTGTGCTGACTGCGTAAACTGTTCGGCAGTAATTGACGCTGAACCGGCAATGGATCCCTGGGGGGATTTGAACAATACGTACAGAAGCATTGATACGATGGCAAGAATAGTAACAGCAAGAATTTTCTGAAGGTTTGAAAAACGTTGATATTTATGCTTGTTCAGGCCTTGCAGCCACTGCCGTTCGCCGGTAGGTTGCTCAACCGGTTCCTCTTGTGAGGATTCCGCCAAAAGATTATAAAAATCCTCATCGCCGGCAAAAAGATCATACTCCGAAAGCTCCTGACCGATACCTAAATCCGATTGTCCCATATCGGACCTAATGTCCTGCTCGGGAGTTTCATCAGCAAAAACTTCGCCGTCCAAAGGCACCTCGGGAGTAATACCTTCATCATGAACATCTTTTTGTTCTTCTGCCGCCATAGCTTCCAACTTCGCCCTTAAGCCTAAAGAAGGCAAATTCGAACCAGTCCATAAATATGAGGGCGTATTTCACAACCTCTTTTTAAGAGGACTGCAATAACTGTGCCAGCCTTGGGACAAGCATCGAATAAGGAGTGTTTCGGGGCGTTAAACACAAAAAACGAATCTCTTGTGACAAATCAGAAAATTCGTATCGAAATGTTATGTCAGGATTTTAGACGAACCGGCAGATTTTCTGACAACAATAGAAATGCAATAATCCCATCAGCGTATCGCTACAGGATTAGACAAAGATGAGGCTGTAATATCATTTTGCCCTGCTTCAATACAAACGGCGTCCTTTTCAATATATGAATGCTTTTCAATTTTATACTGTTTGACCTTAGCGTAAAGAGTTGCTCTGGTTATACCAAGAAGAGCTGCAGCTCTTGTCTTTTGCCAGCCTGTTTCCTGCAAAGCCCGGGAAATTAGTTCGCGCTCGGCTTTCGCCAGCGAAAAACCTTTGATAAGATTGGCTTTCGGGCTGCCCGATACCTGATTACATTCAGCCGGATCTATGATAATCCCGCTTAGTCCGATCTTGTCTGTTGTTTCCAAGAGAATAGCTCTTTCGATCACGTTACTAAGCTCACGAACGTTGCCGGGCCAGTCGTGTTTCTCCAATGCCTCAATTGCTAATTGAGTTAGAGATTTTATCTTATCGCGCTTTTCCGGACAGATTGTCGATGTCTCAAGAAAATACTCAGCCAGAAGCCGAATGTCTTCTCTTCTATCAGGCGATCTCAGAGGAGCAAGGGTTATGGGACTAACGTTCAGGCGATAGTAAAGATCACGCCGAAAACGATTGGCCCTGGCTTCATCATTAAGATTACGATTGCTCGATGCCATTATGCTTGCGTTACAGACAATATTTTTGACGCCTCCGACTTTTCTGAAAGTCTTTTCCTGTAGCACACGCAACAGTTTAGCTTGTAAATCAATCGGCATCTCGGAGATTTCATCAAGCAAAAGCGTACCGGAGCCTGCCAACTCCAAAAGTCCCGTCTTCTCACAATCTGCACCTGTAAAGGAACCTTTGACATGACCAAAAAGCTCACTTTCCAGCAGATTTGCCGTCAGTGCAGCACAATTTACTGCTACAAACTGCTCGTTGGGATGCCGCAGAGAATGAATCGCTCTTGCTACTACTTCTTTGCCGGTACCTGTTTCCCCGACTATTAAAATCGGATTGCACCGGCTGCCGGCAACAAGCTTGGTCATTTTGAGGGTATTGACAGTCGCACAACTTTTGCCGACCATCGAGACAGAAGCAGCCAGGTCTTCAGCAAAAAAACGACTCATGCCCTTTTCATACCCGGATTTGGAACTTTGCCTTTTGTCCTGTGAATCCTGATTTGCATCATTCAAAATATTCTTTATACTACTAATGATCTGCTCCAGCCTTTTATAATCCTGCTTGCCGTGCAAATAATCATAAGCCCCCATTCGTTTAAATTGTTCCGATAACTCAATGTCACTATTATCGCACCCAATCACTACAACCGCAGCATCTACCGAATTTTTATCGGCCTTTTTCAGGAATTCAAAAACATGGTACGGATTAAAACGATGGTCGAATAGAATTAAATTCGGATTGACCGTTTTAACAATATTCAGAGCATCGGTAAGGTCATCTGCTCCAAAAACTTCCCGGCTGTATTTCTGAGCAAGCTGCTGAACTTCGGGATCTCTGCTCACCGCTACAATTCTTTTAAGTAAATCTATCCTTTCCAAAGCTATAAGCGTCACCTCTGAAACTGTTTAAATCAAATGGGTACACCTGATTAATAAGTGGTCAACCCAAAGCCATAAATCGACAGACAAGCGAAAACAACTTTAATTTTTTTATGGGACGGGCCAATAATGTCACTCGTCCCGCCGGATAAAAAATTCATTAAAATTACGCAATGATTTTATAGGACATACCATACCCGATTCAATGTAAAGCCTTACTCTATATGTACCGGACCGGGAACTAAAACTTGCAGCAGGACAGCGACATTTCTTATGGGACTTCACGCTTAAGCCCTATGCTGTAAAACCGATCAAAAGAACAGTCAAATATTAGTGCCGGGCTTGGACGGCAAAATCTTCCGGAATTAGGAAGAATTATCCTATGAAAAATTACAGCGTAAAAACGATTTCAAAATTCGTACATTTTTTAAATCCCCCTAACATTCTTTTTGACAAGATGTTGTGCTTGATAGAACGGCAGACAATTCCAATTTGGTACAACGATTGCTTTCTTATGCCGTTAGGTGCTTTAGTGCCGGCTGATTGTAATAAGGATTTTGTAAGAAACTTCATAAAGAAAAGGTAGTAAAAAGTTATGGATTCATCATCAGCTATCAACTCGGCAAGCGACATTCAGATGAATTATATGAAACTTCTGATAACGCAACTGCAAAATCAGAATCCACTTGAACCGATGGACAACAACGAAATGGCTTCACAGTTAGCCCAGTTTTCTCAACTGCAGCAACTCGAAACAATGAACTCAAACTTCGCAGATATTCTTTCGGCCACTGAACACAACTATGCCAACTCTTTAATAGGCAAGGAGATTTCATTTGCATCAGAAAACGAGAGCGGCACTCGGGACATAACAAGCGGTATCGTTGAAGAAGTTATCAATGACATCGATGGCCAAATAGCGTTGGTCGCAGGTAATAGTACTATCGTTTTAGAAGACGTAATATCAGTTAAAAACTAATTCGGAATAAAAATATAAGGAGAAACGAAAATGAGTTTTGCATTGTCATCGGGAGTTACTGGATTGAAGGCCCACCAACAAATGCTTGATATAGCAGGTAACAACCTTGCCAATGTCAATACAACGGCCTTCAAGTCCAGCCGGATAACATTTTCAGAACTGTTGGGTGCCACTATAAAGAAAGCTTCTCAGCCAACCTCCACAGTCGGTGGCACAAATCCTCAACAGATAGGTAGTGGTGTAAGTGTAGCTGGAATATCCCCAAACATGTCCCAAGGTAATATAATCAATACTGGTAATCCTTTAGACCTTGCCGTGGAAGGAGAGGGATACTTCGTAGTGAACAACGGCTCACAGGATCTTTACACACGAGTAGGTACTTTCGCAGTGGATGCTAGCTCGAATATGGTTGATCCTTCCACAGGCTATATAGTTCAGCGTATCGGCACTGTAGGCGAGGCTGATGGTTTCCAAATTCCGGGCAACAGCAATATCAGGATCCCTATCGGCGCAGCGATACCAGCAAATGCCACTACGAATGTGATAATAGCAGGCAACCTAAGCGCCGATGGTGCACTTCCGGCCATCCAGACAAACGTCCTGACATCAAATACACAATTCACCACAAATAATGGCACAGTTGCTTCTGGGAGCACGGTTATTGGAGATTTGGACCAGTACACTGCCAACGGGGGAACGCCAACAGGCGTAATTACAGTATCCGGATTCAATCATGATGGGACAGCCCTGACGGATGGTGTCGGTGATCTTGACCTTACTATTGATGCAGCCACCGATTTAGATGCGATTGTTGCTCATATAAACACAATACTCTCAGATTCTGCAAACGTCAATGCCGACGGATCTATAGATGTGGCAAGTTTGTCTAGTGATGGACGAATAGTGGTCACTGACGGTTCAAGTGGATACAGCAGGTCAGATATACAACTGGCATATACACCCGCTGGCACTGAAACACTTACAATGCCGGGATATTTTGAAGTTTCGAGCATCGGTGGTGAGGAAGTCAGGAATGTCAATATCGCAGTTTATGATTCTCAGGGCGGTTCACACGTTCTCTCAGGTGCTTTTGTGAGAACAAATACACCCAACACATGGGACATGATCCTGACATCGATTTCCGGCGATGTCAGTACCATCGACATATCCGGCAACAGCAATCGTCGAATCAACGGTATAGAATTTGACGCAAACGATAATTCCTTCGCAGGCCTTAATTCGACAATCGGTGACACTGCCCAGTTTACTGTAGCGTTTGCCCATGATCCAGCAAATCCCCAAACCATTTCGATAGACATGGGTACACCAGGCCAACTCAACGGCCTGACACAGTTCGCCGGGGATTCTACTGCGGTCGCAAGAGAACAGGACGGCTACAAATCAGGCACGCTTTCTTCTGTTTCGGTAGATAAAGACGGTACTCTCATCGGCGCTTTCTCTAATGGCATTAAGAAGGAAATTGCTGTCATGCAGATAGCCTTGTTCCAGAATACATCAGGTTTGGAAAGTGTGGGTGGGGGATATTTTACTCCTTCTGCCAACTCAGGCGATCCAGTCGCCACACAGGCACTGTCAAGTGGTGCAGGCTCGATCCACGGCGGGGCCTTGGAAAAATCCAATGCTGATGTCGCAACCGAGTTTGTTAATATGATCCAGGCACAAAACGGCTTCCAGGCCAATGCCAGGACTATCAGGGTTGCCAATGACATACTGCGGGAATTAACAAATCTTATCAGATAGTAACTTCGGAACAGTAAGATGGTAACCGCATCTGTAATTAACACAGGAATGAACATTATATTCCCGGCACTCACACCGATCGAGCGTTGGCACGCCGCCAGTCAGCTCGACAGTGTATCGGCAGAACAGCGTTTGTTCATTATCCTGAGCGCGGTTGCCTTAATTATATTAACCGTGCTGTTAATAGCGGCCAGCTACAAACAGAAAACCAAAGACCAAAATGTCGCCAATAAGGTATTTACTATTTATGCTCAAAGATTGGCCCTTAGCCGGCTCGAACGTCAAATCCTGCAGGACATAGCGGACAGAACGAAACTAAAACGTATCGAATCAATTTTTACCATGGTAACTGCTTTTGAACGCGGAGCCGCCGAATTAACAAAAGACACCCTCACACGCTTTGGAGCAAAAGCAGGTAAAAACCTAAACACTCAGTTGTCTGTGCTTCGCCAGAAGCTCGGTTTTGAGAAAACAAAATCAACCACCTCAGCAACATCGAATAAACCAAGCAGCAAACAAATTCCCGCAGGCAAACAACTTCATATATTTCGTCCCAACGCAGGCGATCCAACAAGTATCGAGTCCACCGTCATAGAAAACAATGATGTAGAACTTACCGTAAAACTAACTGAGTCTTTGGAAAGCAACCCCGGAGAAATCTGGTCTGTTCGTTATAATTTCGGCGCATCGGTATGGGAATTCGAGACTTCTTCGATAAGCTGCTACGGTAACATTTTAGTTCTTAATCACAGCGATAACATACGATTCATCAATCGCCGGCGCTTTTTGCGCGTTCCGGTAAATCAGCCGACCTTCATCGCACGATTTCCATTTGCAAGAACGCTTCAGCCGGAAAATAACAGCAACGGAGAAATCGCGAAAGATTCAGCCAACATCTCCGGCAACACATGGGGGCCGCCGGAATTTGTACCGGCATCAGTTACCGAACTGGCCGGCCCGGGCCTGAGAGTAGAAGCGCCGCTGGACGTAAAGGTGGGCGATAGAGTGCTGGTGATACTCAAGTTAAGCGAAGAAAAGAAGCGGAAACCGAACTCGCAGAGAACCGTTAAAATTGCTCCGGATAAGATCGTAGAAGATATCGGTGAGGTCAGACACACAAAAAGAATAAAAGACGGTTTTTCAATAGCGGTTGAATTGACAGGGCTCAGCGATCCGAACATTAACGAACTGGTCTGTGCAACTAATGCGGCTTCTCGGAAAAACAGGGCAGAAAACAATGCCGCTCAGACTTTCATCGATGTTAATGATACGATGTCGGAGAAACCGGAGCCGGCGGTATTACAGGGAGTCTGATATGTCTGCGATTACAGATCAGGTTAGTACAAGTATTGATGCCTTAACACAGGAATTTAATATCATTGCACACAATCTGGCTAATGTAAGCACAGTCGGATTCAAGCGGCGATGCAACGCATTTTCAAAATCCCTCGAGGCACAGGATCCCGAATCGTATTCGCCCGGAACAATCGACTTGAATTCCGTATTCGATTTCACCCAGGGTAACCTCGTTGAAACCGGAAGGTCGTTGGATTTTGCCCTGCATGGAAAAGGATTCTTTGTTATAGAAACTCCCGAAGGGCCGCGTTACACTCGCAACGGGACATTTCAAACTAACCAAAACAGCCAAATAGTAGATTCGCTGGGTCGAATCGTGGCAGGCCAAGCCGGCCCAATCACTATACCAGTCAACTTCGGGATTTCGCAATTAAACGTAGCAAATGATGGAACAATCAGTGCCGGTGAAATAACAATTGGAAAATTCAGATTGATTGATTTCAATGATAATGAAAATAAACTCCTGCCGACCGGCGATAGCTGCTATCAGATGCCGGATCCAAATATACAACCGGTCGAAGCTCAAAATATAATTGTAAAACAGGGATACCAGGAAGCGTCCAACGTTCAAATCATCGACGAACTGGTGGACATGATACTGGTTTCCAGACTATACGAAGCGAATATGGATTCAATTACAGCAGAACAGCAGGCTTCAAGCAGTCTTATGAGCGTGGCAATGGGCTGAGAAGTCACAAAGATATAAGGAGCATAATATTATGTTGAGAGCATTTTCCACAGCAGCGACCGGGATGACGGGTCAACAGATGATGGTGGATACAATTGCAAATAACCTGGCTAATGTCAACACTACGGGATTCAAGCGAAGTCAGATAAACTTTCAGGATTTGCTTTATGTCACGATTGAAGAGCCTGGCACAGAAATATCCTCCGGCATTAATTCTCCCACCGGTCTGGAGATAGGCAGCGGAGTCCGTGCCGCATCGACGATAAAAGTATTCAGCCCCGGCGAGCTTGAGAACACCAGCCGACCTCTCGACATAGCTATCGCGGGTGAGGGCTTACTTCAGGTGACTATGCCGAACGGTGATTTACGATACACCCGCGACGGTTCTTTGATGACAAACGCCAACGGTGAATTAGTTACCTCTAACGGATATGCCATAGAACCGGCCATCAGTGTACCCATAGACGCTATCTCAGTAAGTATCGAAAAAGACGGAGGCGTCAATGTTACCGATTCTTCCGGAAATCAATCAGTCGTAGGCACGATTCAACTGGCGAGATTTCCAAATCCATCCGGCCTTTCGAATGAAGGTGGCAACCTGTTTTCTGAAACCATGGCAAGCGGCACACCAACGACCGGCACGCCGGGAGATAATGGTTTCGGCACGATACAAGCGGGATTCCTGGAAAAGTCCAACGTGCAAATGGTAACCGAACTCGTCAACCTTATCACCGCACAAAGGGCATATGAGATCAACTCGCGTGCAATAAGGGCGGGCGACGATATGCTTCGAACGGCAAACGGCATTGTTAGGTAGGGAACCATTATGAGCAAGAAAAACAGCACAAAAGCACAAGCATATAAGAGCAAAGGAATATTTGTCATTTGTGTGGTTATTACGTCAGCACTTTTCTGTCGGGTATCAGCAAATAACAAGACGAATGAATTACAGACAGATTCCTATTTAAAGGTTTATCTGCCAAGAGAAGTTACTATCAAAGACAGCAACCTGACACTGGGCCGGATCAGTATCCTCCGAGGCAGCGAGACGTTCATAGCCAAGGCAGGCGAAATCGCATTAGGGCGGATTTCAGTACCGGGCCAAAAGGTCATTATCGACAGACCAATGGTTCTAAGCAGATTGGCATGCAACGGAATTCCTGCATCCAAAGTAACATTAACCGGCTCAGAAAAAACAACGGTAATACAGCAAAACCGAACTATCAGCAGTCACGAATTTGTTTTATTGGCAAATTCATTTTTAGAAAAGAATACTATCGGCAATTCAGCTTACAAATGGAACCCGATACGCAAACCTAAGGATTTTGTTGTCTCCGTAGGAAGCAAGGACATAAGATTATCTCCTCGATTGGTTCAAACCGGTGCAACAAACCAGGCGAGAATCGAGATTGCCGTACTTTCCGAAAACAAAAAAATCGGCGTGCGCCAGGTAACTTTTGGATTGGTATATGAATGCCGACAAGCAGTCACAAAAGCAGATGTTCCCGAAGGCGGGATTATTAGCCCTGAGAACATAAATATAGAAAAGATTCAATCGAATGTTCCTGAGCCATCCAATTGGAAGCCTCCTTACGGCCTAATTGCCAAACACCGCATGCCGGCAAACACCGTGCTTAGTCCAAATATGTTAAAATCTCTTGAATCTCCAATTCTTGTTAAACGTAATCAAAACGTTCTCATTCGTATCGAAAGGCCCGGATTTCTGATTACCGCCGCCGGGAAAACTTTGCAGGATGGAAGAGCCGGTGAATATATAAAAGTCCGAAATATGGATTCACAACGAATCATCATGGCCAGGATCAGCGAAGACGGAAGTGTCGAACCGGTTTTATAGAGAAAATATTCCGCAATAAGCCGGAAAAGGAAAATTGATAAAGGGAAAAACCGATGAACAATAAAAACTTATTAACGATTGTCTTAACGGCATCGACATTGCTTTCAACCGCCTGCTCACAGGCAGACTCCATCTGGGCCAAGAGAGACAAGAATATGAAAGCCATATACGCAGACGATGTCGCTCGCCAGATAGGCGATGTCCTGACCATAACAATCACTGAAAACAGCACGGTCGATAACAAAGCTAAAAGAGACTTGAAAAAGGAAACAGATCGTTCGACCGAATTCAATGGAGAACTTGGCAATTTCGTGGACCTCGGCGATTTTGGCATGGCCGCCGAATCGGACAATGAGTTGAAAAGCAAGGCTGATTACAAGGACGAGCGAAAATTTAACGATAGCATTACCGTAGTCGTAGTGGATATCCTGCCGAATAGCAATCTTGTAGTGTTAGGGACTCGTAATCGTGATATTTCAGGTGACATACAAACCATTGAGGTGAGTGGTATAGTCAGACCAAGTGATATCTCGTTTGATAACAAGGTCAAAAGCGAACAGGTTGCAGACTTTCGCATCGTCTCCAGGAACAGCGGAGTTTCAGCACCATACACAAAACCAGGCTGGTTCGGCAGTATATTAGATATTATTTGGCCGTTCTGATTGCGTGATATAGGCAGATTAAATTTTCTCTGAGCAATAACTTATGAAATCAAAAATGACTATACGAACCAAGAAGCAAAAGAACAGAATAATACTCATGATATGTTTGATTCTGGTATGTGCAACGATGTCCAGTGTCGGGCATTGCGAACGAATAAAGGATATCGTCGATATTCAGGGTCTCCGCAGCAATCCGCTAACAGGGGTCGGCCTGGTAATCGGCCTTGCCGGTACCGGCGATACAACGCTGCTTTCACGACAAATGCTGACGAATTTATTGAGGGATTCGGGTCTTGTTCTCAGTCCCCTTGGCTTAGGCAACGGCAATATTGCCGTGGTTTGGGTTACAGCGGAATTGGGTCCCTTTGCCCGCGAAGGCTCACGGATAGATGTTGACGTCTCTGCAATAGGAGACGCCGAAAGCCTTCAGGGTGGAAAACTTTTGCCGACTCCTCTAAAAGGTCTTGATGGTCAGGTTTATGCTGTGGCTGACGGCGGTATTTCTATCGGTGGCTGGACGGCAGCAGGCGACAAAGCCTCGATTACCAAGAACCACCAGACAGTTGGACGAATCCCGGGCGGCGCAATTGTCGAAAAAGAAGAAATTGCTACGTTTGTCGAAGATATCGCCGGCAATAGAGTAATTACGCTCAATCTCAGAAACACCGATTTTTCAACTGCAAGACATATCAGCCAGGCCATCAACCAGGATTTTCCACAGAGCGCCGTTGTCGTTGACGCCGGCACCATTCAAGTTAAAGTGCCCGATGAAGTCCGTCAGCAGGAGATAGCCGGCTTCATAGATGATATTACAAAACCGCAAGTCCAGGTCGATGTCCCCGCAATAGTTGTTATCAATGAACGCACGGGTACTATTGTCGTAGGCGAAAACGTCGGCATATCCGCAGTGGCAATATCCCAGGGCAGCCTCGTTGTAAAGATCAAAGAAAGCGATATTGTTTCTCAGCCTATCGCTCCTTTCTCTGATTCGGGCACAACGGAAATAGTCCAAGATACGAAAATAGGAGTTGATGAACAGCAAGCGTACCTGATTCCAGTGTCCCGTTCAGTAACCGTCTCAGAGCTGGCTAAAAGCATCAATGCCATCGGGGCGACACCGACGGACTTAATAGCGATATTCAATGCCCTGAAAGAAGCTGGTGCCCTACAGGCCAGGCTGGTAATAATGTAGGAGTAGTCTCGTGGACAGCGCCAAACTGATATTAAACGAACCCGTTTCACCGCCGGCACTGCTGGTGCATTTCCAAAAACCGGAACTCAAAAATCTCTCAGAAGAGAAAAAAAAGCAAGTAGCTAAAGATTTCGAGTCCATCCTGATTAATAAGATGCTGGATGAAATGAAGAATACTATTGGAAGCTGGGGCTTTGAAAAAGACGGACCTTCCGAACAGGTACAGGGAATATTCTGGCTATATCTTGCGCGCGATATAGGAAACAGCGGCGGCTTAGGATTATGGAAGGACATATACCAATTTCTTAACAATGCTGAAAAGGCAAACACAGCAGGAAAGGCATTGGATGGACAAACATGAAAGCGGCAGTAGCTCCAATAGAAGATAAAGTCGATAAGTTGTTGGTTTGCTTGGACCAGGACGTACAACATATGCAGGAGAATCTGCAACAATTGAATGAAATGCGCAGATTAGTCATCAAACGCGATGAGGCCGCTTTGGGCAAACTGCTTGAGAGCATTCAGGCCGGAGCCGGCTGTCGCAGAGAGCACGAATTAAACCGCAAATCAATACGGAAAGAATTGGCCGACAGTTTGGGCCTGAGCATCGAGCAAACTACCTTGTCAGCGCTTCAAGAATGCCTGCCGGAAGCAAAAAAAGACCAAGTTACTCAGATAAAAGCAAAGCTAAGATCGCTGAGTGCGGAACTTAAGAAAGAATATTTGAGCACCACTTTGTTGTTAACCGAATGTGCCAGATTCAATAACATGCTTTTGAAAGGTATTTTCAGATTTGGCGAGACACAGTCGGTTCACTACGACTCCAATGGTGAAACCAGAAGGCATATTGATACTGCCTTTGTAAATTTACAGATTTAAGGTAAAGCATCTCGAATCTGTCAAGTTCATGTTAAAAATGCAAGGCCGACTGCCTGAGAATAGCAGTCAATAGGATATAAGAAATGGATAGTTTTGGCATAGGGATCAGCGGCCTCAAAGCAGCCCAAACGGCCTTTGACATCATCGGCAATAATATTGCCAACGCAGCTACTGAAGGCTATCACCGTCAGAGACTGGATCTGACTCCGGCTTACACGTCTCAAGTCGGCTCTGTTCTTTTGGGGGGAGGTGTCGATATTGTCGGAATTACCAGGATGATAGATGGCTTTTTGCAAAAAGAGATTTTCCGGCAGGAGTCCTCTTTAGAGCAGGTCTCGCAGGAACTTGCCATGCTGCGTACGGTTGAAAATTCATTCGGTGAGCTTTCGGACGGCAACGGCTTGAGTGCGGCATTGGATGATTTTTTCAATGCTCTGCAGGACCTCAGTGCCCATCCGGTGGAAACTATCTGGCAAAACCAGGCTATAAGCTCAGCTCAGATCATGGCTGCAAAATTCAATACCCTCGGACAATTCCTCACAACATTAGAAAGTCAGATTTCTCTGGAAGCAGAGAACATAATCGACCAAATTAATGTTCTGGCAGATAAAATTGCCAAACTTAACGGCAACATAGAAAGACAGGAAATAAGCAGTGGTCAGGCCAACAACCTGAGGGATCAAAGAGACCAGTGTATAACTGAGTTATCCAAATTAATCAGTGTAGAGACCGAACCCAGAGAATATGGTGTTGTGAACGTTACTATCAGCGGTATCCCTGTTGTAATAGGCACCTCCGCTTTTGAATTCGAAGTAGGTATAAAAGAAAATCTCGAACTGGGCATTGGTGTGGCCGGTGAGTCGAATTACAACATGAATATTCAAGGCGGACGGCTTGGAGCATTATTTTCCCTAAAAAATGATCTGATCACCGACATTCACAACAACCTGGATAATCTGGCTCAAGCAATCATACAACAAATAAATAAATATCATGTCCAGGGAGTAGGTTCGGAAGGCTCATTCACTGAACTGACCGGATTCACGATGATAAGTGACAGCCTGGCTGATTTCGATCCGCTCGTATCCAGCGGTACTATGTACATAAGGGTTACTAATACAAGCACAGGCGCAGTAACACGAACGGAAGTCCCTGTTGATGTATCAACAGACTCGTTAACCAGCATAGCTGCAGTTGTTACAACCATCACAGGTCTGACCGCTTCGGTATATAATTCCAAGCTTCATATACAAGCCGACACAGACTATAAATTTGATTTCCTGCCCTGTGTTCTCCCGACACCTACAAACAGCAACTTCACTGGCGCAACATCGCCACCATCAATATCAGTATCGGGCACTTATACAGGTACTAAAAACCAGACTTTCACTTTTATGATATCAGGCTCCGATTCGGTCGGAAACGGCTCATTGCAAATTACCGTAACTGACGGTGATGGAAATACGGTTACAACACTTAACGTCGGTTCGGGTTACGCGGCAGGTGACAGGCTTGAGATTGGTAATGGAATCAAAATAGCCCTTGGTACTGGTGACCTGGCCGACGGCAATACTTTTGAGATCGATGCTTTTGTTGACACGGACACATCAGGAGTACTTGCTGCGGTCGGAATCAACACCTTTTTTTCCGGCAGCAATGCTTCAAACATAGCGGTTAGTTCGGAAATTATAGCCGAGCCAGCCCGTATTGCCACAGCACTCGGAGCTGATACAAAAGATAACAATAACATATTACGAATGGCAGATTTACGAAACCAGGCCATAACTGATTTGGACAACTTGACACCTAGCCAATACTACCATCAGTTGATCACGAAAATCGGCCAGAAAGTCTCGGTCAAACAAACGAATCAGGAAAACATTAAAGCCCTCGTCCAAAACCTTATCAATCAGCAGAATGAAGTCAGCGGCGTCAACATTAATGATGAAGCCGCACGCATGTTGATCTTCGAGCAAATGTTCAAAGCAATGGCCAAATATATGAGCACAATTCAGTCGTCGTTATCAACTATCATGGAAATAATATAAAAAATGAGTGGAGCACTTAACAACATATATAATAACATAAGTTACGCTTTATACCTGCATTCGGTAGAAATGGCCCGGCTGCAGGAACAAACAACTACAGGCTCGCGGATAAATCGGCCTTCTGATGATCCTTCCTGTTCTTATCGCGTATTAACTCTCAATTCTCAGGAAAAATCTCTGGAAAACTATATAAACAACCTCTCCGAAGCCGTCGGGACATTGGAGCTTTCCTCTACTATTATTCAAGAAGTACAATCAACTGTCACAGAGACTAAAGTACGTCTGACTCAAGTAACCAACGGCATTTACCAAGATGAAACCAGAGAGCGGCTCGCAGAAGGAATCAATGATTTATTAGAGCAGGTAATTTCATTAGCTAATACAAAACATATGGGCCAATACCTTTTCGGAGGGAACAATACGACATTAGCACCATATCTCGCGGAACGCACCAACGGAGAAATCACCGGTGTAACTTATCAGGGTAGTTTTGAGAATCGAAAAATAGAAGTAGCTCCGGGCGTAAAGTCACCGACTTTTTATGCGGGTTGTGATATCTTCCACTCAGATGACCGCAGTGAACCTATTTTTCTCGGCGACACAGGTGTCAAAGCCGGCACCGGAACGTCAAGTATCCAGGGTAATACATGGCTGACAGTAACTGGTTCTGCCGGCAACTATACCCTGTCTATCGATAATGGCCTGACAACTTTCAATACCGATGGCACGGATACCAATCTGGCAATAACCGATTCGACGACCGGAAAAATCCTGTATGTCGATACCACGGAAATCAACAGCACCGGAGTCGAGCTTGTCAACGTACCCGGAACTCATGATATATTCAACGCTCTCATTTCTATTCGGGATATGTTAAGAAATGAAAAAGGGCTCTCAGGTACTCAATTGCAAGAGTTGCAGAATAACTCACTAAACACACTGGATGAGATAAACGAACTTCTGGTACGGGCCGAAGTCTCTGTTGGCTCAAGAATAGGTTTTCTGGACACCCTCAAAGACAGTCTGAAGAAGCTGAAATATGACGCCGAGGATGAAGCGACTCTTCTACAGGAAGCCGACATAGCCCAAATAGCCATCGACCTTTCCAGACGTGAAGTCCTGTATCAAATGTCGCTGTCAGTCGCCGGAAAACTTATGTCCTTAACTCTGCTGGATTTCATCAGATAGCAGTCAGGAGCGAATTTCTAAAGGCAGAAAGGTATATTCTTGAACAACAGAAACGTTTGATATTTATACAGTTTTCATAGGGTATATCGCCAAATCGCAAATATACATCAATACAGTCTAACGGCACGGAATTTGCTGGTAAAACCATTAAGGCATAGGCTGTTTTTGTAAGCAAAATCCGCTTCGCGGGACTTTTTAGGAGTAAAGTAAATGACACTGGGACCGGATTCGAACCCGCACAGCGGGCAGGCACAAAACAAAACATTCAAAAATTCAAATCATTACGAGAGGGGTCTGCAGTTGGTCGAAGCCGGCAGATACCAGGATGCACTGGTTTGTATGCAGGAGCATCTTCGCACAGCATCCGACGATGCAGAAGTCCTGAATGATACAGGGGCAATTCTGCATTGCCTGGGCCACTCGAACGAAGCGGTCGAATATTTTGTCAAAGCTCAAAAACTGCGGAACGACTCGGCCGAGATAGTTTGGAATCTGGCCGAAGCATATCTCGCAACCGGCAGAGCAACCGAAGCCATGCAGCTTTTCGATAAAATGGATCAGATGGGAGTACTGAATGCAGACGTCCTTAACAGAACGGCCAGCGTATTTCTGAATCAGAACAATAAGTCAGATGCCCTCGAAATGTTGCTTCGCTCACTGCAAATCACTCCAAATCAGAAAATCCTTGAGCCAATGATTCAGGTTATCATCTCCAAAAGACCAAAGGTGGCCTTTTTCTGCGGCGGCGACGGCATGACATTCCTCGATGAAATCTTTGAATTTACAAAGCAGCGTTTCGAAGTATGCCTTTTCGAAGGCCGCACAAAAGAAGAACTGTACGAACTAATGAAATGGAGCGATATTTCCTGGTTCGAGTGGTGCACTAATTTAGCGGTCATAGGCTCAAAACAACCCAAAGTGTGTAAGAATATTATCAGGCTGCACCGGTACGAAGCTTATGAGCAATGGCCCCAGCTTGTGAACTGGACCAATATCGACGCCCTTGTCACTGTCGGCAACAGTTTCGTTAAAGATGCTCTTCTCCGAAGGGTTCCATACATCGAGAGCCAAACACCAATCTATATCATACCGAACGGCGTAGACCTCGAAAAATTTGCTTTTCACAACCGTTCTCGCGGCAAAAATATCGCCTTTCTGTCCAATCTGAGAATGGTTAAAAATCCTGCTTTTGTGCTGCAATGCATGCAAAAACTGCACTACATTGATCCCGAGTATCGTCTGTTTTTCGGCGGGCAGTTTCAAGATGACACCCTTGAACAATATCTAAGGCATATGGTAGGTGTTCTTGGTCTTCATGATGTGATCCTATTCGATGGCCGGCAGGAAGATGTCGGTTCCTGGCTTGAGGATAAACATTATCTTGTTTCGACAAGTCTAATTGAAAGCCAGGGCATGGGATTGCTCGAAGCAATGGCTTGCGGCTTAAAACCGGTGGTTCACAATTTCCCCGGTGCAGACCAAATCTTCCCAACCGAGTTTTTATTCAACATCGCAGAAGAATTCTGCGAGCAAATTCTCTCTGAACAATACGAGCCCCAGACGTATCGCAGGTTCGTCGAAGAAAATTATGCTTTGAAAAACCAGTTGCCCAAAATAAACAATATTTTCACTCGACTCGAAGCCTATATAGATGCACAGCAATCAGGAATCCCGCTCTACGATAACCTGCAAAACCTGAACTCTCAGACAACGGATTTACCGGCGGAATCTTACCCTCCGGTGTTCGAGAATAATCTGACGGTATAAATCTTGGCTGAGTAGATAAATATAGATACTTTTTGAATGACTGTAAACTACGAGAAAAAAGCTGGCCCGCTTGTGAGCGTGATTATCCCGACTTTTAACCGGTCTCAATATCTCTTTACGGCTCTGGCCAGCGTTTTGCAACAGTGTTATAGAAATCTCCAGGTCATTGTAGTCAATGACGGCGGAGAAGATGTAAGCGATATAATCAATTCGTTTCATGACCAGCGGCTGATGTTTATAAATCGAAAAGAAAATCGGGGCAAGCCATATTCCCTCAACGAGGCGTTAAATCATGCTGACGGTAAATACATAGCCTATCTTGACGATGATGATGTATATTATCCCAATCACATCGAAACGCTGGCCAACGCTCTGGAATTCCAAACCGACTGCCAGGTCGCGTACAGCGATTTCTACAAAACACATTGTAGAGTTACTTCGGACGGCACTCGGCAGGTTTTGAGTAAAGTAGTGGATGTCAGCCGCGACTTCGACCGTTTTTTTATGCTGCTGTTCAATCATGTCCTGCATGTTTGTCTTATGCACCGCCGGGATCTGATTGAAAAAACCGGACCTTATAACGAGCAGCTCAATGTTTTAATTGACTGGGACATGACCCGCCGGCTGGTTTTTTTCTCAGATTTTCACCACGTTTGTGAAATCACCGGCGAATACTATCATCCCGAAGGTGAATCCGACAGGATATCGGTACAGCGACGCAAAGATAAAAATGAGTATATGAGAAACGTTCAGACAATACGAACCACCAAGCCTCCCAAGCCCTGGCCTATGATACAGGACTTGTCTATCATTTTTCTCACAGACAGGCTCGACAAGAAAGCAGAAAAAACTATCAAATCCATATGGCAACACACCTTTTATCCTTACAGGCTTTATCTGCCGCTATCGGAATACGATATCAACAGGTTAAACACTGATATACCTAATTTAATCCTTATACCTGTTAATCCGGCAACATCACAGGCACAGCATATAGATGCAGTTCTGGAAAGATGCGACAGTGAATTTATTGGGATAGTTACAAGCGGACTGCCCATAAATGATATATGGATAGAGAATCCCCTCTATGCCCTGATGAATAATCCCCAGATCCTCTGTGGGTATGAGCCGGAAAAATCAACGAACGAACTTTGGTCTGCGGTGGTCAGGAAAGATGACTTAATGCTCGCCCGGAGAAGTTTTCCCAATTTACCTGTGCGGGAATCTTTAAAAGCAGCGGGAATTATCTTAAAGCATCCCGATTTCAAAGAGCTTCCTTACCAGTTCGATAATCTGCTTCAAAAAGCCCTTTCAGCAGAAAAAGAAGGGGATTGGTCACAAGCAGGTCAATTCTATGAATTCATAGCCGAAAATCACCAGAACGAGCTTTGGATGAAGAGTCTGGCCGCAAGGGCTTTTTTCAAAGCAAAAGACCATGCCAGAGCAGAAGAACTCAGTCACAGTATTAATCGGCAACGCCCTACTGTCGATACTCTTTTGCTTGAAGCAAAGATAAAGCGTGAAAAAAAGAATTTCGATTCGGCAATTGAACTACTTAAAACGGCAGAACAAATACTTGAAAATCCTATCTCGCACTTATCAGGAAATTACGAGTTTTCCCAGGCGCAGGACTCAGAGTATGAATAAGTACGGAACGGGAATTCTTGAAGGAAACGAATTGCTATGGACATGAGAGATAATAATGTTGATCAGCAGCACGATTCAACTCAGCATTACGAAGCATTGCAGGAAATGGCAGATTGTTACACTTCTGTCGGCAACTACAAACTGGCACAAAAATACTACGAAAAGGCTGCCGTCCTGTCACCTGATGCGCCGGAACCTTATGTTGGACTCGGCGTTGTCGCCCTGCAGAATAATCAGCTTGATGACGCCGAAATAGCCTTCAAGGTTGCCAGTAGGCTGGATGCCAATTGCGCCAAGGCTTATGCCGGCCTGGGCATGGCTGCACAGCAGAAAACAGATTTCAAGCGGGCATTCGAGATGTATCTTAAGAGCCTTGAGCTGGATACGGAAAACCTCATAGCACTGCTCGGTCTGTTTCAGGTCTCCTGCCAGATGGGCTCATTTGCACAGGTCACTCACTATCTTGAAGTATATTTGAACATGCACCCGGGTGATACATCTGTTATGTTTCCTTTAGCGGCGCTGTATATGAAAGACGGCAGGTTCGAGGAATCCAAAAAAGTTCTGCTGGATGTCTTAACTCTGGACGAAAACCATAAAGATGCCGCAAACCTGCTGGAAGAAGTAGAACACAGTATGGCCCAGGAAGACCAGGCGGGAACTCAAACAGTATGAGCAAGGATAAACAAACATCTATGCTGGATGAGCTGCTGAGCCTGTTGAAACGACAATTGGAACTGGCCCGTCAGGGTAATTCGACCGGTGAACAAATCGAGGTCCTGTGCAGGCAAGCTGATTGCCTTGTAAAAGAAATCACGCAAGCTGGAATCCTCGAACAACCGGAATTCGAGTATCAAAAAAAGAAACTGAAAAAATCATACGAGGACCTGCATTTGGCTCTAACAGCTCAGAAGGTTGATATTTCCGAAAGGCTCACCCAGGTTCGCAGGGGCAGGAAAATCGTAGAGACTTATCGCAGTAATATCTGACTTAAAGAAACAGATTCATGACATCAGTTAATCCATTATCGACAATCGATACGGAAGTAAACACCAAAGCGGCTGTGCGCTGTTCGATTATCTTACTTGCAGGAAACAATTTTTCCCGACTCAGAATGTACTTGCTTTATCTAAGCGAAATGAATCTCTCCGATGAGTATGATATTATCGTTATCAATGACTGTGGCCTGAAGATTGACGAAGGACTGCTAAGAGAGTTCTTGCCCTCGCTGAAGATTTTAGATGGTAGTGGATTCTCAAGCCAAGAGCAGTTATTCAACAAGGCAGTGATGGCAGCAAGGGGAAAGTTTTTACTCTTCATCAGGAACCTTATCAATTTTGATAAGCTGATATTGGAAGAATCTATCAAAGACCTTGAGACTTCCAGAGAGAAGATAAGCATCTCGGCCAATAAGAACTTTGTTCTGGCTGAAAGATTTCATTACATCGGCATGGGTGGGTACAAAGGACTGTTTGGCAGGTGTAATTTAGTCACAGCAATGCCTTCCGAGGTGATTAATGGTGCTATAGTTGCCCGGGGGGAAGTAGAAGTGGATAGACTTCGCAGCATGAGGAAACACAGATACAAACAAGAATATCTCGATTGGGGCTTGGCAATTTTCGACCTGCCCATACGAAAAACACCACATTTTCAGTTTATTCGGAATTATCAAAACGATCCAAAATTGAAATTTGAATCTACCTCCTTCTGGAAGCTTGCTGATAGCGCATTCGCAATCCACAGAATGAAAACGAATAAAACGTACATCCTTCGCCATCAAGGTGGTGCTATAAACTCAGCAGAGCAGATGTGTATCAACTTTATAAAAATCTATGAAAAAATCAGGCGCGAAGGAAAGTTTGAGCCGATAGAGGTAACTGCTACTCACGATGGAAAATATGTAATAACTGATGGTCTACACCGCGCGTCAATCGCCTCTGCTCTGGATTACAAGAAAGTTCCTGTAATAATCAAGTCCGTTGATGAGAAACTGTTAAAACTCATGGAGACTTTGAGGGATGCATACCCAAAGGAAGGACAAAAGGTCTTATACATTCCTGTTGACCACCCAGTCTTCCGTGACTGGAAGGCCATAAGAGACGATACAAGGTGGACATTGATAAAAGAAGAATTCGATTGGAAAGACAAGAGGATTTTGGATGTTGGTAGCTACACAGGATATTTTTCACATAAAATCGCAAAATTGGGAGGAAATGTAACCGGTATCGAAATTGATAAGGACAGGTTAGCCCAATCTAAAATGATAAACATTCTATTGGAATCAAATGTCGAATTTCTTCATGCTGACTTCTTTGAGTACCTGAGAGATAAGAAGTTTGATTGCATTCTCTTGTTCAGTGTATTGCACTGGATACTGAAAAACAAAGGGATAAACGGAATTCGTGAAGCTTTGAACATACTTTCATCCGCATCGCCTGTAATGTTCTTAGACATGGGCCAGGACAATGAAACGAAAATGAGACTAAAAGAATGGAATCACGGGTTAACTATAAATAAGGAAACAATTCCTGATTTAGTTATCTCGAACTCAAAATACAGATACTTTAAACATATGGGCAAAGGTGATACGGGTAGGGATGTATTTAAATTTACTACTTTCTATGAAAGGACTATGGAAGGATTCGAAGAAAAGTTTGGTGGTGTTCATTCACTCAGAGAAGCTGGGCAATACGTGCCATCTGGAAAAATAAACTATTTTAGAAATCTGCAAAATGAAAGTGTCCCCTTTAGATGTGGCCCAAAGACATTTATTGATCCTGAAGTAATTATTGAATCACCGGAATCGATAAAAATTGGCTCAAATTGCATCATTCGAAAAGGTGTTGTCCTTAGACCGGAAGGCGGGGAAATTATAATAGGGGACAACTGCGTGATAAATCATTACTGCGTGTTTCATGCAAAGGGAGGCATATATTTAGGCGATTGGACTATTGTTGCACCACATTGTGGTTTTTATGCCCAAAATCATACCTATGAGAATTTTGATGTTCCTATTACAAAACAACCAAACATCGGAAAGGGCATCTATTTGATGGGAGATAACTGGATTGGTGGGCATTCAGTGATATGTGATGATGTAACGATTGGTAAGGGGGCGGTTGTAGGGGCAAACTCAACTGTAACAAAATCAATACCTATGGCTTTAATAGCCGTAGGATCTCCCGCAAGAGTAATTAAAAAAAGATATTCCAGAAACTGGGATTTTAACAAGGTGGAAAGAGCTATATCTGAAGGTATGCCTAGAGAGATACACGAACACGTTAGAGAAAGAGGACTGCTTATTAAAGAATTCATAGATACAAAAGACAGCATCCTGGATGTTGGATGTGGAGAAGGAATTGTAACAGCTATAATCGCAGAAAAAGCCCCAAATATAATCGGTTGCGACTATTCAATTGAAGCTATTGGCGTTGCAAAAGAGCAATGCCCTCACATCGAATTCGTTTACTCAAATTCAACAAATTTAAGGTTCGGTGAAGAGTCTTTTAAAAAGGTGATATTGTCCGATGTTGCGGAACACTTAATGCCAGTACAATTTGTTAAAACTCTTGTCGAGGCTCATAGAGTGTTACAGAGAGGAGAGAAACTAATAGTAGCTACGCCAATTACTGGTAAGCAAAAAAACACTTCAACTTATGCTCATATATATGAATATTCCGAAGCCGAAATGAGGCAAATTCTTAATGATATATTCCACGAAGCGGAGTTGGTTAATAAGAAGTTCGGACTTTTTGTGGCACAAAAGGGGTCAACAGCGTGACAGACAAAGAAGAAAGAAACGAAAACAAGCCGGTAGATATCTGCTGTTCGGTCAGCAGGACCCGACAAAAGAGAATTCTGCTTACAACGTCTGCAGCTCCAATCCAGTCCCCTTTTTCAACAAATGAAAAGAGGCCGCCGATAGGAATCGGATTCCTGATTTCCGTGTTGCGTAATGCAGGACACAAGGTATTTTTCATAGACAACTACCTGCAGACAAACAACTTTCTTGATACAGACTATCTTCAGGAAAATGAAATAGATTATGTAGGCATTTATGCAAATACAATTTGCTTTCGTGATACTCTCCGAATGGTGCATAAGCTTGAGCATCTCAGGAAAATGCGTAGATGGAATGGAAAGATAATCATAGGGGGTCCTCATACTACCGTAGCTTGTCATACTATACCCGACTTTGTCGATTACATCGTGCAGGGTGAGGGCGAACAGGCAATTCTCGATATTGTAGAAGGCAAGGTAACTCAGAAGATCGTGTGTTATCCTCGCATAGAAAATTTGGATGTGCTCCCCATGCCCGCATGGGATTATTTCGCAAAGCTGCCGTATAATTGGAGCATGCCCTGGTTCGAGCACGGCCCTGTTTTCACTATGAATACCAGCCGTGGCTGTCCGTTCAATTGTACATTCTGTTCAGTGCAGTCTATCTGGGGCAGAAAATACACATATTTCAGCGCAGAACGCATCGTTGCAGATATTGAATGTCTCATCGAAACCTATGGTGTTAAGGGAATTTACTTCAGGGAAGACAACTTTACTCTAAACCGCCAGCGCCTTGAGCGTTTCTGTGAGCTGCTTATTGCGAAGAACTTTAATATCCAGTGGGCGTGCGAGTCCAGAGTCTCCACTTTAGACAGAGAAATCGTGGAGTTGATGGTAAGAGCAGGTCTTTGTGGATTTTACTTCGGCGTGGAAAGCGGCTCACAACGTATTTTGGATATGCTGGAGAAAAACATTACGGTACAACAGATCAAAGATGCTTTCAAGCTGTGCCACGAATTTAACGTCAAGGCAGCGGCAAGCGTCATTGTTGGAGTTCCCAACGAGCAGGAATCGGACCTCTGTCAAACAAACAATTTATTAAAACAAATCAATCCCACTGTGATCTGGCCTAATATATTCGTCGGCATTCCCGACAGCAAATTATACCGCTATGTATTAAATAACAGATTATACGAATACATCGATGACAGAGGGCTGGTTTATCTGCAGGGACATAATAGTAAAGTCAAACACTACTATGGCGCCGACTCCAATGCATATATACCTTTCGATGAAGCCAAAAAGGATATGGCTTCTAGGCCTAAAATAAGCGTATTGATGTCTGTATATAACGGTGAAAAATTTATCAAACAAGCATTAACAAGCATTTACAACCAGACATATCAGGACTTCGAGGTAATCATAGTTGATGATGCAAGCACAGATAAAACGTCAGATATGCTTGTTAACATGAAAGACACGAGGACGTTTATTTATAGAAATTCCGAAAACAAAGGCCTGACAAAATCTCTAAACATCGGTTTGAAGCTATGTAGAGGTGAGTATATCGCCCGTATGGATGCAGACGATATTTCTCGTCCCCAAAGATTTGAAAAGCAAGTAAGATTCTTAGATGAAAATCCAAAATGCGTAGCTTTGGGATGTTGGTGTGACAGGATCAATGCTAATGGTGAAATCCACGGCGCCTACGATAAGCGGCCCACAAGAGCCGAAGATATTAGAAAGACACTGCTGGTCGCAAATTGCATTGCTCATGGGACAGCAATGCTGCGAAGATCATCCCTGGTAAAAATTGGAGGGTATAACGAAAAATACAAATTCGCCCAGGATCACGATTTATGGTTACGGCTATCCGAAACCGGAGAAATAAGAAATATAGAGGAATACTTGTACGAATTAAGGTTTTGGGAAGGAAATATTACTGCCCAAAAACAAAAACAGCAAGATGAATATTCGCAGCTTGCAGTGCAGGAAGCCCTGCATCGAAGCAATGGCACTCAACCGACGGTTCAAGTAAGCAACGCCGACTGCGGTAAGCTGGTTTCAGATTGGAAACCAAAGTTCTCAATAGTGATGCCCAACTACAATAATGCTAAATACATCGCTGAAGCCATAGAGTCGGTGTTGAACCAAAGCTTCAAAAACTGGGAGCTGATCATTGTTGAAGACCACTCGACTGACAACTCGCTTGAGATAATCAGTCGGTACCTCGATGATAAACGTATAAGACTAATTCAGCATGAGAGTAACCGAGGTTATATTACTGCGCTTAAGAGCGGCATCGTAAACGTACAGTCAGAATATTTTGGTATCCTGGACAGTGACGATTGCCTTATGCCTTCAGCTGTGGAGACAATGTACTTAAATCATGTTGCGCTACCTGATGCTGGACTTATATACTCGCAATTTATGTGCTGTCGCGAAGACCTTAGACCGAGGCAGATTGGATTCGGCGCCGAATTACGTCCCGGAAAGACAAACCTTGAAACACATGTAGTTAGTGCATTCCGGACATTCAAGATGAGAGATTATCTGAAAACTTCCGGATATGACGAAGAAATATTATATGCTGAGGATAGAGATATCACCCTCAAAATGGAAGAGGTGACGCAATTGAAGTTCGTGGATAAGTGCTTATACCTGTATCGGGAATTGCCACACTCACAAAGCCACGATCCTAAGAAAGCGTTCATCGGCAGGCAATCACGTGAGAGGGCAAGGTTAAAAGCTCTAAGAAGAAGACAGATGATGTTCGAAAAACAAAAAGCCGATATCCAGGCGAGGCTTACAAAACTTGAGAACAACGAACTGCAAGCTGTTTGTGCAGAGCATAACCAGCCAAATCTCTTTGATGTGCAGGCAGGCCCCTTGGTTTCGGTGATAATGCCCGCCTACAATTCAGCCGAATATATCAAAGCGGCGATTGAAAGTGTCCTGATTCAAAATTACACAAATTTCGAGCTTGTGATTATTAACGATGGCTCAACCGACAACACGGATAAAATAGTACATGGCTTTAAAGATGGAAAAATCAGATACCTATGGCAAAAAAATCGTGGCCTTGCAGCAACCCACAACACAGGGATAAGACAATCGCGAGGCGAATTTATCACTAAACTCGACGCCGATGACAAGATGACCCCGGACTTCATCGCCAGGCACCTCCAGGAATTCGCCAAACACCCCGAAGCCGATTTGGTATATTGTGATGATTGTCTTATCGACGAAAGTGACAAGTCTATCAGAATAATTAAGCGGCCGGAATACTCAGACCGAAAATTACTTATAAGAGATTTATTCCGGTGTGGGTATCCAATTGTCCCGTTTAGAACCTGTATAAGAAGAAGCGTTTTTAACAAAATCGGTTTTTTTGACGAGAACCTTCCGATTGGTGAAGACTATGACATGATGCGGCGATTTATAAAACACGGCTTAAAAATAAGTCACCTGCCGAGCGCATTATATCTTCGTCGAATGACTGAAAACAGTCTCTCAAGGAATTTAACTCGATACAAGGCAAAATGCCAATTGGAGTTGGTTAAGCGTTTTACTGAAACGTTCAGGTATGACGAACTTTTTCCGGATGTTGAATGGGACGAGATACCTGCCGATGAGAGGCAATTGAATGCAAAATGCCTGGCCGTCGTAACATATCTTGCGATAGCGCAAGACTACTTAAATTTACATTCGGCGAAATTCTATGCTGATATCGCTTTCGAATATGCCTGCTCAGAGCTGCGTGACTGTCTCAAAATAGATCCAAACAACAGCCAAATCCGGGCGCTGCTGCAAAAGTGTGAGCTTGGCAAACAACAATACCAGGAGCAGCTACAGCAAACCGTTCGTCAGGGACAAAAAGGAGAAAAAATGCCTTTTTCAAGACCATTGGTTATTAGCAGTAACAAAAATTATCTTTGAAAGTCAACATATAAAAAACTCAGTTCCTAACATGTATATCAGACAAACAGTTAAGAAAAAAATGAGTTTGAACGATAATAAAATGTATGAACGGCTGTTGTCAGCCGAATTCATGGATTTTCACGAAAGTATAAGAACTTAATAAGGCAAACAGAAATGTCGACATTACGTCTTCCGGGTCTTTTTACAGGAATAGATACCAGCCAGCTCATTGCCCAACTGATGGCTGTCGAGCGCCGCACGCTTAATATATACGAAGAGCGTAAAAATACATGGGATGAGAAAAAAGATGCTCTTGATACTCTTGAAACCAAACTGACCAATCTGAGAAGCTCGGTTCGTGCTCTTTCGAACGCTGATGAACTTCGCGCCTTCTCAAGCTCCTCCAGCGACACTGATAAGATAACCGCTGAAGCATCCTACAATGCATTCGAAGGTAATCATACTGTTGTTGTCAACCAGTTAGCCGCCGCTGAGCGATGGGTTCACACTGCCGGCATAGAATACGCCGAGGATTACGTAGGGGCAGGTACGTTTATCTATTCATACAACCATCAGGAAACAACGATAACGACCACAGCCACAACAACGCTCGAAGAGATGGTAGGCCTAATCAATAACGATGCGAATAATCCGGGTGTCACAGCAAATCTGCTGTACTACAACGACGCCTACCATTTGGTGCTAAATGGCAATGACGCCGGTACAGATTACACCATCTCCGTCAATGCAAGCAGTACTGAAGTCTGGGAAGCGGATAGCACATTCACAGTCAATGGTGATAATGCTACATTAAGCACAAAAATTATAGACCTCGACCAGTTCGGAGAAAATCCGCTCGAAGGCGGTGAGGTCATTGAAATAACCGGTACAGACCATAGCGGCAATCCTATAACGCAGGTTGACCTTAACATAACCGGCAACACAAAACTCACTCATCTTATTTCAGAAATTAATGATGCTTTTGACGGAATCGCCAAGGCGACTCTCGTCAACGGCCAAATCGTTCTGACCGACAGTACCAGCGGAGCAAGCGGTCTATCGATTGCATTGACCTATAACGCCAACGGCACTTCAGCAACGCTGGCCTTACCTACGATGGCTGTCGAGACGGAAGGCGGCAGCACAACAGCAAACCTCGCAGGCTTCGCAGAAGCGGATTTCACCGAGACTCAATCAGCCCAGGATAGCCAGATACGAGTAGATGGCTACCCTTCAGGCGCCTGGATCAGTAGAAGCTCCAACACAATCGACGACGTCATTAGTGGCGTAACGCTGCATTTGCACGATACGACTGATGCTGTAGGAGAAGAAATAACCCTGACAAGAGACATCGAATCGGTAAAAGACAAATTGACCTCAATGGTTGATGCCTACAATCTCGCTGTCGTTCATATTCAGGAAAAAACCGGTTATAACAACGTCCTGAAAACGGGCGGTGTCTTAATGGGAGATTATATCGTTTCAACAATCAGGGCACAAATTCGCATGCCTCTTATTACTCAGACCAGCGGATTTATAGCGGATACCGACAATTTTCTGACACCTGCCCAGATCGGCCTGGAACTTGATAAGAACGGAGTATTAAATCTGGATACAAACGTTTTTGACGAAGCCATCGCCGAAGATTATATGAGTGTTCTGGCCTTAATTGGAGCAGATAAAACCGGCAGCAGTGACAGCAACAATATCGAGTTTTATGACGCCAGCAGCAATTATACGACAGCCGGCAACTATGACGTTGAAGTAGTTGTAACCGCCGGAGCAATTACAAGTGCAAAAATCAAACTCTCAACCGAATCGACCTGGCGGGATGCATCATACAGCGGTAATATTGTCACAGGCGACAGCACTTTCGACGATAATGGAAATCCGATATACCCGGAGAATGGCCTTCAACTCAGCGTCGACTTAAGTCAAAATGGCACATTCTCTGCCACTGTCAGAGTAAAACAAGGCTTTGCCGGTGCAATAGAAGATGCACTGGATAATATGCTTAAGGCTACAACCGGTTCGATTCAAATCGACAAGAAACATGTGGGCGACCAAATAGAAAAAATCCAAGAAAGAATCGAGCTTGAAGAGTATCGTCTTACTGTCAGGGAACAAAGATTGATCGCTCGATTCGCCCGTCTTGAAAGTACCCTGGCTTTGTTACAAAGCCAGATGTCTGCTCTGGGATTCAGCGCAACATAGTATTCTGAAAATAATTTCGATTCTTTTCCAGCAACCGATTGTAAAAAACACCCGAAATCCTCAAATGCATTGGCCGATTCTATTTTCTACGCCGCAAACGATAAATCATACCCAAGACTTCTGCCACCGCCACGTACAAAGCCTCTGGTATAGGGTTGCCCGGTTCAACTGTTGAATATATTGTCCTTGCAAGCTCCGGCCTCCTTACAATCGGCACCCCATAAGCACGAGCAACTTCTCTAATTCTCTCTGCTAAATTATCCGCTCCCTTGGCTACCATAATCGGCGCATTCATCTCCTTGGAATCGTAACGTAGTGCAACAGCAACGTGTGTCGGATTAACAAGCACCACGCTGGCCCTGGGAACCTCCCGCAACATGCGTCTGGATGCCAGTTCCACCTGAATTCTTCGGATTCGACCTTTGACTTCCGGCGAACCTTCGGTGTCCTTGCGATCCTGTTTAACTTCCTGACGCGTCATCTTCAGATCATGGATATACTTCCATTTCTGAAAAATAACGTCAGCTATCCCTATTAAAAGCATCACAATACCTACACGTATTAAAAGACCAAGTATAAGCCTAGCTGTAGCAGCAAGCATTTCCATGGACCAGGTCCATTGAAGTGTAGCAATGACTTCAAGTTTACTCCGAATATAAAACCAGACCACTAATGACATGCACAGTAATTTCAGAATTGATGTCAATAGCTTAACAAATGATCGAACGTTGACCAGATTACCAAATCCCGTTATAGGATTTAGTTTATCGAACTTAAGCTCGATAGCTTTCGGTGCAAAATTAAAACCGCTAACAGCAACGCCAGCCAAAACAGCGCTTACAAAAAGTGCTGCTAAAACCGGAAGGATCACGAGCATTAAATCGACAGTTTTTCCGTTGATAAAAGCTGTAAATGCTTCTGCATCAGAAAAAACGACGTTTTCGCACGACAACCCATACTTAATTTGTACTATGAACCATTTCGTCAGACTCGGCCCCAATAAAGCAACCATCGCCACTAAAACAAGCAGCGTCACAACCGACATTAATTCCTGGCTCTGTGGCACTTGTCCTCTCTGACGGGCTTTCTGTAGCTTCCTGAATGTCGGATGATGTGTCTTCTCAGCAACTGGTTGCTCAGCCATGATAATTCCCCGATGCCGGAACAAGAGACAGGACTCATTTGATCCTCATCTCTTGTACTTGCTTTTTTAATGTTTCATAAGGGCAAAAGTTTTCCCATTAATTTTGCAAATTCACCTACAAACGAACCTATGAACGGTATAAATATCGCTACCATTAACAATCCGAGACCCACACGCAAAGGCAAGCTGATAAATAATATATTCATTTCCGGCACCATCCGCGCCAATACAGCCAGGACAACCATCAACAACAAAAACGCAGCCAATATCGGAGCAGCCAGTTTTAGACCGTGTAATAACATTGTCGTGCCGGCACTAATTACCCCTTCAGTCAGAACCGGTATCGTCGGCATGCTGCCTGCGGGAAACGAATCGTAACTTCGCGAAATTATCAGCAATAGCAAATGATGACCGTTGGCGCTGAGAAACAGCATGATAAATATCATCTCCAGCAAACTTCCGAGTGGCTGTGCTCTCTCATCAGTTAACGGATCTAAAATCTCAGCCATAGCTAAACCCATTTGTCGTTCTATAATACGACCGCTGAATTTAACCGCGGCAAATATACAAGTAACGATTAATCCCAGAGCAAGTCCATATGTCGCTTCATTAGCCAACAAAAATATCGCTTCGAAAGAAGATATTTGGCCGACATTTACCGGTATGGGTATTATCATCGAAAAAAAAATGGTCAACAGCACCGTTATCGCTACTTTGATTCTGACCGGAATGCTTCTCCACCCAAAAACAGGAAGAACTATGAAAAACGCCGAAATTCTTGTCAGCACCATCACAAAACCAAGCAGCTTTTCGATTATCAGCTCCATCTGAATTCAGCGCCCGATATTTTGAACGTGGCCAAAAATCTCGTTTGTGAATTTGAGTATTATTCCCAGCATCCAGCCTCCGAAAATCAATATCACTACACCAACGGCAAGAAGCTTCGGAACGATTGTCAAGGTCATGTCACGGATGGAAGTAACCGCCTGAAGCAGGGTCACCACTACTCCGACAATCATACACGTCAGTAGAATCGGGGCAGCCAACAGCAAGGCCGTCTCAAGAGTATGCCTGCCTAAATAAAGAACGAAACTACTATCCATATGCCGGATTCCTAGAAAAAAATCTGATTTATTTGAAACCTAAGCTGAGACTTTTCGCCAGCAAACTCCACCCATCCACAAGAATAAATAACATCAGCTTGAAAGGCAGCGATATCATAACCGGCGGCAGCATCATCATACCAGCACTAAGCAAAACGCTCGCAATGACCATGTCAATCAAAAGAAAAGGAATAAACAAAAGACAGCCCATCTCGAAAGCTGTGCGAAACTCACTAATAATAAATGCCGGAATTACTATATGCAACTCTATCTCCATCGGGCTTGTAGGCGGTGGAATTTTTGACATCTGCACAAAAAGAGCCAAATCAGCCTGACGACATTGCCGCAGCATGAATTCCTTGAAACAATCGCCTGCTTTGGTTCCGGCCATTTGAAAATTTATCTCATCTGCAATATAAGGCTGAATTGCGATTGTGTTAATCTTCGAAAATGTCGGAGCCATCGTATATAAAGTCAAAAACAACGCTAAACCTATTATAGCAACAGTCGGCGGTATGCTTTGCGTAGTTAAAGCACGGCGAATAAATGCCAGGACAATAACAATTCTTGTGAAGGATGTCATCATTATCAGAAGACTTGGCAAAATCGCCAGACCAGTAAAGATAATTACAAGCTTTACCGGAGTTGACCAGTCTCTTCCTTCGGTCCCTTCGGCAGTTGCCTTGTCTATGACTGTCATCAAATCCCCGACACTTGGAACACCGGCTGCAGGAATTTCTGCCTCAGAAGCATCGTTTGGAAATCCCGGCAGTCCAGGTTGAGCGATTGAGTTTGCATTCCGGCCAAAAGAAAATCCGACCGGCATCAAAATAACAGCAGCAAATAAAAGGATTTTATAAAGTTTACCGGCCATTAATCTTCTCAATTATAATTCGCTTCTTCAGATGACAAGTTCATTATGTTCCCGGACAGGTCGGCCAATTTTGTAATATTTTCATTCGTACTGCCTATAAGGAACCGTCGATTTTCTATTTCAAGTAAATGTACCGCCTTGCGGGGACCGAGGTGGATCGTTTCGACTATACGAATTTCTTTACCCGACAGGTTACTAATTTTGGGCAGGAGTTTTTTGGATACATATATCACCGTTATAAAGAGAGCAAGAACAAATAAAATCGCAATTATTGCTTTAACGAATAATTCCCAACCAATTGTATTATATTCTGATTCCCTGAAATAATTTTGATCATTTGCAGACAAAGAATCTCCAGATTTGGTAGCTTCTTTCGACTGGTTCTCATCAAGCCCGGTTTCTTCAGATTCCATGCCGTTAGCGGCCAGCTCGGCTGGGCAGATCACAAGCACAATTCCACTCATAGTGATTGTTATCAAAAACACTAAAATTTTTTTCCTGTATCCAGCCATACTCAAAAAAACATCAACAAAAGATTACCTTTTGCCATTTAGCGACATACTAAAAGCGCATTTATTCGTATTTTGTGAGCAAATAGTGTGCCTAAATACCAGAAAGTGCGTTGATACACTATCAGCAGCGATTTCGTGATAAAAATCGTGTTTACGAAAAAGAAAGTTGTTGAAAAAGTTGACAAACGTATAAATTAATCACTTGCCCTTAGAACAGCTAACAGGATCTGCGAATGTTCCGAAATGGGGCTGTCCGGCCCTACCCAATCCCCTCCCGGACCGGCCCCCCATGAATAAATAGACCATTTGGATTGACCACCAGCTAATCGGCCTCGCAATTGCTCAGCACCGGCTGCAGATATAGTATCTCTCAGAAAATCTGCCACCGTTCGTGCTCGTCTTGCTGAGAGTAACCATTTATCTTCATCACTCTTTCCATCAGAGGCAAGGCCAAGGACATATAACTCGACCGGCTTTCGGCCCACATTCTGTTGCAAATCAAAACAAAATCCTCTTAGAAACTGCCTCGCCGATTCATTCAGATCAGTGTCGCCGGGTGAAAAATGAACGTTTGCTATCGAAAAATCTGTCCTCTCTGCGGTTATCTCAGAAGGCACAATTGTGCTCGTTTGCCTGAGTTCTTCAAGAATCCGGCGAAGCTCTTCGACCTTTGCGTCAAGAGTCCTGCGACCAGTGTGCTCTTCAGGTTCACTTATGGGATATTTATTTTTAATATCACCAAAACGAGGCACATCTTCTTTTCCGAACAGCACTCCAAGTCCAATGTTTCTAATTGACTCCAGAAATGCATCTCGGCCCTTATCAAAAAGTTCCGGATCCTGGACACTGGCCAGACTTAGCAGCATTACGAAGAAAGTCAGCAGCAATGTAACCATATCCGAATAAGTTACGATATAACCCGGGACTTTAGGACTTCCATCTTCAATAATCAAACGCGGACGCTTCAATTGTAAATACTCCGCTGCAACAACACTATTTCAACCGTGCGTTCTGTTTCTGACGGTTCCTGAGATAATTGGCGGTTACCCACACTCCTTTTAGCTAACGTGCCCTCAACCGAGATGCTGAAACGATTACTATTGAGCTTTCGTTCCTTCGTAAGATATTCTAATACCGCCAATGCCCGGGGCAGACCAAAGTATTCACTGGCTTGATTATTTGTCTGCCCATTTTCACTGATAACGACTCGGCTGGGAGATCCTCTTAAGAATAGCGCCATTATATCCATAATACGGCGACCTTCAGGCGAAAGTGCAGTTCCTTTGGCCCAAAAAACCTTCTTCGATGAGATTAAGAATGCCATGCCCGTGGTGAGATTTACTATTTTCGTTTCTTTCAACAAGCCATCTTGCAATTCTTGCTCTGAAGTGGGCTTCTCACTGCCTTTTCTAAGTTCGGCGATATGTCTTATCGGTGGTATATACAAAAACGCATCTCTATCACTTTTGCGTATCGGACTGACAGTTGTTAGAGCTGTTGAGTAACCCACCTTCAAACTCCGGAATATTCTGTTATCAAAAGATGAAAAACTCAAGAGCAGTACAAAGAACGTTAACAACAGCGTCATACAATCGCTGAAAGTCACCATCCATTCCGGCGCACCCGGTTCTCCATCGGATTCCACCTGTTTTTTAGCACGCCCCATTATATAGTCGCCTTCACCTCTTCCCGTCTGCTCTGTGAGATAAACGCATGCATTTTTTCCCGAATCGCAGTCGGATTATCACCTTGAGCAATAGCACAGACACCTTCTACAATCATTTCCATTGCTGTAGTTTCTGCTTTGGAATAAATTCCCAGTTTGCCCGCCAATGGGATGAAAATCAAATTAGCCGTAAACGCCCCGTAAAAGGTGGTTAGCAGCGCAACCGCCATTCCGGCACCGATCTGGTCCGGCGAGGATAGGTTTTTAAGCATCTGGACAAGTCCTATGAGCGTACCGACCATCCCAAAGGCAGGGGCCGCCGCACCCATAAACTCCAGAATCTTTTTACCGTTCGAATGGCGGTCTCGAAGATTCTCAATCTCAAGAGACATCAGATCCCTTATTGCATCGGGTTCCTGCCCGTCCACAAGCATCTGCAAACCTTTAACAAAAAATAAATCGCTTATTTTGGGAATCTCCTGCTCCAGCGCTAATGCTCCGTCACGTCTGTTAATAGCGGCAAAATTCACCATGTTTTGTACCAGTTCCGAAGATGATGGGATCTTGGTAACTATTGTTTTTTTTACCACTGCGAATATTCCTAGAAACTGAGGCAGAGAAAAATGTATCAGAGTTGCGCACAACATACCACCGATTGTTATTGCCAACGATGGAATATGTACGAAAGACTGCCACCCACCGCCAACGACAATGGCACTGACAACAACAAGAAATCCAAGAATCACTCCTATTATAGTCGCAACATCCATAGGACTACGTCCCTTCAACTATCTGTTTCAATCTCTTACATAATGCAGCCGCCAGATCAGGTTCGGAATTGGCTAATTCAGCCAGTAAATTAGCTTTGGTCCTTTCGGTCATATAGTGCAGTATCTTGACAGCATCATCAAAGCTGCCGACAGTACGGCCTGCTTCGATAGCCTGAGTTTTACTTGTATCCTGCGTTGCGCACAGATTAGTTATAATTTTACTTGCGCCGGTCACGTTCATTTTGTCGTATGAGGCCGCTAACAATACGAGATTGGCCTTCTCAGTCTGGTCTATTTCAAGCCTGCTTTTTTCAAGCTTGTCACGCTCACTTTTGAGATTGGCAATGGTCGAAGCAAGTTCAATTCGCATGGTATTGAGGTTTTCGATGTCCTTCTTAAGCATATCCTGGGTCAACTGTAATCTTCGCTCCCGTACTCCAAGGGCCTGCAGCCTGTCGTTATACTCCTGCATTTTTTGCCGGACTTCCATAACCAGATTCCTGAGCTGCTGTTCAGTCATGACTTTTGTCACTGGGCTGGAAGCTTCAGCAACAGATCCTGCCGCACCGGTTCGAGTCTGTGACTGACTCTGTTCAGACTCGTCAGGCATGCTTACCTGAGCTGACGGAGTAAGCCAAGCAAAAACGAAAGCTCCAGCAAAACTAACCAATCCCGCTGCTGACGTTATTATAATAAATTTCTTACTCATTGATCTTCTCCCAATTTTGTGATTTTCGGACAAATGAAATTGTAGCTCCCTCATCCAGCTCTTTTTGCTCAAGCTTCTCTTGTTCCTTTATAAATTCCATCCTTGCTTCGACTCTCAATTTCTCCAAACCTTCTTTGAACCTTCTGACTTTTAAGACTTCAGCAATTTTCTCTCTTTGTTGTGATTCCAGTTCGTTTACGTTTTCTTTTAGTCTCTTAATCTGCTCGTCACTCGCAGTTGAATATCTCAAGAAGAATTCCTGCTCACCTAACCGTTTTTTAGGATTGCTATCTGCCAATCCCTCAATAATACTTTCTAACGTTTTCTGTCGTGCGAGCAGTTCGCCTCGCTTGTGCGCCAACCTTTCTGTAAGTTCAAAAAGTTCCGCCCTGGTTTTTTGCTCTTGTTTTTTCTTAATCTCAAGGACACGCTGCAACCGCCATACAAAACGTTTCATTTAATATCCAACTCTTCAGACTCAATACCGGCTCGCCGGAAGTTATTTACTGCGCCCCTGAATCCAACAACTCATCCCATGATTTAGTTATAACACTCAAGCGCTCAATGGTTTCCGCAAAATCAGTCCTATCACGAACAGGCTGAATGAGGAAATCCCTTATCCTGTCTATCAAGGCTAAAGCTCCATCAATATGTCGGTTACTACCCGGCGAAAACGCTCCGATATTTATCAGATCTTCAGCATCAATATAAATGGCATATATTTCTCTGAGCTTCTGGGCAGCAAGCCTGTGCTCTTTGCTTGTCACCACAGGCATCAACCGACTGATGCTCTGCAAAATATCCACAGCGGGATAATGGCCCCTCTCGGCTAATTTTCTCGACAAAACTATATGCCCATCCAGCAGGCTCCTGGCACTATCAGCTACAGGATCCGCCAAATCATCGTTTTCAACAAGGACTGTTAAAATACCCGTTATACTGCCGTTCTCGGCACAGCCCAAACGCTCTATGAGTCTTGGCATCAGTGAAAAAACGCTCGGGCAGTAACCCTTTGTGGCCGGAGGTTCACCCGCAGCAAGACCTATTTCACGCTGGGCCTGGGCAAAGCGTGTAAGTGAGTCCATCATAAACAAAACGTTCTTCCCTTTGTCTCTAAAATATTCGGCGATAGTAACTGCAACGAATGTCGCTTTTACCCGTTGAATCGCAGGAGAATCAGAGGCCGCTACCACAACAACACTGCGTGCCAGACCCTCCGGACCAAGGTCCGAATCGAGAAATTCCCGAACTTCCCTGCCACGCTCGCCAATCAATGCAACAACATTGACATCCGCCTCACTCGAATTGGCAATGTCGCCAAGCAAAACGCTCTTACCCACTCCGCTGCCTGAGAATATACCGATTCTTTGCCCCTTGCCGCACGTCAACACACCATCTATCGATCTGATTCCCAGAGCCAAATGGCTTGTGATTTTCTCCCGGCTAAGCGGCGCCGGACTGCTCGCATCCAACGCCTTTTTGTCTATCCCCAACAACGGCCCCTTATTATCTATCGGTTCCCCCAATCCATTTAACACTCTGCCCAGGATACTTTCGCTTAGGGTAATATGGCGCGGAGTGACCCTGGCAGTCACCGTATCACCCGGCGATATGCCCTCAATATGCTCCAGCGGCAGTAAAATAAGATGGTCGTTCTGAAAACCGACCACCTCCGCCGTCACTCTGCGGCCGTTGCGAATCCGAATACTGCAAAGCTCTCCCAAACCTATTGCTGGACCGGAAGATTCGACCATCTGCCCTGCGACTCGTACTACAAAACCCTGGTAATCCAGCAGATTGACTTCTCGCAGCGCCGAGTGAAGCCTATCGAAATCAATCTGATTGTCCAAAATCTCACTCGTTGTCATAATTTAACTTGCCTTCCCAAGCGCTTTGCCAATTCGTTCGAGACTGTCATCGATCAGCAATTTAATAATCCCTTTCGGGCTTTCGAGTAAACATTCCGCCCGCCCGATATTGGGATCGGGAATTAACTTAATACCGGTCAAAACATTGTCCGGCCGGTCTTTTTGTGCTTTCCGACATTTCTCGACATCTTCAGGATTTAAATGCACTATCACATCCTGACCACCCGGTGCATTTTTGAGGGCTTCTTTGATAATGGATTCTATTTCGTAATCACCATTTTCCACCTTTTGCATTAAAATCTTCCTAGCGATTTCGACTGATAGCCTGGCGATTTCTTCTCTGTTCCCGACATACAGGTTTTCGCAAAACTGATTAAGTTTGGCAATCACGCCGTTAAGCGTCTGGCAAGCTTGCGAAAAAACAGCTTTCTGAGCTTCTAAATCCTTTAAATGAATTTGTGTTGCGCCAGCACTCGATTCTTCGACATCTGGAGATGGTGTTTGAATACCATCGCTCTGGACATGATCATCCAGGAGTTTTGCAGAGGCAATCGGCTTATTAAGATTGACTGTAACTATCTGCGACATTTTTCTATCGTCCCGTCATCCTGAGTGTACCTTCTTCATTAGCCTCTCTAAGCGGCCTGACGACTTCTTCTCTCGCATTAAGCACTTCTTTTTCCAGCGGCTCCTGCATTAACGAGATTTCCTCATCAAGCAATGAGACCGCCCGATCAGACATATTTGAGCGTATCTTTTGAGCAATATCTTCATCCGCTCCATGTAGTGCCAAAGCCAGCTTGCCTGTGTCCACACTTCGCAGCGCTTCCTGCAAAGACCTGTCCGCAACCGATGGTATATCTTCCCAAGTAATCATCAAACGTTTTACCATAGCTGCCGTTTCCTCGTCATTTTTGCCAATCTCAGCAAGCATTTGATCTCGCATATCTCTTTCCAGGCCGCTAAGCACGAGAGCCAATTTACGTAAAGCCTGCTCAGGTTTCTCCACAACGGTTTCTCCCTTGAAACTCTTCAGTCGTTTTGTAACCGTGGCTGCCATTCGCTGTCTCACTCCACTGCCTATTATTTCCGGGTTTGTCATCTTGCATACTGCCTTAAGCCGTACTTCTTCACCCAAGAGCGACAGAACCTCCTGGCTTTTCTTCGTAGGCAGTTCCGACAACACTACTGCAATTGTTTGTGGGTGTTCGCCATCGAGCGCAAGAACCAATTCGTCCGTGCTGGCCGAACGAATATCCAAAAATACATCCTTTTTCTCTGTTGCTATTTTCACCTGTGATTGAATTTGCTCGATCTTCTCTTTATCAAGAATGTTTACAAGCATTTCGTTGAGAAAAGATCTTACACTAAACTTCTGATCTTGTTCCAAGTTAAGGGAATTACAGAACTCCCGGATAATCTTAGCTTGCTCCTTAACATCCCGCTGTCCCGACGCATCGATTCGCGCAAGCTCTATGGCAATTTCCTGAATCTCATCGGCTTCAAGTCCCTTGAGAAGCTCAACAGCAGTTAAAGTATCCAGACTCATCAGTAACATTGCAGCCTTTTGTTTGCCCGAGAATGCCATATATCAAGTCTCTTTTTTAATCCTTCCGTATTAATATCTTTCTTACGGTTTCTATTACAAAAACGTCCATCTCTTCTCAATACACGGGAATATCGGCCATGACTGCGTTATATAAATCCATCTTCCATAAACACACTTTCGCTTTTTTCATACATTTCGCGCAAAATCCGGACAATGTCCTCTCTGGCATCTTCAATATCTTTATTTCCGGGAACCGATATAAGTGATTCTTGTTCATCTAAAGCAGCAATGACCTGCTCAGAGAGATTAGACTTTATTTTTTGTATGATCGCTTCGTCTGCCTTGTGTAGTGCTAACGCCAGTTTATTGGCATCCACTCCTCTCATAACTTCTTGCAGGATTCCGTCCGTCATATGCGGTATGTCCGCCCAAATTATCATCAAATCCGCAATCATTTCACCCGCCCGGCGGCTTTTGCTATGGATCACGTCAAGCAGACCGGCTCGAATCTCCCTATCGAAGTCTCGCACAATCACAGCCACATTCCTCAAAGTTTGTTTGGACCAGGGCGGCAAAAGCTCGGTATCGCTACGGTCTGCAATAGCTTCAAGACGTTCTCTAACCGCTTCGGCAATTATTGCTTTTGCTTCGACCGTCATCTTCCTGCAACCAATCATACTGCCGACTGCGCTGATTCTGGTACCTACATCCAAAAAGTTAAGCACCTCAGTCATCTTCTCCGCAGGCAACCCCGATAATACTACCGCAATAGTTTCAGAATGCTCATGAGCCAAAACCAAAGCCAGGATTTCCGGATCAACAGAATTAATAGTGATGAACGGTTCAGGATTGCACAAGACCTGTTGTATCTGGGCCTGAATCCACTCTGCCCTGTCCTGACCTGCCGTACTTTTCAGAATTTCGCTGAGAAAACCATCGAGTTGAAATATTTCCTTTTCTTTCAAAGAATGATGAAATTGCCGTACAATTTTGGTGCTCTCGCCGCTGCTTTTAAGATCCCCGGCATCCAGATATGTCAGTTCCACAGCCAATTGGCGGATAACCTCGGCATCAAGCCCCTTTACCAGTTCCGCAGCAGTGGTTGCATCCAGACCCATCAACAACATTGCAGCTTTTTGTTTACCCGTCAATGCCAATTAATTACCCCCCTTTTTCTTCGATCCAACTGGTAAATAATTGTTTAACACGTTCGGGATCATTCTCCAAAGCACTGGCTATCTGTCTTCGCAATACTAAAGGCTCCGATCCCGCCGCTCCACCAGGAAGAAGACCACCGGTGTGCTCGCCTCCGGGAAGCTGCGCAGTTGCGGCTTCCATTTTCACTTTTCTCTTTGCACCCCTGAACATGCGAAGAACAAGCAGGGCACACACAGCCATAATCCCCAGCGAAGCCTGGCGCGCAATCGCCACGAAATCAAGTCCGGCATTTTGCTCTTCATCCAGCAACGATTTAACCGGCTGATGAAACCTGGCGTTAACCACCTTAAGAGAATCCCCTCCTGCAAGATCCAAACCAAGAGCATTTTCGATGAGTTTTTCCACATCATCAGGATCCATTACATTTGCAACCTGTCCACCGGAATTTGCTTCATTTGCATCAGGGGGCGACAAGTCAACAACGGCAGCAACCGACAGCGATTTTATTTCGCCGGGCAATATGACCTGCTGTGTTTTAGTTTTGCCAACCTCGTATTCGGTAATAATTGTTTCATCCTTTTTTTCGCTGCCCGGTGTAATCTGTCCCCCCGCCACTTCACTACCGGCGCCGGTTTCGGAATTATTTGTAATCTCTTCCTTTGTAACAACCCCCTTCGGTTCTAATTTTTCCGTAATAGTGCTAACGCTGTTCATATCAACAACAGCATGAATTCTGACTTTTGCCCGGCCGGGCCCTAGGACAGTGGTTAGCATCTCCTCAACCTTGTCTTCCAAATTTTGCTCGACCCTCTCCCTATAATCCTGAACAGTGCCGGCCCCACTGGCCATGGCCTGGTCTGACTCACTGGATAAAAGACGGCCCTGGCTGTCGATCACGGTTACATTGTCCGAAGTTAGCCCCTCGACACTGCCGGAGACCAGATGGGTAATGGAAGCTATGTTCAATGAGCTCAACCTGTAACCTGGTCTCAACCGTAGGACAACAGAAGCAGTCGTCCTGCCAGCGTCTGAAGTGAAAAGCGTTTGTTCTGAGCTTACGATATGAACCCGGGCCTGATTCACACCGTCAATCATCTGGATGCTCTTGGCAAGTTCATCCTGCAAGGCCCGCTTGAGATTAACGTTTTGAACGAACGGGCTTATTCCGATTTTCTCATTGTCAAATATCTTATAGCCGCCCTGCTCTCCCGTCGGCAGGCCCTCTTTTGCCATATCCAGACGAAGCTGATAAACATTCTCTTTCGGAACGTAAATACTTGTCCCGCCGTTCCGCAATTCATATGCAATATTCTTCTCACTGATTTTCTCTGTTATCTGAGAAGCTTCTTCCGGCACAAGATCCTTATACAGCATTCTCATATCAGGTCTGCGCGCCCAATGGATAAGCAAGCCACCGGCAATTACGAATGTAAGAACAATCGAAACAAGAAGAGCGCGCTGAACAAGACTTATCTTTTCCCAAACCGCCATTATCTTATGGATAACGCCCATGACATTCCTTCGTACTTTGATTATTTGAAACTCAACAACAGATCGCTATCGATTACAACGGCATATTCATCGTCTGCTTGTAAGCTTCAATTAGCTTATTTCTCACGCCCACAAGAAGCTTGAAGCTCATGTCAGCTTTGGCCACGGCAGAAACCACAGAAGTAATATCCTCGTTCTTGCCGGACAATAAATCTTTAATAGACATATCAGATGACTGTTGAAGATCATCGACCTTGGATATGTAGTTCCCGGCGGCCTTAATAGTGTTAGCAAAACCAGATTTCTTGTCATCGGCGTCTCCAACCTTAGGTATTCCAGGAGAGTTCGGACCGATGCCGGGTTTTACCGATTGAAGCGGCCCGGCTACATTTGCGTTCATATTAACCATCTGTTATTCCCTAACCTATCGAAGTAACTCAAGTGTGGTTTCAAGCATTTGTTGATAACGTTTCAAGACAGCAACATTTGCTTGATACATCTTCGATGCAATATTCATATTTATCATCTCAACGGGTAAACTGACGTTCGGCATGGCGACATATCCATTCTCATCCGCCATAGGATTGCCCGGGTCCAAAACCTTGAGAAACTCGCTCATGTCCGTGACTATCTTATCTACTTGGACGCCGCCCAAATCGTCGTCCGTTTTTAATATAGCTTCATGTCTGCGGTAAGGCTCTCCATTGCCGGCATCAGACGTGCGGGCATTAGCAACATTCGATGAAATCTCTTTCATCTGTCTTCCCTGCGCACGGATACCCGAAATCGCTATATCAATAGGTCCAAAACTATTGTCAATTTCCATCTATTCTTTTCCTTCTCTCGTTTATTTCTGATACCATTTCGACTCGAAGTGCCGGAAATCAAAAATGGAAAGCTACTTTATGTTCATTGCAAGGTCAATTTGGCTGTACTTCTTGCTGAGCAGTCGAATATACGCCTTGTGGCGTAGCGTATTTTTAATCATCTTCCCTATTTCAGCTTCGAAACTGACGTCATTACCGTTCGGCTTGACAGGTGTTTGTTTGGGCTGATAAATTTGTGCTTCTATCTCACTAAGGTCGAATTCCTCGGATGAACACAGGCACCTGGCAAGTAATTCTTCAAATTTAACATCGATCCTGCGGTATCCGGGAGTTTCAAGATTGGCAATATTATTCGCTATCGCCTTCTGACGAAGAGTCTCAGCCTTTATCCCAGCATTGATAATATCTACTATATTTTCTGCCTTGGACATTAACAGTCCCCAAATATAAACACACAAACCATGCCTGCTTAATTAAAAATAGCAATATTCATGCCAAATTCCTGTTACCGGTAATTTTCAACTCTTTATTCCCTGCTATGCGCAAAAAAAGCAGTTAAGCAAAAAAACTCATAAATCGGATGGCAAAGATAATGTCAGGATTTTATACAACCGAGAGTGTTTCTTTACATACAGACTCAACTTGTTAACATATGTTAGCTTCTATTGCTCCTGTCTTTGCAGTGAACAAATTTAAAATGGATCCTCCTCAACAATCAAACCGGAAATTCTTACCTATCAATAGGAATATTTCTCCGCTGCCATAACCGCCGGAAAAAACCTCAGAGCGATAAACAGATTTTCAATGCCTTTAAGTGCCCTTTTTACAAGCACTTACCTTTGTTATGTGTCCATCTCTCAAACGCTGGCACATCAATTGCTGATATTAATTGACTCAATAGGTATTGCTATATGAATGTCAATTTATTAATAACTGACGATAATTTTACAGCAACGAACATAAGCTCAGTTCCATCAAAGCCTGATGAAAGCAACAAAGGTGCAAAGTTTACTCTGTACCCAGATGATAAACATTCGCAGGTCAACAGCCTTGAAAAGCCAACGACCGATAATGTCAACCAGGAAATTCTGAACAGGCAAGAGCACGTTAATGAATCTCCGGATAAATTTTCACAATCGATTCACAAAAAAGCAAAGTCCGAAAATATCCATAAATCTGAGAATAAAAGCAGTCCAGAAGAGCAAAGCTCAATTTCAGACACAATCAAACAACCGAACGAGCAACAAAAAGAAGAACAGAACGATTTGACTGAACGCTTAACAACCGTTGAACAAGACAAGAAAGAAGGTGATGGACCGAAAATTGAGTCAAAAGCAGGTCGACAACTTGCTCAAACTATCACTAACACGCCTACCGGAAAGCCCGCTTCTGTTACCGGACACGCTGTAAAATCATCCGAAATCAAACTTCTTCACGCTACAGAAAAAGGCCAATTAGGACTCAAGACTATTCTACCTGCAAAATCCAATGGTCTAAATGGACTTAAAGCCGTCTTGCCTAATACATCAGAAAGTACTCCTGCCAGCAAAAAACAGATTGAAACTGGAACCAACACCGATAAGGTCTCTGCACTAACCAAGACAATCAATGAGGCAAAATCCACAACGGAAAAGAAAAGTACCACTGAATCAGTGCCCGAAATTCCCGCTAATACCGGTAAAAATGCGAACGAGTCTATTGAAAAACCAGCAATTCACACATCAACCAGCCAAGCAAAAGATCAGAGCACTTCAACGTCCAATAAGAGCCTTTCCCAAGGCTTTGAACAGATGCTTTCGCATAATAGCTCCCAAATACCAACTCCAGAGCAAACTTCAACTTCTACAAAGAGTCCAACAACAAATATAACGGGCCAGAATACTCCCAACGAGTATTCTGCAAACATCGGTAAACAGATTCTCGAATCGGTTCAAAGATCTATATCCCAGCAAGGTACTGACCAGCAGATCACAATTAGGCTTAATCCGCCAGAATTGGGAAAGGTTCTAATAAAATTCCAGCAGCATAATTCCGAATTAACCGGCCTTATGGAGGTTAATAAAACCCAAACCAGAGTCGAGATCGAGCAAACATTGCCGCAGATAATCCGCAATCTTGCTGACGCTGGCATTCATATAAAGCGGCTCGAAGTTATGCTATTTAATGAACAGCAATCAGGACAAGGGACTCTTGGAAACCAGTCATTGCAAAGCGGCGGTTCTCAGCAACAATATTCTGGAAACCCGGGTACTTCGGGAAACAATATGGATGTTCAAGATAGCAATGAGTGGTTAGCAAGCAATAACAGTTACCAGAACACTTCCGAATTGCAGGAGATGCTTATAGCAGACAACTCTATCGATATGCTTGTATGAAATGCAATTGCATCGGTTTTCACTTAAAATCGGAGCAGAAAGGCCATAAAAAAATACTAACTGTTGCCACAACTTTGGAACAGGCCAAAACCGAACGAAAACTTTTCCAACTTAACTCGACAGATGAACCTTTCGATTCTGCCATCTGTGACGGGCAGTTTCGATAGACCGCAAAAAAGCCTTTTTAAATTTAGCTTTCGAGAAATGCTCAGATACGACTTTTCGGACCTCAGAGCCCATCCTGACGGCCAAATCTCTATCGTACAATAACATCCTTGCATATTTTCGTAATTCATCCGCTTCATCGCTGAGAAAACCGCTGACACCATGTTCGACAGGCGAACTCGGGTGCCTGTTACCGAGAACTGGCATCCCGGCAGCCATAGCCTCAATCGAGGCCATATTATAACCATCCTCCAGTCTCGGTTCAGCAGTGTGAACGTAAAATCGATGCACCTGCATCATCTTCTTCAAATGATCCCAATTCTTAGCGGCTTTAACGCCGGGCATATTCGGATTGTGACCGACAAGCTCTACAGGTATCCCATCGAACGCCTTCTTGTGGAAGCCCCATAATAAAATCTTCTTTCGACTCTCAATGAAATTGCAAATCCGAAGACCACAAGCCTTCTGCCCCGAATACGGCAAATAATCACCAGGCTCAACACCAGCTACCACAATATCCTCAGTAAAACCCCAGGATTTTCCTTTGAGCATGGAAACAGCTACAACGTGACCACCAACTAATTCCAGATACGTATTAAGCATTTGCCTGATATGTTCTGGCTCAACTTTCGATTGCTCCTCCAACATCCGTCCTTCAATAGTAGAATGAATGACCATAAGTCGCGGCTCGGGCCGAAATTTAACATCCATCAAATCATTTATGTTATGGGTAATGATACAATAGTAGCGTTTCTGAGAACTAAGCGCTTCCGGCAAAGTAATCAATCGAGAATTAGGCGGCACCGGACGCATTTGCTCATCCCAGGTTTGTTTGTACTTACCTTTAAGACCTATAATTATATCAAGATCATAGCCTAATACTCCGAGCTGAGATACCCATGCTTCGTGGCAGTTAAATACAAGTAAGGATTTTATCTTTAGTGCGTTCTTGCTTTTTATGCATGATATTACCCGGATAATACAATATTAGCAAATTCCTATCAAGAATTATTCTTTTTATTCCAGACCTTTTCAGTGAAGAATTTTATGCAAGGTTCACATACTATACGCTCACAAATTTCCATAGAAATCACCCGATAATCTCACAAAATTTATCCTATTTTTTTACTCCTTCTGTTAACCTATCTACAATATCAGACCAAATTTCATCCGAATTACCGGCCCAACTGTTTCGAAGTATTTTCCATTAAATAAATTCCTCAAGTCTCATCCATTCCGGCCGATAAGAAGCATTGAAGAAGAAATATACGGCGTGCTCGTTGCATGACCAAGTTAATATTTGGGGACTTTGACAAGGCCAAAAAATTTGTCTGGTACTATTAAATTAAGGAGTCAAAAATATGTTAGCAATTAAGAACAATATTATGGCAGTAAACGCCGCTCGCCATCTGGGCAATAGCTACGATGCTCTGGCACAGTCAATTGAAAGACTGTCTTCCGGTTTGCGCATCAACAGTGCAAAGGATGACGCAGCCGGTCTGGCTGTTCGCGAGCTTATGCGTGCCGACATCGCCGTGCTCCAGCAAGGTGCCCGTAATGCCCAGGACGGCATAAGTCTGGTACAGGTGGCAGAGGGCGGCATGCAAACAATTAACGATCTTCTGGTACGTATGAAACAGTTGGCAGAGCAGGCAGGTACCGGGACCTACTCTTCGGCACAACGGTCTATTATGGACAACGAATTTGATGAATTGGCTGATGAGATCGAGCGTATTTCCGGATCAGCCAAATTCAATGGAACCAGCTTACTCAACAGTGCCACTGGTAGCATTTCGGTCATGTTTGGAGGTACGACGGATAGCATCACTATCAATACAGCGGACATGACCAAGACCGGTCTTGCTATTGACGCACTTAACATCGATTCGGATACCAGTGCACAAGCGGCCTTGACGGCTCTGGAAACCGCGATCGAGACAGCGAATACCACCCGTGCGACCTTCGGTGCAAAAATGAACCGTCTCGAGAATACAGTAAACGTTATTGGTATACAGATCGAGAACCTTCAGGCATCCGAATCTCGTATTTCAGATGTCGATGTCGCAACTGAAATAGCAGCTATGACCAGAAGACAAGTTTTGGCTCAGGCCGGTGTCTCCATGTTAGCGCAGGCCAACACCGTACCGCAGATGGCATTAAGCCTGCTCAGGTAAAAAAAGTAGCATTAGAATTTGAGATAACTTATGCGGGAGATGGCCGGGGCACTAACAACCGGTTATCTCCCCATAAGTCAAGCACACTAAACTTGGAATCCTTATATTAATAACGGAGCGATACCATGAAAGGAATCGCAGCATACCAAGACAGCGCGGTTACAACACAAAGCAAAGGACGTCTTATTGTTCTGCTTTATGACGGCGCTATCAAGTTTATGAAACTGGCCATCAAGGAATTAGAAGCCAACAACTACGAAACAAAGGGCCGATATATAAATAAAGCCCAAGATATTATCAATGAACTCAATGCGGTTTTGGACATGAATGCCGGCGGTGAAATAGCTACCAACCTTCGTAAACTATATTGTTTTATGAATAGCCGCCTCTCTGAGGCCAATATCAAACGCGATCCCAAAATGATTCGCGAAGTTATCGAACTAATGGAACAATTAAATCAAAGCTGGAAAGCGATAGCCGGATAATCCAATAGATTTTCACTTAGGGGCAATGTCATGCTCGAAGCTAAAGATATCATGACAAAACAAGTAGTTTGTATAAGGAAAGATACTCCGATTTTTGAAGCAATACGAATGATGGCAGATAATAATATCACAGGCATACCCGTGGTAGAAGACGATTTAACTCTGGTTGGAATGCTCTCTGAACAGGACGTCCTAAGATTATTCCACACTTATGACGACGAACAAGACAGAACCGTAAACGATTTTATGACACAACCTGCAATTCACTTTGAAGAAAACGAACTACTGCTGGACGTATGCTACTGTCTGAGAGATAATTCTATCAGAAGAGTTCCGATCACATTAAATGGCAAAGTAACAGGCGTTATCAGCAGATCTGATATTCTCAAACGAATTCTTCATCAATGGGAGAACAGTAATTTAGAGGTAGCAGGTAAATCAAAATAACACGGCATAACAAAAACCGTCCTGCTCAAGCATCAAACGATTCAACAAATACCTATTGCTTAATAATTAACGGCCTCAGATATGAGGCCGTTTTCCGTAACAAAAATTCTACAAAAACACTTGATAAAAAAAGAGTAACATTGACCTCACACCTGATCCGGCACTACCCAGGGTTTTCTATAATTGGCTTTAAGGTACTTGTCGGCTTCGGCATCATTCACGAACTTTTCATTCGCTCCGTCAAATTGCAGCTTTCGGTTTCCAACACGATATGAGATATTGGCGAGATGGCACAATAGCATCGAAAGGTGTACTTCTTCCACATCGGCCTTCGGCTTTTTACGGCTGCGGATACAATCCACGAAATCTTCAAAATGCGCATCGATAATACTGCCGAATTTCAAGATGGCCGGCTCCGAAACAACCGCCCTGCTCTGGCGAACGCGGGCATCCCCCTCGAACACCTGCCATCCGCCGCCGTGCCTGCCGAAGCACATAAACCCCTTTGTCCCGCATATCTCGACCTTTGTAGCACAAAACGGCCAGTCGGGAAACTTGCTCTGGTCTTTCAAATGAACGATTCTATGCATATAAGGCGACCAGAGCGACGCCTCGAAAAGCATTGTCAGCTTATCGAATTCGAAAGTCGCGAAATGCGTATCAGGCTGCTCTCTGCCATCGTCAAAGTGGTAAACTCCTCCTGCGCTGCTGACCGTCCGGGGATAATCTTTGCCGATCAGATATCTCGCCAGATCGACCTGATGAATCAAATCAGCCATAATGTAACCTACATAAAAATCCCAAAGCCTCCAAAACCATATGCCCGGGCGGTAGGGCAGCATAGGCGACGGTCCGCACCATAAATCATAATTAATACTTTCCGGCACCTGCTGAACATCAGCCACCTGAATCGGGCCTGATTCCTGCATGAGAAACACCCGGGCCAAATGTACGTCCCCCAGCTTTCCGCTGCGTATGTATTCGGCGGCCTTGTCGGTATAGGGAGCACTGCGGCTTTGAGTCCCGACCTGAACAATCCGGCGATATTTGCGTGCCGCCTCGACCATTTTCCTGCCGTCCCAGATGCTCAGCGACAGCGGCTTTTCAACATAAACGTCTTTACCCGCCTGGCATGCCATAATCGTAGCCAGAGCATGCCAGCGGTCGGAAGTGGCGATTATAATTGCATCAACCTCTGGATCATCCAGCATCTTCCGAAAATCCTGCACAAATTCCGGCTTATAGTCGTGGCCTTCAATCACAATCTCCGCCGCTGGTCCGTAGCACCTGTTATCAGCGTCACAAATATATTTGATCTTAATGTCCGACCTTTTAACGAGACTTGTCAGAAGGGCACGTCCACGCCCGCCGACTCCCATAATCCCCATAACCACCTTGTTTGTCGCCGCCGAAGCTCTGCCAGACGGCAGGAAAGTAAATGCCGTCACCGTACCTACCGAACCTTTCAAAAATCCTCTTCGATTAATAGATTCCATTTTTCTTCTCCCACAAAAAAACTACTTCACCGGTTTAATAGTAATATTTACAACGGCACGAAGCACAGGCTTGGTCAGGTTAATACCTAATCGAGTAGGCAGTCTGCGGCCGCTAAGATCTTCTTTGATTGTCTCAGGCTTGATTTTAAAGTCGGCGCCAACAACATCAATATCTACACGCAGGGCCTTGTTCTGGTCTCGAATCACAAGCGATGAGTCAGAAAGCTGCTGCCACTCGTCGAAAGTTATCAGTGCCGTACCGAAATCACAGGGCCTCGAGAAGACTACTTCATCGGTAACTGTTAAAGAGCCCAAATCCAGACGGGAATAGTCAAACTTACGCTGGAGCTTTTTGAGTTCCGGCACATCGTAGGCCGATGAAAAATCCAGAAGTAGGGTGTCGGCATCTTTGGTGAACTCATTACGAACGATTCTGCCGCTGGCTTGTCTGCCGGTTCGCTGCAACTTCCCGTTGACAATGGGGACAGGGTGCCCAAAGGAATTCAGAACGTTGCTTTCGTATCGACGGCCGCTGAATGTTCGGGCTGTATAAACTTCCCCGCCAGGATCGAGCAGCAGGGGCCTATCGTCTAAAACTACAACGAAAGAGCCGACATCATTATGGTTATGATGCTCGTTATTGTGCCCGCCCTTGAGAGCAACAGCCAGACTTGAGGTTGAATTCCGAGCTGGCCTACAGATAAGGACACCGGCGTTCTCAAACCAGGACCTGATGCCGGGCCCCTCAGAAGCGTTTTGCGTCGGAAGACTGCGAGAAGCGGAATTCGGAAAACTGTACATCATACTCTGATATAGGGAGCCGCTGCCAGAGACAGGATCATATTGTTCCCATTTGCGCAGGCCCAGAGCGAAGCGACGGCTGATAAAATACATCAGGCTCGAGCTGGGCTCGGCCCTTATTGAGCAATCCGCGAAGGCGGGATAGACGCCGTTGATGATTTCGATTCTCGAACCGAAAGTTGCCGCCTGTTTCACCTTCGCATCCTGCAGCAGGTCCACTTTTCCGCTTGTGGCCTGATAGATTGATTCACAGAGCATGATATAATAGCCGAAGCCGTAATTCCAATAGCCCAAACCTTCGGAGCAATAACCATCATCTGTGAATCCTTCGAGGAAATTCTTCGAATAATGCTCCGCCGCTGCGATAAAAAGGGCACGGTCTTCCGGTGAGTCGATTACAGCCAGCGCCGAACCGGTTACGCTGGCAAGACACACCGCGTTCCAGTTATTCGTCCCGGTCATCCACCAGTTTTTCTCTCGCCTGCCTGATACCATCTCACGGTACGGCTGGAAAATACGCCGATCCAGGTTTTCACGGAGCAGTCGGCGTGCTTCCGAACTTAATTTATCCGCAAGCAGGTAATCCGCAGTGGCCAGCGACCAGGCCAATCCCGAGGAGCCAAGATCGATATCGACACTCTTGCCGTGAAAATTGGTCAGGTCTCTATCGTGGGCCGGCATGACCCAGGTCCGTTCGGAGCAAAGCACACGGACGATCTCTTCGAATGCAGGCACAAAACGTCCTTTATTTTCCATGCACTCGGCCAGAGCAAATATACGAATTCTTCCTCGCCGGCGGCCACTGACTCGCTGCCAGCGCGTGCGGTTTCCTGTGCGCGAAAAATCCAGATACAAATCGTCGGGCTGCTCAGGAATGTCTTGTTTTAGAAGCTCTCTGGCTTCGGAGATAATTCGCTTAAATGAATCTTTCTCAGCCAAGCCATCCCAGGCTTTTCGCTCGCTGATCGGCAGGCCAAATCCAGCTGGTTTATTGGAAAGAAGCTGTGATATCTCCCTGATACGATTTTCGTCCATCTCACCAACCGCACCAAAAGTGACACTATGAACAACCATCAAATAAGCGAGGACAATCAAAAGAGTAGTAAAATTTACCCAAAACGGCTGTTTTTCGATTTGCTTCATGATTGCAGCTCCTTTATATTTCCATACATTCGAACTTAACGAACACGATATTATCAAAGCTGAAACATAACTCATACAAAAAAATTATAACCAACATGTACCGACATAATTAGAACAAACAACATACCCTAAAAGATTCACATAAAAGGAGAACATCTTCGATGAAGAAAATATTGCTGATTTGTATTGCATTTGCTGCTGTTTGTGTTGCTTCAAGCGAATATACTCCCACCACCAGTTATTCAATCAGAAAAATTGAGGGCTGGAAAGTGCTGGTTAACAAGGAATTTTTATCCGATCACGCCGATCTGGCTGAGGATGCATTGAAGCTGTTAAAAAACCAGCTTTATCAGATCGCCCGTATCGTACCGGATGAAGCACTAAATGAAATCAGAAAAGTACCGATCTGGGTGGAATATAAAGATCCGCGACACCAATGCATGTGCTACCACCCAAGCGAGAAATGGTTGCGTAACAACGGCTTCAATCCGGAGAAAACTCGCAGCGTAGAGATCGCAAATTGCGAGAATTTTCTCAAGTGGACACTCGATCAACCCTGGATGGTGATGCACGAACTTGCCCACTCCTACCATCATTGTGTCCTGGGCTACGACAATGTCGAAATTCGTGAGGCCTACAATAAAGCAGTAAACAGCAAACAATATGAGTCGGTGCAACATATCTCCGGAAAGCCCAGGCGTGCTTACGCCCTGAACAATGACCAGGAGTATTTTGCCGAGTGCACGGAGGCCATCTTCGGAACCAACGACTTCTATCCATTCGTTAGATCTGAATTGAAACAGCATGACCCGCAAATGTACGAATTGCTTAGAAAGCTGTGGAGGATGAAATAACTTTAATCCTCAATCCGAATTCCTACTGAAATAAAAGGGCCCATACCAGACTGATTGGTATAGGCCCCAAAATCATTCAAGTCCTGCTGCCACTTTAACAAAGGTAGTGTTTACTATTCAGCAACCTCTCTCGGCTGATACAGACGGATATCATCAATATACATCTTGCCCGAACCGCCAGCGGTTGTCATGTTGCCCTGGGTACCAAGACCAATCGCTATACTGTCAACGTTGTTCAGCGCTATGCCCTGGTCGGCAAATGCCGACAGCGGAATTACCCATTCGGTCCAGACGTCGATGTTCGCCGCAGCCGGATCATTGTGAACCACTACTGCAGGTGCGCCTGCGCCGTTGGAGACGGCTGCATAAAGCGGCTCCGCATCGTTGCTTTCGATGCCGATGTCCTGGTCAATCCACTGCTGCTGACTTATGTTACCTGTAATACTGACGTTGGAAAAAACGGCCTGACATGTTGCATCTGCGTTATGTGCCGTCACTGCAAGACCTATATAGACATTAGCGCTCATCTGGGTATTCCTGGGTATAGAGCCTTCGACTAATGCCCAGCTTGAACCGTTAGCCGAATGGTAGGCCGAAATACTACCACCTAAATCACGCTCCAACTTCACCCAATGAGAAGCTGTGATCCCGGTCTGGTTCGTGGTGTAGCTCTCTCCATCCGTTTCCATACGGCCTTCGGCAGCAACTCCATTTTCGGGGGTAACACATACAATCGCGTGTTTTGAGCCCGGTTCCAGCGTCTCACGAATCATAACGCCAGCCTTGGCCCACGGATCTGTATTATCGATGCTAATGACCCTCGCTGTAATCGAGCCTGGGCCGGTAAGCATCTTATAGGCAAAGTGGAATTCGTCAGACTCACCAGTGATATCCGTGCCGGCAGCAGTTATTGTATAGGTGCCGACCGGTCCTTCCACGAAGCTACCAACATTCGCCGGATAACCTCTGAACCAGATCGACAACTCTGTAACACCTTCGGCGGTCCAGTCACGCAGGTCCGTCAAGGTATGCTTCACTTCCGAATACCTGGCAAAACCCTGCTTGTTGTTGTCGAATACAATCGGCATTGCCTGGTTACCGCCGTGAACAATGGTTTCTTCAGTATAAGAAGCGGTTGTTTCGTCGCCTACCGCTGAACCGGTTCCGTTGCCAGGGAGATATTCAGGTGTGCCGGGTGTGCCGGCGCCAAGCCCATCGTGCCACGCGAACCATATCTGGTTATCGCCGGTATTGTAGTTTTCAAAGTCATCCACGACAAGGAAATCGCCGGTCGTAAAACTCCAGACTTCGCCGATCCACGGACTATCAGGATTGAGGTTATTGATCTCATCGACACGCCAGTAGTAAGTGGTCTCCATCTCAAGTTTCTCGATTTCATAGCTCTCCGAACCAAGGTCACTCGTACCTATGTATTCAGGTGAGCCTATACCGGCATTAAGCACAGCCTCCTGGTCTGTGCCGAGGTATAACTCATGCGAAGCAGCATGTTTCCCGGTTTTCCAGCGAAGAACAGGATCTATCCTAACATCAATACTGCCGTCGCCGGGACTTGGACCAAAGGCAATTACCGGTTCGAACGGCGAGAGATAACTACCTTGAATAACTTCCTGGTTCCGGATGCCGGCACCCTGCCAGGCTACTCGGCAGTGGTCCCATTCAGAGCTTTCCTTCCATATCGCCTCAATGTAGTACTTTTCGCCACCGATTAGTGGGATAGGTTCGGACCATCGAACAAAAGCGTCGTACTGCCCCCAAGTAGGCTCTGAAGCGAGCAATACAATATTTGCAGGATCATCATCGATGCTCAACCACAATTCGCCCTGGTCGGCACTCGTGAAATAAAACGTATAGTCGCCGGTCAGCGGCACATAGACCCAACCATAAATCCGGGCACCGTAGCTGTCTCCAATGGTGTCAGTGGTACCGAATTCGGTCAACACATCGCTCCAGCTTGGATTGTCTGGATATCTTGGATTATCTCTAAGGAGATCCAAAGTGGCGCCGGCAACATTCTCCCACATATCCATAACGACCGTGCCCAATTCTGGAAGAGTTGTAGTAAAGCTCCATACATCACCCACATTTGTATTCGTTCCGTCGAATTCATCAACTCGCCAATAATAGGTTTTATCAAGCTCCAGAAGTCCGGGAGCATAATTCGGTTCATCAATAACACCTTTGTCCGTACCGCCCGTACCGGCTTGAACGTCTTCGAGATTATCACCAAAAAACACATGATGTTGAGTAGAACCTGCACCAGCAGTCCACATTAACGTTACATTTGGATCAACGAATCTGGAACCATCGACAGGAACAGGATTAAAGGCAGTCTTTGTAGGAACCGTAAGGCTCCAAACGTCACCTCTCCAGGGACTATCTGGATGCAGATCATTGACTTCATCGATTCGCCAATAGTACGTCGTGCCCGGAACGAGGCCGTCTGGATGGGTAAAACCGAAAAGGCCGACAATCAAATATGCATCGGACTGATTTCCAAGGTATGTATCTCCCGTACCGCTGTTCACCTCGTTAAAATTCTCGCCAAAATACACATCATGCGTGGCAGCATAAGCTCCAGACGACCATTCAAGAGTCACCCACGTTTCAGGATGCACAGCTCCATCGACCGGAACGGGATGCCGGGCCTTTGTTAACGGGGTCAGTGAAGAAACCACTAACGCATTTATAAAACCAAAGGGATTACTCGCTCCTGATTGTTCGGCGGTGTTTTCATTGGGACCACATTCCAAGATTATTGTACCGGTGTCATCTGACTGAGCTGTCCCGGTAAAAGCATAGTGATCAGCACTCTCCGGCGGAATTGCAGCGGTGAAACCGGCCGTGAGACAAAATTCCCCATTGGCTGTCCAATCCGCGATTCGGTCACCTCCTGCTCCGCTGCCTGTATCATATGCATAAATAGTTATTTCGTAGCTTTTATTAACCTCCAGCCCGGATAATGTAATCGTCATTCCACCCGGACGCGAAAATATGAAATCGCGATAGATCTGCTCGTACTCTACTCCGACGGGTGCGCCGCGTCGGCGAGAATCAAGAGTGCCGGAAAATTCAACTGTAATGCCCTCCACCTCCGAACCACTGTCAGCAATAGTAAAAGAAGTAAAGCCAGATTCGGTTTCCGCAGCAATATTTCTATTGTTAATATCCAGTTGAAGGACAGGATAATTGGCACTTGCTATGCTCGTCAGAACCAAACTGATCAGTAAAATGAAACATATCAAATAAATAAATCTTCTAAACATATTAATTCTCCTTACAAAATGGACTCATACAATAACGCTCCGGCTACACACCAAAGCGATTGATAATTACTTTTGCTTTTTTTGCAGTTTGCATGACATATTAGTATTATACAATACTACACCACCTCCTTTTTAGGGGAGAATGAAAGAGGAGTCATAACTTAAAATTCAGTAATCGTTGCTCCAAAGGAAATTTTCCAGGTCGGAATCCTATTGATACGTACAAATCCTCCTCTCTCAAGATAACTATGATAGATTTATTAACTCAAAGACCTATAATCCAGAGCGTATATCTATAATATTTGTACCAGATTATTCACCTGCCCGTCAAGGAAAATCTCTGTTGTCTGCATGATTATTATCTGGACAAGTAACCGGATTATCTGTTCCATCAGTGCGAGAGCTGAATAGTCATTCAATTAATACATATCGTAGCCAAATGCTATCGAATTTTAGCAGAATTTTAGCGAGGGAGAATTCAAAACAGAGGATATTTACAGAAGGAATGAATCAGACAGGAGCTTCAAAAAAGCTATCGATCATCTTTGGCTGATTCATAGATTCGCACCGTGTTTTTACCTGCTTGCTTGGCCATATACAGCGCTTGGTCGGATCGGCTGGTAATATCCTCGGGAGTAGCCTCAGTATCATATTGACCCAGGCCAACGCTAATAGATAACGGTATTTGCTCTTTCTGCCACGTTGTATGAGAATTCGCTACAGCATCAACCATACGCTGGGCAACTATAGTTGCGTCTTCGAGTGTGGAATTCAGCAAAATAATCGCAAACTCATCACCGCCATATCTCGCCGCTGTGTCGATTTGGCGAATGCACTCCTTTATTCTTCTGCTGATCTCCCGGATGGCCTTATCGCCCGCACGGTGCCCATAAACATCATTTATATTCTTGAGGTTGTCAACATCAACCATTATTAGTGATATCCGCCCGCCATATCGGCGCGACCGCCAAAGTTCCTTTTCCAGAATTTCGTAAAAGGTCTTATGATTTACAAGACCGGTCAAGCCGTCCGTTGTGGCTTGGCGTTGTATCTTTTCGAATAATTTTATGTTGCCGATTGATGCGCCGACTAACTGGCTAAAAAGCTCGATCAGCGCAATGTCACCGGTATCAAATTGGTAGCCGTCCAATTTATCCGCCAAATTGAGCACACCGACCACCCTGTCCTGGCAGATGAGAGGAACAACAGCACAATTTTTGGTCCTATAATTTTCAGCGAAAACTCGCTGTGACTTTTTGATTACAGGCTTCTTATGACTATCGATGTCCGGCACCAAAATAAGCTCTTTACTTTTTACAGCCATAACCATAAGTGGCGTTGGATTTTGATTGAGTGAAACTATTTTATTTATAAGAAACGGATGATTATGTTTATACAAATGCAGAATACTGCTTGTTTCATCGAGTATATACAAAGAAGCAAAATTTGCATGCACTAAAGCAGAAATACTATTAATACAAACATCAGCTATTCGATTGATATCAAGACAATTTATCTGCCGAGCTAAAGGAGTAACCTGCTCAAGCAGGCTAACGTTACTGCCTTTATCAACGACTTCCGTAGAATTTTTATCGGCTCTGCTCATATTTCACAATTGATCCGACTTTGTCTTGATCATTTGATTTCCGGTCATATAACTGGCCCCTTAAACTTCTATCGGATATTTCTGCAGGTCTATTTGGTAAAAATAAGGTGTAAAACTGAAATGAACTATCGCTGAGGTCAAACCTCATGACTATCTTAATCGAATGGTTGCCTTCGCCATGCTCCAGTTAAGACATTCATGCTAAAACATAACCGCTTCAAGCTCTTTAAGCCTATGTTTGACCTGTCCCACTAAAGAAAAATATCCGATAAAATTGCCGGAAAACAACCAAAATCAACAAAATAATATACAAACCTTTTCTTCATAATGTGTGTTCTCATCGACTTTTCCGAGGGGATTAGTTACCGACAAGGCCGTGGAGAACATGAACCGGTTAAATTTTTTTCAAAAAAATATAAAAAAAGTTGACATCAAATAAAATGTATTTTACATTTTGCAAAATGTAAAATACATTTAGGCTTTTTAAGAGGGTTTAATTGCTTATGTTTTGGCAAAAATTTATGAGTTTAGTCCTGTGTAAATATCTCAGTCCAGAACCGGCTTACCAGAATCCAGATTCGATTATTAATTGTCCCTGAACATGATGACATTAACTTTGAACACAATCTGTTTTGTCTCGATCCATTGTCGATGGGAGATGACAAATTAAGCGTTGATTTAAAAAGAATCGTTATATTGATGCAACCTGACCTAAATAACGAAACATTAAAAATACCTTCCAAGCTTTATCGAATTGGTGAGCTTGTTGACTATACCCCCTTTTCAAGACAGACCATTCACAACTATACGATTATGGGGCTTATACAAGAAGCAAAATGGACCGAGGGGGGACATCGTCTTTACGATGAATCCGTATTCGAGAGATTGTCAGAGATCATCCAGCTTAGAAAAACAAAAACTCTTTCGGAAATAAGAGATGTTCTAAGCAGGAGAGATAGAAGGGATTCGTAAATCAGGATTATAACTGAAAAAGGAAGGATCGAGCATGAATCTGATATCACTACTAACGGATAATATCACCGATATACTGATTAAGATAGTCAAGTTCACGCAAACTCGCCAGAAAATCCTTATGCAAAATATAATCAACGTCCATGACCCCGGATTTACACCTCAAGAGCTGGAAGTGGACGAGTTTTCCGATGTGATTAACAACGCTATCGACGAACACATTCGAAACAACCGGCTCGTGCTGCGAGACACTGAAAATATCAAATTCGGCGACAGCGGCAGCATAGAATTAAAACCAATCGTAGATGAGCACGGCATAAAACTTCTTGAAGAAGATAGAGATGAATATATTGAGCGACAAATCAACAAGCTCTGGGAAAACGCTCTAAACCAGAAATTTGCAGCAGAATTACTAAAACATAAGCAGGGAATTATTCCAATTGATTGTTGACCATCGCCACCATGTTCGAAGCGATTGAAAATAAAGGATGACGAAACATCGTATTAGTAGCAGATGATTCAGGATTGAGATTTAAGAAAGTAGTTGATCGGTTCTTCTTAAGTTATCGGCCAAAAGATCGATAAATAATGGAGATGGGTGCTATGTTTGTTTGTAAAGAACAAGAGCCGTCAAAGCAAAGAAAGTTATGTCATTTATTTAAAGGAAGCTGTCAGGGCTCAGCAAAATCTGCTGGAATCATAGAACCCGGATCACCGCTCGGCGGGATCCTTTTCATGGAGGAAAACTGTGAAAACCGAGCAAGAACTCAGCATAGAACAAATTTGGGAGCAATTCCATAAAACTCACGATGAAAACTCTCGCAACTTATTAATGGAACACTACAGGACATTAGTAAGATATTGCGCCGAGCGCCTACACAGCAAATTACCCGACAAGGTCGAATTGGACGACCTGATTAGTGCTGGCATTTTCGGACTTATGGATGCCATCGATAAGTTCGATCCCTCTATCGGTGTAAAATTCGAGACATATTGTTCGCCACGAATACGCGGCTCAATTCTCGATGAGCTTCGCAGCATGGACTGGGTACCGCGATTGGTCCGTGCAAGGGCGCACCAGTTGGGGAAGGCCACACATTCACTCGAAACGCATCTTGGCCGAAAGCCCACAGAAAAGGAAATTGCCGAAGAGCTGGAAATGGGTATGGAGGAATTCATCAGACTCCAGCGCGATGCGAACGCGGCCAGCCTTGTTTCTCTAAGTACCAAATACACCGACGGTGACGGCGAAAAAGACATTCGCGAAATAGACATCATTAAAGACGAACGAAGCAAGAATCCCGTGATCGAGGCCCAAAAGAGAGACCTAAAAAGCCTTCTCACAAAAGGGCTTACCCGTGCCGAACGGCTCATCGTCGTGCTGTATTATTACGAAGAGATGACAATGAAGGAAATCGGAGCCACGCTCGATTTGTCCGAATCCCGAGTCTCACAAATGCATTCATCCATAATCGCACGTCTGAAAGCACAGATGAACACCCGTAAAAAGGAATTTTCGGTCAGTCGATCATAATCCATATTTCCTGCTCTGCCGAAGAATTTCCAATATTCTAAGTCAGTATTATAATCTTCGGCAAGTGTCTCTGTGCATAGACAGGCTTGTCCGAGAACTTTGGTTCTGGTATCATCAGAGGTGGGTACTGGTGTAATTTTCTACATCATGTCAATTTTATTGCTATATAGAAATCAATATCACGAATAATTGGAGGACTAAAAATGCAAAGCCGACGTGAATTCCTCAGAGCCTTGGGCTTAAGCGCCACGTACTTTACAATAAACAGTTCACTGAAAGCCTCCGACCGCCCTTCTGTCAAACCAAACATCATCCTTTGCATGGCCGACGACCAGGGTTGGGGAGAGATGGGATATTACGGACACCCAGTATTGAAAACACCCACCTTCGATGAAATGGCGGCCAAAGGATTGCGATTCGACAGATTTTATGCCGGCGCTCCGGTCTGTTCTCCAACGCGTGCCAGCGTTATGACAGGCAGGCATCCAAATCGCTCGGGCGTGTTTCTTTATAATTATGCAATCCGCCCGGAGGAAATTACAATTGCTCAATTGCTGAAAAAGGCCGGCTACAGAACGGGTCATTTCGGCAAGTGGCACCTCGGCCCAGTCAAGGCAGATTCACCCGTCAATCCGAGCAAGTGCGGCTTCGACGAATATCTCTCACACGATAACTTCTTCGAACTAAATCCGCCGCTTAGCCGAAACGGCGCCGATCCCGAAATACATAAGGGCGAAAGTTCAGAAATCATTGTCTCCGAGGCGGGGAAATTCATCAGGAAGGTTCGTGCAGAAAACAAACCATTCTTCGTTGTGATTTGGTTTGGCTCGCCGCACGGCCCTTACAGAGCAATGGAATCGGATGCTGCTTTGTACACCGATGTTAAAGATGAACAAAGATGCAACCGGTATGCTGAAATTACAGCTATGGACAGGGCGATGGGCCAGCTTAAGCGAGCACTCCAGCATCTAAGAGTTGCCGACGACACGCTGTTGTGGTACTGCAGTGACAATGGAATTCCCAACAAGAGCGGGCCAACCGCAAACTTACGGGGCGCAAAAGGGAATTTATACGAGGGCGGAATACGCGTACCGGCAATTATCGAGTGGCCCACAGTAATAAAAAAATCAAGGATCAGCACAATGCCATGCGTAACATCGGATATCATGCCTACATTACTGGATCTGCTCGGCCTTGAGCTGCCCGACCGCCCTATCGACGGCATCAGCCTGCGCCCGCTTATCGAAGGAAAAATGACAACCAGGCCTAAACCTATAGGCTTTTGGAAATATCCTCACAAAACCCAGGAAGAAAATCGGCCATGGATGGATCCCGACCGGTTGAAAGGGACCACACCGACCGCAAAACGTGACTCGATCCAGTTCCTGAACTTCCATCATCCAAAGCCGTTAACGGAAAACTTCCCAGGCCAGGCCGCCTGGATGGACAACCGCTACAAGCTCGTTACCAACGGCAAAAAAACAGAACTGTTCGACATTGTGGCCGACCCACTCGAAAAAAAAGATCTGGCGAAGGAAAAATCCGAAATTGTCACCGAAATGAAAACACAACTCGAATCCTGGCAGGCATCCGTCGAGAAAAGCCTTGCCGGACAGGACTATTAGCGACAAAATCTATCCGCCTGTCTTAGTCCGGATGCCCCCAAGCTTTGGGAACTTTGAAATCTTTAGGCATCCGGTTCGGTGGAACATTAGGCTTGACGGCTTGACCGGCATAAAACTCCAGGCGGCTCTTAAGCTCATGAAGTTTCTGTGGATTTTTCCTGCTAAGATCATTCTTTTCAAAGGGATCATCGGCGAGGTCGAAAAGCTCAAGGACATCCTGATTCACTTTTTTCCCGGTATTGTTAGCCCCAATGTCACCGTTATGAACCAGTTTCCAGTTGCCGCAGCGGACTGCCCCGTTTGCAGGTGTGACATTCAGCAGGATATCTTCGTGCGGCGAAGTTTTGCCCTCGGCAATCGTGGGCCAGGCATCTTTACCATCGAGAGGCTGCTTTTGTATAAGGTTACCGCCGGCGAGATTTATCAGCGTCGGATACATGTCAACAATATGAAGTGGCTCTTCGACAACTGTGCCGGCTTTAAGCACGCCGGGCCATGTTACAGTCGCAGGGACACGCACTCCTCCTTCGTAAAGCTGTGCTTTATGTCCGCGTAAAGGTCCGTTGTCCGCGATGCCGCCGACTCCGCCGTTATCAGAGCAGAAAATTATCAAAGTGTTTCGTTTCATGCTGCGTTTATCAAGCGCCGTTATTATCCGGCCTATAGCGTCATCCATACATGTCACCATCCCGGCATAGATTCGCCTGTTTTTGGCCTTTATGTGTTTGTACATATCGATGTAGGTCTCCGGGACCTGAAACGGCGAATGCACGGCGTTAAAAGGAACATAGAGAAACAGCCGTCGAGAGACATCGTGCTGCTCGATCAGCCGGACCGATTCATCGGCAAGCAGATCGGTTGTATAGCCTTCTTCGTGCAAAGGCTCATCATCCCGATGCCAGTCCAGACCTTTGTCGCGGATGTGGGTAAAGTAATCAAGAGCACCGTTATAATGCCCGTACTGATGGTCGAATCCACGGGCAGTTGGCAGATACCTCGAATTCAGGTGTCCCAGGTGCCATTTGCCGCAGATGGCTGTCTTGTAGCCGGCATCCTTGAGCACCTGGGCCAGAGTCCGTTCATCCAAAGGCAGGCCATAATCAGCCCAAGGCCGAACAACGCCCACCTGCAAACCATAGCGCATCGGATACCGGCCAGTCATCAAGCTCGAACGCGTCGGCGAGCATACAGGCTGGACATAAAATTGCTCTAACCGCACCCCTTCCGAAGCGAGCTTGTCAATGTTGGGCGTCTTGATTTTGCTACCGTGATAGCCCACATCATTGAAGCCCAAATCGTCCGCAAGAATAAAGACAATGTTCGGTTTGTCCGTGGATTTCTCAGCAAAACTCGCGCTAGGCGTAAGAGCAATCGATGCCGCACTAATGCCCATAGCTTTTAAGAAGTTACGACGTGTAAAATGTTGGCTGCTCATACTTTTTCCTTTGCTCCTTTGTATTAAATATACCACGGTGATCGCATTGCCCGGCTGAGCATGCGATTTGCCGATTGGTCACTGATTATGCGTTCACGTTTCGGGTCCCATTTAATTTTTCGCCCGCTGAGTATCGCAATATTCCCCATGTGAGCAACTGTGGCGGTTCGGTGCCCCACTTCCGCCGGCGCTATGGTCGCCTTCCGCGTCTTGACACAATCCAGAAAATCCCGTCGATGTCCCTGGCGATGGTCGCCCGCAGGCCTGGGCAGATGTATCTCTTCCGGGCCGATCTTCGTTTTACGCAACTCAGCCGGATTAGACACCAAGCCGGCGCGCATGATATGTACCCAGCCGGCATCGCCGATGAACCTTACGCCCTGCTGGACATGATTGTTACTGGCCACGCGCATCACAAGACCATTGCCATAGCTGCACTCGAAGTCAAAATCCACTGCCGTATTCCATAGCCCATCCTCTGGGAACACCCCCCTGCCGTGAACTTCCACCGGTCCTGTATCATCACAATTCATGCCCCATTGGGCGATGTCGATATGGTGACAGCCCCAGTCGGTGACTTGTCCGCCGGAGTAATCGAGTATCCAGCGAAAATTCCAGTGACAGCGTTTCTCTGTGTACGCAGCCCAGGAAGCCGGACCGAGCCACATCTCGTAATCAAAGCCGTTCGGAACCGGTATGACCGGCTGAGTATCGATTCGATTGACGGTGGGCTGCCCGCCGCCGGGATTAAAACCGCCGCCGACACCTACTTCGATCCGCTGCAGTTTGCCGATGCGCTCGTTTCGTACCAGCTCACACCCGAAGCGAAAATGCTCCGTCGAGCGCTGCCAGCTTCCGGTCTGCCATACGCAATTATAGCGATTAACTTCCTCGACGATTGTCCTGCCCTCCGCGATTGTCCGCGCCAGCGGTTTTTCGCCGTAGATGTCTTTGCCCGCACGAATCCCGACAATCGCAATCGCCGCATGCCAGTGGTCCGGCACGGCAATGCAAAGCACGTCAATATCACCGCGGGCAATCAGCTCGCGAAAGTCATTGTATTGCGAGCAAGCGTTATTGCCGTAATGAGCGTTTATTTCACGCACCGCCTGACGCCTGCGGCCGGCATCGACATCGCATACGGCAACGATTCTGCAATCATCCTCCTGCAGGAATCCCTTGACGTGGCGCAATCCCATACTGCCCAGGCCGATTATTCCCATCGTCAGCCGGTTGCTCGGGGCCGGCCGATTATTGCTGCCCAGAACAACATACGGCACGGCAACAACCGGGATGGTGTTTTTCAAAAAATCACGCCGGGAGATTGTCCGATGTTTCTGGCTCATGGTCGGTCCGGAAAATCACGCATCTTTAGCCTTTTGCCGGGCTTCAATCAGCATCTTAATCCATACGCCGACGTATCGGCCGTGGTCGTGGTAGGTGCGCCCGCTGACGAGGTTGCCGTCCACTACGCACGGCTCGTTAACGAAAGTCCCGCCGCACACTTCGAGGTCGAATTTGCATTTGGGCACGGTCGCCATCTTCCTGCCCTTGACG